>Ga0209166_10000785_pt1 | contig 30523 bp, 23 predicted proteins | sample Coa_R1_3_FD_187151 | JGI IMG/M metagenome (GOLD analysis project Ga0209166, IMG submission 187151) | Surface soil microbial communities from Centralia Pennsylvania, which are recovering from an underground coalmine fire - Coalmine... | ecosystem: Environmental > Terrestrial > Soil >...
CAGCGTGAGCCGTCGCAACTCGATCCCCCGGTCGAGCGAAGAATGCTTCATTCCCTTGATTTCGGGAACGTCCATGAGGCGCCGGACGGTCTCTTCGTCAAATATTTCTCCGCTCGCCGCAAACATTTCTCCCAATTCAAAGGCCAGCACATACGAAAAGTCCCGGCAAGCGGATTGATAGACAATCGCTTTTTCTTTTGCTGGCTTTCCGCGAAGCTGACTCGTCTGAAACAAGATCGGAATACCTCCTGCAGCCACAATGGACTCCATCTCGTTTCGGTACAAAGCAACCACGTCGCCGGCCTGCCCCTCGATATATGCGCCCGCCACGAACGGGACGTCTTTCCCCAAAGCCTCTCTCGTCCAGCGCAGCACTTGTTGCTTCTCCGCGGCGCTCAAATAATTCACATATCCGGTGTCCATGTTCACGGCGTTCATCAGGCCCGCACGATGCGTGGCGAGAAGATGCTTTTGAAAAGCTTCGACGGCAATATGTCCATCCAACGCGTAGGGCAGGAGGGCCGCGGCAATGCCTTGGACCTTGCGGCCCGGCTTCTGAAGTTGCAAAACGGAGGTGATTCTCATGGCTTTGCCTTTGCCGCCTTCAACTGCTGTGCAAATGCGGAGAATTTGTAGACGCTGTCCAGAGGGTAGCACCCGGAAGGCAGGCCGTTCCTCGGCGCCGTGGTGCAATCACTGAGCGTCCTGCAAATTCGTTTATGTTGAATCGTGTTTCCTTCGCTGGCGTCCCACAGAAATTCCGGATAAGTCAAAACCATGCGGCCCAAACCGACCATGTCCACCCATCCTTCGCGAATGGCCGCTTGCGCCACGTGTGGAAGAAAATCTTGCAAGTAGCTGTACGCGCTTCCAACGAAAATGAAGTTTGGGAATCGCTTTTTCAATTGGCGAGTGACATCCATCTGCTGGGCCACACCGATGAGTGGATCTTCGGGTGGCTGGTATCCATTGGAGGGCGGGTAAAAAGCTGGTCGCTGAATGTGTGGATTGTAATAAGGGCTCCCCGCAGTGACATTGACCAAGCGAATCTTTAGCTCTTCCAATAAGGACAAAAATCGTACCGTCTCAGTTAGATCCATTTGTCTCGGGTCGTTGACATTCACGCCAAATCCCCAACGGTACGGAATCAAGTGGGCAATCTCCTCCGGAATTCCTGGGCCCAGTTTTCCGTTTGCCGAATGTTGCGGATCCGGCCGGAACGGAACCGAGTCGAACGCAGAGAATCGGACGCCGATTTGAATCCCCGGCGCCACGGTGCGAATTCCTTCCACCACTTCCCTCAAAAATCTCGTGCGGTTTTCAAAACTTCCCCCGTACTTTCCTTCCCGGGTGTGGGCACTGAGAAACTCGTGGCCCAGGTATCCGTGACAGTGCTTGATGTCCACAAAATCGAAGCCCAACTCCCGCGCCATTCTCCCCGCATGATGAAAATTTTCGATAACCGCTTCAATCTCCGCGTCGGTAAGAAGCGGATAATCGCTTGGTAAGCCCAGTCTGCGATCCAATATCGGATGGTGATAGAGGATGCGCGGCTCGGGCCGGTTGCCCTGGTTCGGCCGGCAAAATCGCCCGGAATGAGTCAACTGCAAGCCAATGAAAAGTCCGTCTTGCGAACCCGTTGCCCGCCGATGCTCTTCGATCAATACTCTTCGCAGATCTGCCAGGCCCTCAAGGGTGTGGCGTGCAATCACAAGTTGATTCGGATTGGCGCGCCCTTCGTGCGAAACCGCGACCGCCTCGCCTCCCCAGATTAGTTTTGCCCCGCTAGCGCCGAATCGCCGCCAGCGGCGGACCGTGTAATCACTGGGGTTCCCTTCCGTGGTGCCATCCCATCCTTCCATCGGCTGAACGGCGATCCGGTTGCCGATTTTGATTCCAGCGCACTCGAGCGGCCATCGAAGTGGGGCGTGCTCACCGTGCTCGATTTCGGTGTCACAAGGAATCGTTAGCCCGAGCGACCGTACATGTTCCAAAAAATGCCTTACGTCCCTTATGCTTCCAAGCCTCACGATGGGCTGTGCACTCATGCCAATTTCTTACCTTGCCGCGACCCGCGGTTCAACTCTGACGCTGGACTCGGTTCTTCCGTCCTGATCACCGGTTTCGAAAGTAAGCTCATTTTTTCAGCGGTTATCAGAGCACTTTAGCCCCGACTCTGTCGAGCTTCGCGCCTTTCACGGCGAATGGGCTTGTGCCGCCGAGCCGGTGAAAAAAGTCGTGGCATCATTCCAGCACCGATTCATGCAAGAAACTAAATTCAGGTTGACAAGAAAAGTGACGGGAATACAATGCCTGCATGCCAATGCGCCCTTGCGAGGGGGGTGCATCCCGTGAGTTTGGGGGTAGTCTCGAGATGTTGAGGCAGGGGGGGTACTGGACTCTCGCGTTTCTTATTCTGTCCGCTGTTCCCCTGTCCGCGCATACCGCAATTCCCGAAAACAACAGAACGTGGAGCACTGAGCCCCAGAGCTCTCAGGTGCGCGATAGCGCCTCTAGGGAGTCTGGCGCGCCGGACGTCCCGCAAGTCAACATCGCCGGCCTTCCACGCGAAACGCAGAATCAAGTCGCGGAAGCCTACGCTGCCGCGCGCAAACAGCCGCAAAATGCTGGCGCCGTCGGAGAGCTGGGAATGCTGCTCGACGCCTACCACCGGCCGGAAGACGCCGCTCTTTGCTACAAGCGCGCCCACCTGCTCGCACCCGCCGCGTTCAAGTGGCTCTACTACTGGGGTTCGCTTCTGTTGCGTGAGAGGAAGACGGGAGAGGCGTTGCCGGTTTTGACCTCCGCACTCCAGCTCGAGCCGGAATATCTTCCCGCCAGACTTAAAATGGGCGAAGCTTTGCTCGGCGCGGGAAAGACAGAAGAAGCTGGCAAGCTCTACGAAGCCATTCTCAAGGATTATCCCGACGCCGCGGAGGCCTACTATGGCCTGGGTCGCGTAAAGGCTGCGCTCGGCGATCAGGCTGCCGCGGCGGAGCTCTACCGCAAGGCCTGCCAGTTATTTCCCACTTACGGGGCTGCTCACTATGGCTTGGCCGTGGCCTACCGGAAACTAGGACGAATCCAAGAGGCCGAGGAGCAGGCGAACCTTCATGAGCGCAGCAATTATATCGTTCCGCCGTTAGAGGACCCTTTGCGCGACGCGCTCCGCGCGCTCGACCTGAGCGCGGCGTCCCATCTCGAGCGCGGTGTTCAACTCGAGCAGGTTGGGCGAATTGACGACGCTATCTCCGAAACCGAGAAAGCGCTCAAGCTTGACCCCTCGCTCGCCAAAGCTCACCTGAACTTGTTGATTCTTTATGCCAAGACGGGGAAGGCCAAGCAGGCCGAGGAGCACTACAAAGCCCTGGTAGACCTCGCCCCCGACCAGTTCTCCGAGGCTTACTACAATTACGGCGTCCTGCTTAGAAACCAGGGTAAGTTCGACGAGGCGGAAAAAGCCTTTCGGAAGACTTTGGCGATCGCTCCCACAAACGATGCGGCGCACGACAACCTCGGGTACCTCCTCGAGCGCCAGGGAAAGCTCGAAGAAGCTGCCAATGAGTACAAAAAAGCGATCGATGCTAATCCAATGTCCAGACAAGCGCATTTTAAGCTCGGGCGTATCCTGGTCAACCAGCAGCATTACGCCGAGGCCATCGAACAACTCCAGCAAACCTTAACCCCTGTCGATGAGGGCACACCGACCTACGAGTATGCCCTCGGTGCGGCCTACGGTCGCACCGGCGACCGCGAGCAAGCGCTGCGTCACCTGGAACAAGCCAAGAACATGGCGATAGCTCGCGGGCAAAGCAGTCTTCTTTCCGAAATCGAGAAGGACCTAGCGCAAGTGAAAGGATCTTCGACATTGCCCCAATCGAAGCTTAGGTAGGACGAGCATGGGAGCGGTTGTCCTAATTAGGTGATGAGGGCTAGTAGGTTTGGTTGCGTAAAAGGAGGTTGCATTCGAAACATCATTTTCTGCTTGACAAGCAAAAGTTTGTGCTATATAGCTGTGCGCCAATTGGAACCATAACAGGTGCGGGTGCTCATTATCGGGCTAAGGAATTCGTTTAGGGGAGAGGCAGTCGGGTGCGCGACGGCCTCGAATTGGAGGAAGCATGAGAAATACGCGTTATCTGGGATTTACAATTGCACGACTCAAGGTAGTTCTGCTTCTTGGCGCCAGCATTTTCCTGGCGCTACTCGTTGTTCGACCACTGGATGCGCAGGTGCTTTACGGCTCGGTCACGGGCACGGTGACGGATCAGTCCGGCGCCATCGTTCCGTCAGCGCAGGTGACTGTCACGAATGATGCCACCGGGCTCAAGCGTCAAACCACCACGGATACCGCCGGCACCTATCGAGTCTTGGATCTTCCCCAAGGCAACTATAGGATCGAAGTGACGGCCAGCGGATTCAAGCCCTTGAAGGTCACCAACATCTCGGTGGCCATCGGCCAGGTCAACGCGCAGGACTTACAGCTACAGGTGGGCACGACGACACAGGAAGTCACGGTGGAAGGGGCCGTGGAGGTCTTGCAAACTCAGAAGGCGGATGTGCACACGGAAATCACCAGCTATGCCGTGCAGAACCTCCCCCTCAGTACGTACCGGAACTTCCAGGCAACCGAGCTCCTGGCTCCCGGGGTGTTCTCGGTCTCGGGCATCTCGAACAGCTACCCGAATTCCGTTGCAGACACGCCGGAACGTTCGTTCGAAATTACTTCCAATGGCCTGCCGGGGCACGACAACACCACGCGCGTGGATGGGGCAACAAACATCTTCATTTGGTTGCCCGACCATATGTTGATCGTTCCGCCCCAGGAATCGATTGAAGAAGTGAATGTGCAAACGTCAAACTACGACGTGGAAAAGGGCCTGACGGCCGGAGCCGCCATGGATGTCGTGACCAAGTCCGGCACCAATACTTTCCATGGCTCGCTCTATGCGTTCCATACCGACGATTCTCTAAACGCAAGAAACTGGTTCACCAAGGGCAAGAACACCGGCATTCTCAACAACGACGGCGCCACCGTCGGCGGACCCATCATGAAGAACAAACTCTTTTTCTTCGCGAATTGGGACGGTACTTGGCAGCACGCGGCGGAAGGTTTCACGGATATCATCCCCACCGATGACATGAGGACTGGGAACTTCAGCGCATACCTTGGCGCTGCCGTTCCCGGCGGCGGATCGGTTTGCACGACCGAAGGTGGAACGACTCCATTGCGTCAAGGGATGGTATTTGACCCCACAACCGGCAATGCAGACGGCACGGGCCGATGCGTTTTCTCCTCTGGCGGCCAGATTAACGTGATACCGGCGAATCGATTGAACGCCGGCGCCATGGCTTTCAATAAGCTGATCCCGGAACCGAACGTCAATTTGGGGGTCATCACCTCGAACACGCCGTTCAACATCATTGGGGACAAGGGCGCTCGTCCGGTGAGCAAGAACATTGGCACGGCGCGCGTTGACTGGAACCAGAGCCAGAATCACGCAATATGGGTGAAATGGACGATCCAGCAGGATGATTTCTTTGAGCCTTTCGACCTTGGTGCCGCCGGAGGGAATGGCAGCGGCACGGCCTATCAACGCGCCCAGATCGGAACCCTCGGCCACACCTGGACGATTTCTCCAACTCTTGTTTTGACCGGCCACATCGGCTTTGACCGCATGACGGAATTCGCCCTGCCTCCTGGATTTGGCCAGCCACTAGGCCAGTCGCTGCTTGGCATTGCCGGAACCAACACTCCTGCGGGAGACAAGCGGTACACCGGTCTTCCCGGAATCACCATTGAGGGTTTCGGCGGGATGGGCAGCTTGAATTCCTGGGAGCCGGATAACCGGAACGACTGGACGCTTACCACTTCGCATAACCTGACCTGGATCCGAAGGGCGCATGAGCTTCGCATGGGCATCGACATCGCCCACAATCACCTCAACGCCTTTCAGCCGGAAATCTTCTGCTGCCCGCGTGGCAACGTGATCGAGGATTACGGCACCACAGCGCTTAACCTAACCAGTGGCGGGGCGCAGGTCTTGAGCCCCTTCGTGGAGAACTCTTTTGCGGCCTGGGACCTAGGCTTGATTTCTGAGGCCCAGAACGATGCCCAGTTCATCAAGTCCACCGGGAAGGACACACAGTTCGCCCTGTACTTCGGCGATCGCTGGAAGGTCACTCCTAAACTGACCGCCGATTTGGGAATCCGCTGGGAATACTTCCCGCTGATTACTCGCGATGGCATCGACAAAATGGAAAGGTTCGACACTTCGACCGGCCTACTGCTCTTCGGCGGACTAGGGGGCAATCCAACGCACCTGGGTATCACCTCGAGCAAGAGGCTGTTCATGCCTCGCCTTGGCCTTGCGTATCAGCTCAATCCGAAGACCGTTGTGCGCGGAGGGTTCGGAATGACCGACGACACCACTCCTTTGGAGCGGCCATTGCGCGGATTTTACCCACTGGCGATTGGCGCCGACGTGTTCGACACCTCCTCACAGACTGAGGCCTCGTCTTGTAAGGGCCAGGCGGCCGGGTCGACCTGCTTTGGCACCCCTGCCGGGAATGGCACGTTTGCGCTTGGCGTGCCTGTGATCCAACCGCCCAATATTTCGTCAGGAAGCCTGAACGTCGGGCTAGTTGACCCAACTCTCACGATCGGCACACTCGGGCCGGGTGAGTATCACCGCGGTTACGTGGAGTCCTGGAACCTCTTCGTCGAGCGGCAACTGCCTTCAAACTTTATCGCGAGCATTGGGTACGTGGGCAATCACTACGTCCACGAATTCAACGGCAGGGATCTCGCGGCAGCCACCCTCGGCGGTACTGTACCGTCTTACGGAGGAATCCAATATACCGGCGGCCTTTACCAATTCCAGGGCTACCTGGACTCGCACTACAACTCGCTCCAGGTCTCGGTAAAGCGCCAGCTCAATCAAGGTCTCACCATTCAAGCTGCGTACACCTATTCTCGGGCGATGGGCTACGTGAACGACAACACCTGGGAAAACGGGTTGGAGTTTAATTGTCCGCCCTCCGCGGCTATGCCGAAAGGCTGCCTACCACTGAATTACGGCCCCTTGAGCTTCGACCACACGCATAACTTGAGGCTGTCCTACATCTACGATCTGCCCTTCGGATCCGGCAAGAAATATGCGAGCAGCAACAACATCGTTAATAATGTTGTCGGCGGTTGGAAATTCAGCGGCATTTTCACCGCCTTCACCGGCTCACCGTTGCAATTAAGTCAGGACGTTGACAATCTTGGAACGTTTGACACATCTCCGGTACCGAACCACGTTGCTCCAGTTCAATACCTCGGGGGAGCCAACAATGCCGCGGGGTTCCCGCAGTGGTTCAATGCCTCGGCCTTCGTTCCCAACACATCCACAACCAGCTTCGGCAATATCAATCGCACACAATCGTGGCTCCGGGGACCGGGGCTATGGCAGCTTGACACGAGCCTGGCTCGGGTTTTCAAGCTCACCGAACGCTTCAACTTCGAGATTCGAGGGGAAGCCGAAAACCTGTTCAATAAGCCTCATTTCAACAATCCGGACACTGGATGTACAAATTTTAGCGGGACGTGCGGTGGTACCTTTGGTCAACTCACCTCCAGCTACGGCGAACGCGTCATACAGCTTGGCGCGTTCCTGCGCTTCTAGAAACCTAAAGAACAGCCGGGAACACGCAACCGCGAATCCCGGCGTCCGGAACACGCAACAAACATCCAGGCGGGCGCCTTCGGGCGCCCGCTTTTTTTGTACCGGGTTGTTTGCGGCGCAGTTGCATGCTAGAAGTTACAGAATGAGCATGAAATCCTGGCTGGTTGCGCTTTGCGGGTTTCTTCTGGCGGCCTGCTCGTTGACGGCTCAGTCTCCCGACCTAACTGAGAAGTCGCATCACGCCAAAGACTTGATGGCCGCACAGCAATTCGAACAAGCTGTTCCGATCTACCGCGAGCTCGTTCGCGCTCTTCCCGGCAATCCCGGTTTCGTAATGAACCTTGGCTTGGCCCTGAATTACTCCGGGCACAAACGCGAGGCGCTTGCCGAATTCGAGAAGGTTCTGAAGCTCGATCCGAACAACGGGATTGCCTTGCTCTTTCTGGGAACCACCTATCTGGATCTGGGTGAGGCTGACAAAGCACTTCCCCCCTTGGAGAAGTTCGCCAAGACCGAACCTGAGAACCTCGAAGCCCAGGAAGCGCTCGCGGAAGCGCGCTTGACTCTCAAGAAATTCGCTCCTGCTGCCGAAGGCTTCGCAAAACTCTCCCGCTACGATTCCGGGAACCCGCGAGTTTGGTACGGAATCGGGCTGGCTTACGACGGCTTGGCGCAGAAAAGCTTTGACACGCTCGCGAACCTCGCTCCAGGTTCCGCCTATTGGTTGTACCTCGTGGCCGAGTCGCGTTTGAATACCCAGCAGTTGTTTAGCGCCTTCTATCTGTACCGGCAGGCCCAGGAAAAAATGCCCGGGCTCCGCGGCATTCATTCGGCGGTGGCGGAAATCTACAAAGCGACCGGTCATGCGGATTGGGCGGCTGTCGAGGACGAAAAAGAGCGGGAGCTTCCCCCTCCCGACTGCGCCCGCAACATGCTTGAATGCGACTTCGTTGCCGGCAAATATGATGATTTGCTTGCCGCAGCGCAAAAACAAACCACGCCGGAATCGTATTACTGGCGTACGCGCTCCTATAACGTCATTGCTCGCGATGCCTACACGCGCCTGACGAAGTTGCCGTCATCGGCGCCGATGGAGGCTCTCCTGGCAAAGATGGAGTTTCAGCGCCGGCAGTATGTCGAGGCAGTGAAGCACTGGCAGGCCGCTCTCACTTTCTCGCCTGATGATGCTTCCATCAAAGAGCAACTCGCTATCTCGCTCTTCCAATCGGCCGATCTGGAGCGCTCTCGCGAGCTTTTCCAGGAGTTGCTCAAGTCCCACCCGGAATCTTCCGAGTTGAATTACTACCTCGGTGACATCCTCTCGAAATCGCAGAAGCCCGCCGAGGCCCTGCCCTTCTTGCAGAAGGCGGTAACTCACGACCCGTCGCTCCTGCCGGCTCATGCCTCTCTTGCTCGCACGTATTTGGCGCTTGGCCAGGCGGACAAGGCCATCCCTCATTTGAAGGCCGCCTTATCGGTGGACGGAGACGGCAGCTTGCATTACGAGTTGGGGCGCGCCTATCAAGCGCATGGTCAGCTCGCGTTGGCGCGGCAAATGCTCAAGCAGTATCAGGAAATTCACAGCAAGCAAGAAGCGGAAAAACAGTCTCTCAACCAGGAGATGCAGATCACTGCACCATAGAATTTGAAAATATCCGCGGGCGTTTCGTACGCCTGGACTTGCCTATCCTACGATCAGCTCTTCGTTTAGCTTCCTGGCTCTCGAACCTCCAGGATTTGGTTGGCTTTTACATCCTTGAGAACCTGGACGATGCCACTGGGCCATTTGATTTCTATGCTGGGAATTGTTCCCATTTTCCCCAGCCCGAAATGAACTCCGAAATGGCTTGAGGAAGCATATCCGCAGGCGCTGGTCATGTGGTTCACCTGTTTATCTATGCGCACGCGGGCGCCAATCCCGTCGCGATTACTTTTGGTCCCAATCAGCTTGAGAATGATCCAATGGTTCGGATCCGGGCTGACGTTCTCCCACAGCTCCGCTCGATCCTGAAGAGATGCAACGACCACGTCGATTTTGCCGTCGTTATTGAAGTCCGCGAAGGCGCAGCCGCGATGCGCGCGGGGCGCCTGAAAATCCTCGCCCGCCTGAGCCGATGCGTCCTGGAACGTTCCGTTTCCGAGATTCGCAAAAATGCCGTTCGCCTGCTTATATTTGGTGGCCTGGAACATTTCCACGTTGTCGTCAACGTGTGAGCATGTGGTGAACAGGTCTTTCCATCCGTCATTGTTCAGGTCGAAGAAGCCCGTACTCCAGCCGCTGCGCTCGATCGAGAGAGTGGAGAGGCGTGTGCGGTAAGTCGCGTCTTCGAACTGGCCTCCCCCAAGGTTGTGAAAAAGCGGAAACGTCTCGTTCGCCAGACCCACGACGCTGATGTCCGGACGGCCGTCGTTGTCGTAATCCCGGAAATCCGTGCCCATGCTCGAGACCGGCTTGCCGCTGTTCGGCAAAGCCACGCCCGCCAGGACTCCGACTTCTTCAAAGGTTCCGTCGCCGCGGTTGTGAAACAGGAAATTCTCCTGATTGTCGTTCGTCACGAAGACGTCCATGAACCCGTCGCCGTCGTAATCGGCGAAAGCCACGCTCATGCCCCGCCCGTGATGTTTGGCGATCCCGGCTCGCTCGGAGACATCTTCAAACGTCCCGTCTCCCCGATTGCGGTAAAGCGTGTTGGTGAGGCCCTCGAAGTACTTCGGATGGCAATAAACGCGCAGATTGCGCGAAGGGTCGCCGCAGAAACGATCGTAGCTCGGTGACCAGGAAGCGTAATTCACGACGAACAGGTCCAGGAGTCCGTCATTGTTGTAGTCGAACCACCCCGCCGCTACGGCCCACTTGTCGCTTTTGATGCCCGCCTTTTCCGTCACGTCCTCGAAATGTCCGTCGCCCCGGTTGTGATATAGGATGTTCCGGAAGACACCGGCAACAAAAAGGTCCACGTGACCGTCGTTGTCGTAATCTCCTGCTGCCGCGCCCATCGAGTAACCACTTCCCGCCACACCGGATTCTTCGGTGACGTCCGTGAAGCGCATCCCGCCTTCATTGCGAAAGAGGCGATTAAAGTACTTGGGGGAGTCTTTCAGGAGGGATGGGATGCTCGCGCCATTGGTAAAAAAAATGTCCGACAAACCGTCGTTGTTGTAATCGAAGGCCGCTACGCCGCCGGCCATGCTCTCGATGAGATGCTTTTGGGGAGTCGGATGATTCTCCAGTACGAAGCGCAGCCCAGCGCTGTCAGCCACATCTTTGAATCGAATGGGGCTAAGCGCGGTAACTTCGCTCGGGACGGCGTTGTGCTTCTGGGTTGTGGACAGCAAAAAAGCTCCGAGCCCGGAGGCAAGGAACTGCCTGCGGCTGCTTTTGTGTTTGAGCCCCATAGCTGTACTTGTCCTATTTTTTGCCGTTTGTGCCATCGGCTCCCAAAATCTTGCGGGCGTAGGCGGGAGCTTTGCCTTCGTCTTCGTGTTTGCAGTACGCATACACGTCCACACCCTGGCTCATCCAGGTGTCGAAGCGTTTTCTCCACTCAGCCAGTTGATTCGGCGTGTAGTTTTCCAGGCGCAGGCGCACATAAGTGAAGTTCGCGGTCAGCACTTCCGGAGGCTCTTGCTTTTCCGTCTCCGCAATGCACAACGCGGTCTGGTGCTTGCGAAGGGTCTCATACGTTTCTTCGGTGTACCACGACGCGTGGCGTACCTCGAACGCAAACAAAAAAGCCGGCGGTCGTAAGGCGAGAAAATCTTCCAGAAGCGGCTTGTCAAACTTGAACGTCGGCGGAAGCTGCACAAGGATCGGCCCCAGATGGTCGCCTTCGTGGAGCACGCTGGCCACTTCCAGAAATCTTTTCAACGTGCTCTCGCTTCCGCGCAATCGTTGAATGTGCGTAATTTGCTGGTTTGCCTTCAATGCAAACCGAAATCCTTCCGGCACAGCTTTCGCCCAATTCAGCAGCAAATTCTCCGTCGGCATGCGATAGAAGCTATGATTAATCTCGACTGTCGCAAACTGCGTGCCGTAATAGCGCAGCATCTCCTTGTCCGGCAGCTTCTCTGGATAGAAACTCCCCTTCCACTGTTTGTAGGAGTATCCCGACGTGCCGACGCGCAATTGTCCCGTTGATGAAATGAAGCACCTCCGAGCCAAAGCATTAAATCACAGCCACCGCGCTCAGAAAAGGCGACAAAACGGCCGCTCATTTAGAGAGATTCCCTCAATCGCGCGTATTCCGGAGGCAACTCAATACCAAACTTCCTGCACAAAGCCGAGACATCTTGAAAATCCTTTTCTTTGAGTTCGTAGCCGGAATGGAATTTCACCATCCATTCGGGCGGAATGCACCTCACGCTTCGACCTTCAATTAAGCCAGTTCCTTTTAAAGAGGCCGCGGGGTATCTCTCCCCGTTTTCCCGCGGTCCATAGATTCCATCCCCCTGCTCGTCCAATGCAATGACATGCACATCGATTTCTCGGCCATGTTCATCGCCCAAAACGAAATTCCAATCGCGTGCAATCTCCATCTTAATGTCTCTGTACCCTCGCCCCTGCAGCAACTCCCGGAACTTCGGCAGGTCCTTTTGTTGAATGGCTATGTCCAGATCGCTGTGCGACCGGCTCTGGACGCCAAGCAGGGCATCCACGCACCAGCCGCCGTCAATCCAGATTTCGACACCTTGGTTTTCCAGAGTTACGTAGAGGTCAATTACGTCACGCGAGATCACAACGGCCGCCCGGCTCCGGTTTCGTCATCACTACGCTTTCTTGGTTTTCGACGACATGCCCTTGCTCAGTGCTTCGATAGCTCCTTCAATTCTTTGCTGACTCTTCCAAAAATCCTTCCAGAGGTCGCCCTTCTCCTTCATCCGCGCAAAAACCGTTTTGATGTTCAGATTCTCCGGCTTCAGTCCTGGCTTCAACTCGCGCGCCAACACCGGCGTCGAAACCGGCGCCTTCGGAAACGCGCGCACCGAGTACGCACACGCCAGAGGCCGACCCATCGCATTTTGCTGCACGTCAATCAGCACGCGCCCCGCCGGCCTCTTCGCCACGGACCGTTCGTTCGTCACCAGATTCGGATGCTGCGCCGTCACCGTCCGCGCAATGATTTCTCCAAACGTCCGCAACTGCTCATACGTGTAAAACGGTTCCACGGGGATAAAAATGTGAAACCCGGTCGCGCCGGAAGTTTTCAAAAAGCTCACAATCCCCAACTCTTCTAATTTCTCGTGCAGCGCCCGTGCAATCGTCACCACCACGGAAAATTCCGTCCCGTCCGACGGGTCCAAATCAAAAAAGAAGTAATCCGGATGCTCGAGATCGTCCAGCCGGCTACTCCACGGATTGTGGTCAATGCACCCCAGCCCCGCCAAAAATAAAAGCGAAGCTCGATCCTCCGCCGTTGCGTAATGAATCTGCTTCCCGCGCTCCTCCGACTCAATCGGCGCCGTCTTAAACCATTCCGGCACGCCCTCAATTAAGTCTTTTTGAAAAAATGCCTGCCCCTGAATTCCGTCGGGATACCGCCGCAACACCAGCGCTCGCCCCCGCAAAAACGGCAAAATGTATTCCGCCATCCGGTAGTAGTAGGCTAGCAGGTCCCGCTTCGTGTAGCCCGATTCCGGGAAATACACCTTGTTCAGATTGCTGAACCGCAACCTCTTCCCTTCCAGCTCCATGTTGATGGTTTCCGCGCGGCCCTTGAATAACTCCGCTTCAATCTCAGCTGTGTCGGTGATCACTTTGCCAACCACTTCCGTCGCTCGCACCACCGCCGGCGCCGCTACGGCCACCTCGCTTTCCCATTTGCATTCTTCCGGCTTCAAGTCCTCGCGCAGCCCATGGAACACCGGATGCCGCAAGTACTTTTCCTGGGTCCAGCCTCCAAACTTCACGCGCGCCACCAGTTGCGGCTTCACCCAAAAGGGCTTTTCATTCGTCTCCGGCACGCTCTCAAACGGAGAAGCCGCCTCACGCAACTCTTTGAACTTCGCGCTCAGTTCCGCGTGCCTCTTCGCGTCAAACCCGCTGCCCACATGCCCAATGAAGCGCAGCTTCTTCCCTTCATACAAACCCAGCAGCAACGAGCCAAACGGAATCGCCTCCGTTCTCGCTTCCGTCCATCCGCCCACAACCGCGTCCAGCGTCTGGCTCACTTTCAGCTTCGCCCAACTCGTGCTGCGGTCGCTCATATAGCGGCTGTCCGCCCGCTTCGCGACAATTCCTTCCAGGCCAGTCTCTTTCGCCAGCTCATACAATTCTTTTCCGTGCTCGGGCTGATGGTCTGCGTAGCGAAACCGATCGTTCGCGTTCAGCATCCTTTGTAAAAGCTGTTTGCGTTCCAGAAGCGGCGCCTCACGCAGATCGTATCCATCGCAATAAAGCAAATCGAACGCAAAATAAACCACCGGCACTTCGCGAACCTGCTTTTCTCCCGGCGCGCGCACATGCATTCGCTCCTGCAAACGCTGGAAGTCGCCGCGCCCGCGCGCGTCCAGCGCCACAATTTCACCGTCGAGAATCGCCTCGCGCCCAGCAAACTTCATTGGCAAAGCCGCTAGTTCCGGGTACCGCGCCGTAATGTCTATGTTATTCCGCGAGCGAAGCGTTAATCCCCCGTCCGCAATCCACGCCATCGCGCGCACCCCGTCCCACTTAATTTCAAACAACCAGTTGGGATCGGAGAACGGCTGCTCGACCAGCGTCGCCAGCATCGGCTCCACGCGCGACGGCATCGCGCTTTTGCGCGCCCCGTGCACTTCCCTCGCCTCAATCGGGAACGGACTGCGTTTCGGCGGCGCTTGCTCCGCAATCTCCGCGAGGCTCCGCCCCGTCAAAGCCGAGCCGTCGTGCTCCTCAATATTCCACTTCGGATCTTCCGCCGCGTCCTTGTGTTTGATCAGCAGCCACTCGTTGCCCTTTTCGCTGCGCTTGATCTTCACCAGCACGAAGCCGCCGCGCAGCTTCTCGCCGTTCAAGCTGAACTTAATTTCTCCGCGCTCCAGTTGCTGCAGCGCGTCGAGCACGCCCGCTTGCGGTTTACCGGGATCGCCTTCCACCACAAACGTTCCGCGGTCCCACACCATCACCGTTCCCGCGCCGTAATTCCCCTCGGGAATTTTCCCTTCGAAGCCGCCATACTCCAACGGATGATCCTCGGTCTGCACCGCCAGCCGCTTGTCCGCCTGGCTTTGCGAAGGCCCCTTCGGCACCGCCCATGACTTCAGCGTGCCATCAATCGCCAGCCGGAAGTCATAGTGCAACCGCGTCGCCGAATGCTTCTGCACCACGAAGATGTTCCCGTGCTCTCCGTGCCGGCTCGGCTCTAGCCGCAACTTCGGCATAGGCTTCGGCAACCGTGTGCGTTTAGCCGCCGGGGCGGGCTTCACCCCCGCGACCGTCGTACGCTTACTTTCCGAGGCGGCCTTTCCAGGCGTGGCCTCGCGTTGCGACGCATCCGTCGCCGCCCCGCCGCGCGGCGCTTCATCCACATCCGGCTCGCCCGCCGGCTCCGGCGTCCGGTCAAACTTCCTCTTCCGCCTGTACTCCTCCAGCTTCCCCATGCCCGCATTCTATCCTGCCTTTTGTAGTGGCGGGTCTTCAGACCCGTGGGTTGCGAGTCTTCTTTAGGCTCGGGCTCTCACCGAAGCCAGACCGGTGCGTTTTCTCATGCGTAGTGGCGGGTCTTTAGACCCGTGCTTTTCTCCTCTCCGGATTCCTTACGCCACCGCTCTTCTGCAACTTCACCCGTCTAAAGACCGGCTACTACAACAACATTCGCAATTCGGGTGTACCATTCCTCTCCGCTCCATTCTCAACGACAAAGGAGGTCCCGTGGCGTTGGACTTCGACGCCCTCTGTCCTCTCCTCCAAGTCTTCGACATGCCCACGTCCGTGAAGTTCTATTGCGAAGTCCTCGGCTTCGAGCTCACAGGCAATTCGCCGATCGTCCACGGCCGCGACGGCGACTATTTTCATTGGTGCATGCTCCGCCGCGGCGCCACCACCATCATGCTCAACACCGCCTACGACGAAGGCGAGCGCCCTCCCACGCCCGACGCCACCCGTTTCGCCGCGCACTCCGACACCGCGCTGTTCTTCGGCTGCTCTGACGTGGACGCCTTCTACAACCAGCTTCTTCCTCTCGGTATCAATGTTCTCGAGAAGCCCAACACCACCGCCTACAACCTCTCCTTCCAAAGCCCGGTTCGCCTATGACAGCCCCCCTTGCAGCGGTAGCGGCCCAGATAGCGGCCGGGTGCCGCATACGCCGGTTTTGCGTGTGCAGGTTTTGAATTCTGTCAGATGTTCCTATCCCCCACGATCCAAAGAACTTAGAAATTTCTTGCAAACCGCCGATGAACAGGAAAATTTCTTCCTTTGCAACTCCAAGCATCCACAGGACTTATCTTACCCTTGACAGACCTTATCTATGTAGTATAATATGGACATGCACATCTCATCCCCACCCCCCACGGCTTCCACTCTACTGCTAGCCATCCGCCCTTCCACCGCTCCACCAAACAATTTGCCTGCCCTTTGTTTTCAGTCACTTGCAACCATCAAATTCTGTAACTCTTCTGTTTTGATAACGATACGAATTGCCGGGGATGGGGGTACTTCTCTTTCCTCCTCCATTCTTCCGTATATTCTTCCAAGTTCCGTATACTCTAACCCCTGTGTTTTCACACTCTTCACAAAACTGCCGGGGTGGGGGGGTTATTCTTCCCAAATCGGGACGTTCCGCAGGACACGCCCCTCCCCATTTTCCACTTTCACTTTTCCATTTTCCGCCCCCTCCACCCTTCTGCCTTTTTGGGCATCCCCCGCCTTGGATTCGCCTTGCATTCTCCCCAGGCGCTGGCTAACCTTACAAATCGGTCACAAATTGGGGCGGTCGGACAGAGACCCTGGGGAAATTTTGCAGTGGGACGCGCTGAGCGCGCCCAAACCAGGCTGGCGGCGTAAAGCCGCCGCTACAGGGGAGATTGGATATGGCTTCAACGGTCTGGAAGGGACACCTCACTTTCGGTTTGATTTCGATTCCTGTGCGGCTGACCACGGCGGCGCGCAGCGAGCGCATCAGCTTCAACCAGCTCCACAAGGAATGCCACACGCGCGTCAAGCAGCCGCTGTTTTGCCCGACGCACAACCGCATCATCGAGCGCTCGGAAGTGGTGAAGGGCTACGAATACGAAAAAGATCAGTACGTGCTCTTCGACGAAACCGAACTCGACAAGATCGAGCCGGCCTCGGCGAAGGTCGCGGAGATTCTCGAGTTCGTGAAGCTCGGCGAAGTGGATCCCGTCTTTTTCGACGCGTCGTACTACCTCGCGCCGGATGAAGGCGGCACGAAAGCCTACCAGCTCCTGATGAGCGCGATGCAGGAGTCCGGCTACGCAGCCATCGCGAAGCTCACCATGCACCAGCGCGAACATATCGTGGTGGTTCGGCCGAGCAGCAAGGGCATGATGCTGCACACCATGTTCTACTCGAACGAAATTCGCGCGGCCGAATCGTCTTCGACCGACAAAGTCGAGCTGAGGGACCAGGAGAAAAAGCTGGCGCAGCAATTAATCCAGAATCTTGCCGTGCCCTTCGACCCGCTAAAATATAAGGACACGTATCAGGATAACGTCCGCGCCATGATTGCCGCCAAGCTCAAGGGCCAGGAAGTGACCGAGGTGCAGCAACCGCACATGGCTCCGGTGATTGACTTGATGGAGGCGCTGAAGAAGAGCCTCGCGGAGCGCCAAGCCCCGGCGAAGAAGCCGCCGGCACGCGCGGTCGAGCCCGCCGCAGCGGCCGGCCCGGTGGCGGTGCCGAAGAAGGGCAAGAAAGCAGTTGGCTAGAGTTTGTTGAAAAAGGAATGCTTGTCATTCCGAGGAGCGGAGCCGGCCGCAGGCAGGCGCAGCGACGAGGAATCTGCTTTTTCCGTGACTTTCTTTAGAAAGCAGATCCCTCACACCGTTCGCAAGAGACGCGACCGGGTTCGGGATAACAACCAAGGCTTCATGGGAACCACGGACCGATTCAGCCGCGACGAAGTCCAACGCATCCTGGGTCTGTCTCCAAAACAACTGGACTACTGGGACCGCCTCGAGCTGGTTTCCGCGCGAAACGAGCAGGGCGCGCGCTTCTACGATTTTCGCGACCTCATCGCGCTGCGCACCGTCAAGCAATTGATCGAGCAAGGTATTCCCGCCACGCGGTTGCGGCGCGCTCTGGCGGCGCTGCGCGAGAAGCTTTCGCAGGTGCAGGCGCCGCTCACCGAGCTGCGCGTTCTTTCCGATGGCAAGGACGTCATCGTCGAGCGCGAAGGCGCGCGGCTCGAACCGGTGACCGGCCAGTTCGTGATGAATTTCGAGACGCGCCAACTGGATGAAGAAGTCCAGGTGATTTCCGAGCGCGGCGCGGATGAGTGGTTCGCGCTGGCGCTGGACTACGAAGCCGACCGCGCGAATCGTAAGACGTGGGCGGAGGCGATTGACGCGTACGAACACGCGTTGCGGCAGGATCCGCAGCGCACCGACGCCCTGATTAATTGCGGAACGCTCTACTACGAGCAAGGAAATTTCGAGAAGGCCGCGGAGTGCTACCGCCGCGCCATTGCTTTGGATCTGCAAAGCAGCTTGGCGCAATTCAATCTCGGCAGCGTGCTGGAAGAAATGGGCCAACTCGAAGAGTCGCGGCAGCATCTTCGCCTGGCCGTGCGGCTCGATCCGAGCCACCCGGACGCGCGCTACAACCTGGCGCTAGTTTGCGAGAAACTCGCCGCTTTCGACGAAGCCCGCGAACACTGGCAAGCTTACTTGCAGCTCGATCCCGCCAGCCCTTGGAGCGATTACGCCCGCCAGCGCCTCGCCGCACGAAGCGTCAAGTCCGCCGGCCGCCGCTGATTTGTACATACGAATGTATTGACATTATTCTTCTCGTAGAATAGACTATTTGAAGCTGCCAGCCCGATGCGATTTGAGTGGGATGAGAGCAAAAACCGCCAAAACCTTCGCAAGCACGATGTTCGCTTCGAGACTGCCGTGCTCGTTTTTGATGATCCGTATGCAATCACGCATCGCGATCTTGCGTCTGAGTCTGAAGAGCGATGGACAACCATTGGCGCCATTGGGCCAGGCACGATACTGATAGCTGTTCATACTTACCGTGAGCACGAAGACGAAGAAGTCATTCGGATTATTTCAGCTCGTGCCGCAGAGTCGCATGAAAGGAGGGTCTATGAGGAAACTAACAAAGGAGCAAAGGCGAGACATCCGCGCGATCGCCGCAAAAAAAGACGAAGAGATTGATTTCTCGGACATTCCTCCCGTCCTCGACTGGAGTGGAGCCGAAATAGGCAAGTTCTACAGGCCTGCGAAGAAGCCTGTCACCATTCGGCTGGATTCCGATGTGATTGCCTGGCTTAAATCTGAAGGCCGCGGCTATCAGACCAGAGCAAACCAGCTCTTGCGACATGCCATGACTCATCTCAGAAAGGGAAAAAACGCATTAAGTGGCGCGCGGTTGCGCAAGAGTAGACAGCAGAAAACGAGCGCTTGAGCGGCACGAAGAAGCTCTACGCGATTTTGAGTTTTTTCTGCATTTCTTCGAGCGAGATGCCCTTGGTTTCCGGGTAGAAGAAGAGCACGACGAAGAATTGAACGACCATCATCGCGGAGAAAAACGCGAAGGGATAGCCGCCGGAAGACGCCGCCATAAGCGGGAACGTCCAGGAAATCAGCGCGTTCATGATCCAGTGGGAAAAACTGCCAAGGCTCTGGCCTTTGGCGCGCACGCGATTGGGAAACACTTCGCTGAGATAGACCCAAATCACCGCGCCCTGCGAAAACGCGAAGAAGGCGATGAAGCCAATCAGCATCCACACCAGCAGTTCGTGGTGGCGGTTGGTCAGAAAGATTGCGGCAACGCCAGCGAGAGAAAGGCAAGTGCCGATCGAGCCGACGAGCAACAATGTTTTGCGGCCGAGTTTATCAATCACGGACATGGCAATCATCGTGAAAAGCAGATTGGTGGCGCCGACGGCGACGGATTGCAGGTCGCCGGAAACTTTGCTGAAGCCCGCGTACGCAAAGATGCTGTTCAGGTAGTAGAGGATGGCGTTGATCCCGGAAAGCTGGTTGAACATGCCGATGGTGACGGCCAGGAAAATGGGGACGCGATATTTTGCGGTGAAGAGCGCGTCGCTGGTGACGTGTTCGGCGCCGATCGATTCCACAATTTCCTTCAGTTCCTGGTCGGCGTTTTCTTCTCCAGTCAGGCGCAGCACGTCGCCGGCTTCGTTCGTTCTTCCCTTCTTGACGAGCCAGCGCGGGCTTTCGGGAATTCCGAAAAGCATCAGGAGGAAAAGTGCTGCGGGTATGCCGGAGACACCGAGCTTCCAGCGCCACTCCGCGTCTCCGAAGCCCATCGTGCCGATGAGGTAGTTCGAGAAATACGCGAGGAGAATTCCAAAGACCACGTTAAATTGAAAGACGCCAACCAAGCGGCCGCGCCATTTTGCGGGAGCAATTTCCGCGATGTACATCGGGCCGAGAACGGAAGAGCCGCCGATGCCTAGTCCGCCGATGAACCGGAAGAAAACGAGCGCGCTCCAGTTCCACGCAAAGGCGCAGCCGACGGCGGAAACCACGTACAGGATGGCCATCCAGCGCAAGCTCGCTTTGCGGCCCAGGCGGTCTCCCGGGATACCCGCGAGGATGGAGCCAAGCACGGTGCCCACCAGCGCGGCGGAAACGGTAAATCCCTTCCAGAAGGGAGAGAGGTGATAAAGCCCCTGAAGCGCGTCGATCGCCCCGGCGATGACTGCGGTGTCGAAGCCGAAAAGCAGTCCTCCCAACGCTGCAACGACGGTGCTTTTCAAAAGCGTGGAATTCAGTTTCATGGCACCTGCTCTGGGTTAAACAGACAAAGACTCATGGAAGCAGCGGGATTGTACACAAAGAAAATGGAAAATAGAAAACGGAAAATGGGGCGGTCGCGACTTCAAAAAGGTTCTTGACAAAGAGTCTCCCGCGGGCACAGAGAAGGAAAACGCATACTGTCAGCGCTGCCATCCGAAAGCAAAAGACTTTTGCGCAGCTTCAGGAGAATCGGGGGAGAAACATTCCGGTGTGTTGCTTGTGCTCGGCGAAACCGGGACCGAATTCCTGGTTGAGGAAGGATTCCTCGCGGCGGGCTTTCACGTAAAAGGAAAGCCAGACGATAACCACGGCGAGGAGCGCTCGGACCTGGCCGGAAGTGACGGCGGTTCCAAGAAGCGCCAGCAGAATTCCCGTATAGATGGGATGGCGAATCGTGCGATAGGGGCCGGTTCGGATTAGCTCATGCCCTTCTTTGAGTGTGACGACGCCGCTCCAATTCGTGCCGAGATGCCAGCGCGCCCAAAAAGCCACGGCGATTCCCGCGGCGGTCAAGAAAACGCCAAGCCATTCGACGAAAGGGCCGGCAGGAAGAAAGCGGCTCCGGAGCCATCCATAGAGCGGTCGCGGTTGATAAAGCAGATAAAAACCCAACGCAAGCGGAAGCGTGTACCCAATGCGCTGAAGGACGGATTCGCGCTGCTTGGTTCTCTTGCGTTTAAGCGCGGATACCAGCCAATAGGCGCCAAAGAGAAGCCACAGCGCGTCAATCCATTGGCGGGAGGAAGAGAAATCCATATCGCAGCCTCAGTTGCCGCTCCCTTGACGATGGAACAAGACTGCTTTCCATTGCAAGTTTGAAAACGAAGGCGAGGACGGTCATGCAGATGAGCATGAAGATCCGCTAAATTTCGCCTAATACAAGAGTGCGGACAAAGAAAAACGGCAGCAGGGCTCCCGCACTCCACATAGGTCTCCACATTAAACGCTTCCGGCTTAATGGCTATGGAACAGCGCAAGAGAAATGCTGTTGCCCTGGGCGACGTTGCCGGCGTTGTTGACGTGCAAGTGGTCGCCGCTGTCGTAGGCAGGCAGGATTTGTGTGGGGTGGTCCGGGTCGCGGACGGCTTCGTCGAAATCAATGACGCCATCGAATTCGCCGCCAGTGCGAATCCAGGCGTTGACCTCCTGACGAATCTTCTCGTTCTCGGGGCTGTATAAATGGTCATAGAAAGGGTTGCGGAAGAGGGCGTGCTCGAAGGGAGGAATTGTCGTGCCGATGATGCGGATTCCTTTTTTGTGAGCGCGGGCGATGAGCAGACGATTGCCTTTAATCAGATCTTGAGCAGTCACGGTTTCGGTTTGAGGTATGAACGCGCCGGGGAAAAGCATGTCGTTCACGCCAAGAGCTAGGATGACGTATTTCACGCCGGCTTGCGCGAGTACGTCGCGCTCGAAACGTGCGACGCCGGATTGGCCCAAGGCTGGACCCAACTCATCGAACACAGCTCCCAATGGTGGCGGACCTCCCGCTTGCCGGGGACTTTGAGTGTCGCTCAAGAGGCGGTTGCCGATGATACCTTCGTTGAGGACGCCGAGTTCCGCCGCTTCCCCACCGGCTTTTTGCAAGCGCTCCGCAAGCACATCGGGCCAGCGGCGGTTGGTGTCTCTTGTGGAGCCGTCACCGTCGGTGAGCGAAGACCCCAACGCAACGATCGAGGCGCCATGGGTTGAAGTCTCGACGTCAACGCCTGTGAGGAAGGGCCAAGAGGTAATGGTCTTGGCGACGGGAAATTTTGCTTGAGCCGTTACGTCTCCCGTTTCGGCCGAGACATAGTTCGTTTGCTTCGCCAGAATGTGCGAGGTCGTCAGCGCGGCGGTTTCTGGAAGAAAGAGGGTGATTGCTAAATCCGACAGCGCGGGAACGTCGAGGTCGACTGGATCGCTCACCATCATGGCATGAGGAGGGATTGCGTTGGACGGGCTTCCGTGAAACTTCAAGGCGCGGTCGGAGGCGGGGTCGATCTCCGCCTCAGCAAGGCGGCGGGCAATGTGCGCGGCGCCGATGAGCAACGGCTGGTCGCCAAAGGTGTTTGAGATTTTTATGCGGACTCTTTTCCCGCCGACGCTGGTGTGCACGATAAGGCGAAGAGTTTGGTTGTGGAAGGTCTGGACGGGACCTTTGACGGCCGCCTGCGGGGCTGCGGCCCACGTTCCGATCCACTTGTCCTGCGCAGCATTTCGTGCCGAGCAAACAAACAGAAGGAGAAAAGCAAGAGCGCAGTTCCGCAGAGCAAGCATGGGGGGTCTTACCTCCCTATTTTCATCAGCGCTGCTGTTGACCTGGAGCGATGCTAATCTATATCCTGAATGTCAGTCAGTCAACTGACTATTGGACGGGGCGATGGCAAAAACGAGAGCAGATAACCGGACACGGCTGCTGCAGGCGGCCGAGAGGACCACCTATCGATACGGGTTTGGGAACACGGCGATTGCGGACATTGCCAAGGAGGCCCGGATTCCGCTGGGGAATGTCTACTACTACTTTAAGACAAAGGATGAGATTGGCGACGCCATTGTGGAGTTGCGTGTTTCGCGATTTCGGAAGCTGTTGCAGGAGTTCGATAAAGCGGGTTCTCCGAAAGAGCGGCTGTGCGCGTTCGTGCAGATTAAGATCAAGAATCGTGAGGAATTGGCGCGGAATGGCTGCCCTGTTGGAACGTTGTGCTCCGAATTGCGAAAGCTGGGCAGCGCGGCGGCTGGAAAATCGAAGATATTGCTTGCGATGGCTCTGGATTGGATGGAGAAGCAATTCCGGGAGCTTGGTAAGGGAGCCGAGGCGCACGGGCTTGCGGTGCATCTTTTGTCCGCGACGCAGGGCGTGTCGGTGCTGGCGCACGCGTTTCATGACCCTGGAATGATCGAAATGGAGGCGGCGCGCCTGAAAGAATGGATTCGCGGGCTATGAAAAGGCGACTGTACCCAGGCTGTTTCGCGCGCTCGGATTGTGCCAGATTTGGTAGGAGGATTTTCGAGGCTATAATGACGGTCAATGAAACCCGCAAAGAGGCGTCCCGGAGCAATTCGCGTTAGACCAAAACCTGATCAGACTCACGCAAATTCCGGAGATTTTTTAAGGGTTGCGGAAAGTTTGGCGGAGATCGGGAGAGGATTTTACGCGCGCGGGTGGGTGCTGGGGACGAGCGGAAACTTCAGCGCGGTAGTTTCGCGAGAGCGGCTGCGGCTGGCGATTACTGCGACGGGATTGGACAAAGGCGGTTTGACCCCGGAGCAATTTTTGGAGATTGATGAAGCGGCCAACGTGATACGCGGCGAGGGACGGCCGTCAGCGGAAGCGCTGTTGCATCTCGCCATTGTGCGCGGCGTGAATGCAGGGGCTGTCCTCCACACGCATTCGGTATGGAGCACGGTGCTCTCCGGGTCGCACGCGCGGCACGGCGGGATTGCGCTGGAAGGGTACGAGATGCTGAAGGGATTGGCCGGCGTGGCGACGCACAAACATCGCGAGTGGTTGCCGATCCTGGAAAATTCGCAGGACATGGTGGAGCTGGCCGACCGCGTTTCAAGGACGCTGGGGCAGACACCGGGGATTCATGGGTTCCTTTTGCAAGAACATGGGCTTTATACTTGGGGAGAAAGCCTGGCGGAAGCCAAGCGACATGTGGAGATTCTGGAGTTTCTGATGGAAGTTGTGGTGCGTTCGGGCGCGGCGCAGAATGCATGATGCGGAACGGCTCGAACGGGAGAAAGTCGCGATGGCAGTCTTAACAATTCCGGATGAACAGCGATCGCTTCGCGAACACGATGAGGTCCGCGATTACCTGACAGGAATCGGCATCGAGTACGAACGGTGGGAAACGCCCGCAGACCTGCCCGCGAATGCCTCGGCGGAGCAAGTTTTGAGCGCATACGCGCCGCAGATCGAAGAATTGAAGCGCCGGGGCGGATACGTGACGGCGGACGTGATTGACGTGAACGCGGACACCCCCGGACTGGACGCGATGCTGGCGAGGTTCAACATCGAGCACACGCATGATGAAGATGAAGTGCGCTACATCATCGCGGGACGCGGGCTGTTTCATATTCGTCCGCCACAAGGGCCGGTGGTGGCGATTGAAGTCGAAACAGGCGACTTGATGCGCGTGCCGAGGGGGACGCTGCACTGGTTCGACCTTTGTGGCGATCGGCGCATTCGCGCGATTCGCTTATTTCAGGACAAATCGGGCTGGACGCCGCACTATACGGGCAGCGGCGTGGATAGGAATTACGAGCCGGTTTGCTGGGGCCCGCGCTACATTCCGCCACAAACTGCGGCAAAGTAACCCGCGTGCCGCTTTTAGACGAAACGCAAGTCCGCGCGATTCTACTGGATATCGAAGGCACGACCACACCCATCGATTTCGTGACCAAGACACTTTTTCCATATGCGAGCCGGAAGCTGGAGAGTTTTCTTCGCGAGAACGCGGAGGATGCAGAGGTTCGCACGCTGATCAAGGACTTGTGCGCCCAGCACGAGATCGATGAGCGGAATGGATTGAAGCCGCCGAGTTGGCGCGACGATTCGGAGGAAGGGCGGCTGCGTTCGAGTGCGGCGTATGGGCAGTGGCTCATCGCACGGGACAGCAAATGCACTCCGTTGAAAACGCTTCAGGGAAAAATCTGGCAGCGGGGATATGCGAGCGGGGAGTTGCGAGGCGAAGTGTATCCCGATGTGCCGGTAGCGTTCGAACGATGGAAGCGGCAGGCGAAAACGATTTGCATTTATTCCTCGGGGAGCGTGCTGGCCCAGCAGTTGCTGTTTGGAAGTATTGCGGCGGGAGATCTAACGCGGTTTATCAGCGCGTTTTTTGATACGCGAGTGGGAGCGAAGGCGGAACCGGAGAGCTACCGGAAAATTGCTGCGGCGGTTTCGTATGAGCCGAGACAGTTTCTATTTGTCTCGGATGCCGTGAAGGAAATTGAGGCAGCGGGGTCGGCGGGGATGCAGGCGTTGTTGTGCGAGCGCGCGGGGCATTCGAACCCAGCGGGAATCGGCGCGCGGACGATTCACGATTTCGACGGCATTTTCCCCGAGTGATTGCGCTAGGGCGCTTCTTGGCGACGCAGCGGCAATTTAGTAGTTGAGATCCTTCGCTTCGCCCAGGATGACATCGTTAAGGTTATGCGCTTGCGGCTTTACGAAACGTTGCGGCGTAGTCGGAGACGGAGCGAAGTGTAACGCCGTACTGGCGTGCGGCTTCCACGCTGCCGGGAATCGCGTCTCCCTTGGCATAACCAATCATGAGAGCGGCAAAGGTCTTCTGCAAAGGATCAGTGGAGCGGTGCTGCTCCTCGAGAGCTGCAAGCGGCACTTTCTCGATTTCGCACTTCCTGCCAAGCAAACGTTCGAAAGTCGCAACGGCGTCGAGCTGGGAAATTGGCTCCGGGCCGCCCATCTCGAGAAACGCCGATGGATGCGCAGGATTTGCGGCTACAGCCAGGGCAAATGCGACAACATCATGGAAAGAGATGTAGCTCACTTTCGCTTCGCCTGAACCATAGACGCGAGTGCGGCCGCTCGCGGCGTCGAATCCGAGCGCGGGACTCAACCACATTTCCATGAAGTAGGAGGGGCGGAGGATGGTGGCGCGCATTTTGCTGGCGAGAAGGCGCTTCTCGCAATCGCGCTTGGCGGTTTCGAGCGGAGAGTCCTCGCGGATGTTTCCCGAATAAGAGGTGTAGATGAAGTGCTGGACGGCGGAGCGCTCGGCGCAATCGATCAGGGCCAGCGTGCCGTCGCGATCCACGCGGCGCAGGCCGTCGTCCTTGCCGTGGGGCATAGAAGTGGCCGTGCAGAGGACGGTTTCGACGCCCGCGCACGCAACGGGTAAGGTCTCGGCCTTGGTGAGATCGGCATCGACAATCTCGATGCCTGCTGCAATCAGTGAAGCGGCCTTCTCATGTTGAGTTCCACCGCGGACCAGGCCACGCACTGTACGTCCGCGCTGACGGAGACCGAGGGCAATTTGCTGGCCTACAAGACCTGTGACGCCAACGACGAGATCCATAGGAACCTCCATTGCGGAAAGCTTGCGGGGAGGAGCAAGATTCTAGCAAATTCGACACGCTCCGGAACGTCGAGATTTGGCGGGTTCGTTTTTCTCTTATAATCGAGCGGAACAGCGACAAGCGGAGGAGAACAATGGCCCATGATTAAGTTTGCATCGGTCGTGGTGGTTGGCGTCGCACTTTTGATCGGGCAGGGCTCGTCACAGCAGGACGAGCGGGCGGCGGAGCGCAACGATTGCATAAAGCGCTGTATCACACAGCCCTATGACCCTGAACTGCGGCGGCAAGAGATTGTCAGCCTCGAGAGAGAGGCAGGGCACGCCATCCAGTTAAGGAATGGGGCTTACTTTCGCCGCGTGTACAGTGACGATTTTGCGGGCACGCTGTCACACGGACAGCAGGTGACTAAAACCCAGTGGCTTACATTAATTCAATCCGACGCCGTCAAGTACGACGCCTTTCAGGCATCGGACATTAAGGTGCAAGTTTACCAGGACATGGCCGTCGCCACGTGCCTGTGGTCCTCGAGGTTCAGTACGAAAGGCCAGCAACTGGGTCACCAGATGCGCTCGATTCACGTTTATCTGAATGGGGCGAGTGGCTGGCACGTGGTTTCCGGTCAAATCACCGGCCTGCCTCCCGACGTTGGCGGGCCGCTATAACTCCTCCGAAATTCCGAAGATGCATGGCGTTGACCGTGCGTGGGGCGGATGCTACCCTCGCCAGCGCTTTCCACACGCATGCGCGCCGTTGACCTGATCCGCAAGAAACGTGATTGCGGGGAATTGTCCCGCGAAGAAATCGATTTTCTCGTGTCGGGCTATACGCGCGGAGAAATTCCCGATTATCAGATGGCGGCGTGGCTGATGGCTGTCTGGATTCGCGGATTGAACCGCGCGGAAATCGCGGCCCTCACCGAAGTGATGCTGCATTCCGGCGAAGTCCTCAGCCATTCGGAGATTCCGGGAAAGAAAGTAGACAAACACTCCACCGGAGGCGTGGGAGACAAAACTTCGCTGATTCTTGCGCCCATTGTTGCAGCAGGCGGCCTGACGGTTCCGATGATCAGCGGACGCGGTCTGGGGCACACGGGCGGAACGCTAGACAAACTCGAGGCCATTCCCGGTTTTAATGTGAATTTGTCGATGGCGGAGTTCCGGCGCGTGCTTGGTGAATGCGGCATGGGTCTGATTGGACAGACGGCGGAGATTGCGCCCGCGGACAAAAAGATTTACGCGCTGCGCGACGTGACGTCGACGGTCGAAAATGTCGGCCTCATCTGCGCGTCCATCATGAGCAAGAAACTCGCCGAGGGAATTGACGCGCTGGTGCTGGATGTGAAAACCGGTTCGGGCGCGTTCATGAAGAAAGAAGAAGATTCCGTGCGGCTGGCCGAAGTGATGGTGGAGACCGGAAAGCACATGGGCAAGAAGGTGGTGGCGCTGATCACGGACATGGATCAGCCGCTGGGACGTCTGGCGGGACATTCTCATGAGGTGATGGAATCGGTGGAAGTGCTGAAGGGCCGTGGACCGGAGGATTTGCGCGATTTGAGCCTGGAGCTTTCCGCAAGGATGTTTTTTCTTGGCGAAAGGACGAAGAGCGTCGAAGAGGGGCGGCGGCTGGCAGAAACGATGGTCGGGACGGGTCAGGCGCTGGAGAAATTCAGGCAAGGGATTCGCCTGCAAGGAGGCGACGAGCGCGTTGTGGACGAGCCGGAGCGGCTGCCGCAAGCAAGGTTTCATGCAGACGTCTTAAGCTCGGCGGCGGGCTATGTGAATGTTACAAATTGTGAGCAGTTGGGGACAGCGCTGGCCATGCTCGGTGGAGGGCGGGAGAAGAAAGAGGACAAGATTGACCATGCCGTGGGCCTGGAATTCCACAAACGGATCGGGGACCGCGTGGAAAAGGGCGAAAAGCTGGTCACGATTCATTACAATAGCGACGTCAAACTTGCCGAAGCGAAGAGTCTGATTTCCAAGAGTTACGCAGTGAGCGACGGCGCGTCGCGCGAGAAGCGGCCGTTGGTGCGTCGTATCATTGGCGACTAAAATTCCAGGACCTGAAACCAGAAAGACACGAGCTTAAAGGAGAGCGAATGGGAAGATTCACCGGAATCCTTGGCATGGCGGTGATTCTCGGGCTGGCGTGGCTCTTCTCCACGGAACGGCGCGCCATCAAGCTTAAAACCGTTGCTTGGGGACTTGGCCTCCAATTGGTGCTGGGCTTTTTTGTGCTGCGGTCAGAGACGGGACGATATGTTTTTCAAGTATTGGGGGACGGCGCCAAGAAACTGCTGAGTTTTTCTTACGCCGGTTCTGAATTTGTTTTCGGGGAGTTGGGCAAAGACCACTCTTCTCTGGGGCTGATTTTTGCTTTCCAAGTGTTGCCCACGATTATTTTTATCGCCGCGTTCTTTGCCGTGCTGTATCACATCGGGGTGATGCAGCTGATTATTCGCGGCGCCGCGTGGGTGATGACGCGAGTGATGGGAGCGAGCGGCGCGGAATCGCTGAACGTGGCGGCCAGCATCTTCATGGGGCAAACGGAAGCGCCGCTCACGATTCGGCCGTTTCTCAACAAGCTTACAAAATCCGAATTGATGTGCGTGATGACCAGCGGGATGGCGCATATTTCCGGCGGGATGATGGCGGCGTACATGAAGGTTGGCGGGGCGGATGCGAAGAACCTGCTCACCGCAGTGATCATGACTGCTCCGGGAACACTCCTGATGGCCAAGATGCTGGTTCCGGAAACAGAGGAGCCGCTGACGGCAGGCAAAGTGCAAATGCCGGAGATGGAGAAGGAGTCCAATGTTCTAGGCGCCATTTCGCGAGGAACAGTGGACGGCCTCTATCTGGCGCTGAATGTAGGGGCCATGCTGATTACTTTTCTGGCTTTGCTGGCACTGGTGAACGCGATGATGGGCTGGGGGCACAATCACATCTCCTGGTTTCCAGACAGCCTTCAGACCGTTTTTGGATGGGTGTTGGCTCCCGTGGCGTGGCTGATTGGGGTGCCCTGGCACGAGGCCACAAGAATCGGAAATTTGCTGGGGACGCGCATGGTCATCAACGAGTTTGTGGCTTTTTCGCAGTTGGGGCCGATGCAAGGCCAGCTTTCCACGCGGACCTTCACCATTGCAACGTTTGCGCTATGCGGATTCGCCAATTTCAGTTCCATCGGCATCCAGATCGGGGGCATCGGGGCGCTGGCGCCCGAACAGCGTGGCCAACTCGCCAAATTCGGAATCCGCGCCATGCTCGCCGGAACTATGGCCAATCTCATGTCCGCCTCAATCGTCGGAATGCTTACATGAGCGCAAAGAAGGCGCGGCTGAAAACACAAAGGAAAAGCTACGCATCCAGGAAGCTGACAACCACTTCGGAAAAGAGTGTTGGGCTTCCCGGAGAATTCGAACGCGCGGGGCTCGCTGCCGATTTCATTTTTTCTCGAACAAAACTCCGCCCGCAGATTGCCCTTGTTCTGGGTTCAGGGCTGGGTGCGTTTGCCGACGAATTCAGCAGTGCAACGAAAATTCCTTACGCCGAGATCCCTTATTTTCCACGTTCCACCGCCATCGGCCACGCCGGGCAATTGGTTGTTGGGAAAGTGGCCGCGATTTCGGTTGCGGGGATGCAAGGCCGCGTCCATCTTTATGAGGGATATTCGGCGAAAGACGTGGTGTTCCCCATTCGAGTTTTCGCACGGATGGGAGTGAAAGCGGTGATCCTGACGAACGCCGCGGGCGGTATCAAGCGCGAGTTTACCCAAGGGCGGCTTGTGGTCATCAGCGACCACATAAATTTGCAGGACGTCAATCCGCTGACAGGTCCTAACGACGAGCGGTTCGGGTTGCGATTTCATGATATGACCGGCGCTTATGACAAGAGGCTTCG
>Ga0209166_10000788_pt1 | contig 30464 bp, 35 predicted proteins | sample Coa_R1_3_FD_187151 | JGI IMG/M metagenome (GOLD analysis project Ga0209166, IMG submission 187151) | Surface soil microbial communities from Centralia Pennsylvania, which are recovering from an underground coalmine fire - Coalmine... | ecosystem: Environmental > Terrestrial > Soil >...
ATCGGGGGACGGCCGTGAAGGGGGGAACGGTCTGCGGGGATTGGTTCGGCAACCATCAGGCGTTTCTCTCCCCGCCCTACACTAATTTCGAGACTTCGATTGTCTCACCTTAGGTTGGCAGAGAGGGGTCGCCCCTTTGCATCGAACAACGTCGCTGCCTGTTCCAGCACTTCCCGTTCTGGGGACTGTGCGTCTGGCAGAACGATAAGCACATCACCCTGTGGCAGCCCATTGGCAATGGCCTGGTAGCGGGCACGGTAGGGCAGCAGTGATGCCGGCACGATGGTGATGTTGTCAAGCTCGGCGTGGCGTAGGGCACGCGGTGGTCGGCGAGAGAAGCGCCACGGTTCGCGGATGGCATTTTCCTCTCAGTCTGGTCGGCGCGGCCGATTTCTCGGGCATTCCAGCGCGTCGCTCATCGGGAAAAGCCGAGCGGTGGTCCGGCTGTCGGCGACTCGTGCTGCCTCCTCCGCTGCGTGCTCCACGGGCAGCTGATTGGCCAGGTAGGCAAAGAGGTCATCCTCCCGACGGAAGCCCTCGTAGAGCGCGAAGAAATTGCGATGCATCTTACCCTGCGCCACACCCCAGATGGCAGTCGCAAGCGTTGGGGTGGCAATCAGCGTCACGGCATAGCCGTGGGCGGTGAGGAAGGCCTCCCAGTTCGTGTCTGGAGACGCCGGCGTCGGGACGCGGTCGAGGTCACCGGGTCGCCAACCCTTCTGGCGAGCGAGGTCGTAGGTGCGCTTGAGGATGGCGACCTTCTGCCGTTTCGTCATAGGCTGGTCGCCTCCTGGACGGTGGCCAGGTCGAAGTTGGCCTCGTTGATGTAGCGCTGGGTCGTGCCGATGTAGCAGTGGCGCATCAGCTCCTTGAGGTCATAGACCGTCACCTTGGCTTTCGCCTTGGCGTTGGCGTAGGTGTGCCGCAGCGTGTGCGGACTGACGTTCTTACCGAAGTCCAGCCCCTGGGCATAGCGGGCGACGAGCTTGCGGACCCCGCGTTCGCTCAACGGTTCACCGTAGCGATTGAGGAACAAGGCGGTGGAGCTGGCCGGCAGTTTGGCCCGCAGCGCTAAATAGCTCTTGAGCGCCTGGCGGCTCTTGCGTTCGAGCGGCAGGCGAGCGAATGCGCCGCCCTTGCCGTTGCGCACGGTCAGCCGGCGCTCTGCTAAGTCCACGTCGTCGATGGACAGGGCACAGAGTTCCGAGACCCGGAGGCCGGTCTGGAGCGCCAGGGTTAAGAGGCAGAAGTCGCGCTGGTTACTGCCGGCCGCGGCCAGGAGCTGGGTGTACTCGTCCCGGCGCAGATAGGCCCGGCGGTTCTGTTCTTTCTTGGGGGTCACAATACCGGTCGCCGGCGAATGGGTCAGCACGTCAGCGTTGATTAAGGCGGTGCTGTGGAAGAGACAGGTGGGTGCGAGGCGCGGGACGATCCCAACGCCGCAGTGACCGCATGCCACAAGGGCGTAGTCGCGTATGCTGCCCAGCGTAGCGGGTGCACGCGTACAGTCACGCCCACTCACCACTGTCTCCAGTCGGGCCTCTGGTAGGCGGGGGGCGCGTACCGCACGGGGAACGTCCGGGGCGAAGGAGTCGCGGTGGTGCGCCTAGCGACGCCGGCTCGGCCCGACACCAGGCTGCTGGACGTCCAGGACGATGGGCCGCTGGCCGTGGTCTTCGCGCAGCTTGGGGCCACGGACCAGGGCCTGAGCGGCGCGGAGGCGCGCCGGCGGCTTGAGGTCGTCGGCCCCAACGACCCGGTGGGGCGCTCGCGCTTCGTCATCCTCCGCGAGCTGTCGCGCTTCGTCGCCAATCCGCTGGTGGCCATCCTCCTGGCCGCCAGTCTCGTGTCCGCGGTGGTCGGCGAGGTGGTCAGCGCGGCGATTATCGCGGTGATGGTCCTGCTCAGCGTCGTGCTCAACTTCGTGCAGAGCTTCCGCTCCCAACGGGCGGCCGCGCAGCTGCGGGCGATGGTAACGCTCACCGCGACCGTGCGGCGGGACGGCGCCTGGCTGGAGGTCCCCCAGCACGAGCTCGTTCCCGGTGATCTCATCCGCCTCGCCGCCGGCGACCTCGTCCCGGCCGACGCTCGCCTCATCGAGGCCCGCGACCTCCACCTCCAGGAGGCCGCGCTCACCGGCGAATCCCTGCCAGCCGAAAAGGCTGCCGAGGCCGGCGTCGCTTCCTCCGTGGGTGAGGATGCACACGCGAGCCGCGTCTTCCTCGGCACCTCGGTCGTGAGCGGCAGCGGGGTGGCGGTGGTGGTCCGCACCGGCCGCGCCACCATGCTCGGCCACATCGCCACGCGGCTGGCCACGCGCGCCCCCGAGAACGAGTTCGAGCGCGGCACCCGGCAGTTCGGGCTGCTGATCATGTACACGGTGTTCTTCCTGGTGCTGTTCGTGCTGCTGGTCAGCCTGGCCGCCAAGCACGACCCGCTGGAGTCGTTCCTGTTCGCGATTGCGCTGGCCGTCGGACTGACGCCCGAGTTCTTGCCGATGATTACCACCGTCACCCTGGCCCAGGGGGCGGTGCAGATGGCGCACCAGGGGGTGATCGTCAAGCGCCTGCCGGCGATGCAGAACTTCGGCAGCATGGACATCCTCTGCAGCGACAAGACCGGCACGCTCACCAGCGGTGACATGCGCCTGGAGCAGTGCGTCGACGCGCTTGGGCAGGCCTCACCGCGGGTCTTCCTGCTGGCCGCGCTCAACAGCCAGTTCGAGACCGGCATCAAGAGCCCGCTGGATGCCGCGCTGCTCGCCGCCGAGCCGCCAGACACCCAGGGGTATCGCAAGCTCGACGAAGTGCCGTTCGACTTCGTCCGCCGGCGCCTCTCGGTCGTGGTGACGGAGGCGCAGACCGCGGCGGGCGCCGCGCTGGGGGAGCGCCTGCTGATCACCAAGGGGGCACCCGAGGGCGTGCTCACCGCCTGCGGCGCGTACGAGGTCCAGGGGGAACGCCGCGCGTTGGACGCGGCGTCCCGCGCGCGGTGCCTGGCCACCTTCCAGCAGTTCAGTGCGCAGGGATCACGGGTCCTGGCGGTGGCGTGGCGGTCGGTGCCGGTCCAGGACGCCTACCGGGCCGCGGATGAGGTCGACCTGACGCTGGCGGGCTTCGTCGCCTTCGCCGACCCGCCGCTCCCAGGCGTGGCCGAGGTGCTCGCCGGCCTGCACGCGGATGGGGTGGAGCTCAAGGTGCTCACGGGGGACAACGAGCTCGTAGCCCGCCACGTCTGCACGCAGATTGGCCTCGCGGAGGCGCGCATCGTCCTGGGCAGCGAGCTGGACCGCATCGACGATATCGCCCTGGGGGTGCTGGCCGAGCGGACCACCGTCTTCGCCCGGGTCTCCCCCGAGCAGAAGAACCGCGTCATCCTGGCGCTCAAGCACCGGGGGCATGTCGTCGGCTACCTGGGCGACGGCATCAACGATGCCCCCTCGCTCCACGCCGCCGACGTGGGCATCTCGGTCGCCGGGGCGGTGGATGTGGCCAAGGACGCCGCCGACATCATCCTGCGCGAACATAGCCTCGTGGTGCTGCACCAGGGCATCCGGCACGGACGCCAGGCGTTCGGCAACGTGATGAAGTACCTGCTGATGGGCACCAGCTCTAACTTCGGCAACATGCTCTCGATGGCGGCCGCCCCCATCGTCCTGCCCTTCCTGCCGATGCTGCCCACCCAGATTCTGCTCAACAACTTCCTCTACGACCTCGCCCAGGTCACCATCCCCACGGACAACGTCGACGCCAGCTTCATCCGCAAACCGCGGCACTGGGACATCGGCCTGATTCGCACCTTCATGCTGGTGATCGGACCGGTGAGCTCGGCCTACGACTTCCTCACCTTCTGGACGCTGCGGACGGTGTTCCACGCCGACGAGCGGCTGTTCCAGACGGGCTGGTTCGTGGAGTCGCTGACGACGCAGACGCTGGTGCTGTTCATCATTCGCACGGCGGGCAATCCGCTGCGCAGTCGGCCGAGCCGGCCGCTCACGGTCACGACGCTGGGCGTGGTGCTGGTCGGGATCGGGCTGCCGTTCACACCACTGGCGCACAGCCTGGGCTTCACGCCGCTCCCGGCGTCGTTCTTCCCCTTCCTGGTGGGCGCGGTGAGCACCTACCTGCTGGTGGTCGAGGTGGTCAAGCGCCACGTGATGGGGCGCTTCATGCGCTGATGGCGGGCGCGGCTCCGGGACCGCTGGCTGGCCGCCCAAGCACAAATGATGGAGCAGGCCACACTGGGCTTCCTTGGGCTGGGACATGCCGCGTCACAGGAAACCGCTGCGCAAAAGCGTGCGCGGGCCAAAGCCGAGCATGGTGGACAAGCAGGCAACGTTGGTACGGCCATCGTGGAGCGCGAACGGCGCCAGGAGCAGGCGTTGAAACGCCGCTCGCGGCTCCTGCGCCACCTCGGACGGCCGCACTTCTAACCACCAGCGCACGCTCGGACATGCATCGCAGCCAGGGCCTGCAGCAGCGCCAGGCGGGACTACTGGTGATGACCGCTGCCGGCTGGCAGCGCCATCACCCTGAGCGAACTGCCGTGGTCAGTTCTTCTACTGGTAGGCCCAGGGCCCCCGCGATGTGCTTGACCGCGACAAAGCTGAGATTGTCGCTGGGCCGGAGCGGCAGGAGCACGTCGCCGAGCCGCTCGTGCGTGAGTTTCAAATGCTTGTGCTGCCCCGGCTCAACCCGGTACCCCTGCCGTTCGAGGAAGCGGTGCCCGCGCGCATTTCACCCAGCCCCTGGACATCCTGCGGCCTGTCCCTAGCATGGGCGGCGACCGCCACGGCGTCCATGCTCCCCCGGTGCCGCTGCGGGCTCGCCCTCCTGCCGCACGTCCGTGTGGCCACAGCTACGCGCGTCGGGCACCCGACGCATAGTGAGGCGGTCGTCAGACCGCGGTGGTGCCCCCAGCGCACGGGCCACGGCGGTCCTGCCGCCCCTGCCCGTCTCGCATCCGACCGACATTGTCTGGAATCTGTCCGTAGTTCTTCGTATTGCCTAGCACCGAAGGTTCACACTGGAGCGGCAGCCCCTGCGCGCCCGGCCGCCGGCACCCGGTCCGGCGGCCCACGCTGGCGCCCACCGCCGCTGCGTCACGAGGTCTGTCATGGCCGTCCTCATCGGTCTCCTCATCACCGTTCCCGTCGTGCTCGTGCTGGCGCTGCTCCTTGTGCTGCCGAACAGCGTGCGCATCTGCGCCGAGTGGGAGCGCCAAGTCGTGCTGCGCCTGGGGCGCTTTGGCGGCGTGCGCGGCCCCGGCCTGTTCCTGCTGGTCCCCTTCCTCGAACGCACGCCCTTCACGATCGATCTGCGCACCATGACCTCGCCGCTGCGGGCCGAGCAGACACTGACCAAGGACGGCGCCTCCGTGTCGGTGGATATGATCGTCTTCTGGGCCGTGGTGAACCCGGAATGGGCGGCGATCCGGGTGGCGGACTACAAGGCGGCGGTGCTCGGCGGAGCGCAGGCGGCGTTGCGCGACGTGATCGGCCGCACCAATCTCGCCGCGCTGTTGTCCGACCGCCAGGCGATCGATGTCTACCTTGCCCATACGTTGGACGCCCAGACCGAGCCCTGGGGCGTCAAGGTCGACTCGGTGCAGATCCGTGACATCCAGATCCCGGTGTCGCTCACGGACGCGATGAGCCGCTACGCTCAGGCCGAGCGGGAGAGCGCCGCCCGCGTGCTGCTGGCCGAGAGCGAGAAGAGGATCGCGCAGAACTTCGCCGACGCGGCGAAGATCTACGCCTCCGACCGCAACGGCATGCAACTGCGCGGCATGAACATGCTGTTTGAGGTGATGAAGGCCGGCAACGGCACGGTCATCCTTGTGCCATCGTCGGCGCTCGACGCGATGAACCTCGGCGGGCTGGTGAGCCTGGCCGGCGCGGCGGGCGGTGTGGGGTCCAAAGCACCGACGGGCAACGGCTGGATCGGCGGCAAAGCCTGACCCAGTAGCCGCCGCTGACCGCACCGGCCCACACCGACTCAAATGATCATGTGGCGAGGTGTGCTCCCAGCCACCGCAGCGTAGCGCGGCAGCCGGGGAAGTGTCGCTGTAGGGCGGGTTTTGCGACGTGAGCGCCGCTAAACGCCGCTGCTGGCGCGTCCAGCTGGCCTCGCTGAGGTCCCGACGCTGGACCTTCCCCGGCTGGGCGGCGCTCCAGACGGAGCCCGCGCCAACGCCAACAGGCTCATCCGCCCGGGCTGAGACCGAGCCCCCGTGCCGCCGGCCCCCCTCTGCGCCCGGTACTCCCCCACGGCGGTGTCTGTCTCAGCCCGACAGACGCCGCTGCGCCGCTGCGGCACGCTCATCCTGTGGCACTGCCGCAGGCAGTCCGCAGCGAAGCGAGGGCAGAGCCAATGGCGACCTCTCCATCCCCCCTGCGTGTGGCCCTGACGGCGGTCCTCCCGCTGACCTTACTGGTGGCGGCCTGTAGCAGCAGTACCACGAACCAAGCCAAGGCAACGCAGGCGGCCACCCACGCCGCCGCGGCCCCGCTGACGCCGATTGCTGCCAACGCCACCACCACGGAAGGGGAGGTCATCGTCGCCGTCACCGCGAACGACTTCGCCTTCACGCTGAACCGTAGTCGTGTGCCGGCGGGCCGCGTCCATGTCCAACTCGTGAATCAGAGCAAGGACTATGAGCATGAGGTCTGGGTGTACCCGCAGCAGCAGGCCAAGCTGCAGGACATGCTCGCGCAGAAGCGCGCCGGCAAGGATGTCGAGGAGCTGGACGTGCTCACGGGCGTCGCCGGGCACGTCGAAGATGTGCCGGCCGGCCAGACGGCGGCCTTCGATGCGACGCTGACGGCGGGGACGTATGAGCTGGCCTGCTTCATCACCTCAGACATCGGGGGCAAGAAGATGGTGCACTACGACATGGGCATGCACACGCTGCTGACCGTGCAGTAACGGTCGTCGGGCACCGCGTCTGCGACACTGTAAACGCCGATGAGCAAGTGGCCCTCCCACTTCCTGCGGGAGAGCCACTTCAAGGTCGGACTTTACAACACCGGCCGCGGCGCGACAGGGCGACTGCGGAGTTTCGGGGTTGCTCGCCGACGAAGCGAACGCGTCGTCAATGATGGGTTCTGCCATGCGTCGCGATGGGCGAGGTGCTCGGTGGTTGCGAGCGAGCTACGACTCTGAGGGCACGAGCGTGGCCCCGAACAGACTGTTGAGGTCGGTCGGGAGCGGTCCCTCCGGAGGCACAACGGTGAAGCCGTGGTACCCGAAGAGTACGAGGAGGCCGTCTGCGCCGCCGAACACCAAGTGCTTGCCGCCGCGTGGATGCGTGTGGATATGTAAGTCTCGCCCATTCTGGGAAGGCTGTGCTCGCACCAACACTGCTACGTGTCGGTGATGTGCACGGAAAGTCCATCAGGGAGCTTCTGCTGCAGGTCGGCGACTGCGTGTTGGAGGCCCATCTCGACGTGCTTCGCACTGTCGGTGCTCAGCTCGTCGACAAGGCTCGTGATGGTGGACAGCGTCGTCAGCTCGCGCGATAACTCTGGACTGAGCATATCGGCAAACGGCGGCGGGTCTCCTTTACGGTAGTACCAATACCACGTGGGCCAGTTGGGTACAGAAACACACCAGCGCCGGCGAGTGTCACCAAGCGTAAAGGTGTGGCACACTTTGAGCCACGGCATAATTGTCACCTCCGTGTAGATACCCGAGAGCAAGCCTGCGCTGTTCCTGCCGCGTCTGGGTGCTCCTGCAGTCGTTGGTACCGATATGAACGTAGGCACACGGCGATTTTGGGCGTGCTGCTCCAGTTCTTGATACATTTTTCTGTCAAATTGTACCGGGCGGGCGCGCCGGGTTGCACGGTTCCCAGAACCCCAAATCCAGGAAGCAATCGTCATCTCCCGCAGGTGCTGCGCGCCGCCGGCGCGTCGGTATCGCGTGGGTGAACCAGCGGGCGGCTGGCTGCGTAGACTGAAGCACGCACACGCACAGGAGGAGGACACTGATGCCGGCGCTTGCCTTCACCGCCCCCATCCTCGCGGGGAAGACCGAGCAGGCAAAGGCCTTCTTCGCCGAAGTCACGCGGCGCCAGGCGGAGATGACCGCCTCGCGGCAGGCCTTTCCCGGGCAGCTCGCGCGCGAGGCGGTCTGGCTGATGCACACGCCAATGGGCGATTTTGGGGTGGTCTTGCTGGAAGGGGCGGACCCGGTGGCGGCCAATCAGGCGTTTGCGGCCTCGCAGGCGCCCTTCGATGTCTGGTTCAAGCAGCAGGTCGCCGACTTCACGGGCCTCGACTTCGGTCAGCCGTTGCCGCCGATCGAGCAGCTCGTGGACTGGCGCGGGTAGGGGGTCCGGCTACCGCGCAAGGTCGTCGCTGCGCACGGTGGTGACGTGGTGCCCTTTGGCCGCGAAGAGCCGGGCGGTGGCGGCGAGCACCTGATGCTCGTGGGTCGTGGGGTCAGGCAGCACAATCAGCACGTCGCCCTGCGGGAGGCCATTGGCGATGGCCTGGTAGCGGGCTTTCTGGGGCAAGAGGCTGGCCGGCACGAGGGCGATGTTGTCCAGCCTGGCGTGACGCAGGGCACGTGGCGGCGCGTGGGACGGGCGCCGGCGCGGTGCGGAGGACGCGGGGTGCCGCCTGGGTGGGGTCGGTGGCTGGGGCATACGGACCCATTATACTACGCTCGTGAAATACTACCTGTATACGGAGCGGTTCTGAGCTCGCCGTAGCCGCGTGTCCTGGAGGACGACCCTGCGGTGTCTCCGCGTCGCGGCAGCACCGCAGGGCATGGCCGGACGCTTACGCAGGCGCAGCGTTGACGAACGGTCCTGTCTGCAGGCGTGCGAGGCGGCGCAGGGCAATGGTCAGGAGCACGGCGGTCTCGCTCGAGGCGGCCACCACGAGCGCGACGGGAATCGCTTTCACCTGCAGCGCGTGCAGCAGCAGTGCGACCAGCGCGATGCGCAGCGCGACCTGACCGGAGTTGGTGATCAACTGCGTGCGCGCGTCGCGCAGGGCGATCAGCGCCCGCACGAGCAGCTCGGTGGCGACGTACGCCGGCAGGCCGATGGCGTACAGCACCAGCACCTGCGCGGTCAGCGCGCCGTCGTGCGCCGTGAACTCGCCGTGTTCAAAGAGGACGCGGATCACCGGCCTGCCGAGCACCAGGGTGCCGGCGATGGCACCCAGTGCGAGCCCTCCGACGATGAGCAGGGCCCGTACCAGCGTCCGCCGGAGCTCCCGGTACTCTCCGGCCGCCGCGTGCGCTGCCAGGCGTGGAAACGCCCCCTGTCCGATCGCCTGGCCCAGCAGCGCGATGGGCAGACCGACGAGCAGCCAGGCGTTCTGGATCGCCGCCAGGCTGGCCGCGTCGGAGGCGCCGGAGGCGAACGCGGTGTCGACGATGAAGCCGGTGTAGGCGACGCCCACCGCCACTCCGTTCGGCACGAGCAGGTGCAGTACCTCGCGCAAGCGCGGGTCGGAGAGGTTCCAGGCCGGGTGGTAGCGCGCCCCCGACCCGATGACGCCGGGCAGCACGATCAGCACCTGCAGGACCGCGCCCGCGATCACCCCCAGAGTCGGCCCGTAGATTCCGAGGCGGGGATCGGTGGCGGTCGCCACGATCCCGGCAATCAGGGCGAGGTTGTGGCTTGCCACGGAAAGCGCGGTGAGCAGGAACTGATTGCGGCTGTTGAGCACCGCGATAGCCACACTGCCCGCGACAAGGATGATCGGCTGCAGCAGCATGATCCGCGTCAGACGGATGGCCAGATCCTGCGTCCCGCTCGCGTAGCCGGGGACCAGCACGTGCCGTACGAACAGCGGTGCGGTGAGCTCCGCCACGGCCGTGATTAGCAGGATCGCGAGGAGCAAGACGTTCAGGACGAGGCTGGTGAGGCGCTGCGCATCTTCCTCCCCCTCCTCGCGGCGCGTGCTGAGCAGGACAGGGATCAAGGCGCTGCTGAGCGCGCCCCCGGCGATCAGGCTGAACAGCGTATCGGGCAGACGAAAGGCGGCGTAGTAGGCGCTGGCGTCGGTGCCGGCGCCGAACTGGTGGTTGAAGAGGATCTGGCGGATCGCCCCGAGCATCGCCGAGGTGAGGAATGACCCCATGAGCACGACGGCGGCGGCGGCGATGCCGAACTCCCGGTTGAGGAAGCCGAGCCGTCGCTGCGGCGGTCGAGCGGCGTCCGGCACGACCGCCGGCTGGTCCAGAAATTCGGTCGCTTGCGGCACGCCCATCCATGCCGCTTCGGCGGCGGCGACGTAGCCACCCAAGCGCAGGTCGGCTCCGTGCAGCGCTCCCTTGGCGCCGACCAGCGTCCACCTTCCCGCCGTCCGCGTAAGAGAGCGAAGGATCCGACGATGATACGCACAGGGCGACGCCCGGGATCACCGCGAACGCTGATCAGGCAACCGGGGTCGCCCTGAACGCGCTACGCGCTTTGCTCGGCAAAGTACCGTCCGGAAAATGCTGGTTTGTGAACGGTTCTCGACCTGTGTCAAAACCGCATGCTCAGGCCCGCAGGTGCCCCTGTCTGAGACACCGGCCAGCCGACGGTGAGCCGCTGAGCCCCTGGCTGCGTATACTGCCGTAGGGCAGACATCGTCTCGCAGTACGTGATAGTGCAGCGGCTATACGGTCGCGTCGAAAAACGAATGTCGCCGTTCGGAAGTGAGCCTACCCCGGTTTGGTGGACAGTGAAATGTTAGGCAGCCTGCGGTGCCTCTTTCGAACGTTCGAACTGGACCGGCGTTTGATAGCCGAGGCTGCTGTGGCGGCGCTGGCGATTGTAGAACACCGTGATCCACTCGAACACCGCCGCCCGCGCCTCCTGCCGCGTCGGCCAGCGTGTCCGCGTCACCAACTCCGCCTTGATGGTCGCATTGAAGCTCTCCGCCAGGGCGTTGTCGTAACAGTCCCCACGCCGGCTCATCGAGGGCGTGATCCCGTGCTCCTCCAGCACGTCCTGGTACGCCCGCGCCGTGTACTGGCAGCCCCGGTCGGTATGGTGCACCAGCATCCCCGGCTGGGGGTGCCGCTGCCCCAGGGCGAGCTGCAGGGCCTCCAGGGCCAACTCCGTGCGTAGATGGTCGGCCAGGGCAACGCCCACCACCCGCCGCGAGTACACATCCACCAGGCTCGCGAGGTACAGCCACCCTTCGCTGGTGGGCAGGTAGGTGATGTCGCCGACCCAGCAGCGATCCGGTGCGGCGGCGACGAATTGCCGCTTGAGCACATTGGGCGCCGGGATCGCTGCTGGGTCGGCGCGCGTCGTGCGCGGGACGCGGCGCCGGCGCGACACGCCGCGGAGACCCGCCAGCCGCAGCAGCCGTGCCACCCGCTTGCGGCCCACCCCCGTGCCGGCGGCCGCCAGATCAGCATGCAGCCGCGGCGCCCCGTACGTGGCGCGGCTCGCCGTATGGAGCTGCACCAACTGCACCGTCAGCGTCGCGTCCGCCTGCGCCCGCGCCGAGGGACCCCGCCGCCGCCAGGCGTAGTAGCCGGCGCGGGCCACGCGCAGCACCCGACACAGCAGGGCGATGGGATAGGTGGCCTTCTCCGCGTCGATGAACCGATACCGGCTCATGTGGTCTCCTTGGCGAAGAAGGCCGCCGCTTTTTTTAGGATCTCCCGTTCCATGCGCAGGGTGACGACCTCGCGCCGCAGCCGCCGCAGTTCCTCGTGTTCGGCCGTGGTGAGGGCGCCGTCCGGCCCGTTCCCGGCATCAATCCGCGCCTGCAGCATCCAGCGCCGCAGCGACTCGGTGGACAGCCCGAGATCCGCCGCCACCTGCCGCAGACTCTTCCCGCTCTGCTCGACCAGCCGCACCGCATCCGCCCGGAACGTCGGCGTGTACGTTGGCTGGGGCTTCCCCTGTTTCCCGCTCATGTGGACTCCCTCCTGGGACCTCCCGTCCCATCCTTCGGTGTCCACCAAACCGGGTCAACTTCAGAAGGAGACCTCAGCGATACGGAGACGATGCGGTTCATGCAGGCCACCATTGGTCATTAGCGGCCGCACGCGGCGAGAACGACGTATCCGAAGCGTGTCCCAGTCAAAGCGTGTCCCAGTCAAAGCGTGTCCCAGTCAAATTGTAGGCTTGTCAGTAGAACAGCAGTGGTCAGGGAGGAGAACGATGTCGCTCTCGCGCTGGGGACCCGTGGCCGGCATCGTCTTCGTGCCACTGCTCATCGTCGGGTTACTGTTGGCCAACAGCGCACCCGATACCAGTAAGGACCCCGCCGCCAAGTTCGTCGCCTTCTACAGCGATGCGGGCAATCGTGCCCAAGTGCTGGTCGGGATGTACGTGGTCATGCTCGCGGCTCTCAGCTTTGCCATCTTCGCCGCCAGCCTCGTCGTGCGCGTACGCGCCGCAGGCGGTGGGACGACCGCCATGGTTGCGAGTGTCGCCGTGCTCTGTGCGCTGCTGGGCAGCGCTGGCGCCGCCATGGGGTGGGCTGCCGGTGAGATTGCGTCGTGCCCATGCGGCAGCGGGCGTGGCGCCAGAGCCGCGCGCCAGGGAGCAGCGGCCGGGATGCCAGCGGCAGTGGTGTATCACGGGCTGCTGGGTGTGCGCGGCGCGCACACCCAGCGTGCGGAGCAGGTGTGGACGGCGCTCGTCTGGGAGACGGCGGCAGCGACGGCCGGCTGGAGCGGCACGCTGACGCCGGAGCACGGCGGGCGGTTTCAGACGCTGGCGGCGGCGCAGGTCGGCCTCCTGCTCAGCGTGGTGCTGGTGTCCGCGGCCGGCACGGTGCGGGGGCAGCTGGTGCTCCAGCGCTACGAGGAGCCGCTCCTGGGCGGCGGGGCGCTGGTGCGCAGTGCCCTGCTGCGCGTCGCCGGGGTCGGTGCGCTGCCGTCCCCGGCGGCCGCGGCGCCCGCTGCTACGTCAGCAGCGCACTGACCAGCGGCGCGAGCTGCGCGATCTCCGTGGGCAGGGCGAGGTGACCGGCCGTCCCGGCGAGGCGCAGCCCCTGGCTTGCCGCGTCGCCGTGGGTGATCACCGGGATCGTCTGGGTGCGGGCGTCGAGGCGGAGCTGCTGCAGCACCTGGAGGCCGGGCAGGTCGGGCAGATCGAGGGCAAGCAGGATGAGCTGCGGGTGGTGGGCGCGGGCCAGGTCCAGCCCCAGCCGGCCCTGCAGGGAGCCGATCACCTGCACCCCGGGCACCAATGCCAGCGCGGCCTCCAGCAGGTCGAGGGTGGGCACGTCCCCAGCGAGGGCGAGCACTGGCTGCTGCGGCACGGTGCTGCCGTCGCTGGACGCGGGGGGCATGGTGGGACCGCCTTCCTGATCGGGAGGTACGCCCGCACCGCCCGCCAGGGCTGACCGTACCGCCGCCGCCTGCGGACGGCTGTCGGGCAACCCCTGGGAGATCCCCCGCCGTGCCCGACAGCCAGCGACCTGGCCACGGCGCACGCTACCCAGGGAGCGGAGCGTCGCTCCGCTCGGTGCACGGGGAAGCGGTGCTACATGCGACCCGAGCCGATTGGCGTGATCAGCTGCCAGCCCAACCTGGCCGCGCACCTCACCGCGCTGCTCGCCTCAAGCGACCTGGTGAGCCGCGCCTTCATCCTGCCGTACCGGGAGCCTCCGGGTCGCGGTCGTCGACCTCTGCCCGCCGTATCGCGCGAGCTGGCCGGCCTTCCAGGCGCTCCAGCAGGCGCTCCCCGCCTGCCAGTTCGTGCCGGTCACCCTCGACCGGGCGGCGCTGGAGGACGCCGTCGGCCCGACGAACGCCCTGGCGTACGGCGGCGGCGCCTACTGGAGCGAGCAGCGGCAGATCACCGCCGCCGTGCGGGCCGCGCTCGCCAGGGCGGCGGCCGCGTGAGGATCCGGGCCCCCTGCTCCACGCCGCGTGGCCGCCCGCTATACTCGCAGGACACGGCAGGCCGCCGGATGTATCAGGAGTCCCCGTATGCTACGCTTTCCCCCGCTGTCCCGGGAGCTGCGCTCGCGCATCCTCGTGTTGCAGGCCATCCTGTTCGTCGGCGCCCTCGTCCTGGGGGCGATCGTGCTCTATCTGGGCATCGTGCTGGTCCGCGGCAACGTGCATGACCAACTCACGGACCAGCAGATCACCTTTACCCCGGCGGACAAACTCACCGACCAGGAGAAGAGCTGGAAAAGCGGCTCGCACTGCCTGGTCGCGAACGCCGGCAAGCCGCTCACGACGGGCGACCAGGCCAAGTGCTACAGCGACTACTACATCCTCCTGCACATGACTGAGGCCGCCGAGGCCGCCGGCTACCCGGGTGCGACCTACGCCACGCTGGGCACTGAGCAGACCATGCTGCGCACCCAGATCGCCGACGCCAAGGCGAAGAACGACACCGCCACGGCGACCAGCGACCAGCAGAAGCTGGACGCGGTGACGAATCTCCGCAACACGCTGCAGAGCGGCACCTCACTGCGGGGCCAGCTGCTCAATGCCTGGGGCTGGGACACGCTGGGCCTCGGGGTTATCGTCGGCGGGGTGGTCGTGCTGCTGCTGGCCCTGGTTTTCCTCGTCGCCTTCCTGTTCGAGCTGCGCGGCGGCACCACGCCCAGCCCGTAACCCGCTTCCCTCTCGGCCATCGCGTCCGCGTCGGCGTGGCGCTGACCGCTTGTCTGCGGTTACCCGACAGACGCCGGCCTGGGCGAAGTCCATGCTGAGGGTGGACCTCGAGCGGGGACTCAGGACCGCAGAAGGAGGTGCAGGGGATGCAAGGTCACGCACCGCCGGCGGAGGACGGTCCCCCGGTCCCGTAATGGCAGGGGCCACCAGCGCTCAGCGGCTCGCACCCGAGGCGTTGTCCGCGAGACGCCATCGCGGCCACCTCTTGACCACGACCGCCGTCGGCGGCCGCCGCGAGCGGGGCTAGTGGCCCACCGGTCCGACAACTGAAGAGGCGCACACGGGCCCTGGATCGCGAGCGTCGATCCAGGGCCCGCTGGTTTCTTGGGCACGGAGGTGTGCCATGCGCACGCCCATCTATGACCACCTCACCCTGGACCTGGAGTGGACCGGCCAGCCACCGCTCGTGACCGACGCCGGCTGTGCCCCCGACCAGCCCTGCGGCTGTGTCGAGGGCCTGCAGCGAGCGCACCTGCGGGTGTGGCAGGAACTCGTGCCGCTGTTTGCCGTCGGCTGGTGCCTGGCCGAGCCGGCCGCGGATGCCGTGCGCTGGCATGTGCTGGCCGACGGCTGCGGCCGCCTGCTGCGCACCGGCTGCACCGTGCAGCTGGAACGCCGCCCCAACGAGCGGGTGGAGGCGACCCACACCCCGGTCACGCTGGCGACCGGGGTGCCGGCCGTCCCAGCGCCCGGCCGCCCCACGGGCTCGCACTGGCTGGCGACGGCGGGGCACGGGGGCTGGACCCGGATCGGGACCCACGAGGGGCACCGGTTCCCGTGAGCCCTCCCGTCGGCGCCGCGCCGTGCGCGCCGTCCGGCGGGTAGTCGGCCAGCCCACCGGGCCGACGAGCCCCTTCACGAACGCCGCGGGCGTCTCGGCCAGCGCCCGCGGCGGCATCAGGTAGACCGTGGCGACGTCGGCCGCGATGTCCAGATTGACGTGGTGTAGCGTGCGCTCGTATCCAAAGTCCGCGCCGGTGCGCAGCCCGCGCAAGAGGTAGCGCGCCCCCACGCTCGCGGCGTACTGCACCAGGTACTGGTTCCCGATGCGCTCCACGCGGACGCTGGGCAGGTCGGCGCTGATCGTGCGCAAGAGCGCCAGCCGCTCCGCCAGCGGGAAGAGCGGTTGGTTGGCGGGGTTGACCGCGACGGCCACCACCAGCTCGTCGAGGAGGCGGGCGCCTTCACGCAGCAGGAACAGGTGCCCGTTGGTGGGTGGGTCGAAGCTGCCGGCGTACACCGCCCGCCGCATACGCTGCCTCCCGGGTACGGTCCCGGCGACGTGTCGCAGACCCCATCGCTCCAAGGGTACCGCCACGGTCTGGAGCCGGGTGTCGAGGAGTTCGTGACGGTGCCTGCCGCGGTTGTCTGCCGCTGCCCGACGGCGCCCGCCGCGCCGACCCGTGATGCTGCTGACAGGAGGCCACATGATGAGGACCCGGCTGCGCGCCGCCCAGCCTCGCAGTCCCACGGCTGGGCGTACCCCATCCTGTCGGCCGCGCGGTGGCGGCGGCGCCCCCGCCCCGGCCGATCGCGTCGCCACCCGTCGCGCCGCCGCGCTGGCGCTCGATCCGCTGGTGCAGCGGCTGCTGCCGCCGCTCGCGCCGTGGCCGCTCCTCCTGCCGCCGGCGCTCACGCTCTACGACCAGATCTGGCCGGCGACGCCAGACGTGGTGGCCTGCTGGACGCTGACCGCACGCGTGTTCGGACCCGTCACGCACAGCATCTGGTCCTATGCCGTCACCCTCTACTGCGATGCGCGGGACCAGCCGCACCACTTCGTCGTCAGCGGCGCGACGACGGCCGTGACTGCGGACGTCTCCGCGCCCGCGCTGGCGGCGGCCATCGCGGCCGTCCGGCGGGGTGGGCCGCTGCGCACCACCGCGCCCAACGCCCTGCCCTTCGTCCTCTGAGGACAGGGGTGGGTGCACCAGCTGGAGGCGATCGCGAACGCACCAGCAGCGGATGCCCGGTGCCCGCTGACGCGGTGTCTGCCGCTACCCGACAGACCGGCGTGCCGCCGCCACGCACGCTAGGGGAGGAGGTCAGCCATGACGACCGTGCTGAACGCCACGCCTCCCAGTCCAGCGCCCGTCCACGCAGATGCCCAGGAGGCGGCCCTCCAGCGCACGATCGCCAGGCTACAGCAGCGCTTCTGCCCGCCGCTGGCCCCGGCGGCGGTCGCGCAGGCCGTACGCGAGGCCGCCGCCGACCTTGGGGACACCGCCTACCTCGATCGCTCCATCCCCCTGCTCGCGGAGCGCCTGGTCCGGGAGTGGCTCAGCCGCGCCGCCCTGATTGCCTGAGCGCCGGACCACAGCGGCGCGTCACGCCAGCAAGGAGCCGTGCCATGCCCTCGCAAGCGGACCTCCATGACCAGGTTCAGAAGCTACACGAGAAAGTCGACCACCTGACCAGGACCGTGGAAGGGCTCCTGCACGAGTTGCTGGAGCGCACCAAGCACCTCGGCCACGGGGGCCCCGGCGACGGCACGCCGCCGACCGGCAGCGCCTACTAGCCCGGCGCGTCACGTCCGCCTCGGGAGGTCCCGCCACCGCACTTCGGGATGCGGCACCAGCTGGCGGCCACGCGCGCGGCCCTGGATGCCGCAGAGCCGGGGCGCAGGTTAGCGGGGCGGTGCCGCGGCGCCGTCGCCACCGAGCCGCTGGCTGGGCGTCTGCCGGGGAGCCTCCCCGCTTGCCTCCAGCGCCGGCTCGGCGGGGCCCTCAATCGCGTCCTCGATCAGCGGATTGCTGCTGCCGGCGGTGGCCCGGGCCGCCGCGCCGGCTCCTGCCCCACCCTGGCCCCCGGGATCCTCCAGGCGGAAGCCGACCTTGAGCGTGACCTGGGTGTGTTGCACGTGCCCATCGGCCAGGTGCCCGCGGATGGCGACGACCTCGAACCAGTCCAGGCCCCGCAGCGTCTCGGCGGCCCGCGTGATGGCGTTCCGAATCGCCTGGTCCACGCCGTGCTCGGACGTTCCCACCAGTTCGAGGACGCTGTAGCTGTGGGCGGGCATCGGCTGCTCCTTGGGGCCTGCGGTCGGGCGCAGCCCCGGCTGGATGCCAGCGTACGCGACCGCGGGCCAGACCACCACGCTGCCGCAGCAGGAAGCGATGGCGTTGGTGTCGCTGCTTCACTTCGCCAACCAGCGGTTCGACCCAGACCGCCCGCTGGCGCAAGGCCTTCGTGACTGCTGCCGTCGTCGGCACCGCGCGGGCGCGCTTGCGGTCGTTTTCGGCAAACGAGTCGCAGCGGCGGCGCGCGGCGGTCTCTCGTCGGGCATCTGCTCCAGGAGGTGCAATTCCTTCCCCGCCAAGGCCCAGCCAGCGGGAATCGAGTCTTGCGCCGTGCGAGGCAACGACCACGGCGAAGCGTAGACAGAGCGACCGGCAGGCCGCAACGCCAGTGAAGCGGGTCAGCCCCGTAACGGAGAGCAAGAGCAGCTGCCGACCGTGTCACAAAGCGGGAAGGCAAAAGTAGGCGTGGGCTATGGGCGACTGCGCTGGAGAAGCTGCCGGGGTCTAAGCGCGTAGCATGCCGGGAGACGGATAGGTCACGGAACTCGGGAAGCCCCAGGAGGTCTCAGCGATGAGTAGCGGACGCAAAGCAGGGCTGCCGAGCAACCGCGATGCCTCCTGGGGTGGCGGAGTCGCCCGTAGTACCGGGGAAGCGGGGCAACGCCCGTGGAGGGAAGGGGCGACACAGGGCAACGGGCTCGACGAGGGCGACACGGCCGCACCAGAGGCGGAACCCACCGTGTCCACGAGACTCGCCGAGCTGGCCGCGCGAGCGCGAAAGGAGGCCTCCCTCACCAATGTGATGGCGTTCGTGGATGAGGCGTTGCTGCGGCTGGTCTTCCGCTCCCTCCGGAAGCGGGCAGCGCCAGGCGTGGATGGGCAACGCTACGACGACTACGCCGCGCGGCTCGACGAGAACCTGCGGGACCTGTATGACCGGCTCAAGACCGGGCGCTACCGGGCGCCAGCGGTGCGGCGGGTGTACATCGCGAAGGCCTCTGGCGGGCAGCGACCGCTGGGCATCACGACGGTGGAAGACCGCGTGGTGCAGAAGGCGGTGGCGTGGGTGCTCGGGGCGGTGGACGAACAGGACTTTCTGGACTGTTCGCACGGCTACCGGCCCGAGCGCAGTGGGCACACGGCCTTGCATCGCCTCCGTGAAGGAATGATGCAGCATGACGTGCGCGCGGTGGTCGAGGTCGACATCGTCGGCTTCTTCGACCACGTGAATCGCTCCTGGTTGCGGCGCTTTCTGCAGCATCGTGTGCGGGACGGAGGACTGCTCCGGCTGATTGGCAAGTGGCTGCATGCCGGTGTCATGGAGCACGGGGTGGTCACCCGGAGCGAGGACGGGGTACCGCAAGGCGGTCCGGTCTCGCCGGTGCTGTCCAACATCTACCTGCATTACGTGCTGGACCAGTGGTTCGAGCGGCGGTTCAAGCGTCAGTGTCGGCGCTGGGCCGCGCTCACGCGATTCGCCGATGACTTCGTGGCGGTGTTTGAGGACCGCGAGGATGCCGAGCGGTTTCGGCAAGAGGTGGAGGCGCGGCTGGAGCGCTTCGGGCTCCAGCTCGCACCGGCGAAAACGGCCGTACGGTGCTTTGACCGAACCCTGTTGAAGGAGCGGGGCTGGTGCCGCGGTCGCTGAGGTCAGCTGCGCCGCCATGGCGATGAACGCCCCACCGGGGAGCCGGCGGACGGGCGCCGGGGTGCCGTGCGGCCACAGGGTCGTCGTCCACTGCACCTGCTGCAGGCGGTCGGACAGGGCCCGCTGGAGCAGCCGCCGCAGCCTCCAGACGGTGTAGAATCGCGCAGCGCGATAGACGCTTGGCCTGAACCGAGCTGCGAGCGCGCGGCGCAGGCCGAGCGGACTGGCCAGGTTGAGCACCCCGAGCAGGATGCCGCGGCGAGCTACCCGTGCCGCCTCGCGGAGCGCCACCGCCGGGGCCGGGAGGAACTCCAGCGCCGTGATGAAGGCGACCACATCCACACTCGCAGCCGCAAAGGGGAGGGCTTCCCCTGCCGCGAGGACGTACCGGCCGTCGCCGGCCGCGCGTGCCACGGTGAGCATGCCCGGCGAGGGGTCAACGCCAATCACCCGCTCGCCGCGCGTGGCGAGCCAGCGGGTGAAGTACCCGCTCCCGCAGCCCACCTCCAGCACCGATGCGTGGGCGGGCAGCGTGGCGAGCATGGCCGCCAGGGCGTTGTGCTCGGCCACGGCCACGCTGCGACCGGCGGGCAGGTGATACCACGCCTCGTATCGCGCGGCCGCGGCCGGGCTATAGGCGCGGAAGGGGTTCGGACGAAGCTGCGGCGCCGCCATCCGTGAGTTTGCCATGCGTGCGGCCGCTCAGCCCATCGCTGCGGTGGCCGCGACCTGCTCCAGCGCTGTCTGGAGTCGCTGCCGGACGTCGGCGGCGAGTGGCGCCAAGGCCGGGTTGCCCACCAAGCCGAGCACGGGCTCCGGGTCCATGGCCGCCACCACGCTGCCGTCGCCCGCCGCGTACACGATGACGTTGCAGGGGAGCAAGAGGCCGATATCGGTCTCCGCCGTGAGCGCCCGCTCGGCCAGTGGTGGATTGCAGGCGCCGAGGATGACGTACGGCCGGAATTCGATGCCGCGCTTCTCCTTCATCGTCTGGCGTACGTCAATCTCCGTGAGCACGCGGAAGCCCTGCTCTTTGAGCGCCGCCTTCGTTCGTTCGACGGCGTCGGCGTACGGCACCGGGACCGTCACCCCAAAGCCGTAGCGGGTACGCTGCTCGATGGTCATGAAGCGCCTCCTCATCAGCCTGACGGGCCAAGCACTTGCACCAGCTCGCGCGACCACGTCGGCTGCTTGATGCAGCCCGTGGTCGCGTGGGTGGGCTGACCGCGTGATTCCTTCCCGCCCACGCGTTCGTCAGGCGACGCGCGCGGGCGGGCCGCTGCCGCCGGTCAGCCGGCGTCGCATCTCCTCGAACTGCTCGGTGGTGAGTTCGCCATGGGCGTACCGCCGCTCCACGATGGCGAGCGGCGTGTCCTCGTCCCGCGGCGTCGGCGTCGGCGGCTTACGCTCTAGGCGGGTAAGCACAGCGTAGACCGCCCAGATAATGAGTCCCCAGAAGACGACCATCCACAGCCAGCCGAAGACCATCCACCAGCCCCAACCGTCGTGCATTTGCCACATTGCTGCACCTCGGTGACCCACCCCTGGCTGGGATGGGTAGTCCCTCACGTTTCCAGCGTCGTGCATCCGCCCCAGTCTGTCTGTCGGGTACGCGCAGACAGCGGGTCAGGGCACAGGCGAGGTATCGTCAGCGCACACACGGTCCGTGATTACGCCAAAGAGCGCTGGAGATTCCGGGCTCTTGCGCTACTTACCGGTGAAGGTGACACCCAGCACGTGCCTCGAGCCGGTGCGCTGATGGAAGGAATCAGGGGTTCTCGGACCGGACGGTCCACCGGTTGCGGCGCAGCGGTGCGACAGGGTTTACCCGACGCGGCTGTCTGGCGTTGCCTGAGAAGTTCCGCCCACGGGGTCGCTGATAGTGGATGCATGGCGGGCGTTTCCCGCCCGACGAACGGGGACTGCGGGGACGGAGCGAGGCATGGGCTACGACGCGCTCGTCATTGCCGCTCACCCAGACGATGCCGAGACCCAGATGGGCGGCACCTTGCGCCTGCTGACGGACCGCGGCCAGCGCGTCTTGCTGGTCGACCTCACCAGCGGAGAGCCAACCGCGTTCGCGCCGGCGGGGGAGCGCGCCGAACAAGCGGTCGCGGCGGCGCGCCTCCTCGGCGTGGACCGCACCTGCCTGGAGCTGCAAGACCGCTTCCTCGCCGACACCCGGGAGGTGCGGCTTGCCGTCGCTCGTCTGATTCGCCGGCACCGCCCGCGCTGGGTGTATGGCACCGGCGAGGCCTGCGTGCATCCCGACCATGCCGCGGCCGTGGGTCTGACCCGCGCCGCCGTCTTTTTGGCGCGGCTCGGGCAGTGGGAGCAGGTCGCCGGCGGCGCGGCGCTGGCTGACCAAGCACCCTGGGCAGTGGAGCGGCTCTTCTTTCCGCACTGCAAGATGGAGCCGCCCTGGGGCGCGTTTGCCTTCGCCGTCGATGTCAGCGCCGTCTATGCCGCCAAGCGCCAGGCGCTGGCGGTGTACACGTCCATTTTCCAGCGCGAGGACGACCGGCTGCTCAGCCTGTACGAGGCGGAAGACCAGTACTACGGTCGCTTGCTGGGCGTCCGCTACGCGGAAATCTTCCGCAGCGCCTCGCCGCTGCTCATCAGCGACCCGACGGTCTTTGCCGCTGGCGTGCATGGGTGACGTGGTGGCGCTCCGCGGGGCCGCGCGCTTGCCGCCGCGCTGTGCGGCGCCACGACCCAGACGGGGCAACCGAGCGGTCCCGGGGCTTTGGCCGGTCGCCGTGGAGGGGTGGCAGCACGTGGAGCAGATGGTGGTCGCCGTTGCCGGCGCAGCGCAAGAGGGAATGCGCTGGTCGATGGCAACACGTTGGCTCGTGATGAAGTGCAGGAGCTGCTCGCCGAAGTCATCGCAGTTTGCCGCCAACGCCTGGTCAGCGAGCTGTTTGACCACGGGCAGGGACACGCCCAGCACGCGGGCCCGCCGAATCAGGCGCAGACGCCGAACATCGTTGGCCGAGTAGAGGCGATAGCCGTGCCGGGTGATGCGACCGCCGGCCGGCCACCGTCAGTTCCTCGGGCGTCATCCCAGCGCTCCGGCGATGGGGTTGACGGCCACGAAGCTGAGTTGGCAGCACCTGAAACGCCGCAGTCGCGACACCACGCAGCGTTGATGGAACGATTCAGAAAGGGCCCTTTATGAATCATTGTGACGACCCGCTCGGCGGTCCGGTATTTCGTCAAGTCTAGGCACGACTCGCCGGCCGCCGAACAGTTCACTACCCGTTTCACAATCACCGTCTCATTACGAGCAACGCGAGACGAGTTGTGATATCATCAGGCTATGACGACTCAAGTCGGTTATGCCCGCGTCTCGACCGGGGAACAAACGCTGGACCTGCAGCTCGATGCGCTGAAGGCGGCCGGCTGTGACCGCGTCTTTCAGGACACCGCCTCGGGCGCCAAGGCGGAACGGCCTGGGCTCGGGAAGGCGCTGGACTTCCTCCGGCCGGGCGACACGCTCGTCGTCTGGCGCCTCGACCGGCTGGGCCGCTCGCTCCAGCACCTCATCCAGACCCTCTTGGAGTTGGACCAGCGGGGCGTGGGCTTTAAGAGCCTGACCGAGAGCATCGATACCACGACGCCGGGCGGCAAGCTCGTCTTCCACATCTTCGGGGCGCTCGCCGAGTTCGAGCGCGACCTGATTCGGGAGCGGACGCAGGCCGGACTTGCTGCCGCCCGGGCACGTGGGCGGAAGGGTGGGCATCCCCGCGTGCAGGCCTTTGCCAATCCCAAGAACCTGGCGCTCGCCCGCACGCTCTACGCCGATAAGACGACGCCAATTGCCGACATCTGCCGCCAGTTCGGTATCTCCCGTCCCACCCTCTACCGCTATTTGGGCAGCAAGCGCGTCGCCCAGAAGACCGTCGTACCGACCGAGGAGCCGGCATGAGCGAGACGCTCCGTCCGCCGCGTGGCCGAGAGCTGCCGGCCGTGGTCGGCTTTCGGCAGTATGCCCGCTTCGAACGCATTGACCCTGCGGAGAACTGTGAGCGCTTCTACGTCCTCACGCTGCAGCCCACGCTCTTGGGCGAGCTCGCCCTCGTGCGCACGTGGGGCCGCCGCGGCACCCAGGGCCAGCAACGCCTCGAAGGCAGCTATCCCGACCGCGCCACGGCCCAGCCGCTCGTGGAACGGCTCGTGCGCCGCCGCCTCACCCGGCGCTATCAGCTCGTGGCCTGGACCTGAGGCTGGCACGCTGGTCTGCGTAGACGAGGAACCCCAGTGACCGCCGCCAACGCCCAACCACCGCGCCCCCCGCACGACGGAGCGGACCGCCCGCTGCGCGAACTCCGCGGCGTCGTGGAGCGCCTCACCTTCCAGAGCACCACCACCGGCTTCACCGTCGCTCGCCTCGCGCCCGAGCGAGTCGCCGATACGCCCGCGGCACCCAGCGATGACCGCCTGGTGACCCTCGTGGGCACGCTCGCCGACCTCACGCCGGGCGAGGCGATTGTCGCCCACGGCCGCTGGCAGCAGTCGCCTAAGCACGGCTGGCAGTTCCAGGTCGTCGATTATCGCACCACCCTGCCCGCCACCGTCCAGGGCATGCAGACGTACCTGGGCAGCGGCCTCGTCAAGGGGATTGGCCCCGTGAACGCCGGCCGGATTGTCGCCGCCTTCGGCGAGACGACGTTTGCCGTCATCGACGACGACCCCAGCCGGCTGCGCGCGGTGCCGGGGATTGGCCCGGTGCGGGCGCAGCGGATTGCCGCGGCGTGGGCGGAGCAGCGGCACATCCGCGAGGTGATGGCCGCCCTCCAGAGCCTGGGCGTCTCGACCTCGCTTGCGGTGCGCATCTACAAGCGCTTCGGTGACGATGCCACCCGCATCGTGCGCCAGGAGCCGTTTCGGCTGGCCCGGGAGGTCTGGGGCATCGGCTTTCGGACTGCCGACACGATTGCGCAAGCGGTCGGTATCGCCCGCGACGCGCCAGCGCGGGTGCAGGCCGGGGTGCTGCACGCGCTCGCTGCCGCCGCGGAGGCCGGTCATACCCTGGTGCCGGAGGCGGAGCTGACCAGCCAGGCCGCGGCGTTGCTCGGGGTGCCGCCGACGCAGGTGCCGGAGGCCCTCGCCGCGCTCCGGCGCCGTGGCGACGTGCTGCTGGCGACGCAGACCGAGACCGCGGCCCCGCTGCTCGCCCTGGCGCCGTTTGGGCGGGCGGAATCCGGCCTTGCCTCACGGCTACGCGGGCTGGCCGCCGTCGGTGATGCCGCCACCGTCGCGGCGAGCTTCGCACGCGTCCGCTGGGAGCAGGCGTTCGGCTGGCTCGCCGAGCGGCACGATGTGCGGTTGGCCCCAGCGCAGGAGGCGGCCGTGCAGATGGCGCTCACCTGCCCGCTCAGCATCCTGACCGGCGGACCCGGGACCGGCAAAACCCATACCCTACGGGCGGTGCTGCTCCTGGCGCAGGCCCGGCGCCTGCGCTGTCTCATCGCGGCGCCGACCGGCCGGGCCGCGAAGCGGATGGAGGAGGCGACCGGGCTGCCGGCGCTGACCCTGCATCGCCTGCTCGAGCTGCGGCCTGGCGGGGTGGCCGGGCGCACTCCCGCGAACCCCTTGCCCGCCGACCTGGTGGTCGTGGACGAGGTCAGCATGCTGGACGTGCTGCTCGCCAATCAGCTGGTCAAAGCGCTCGCCCCAGGCACCCACCTGCTGCTCGTTGGGGACCCGGACCAGTTGCCGAGCGTCGGGGCGGGCAATGTCCTTGCGGACCTGCTGGCCGCCGACCAGTTCCCGGTCACCCGGCTCACGCACCTCTTTCGCCAGGGCGCCGGCTCGGGGATTGCGGCCACCGCCCAGCGCGTGAACGCCGGTGCGCTGCCCCAGTTCGGGCGGGGGCTGCGCGATTGCTTCTTCCTCCCGGCGGCAACGCCGGAGGAGGCCGCCGCACAGGTCGTCGAGCTGGTGGCCCGCCGCATTCCGGCCCGCGGCCGCTACCGCCCGAGCGACATCCAGGTGCTCGTGCCGATGCATCGTGGTGCCGCCGGGGTCGGGGCGCTGAACGCCGCCCTGCAGGCGCGGCTCACCCCCGAGCGGGCGGGCATCCCGGAGCTCCGCGCCGGCGGACGGGTGTACCGGCCCGGCGACCGCGTGCTGCAGCTCCGCAACGACTACGATTTGGGGATGTTCAACGGCGACCTCGCCACCATCCAGCGCATTGACCGCGAGGAGCAGGAGCTCCTGCTGCGGCTGGATGACGGGCGGGAGCTAGCCTATCCCAGCGCCAGTCTGCATGCGCTCACCCACGCCTATGCCATCTCCGTGCACAAGGCGCAGGGGGCCGAGTTTCCCGTGGTGGTGCTGCTGCTGTTGACGAGTCATGCACCGCTCCTCAGCCGCACCTTGCTCTACACGGCGCTGACCCGTGCCCGCGAGCTCGTGCTGGTGGTCGGCCAGCAGCGGGCGCTAGCGTTGGCCGTGCGCAACTGGCACACGGTGGAGCGGCACACGGCCCTGAGCGGGCTCCTGACCGGTGCCCTGCGCGTCGACTGGTCCCGCGACAGTGCTGGCGAAGAGCCCAGTCTGGACACACTGGACGAACGGCTGTGGGAAGGGCTGCTCGCTGCGGGCGCAGACGCATAAGCGCCACCGGCTGACCCCACGCGGCAACCCGCGCCACGACAGGGAGGGATCGCCGGATGTCCGTCTCACAACTCGCCTCGCGCTGGCACGAGGGAGACGGTGATTGTGATATGGGTTGTGAACGAGTTGCGGAGGCGTGAACGCCGCACTGCGGCAGGAGTGGTCCGAGCGTTAAGCTACCGGCCCTTTGTGAACCAGGCGCTGTAGTGCTAAGACAGGGGCGTTCGAGAGACGGCCGCGTACGGGTACCGTATGCTAGAGTTCGGCGGACGTGCTGCTGGCCACGCGCGTGCGCCCGACGCATCCCTTGCACTGCTGCCCTGCCCTACGCCTCGCCTCGCTGCGGCCAGCAGCCCTGAGGAGTCCATGGCTGCTGCCCCCCATCCGTACGACGCCTCCCTGCTCCAGTACCTCCATGCCCGCGATGAGAGTGCCCTCTATCGCGCCTCGCTCTTGGGCCAGCAGTTTGTCGAAGCTGGCCTGGGACCGGACGACATCGTGGCCCTGCATTCAGAAGCGCTGGCGCAGGCCGTGCAGAGCCTGCCGGCCCGCCAGGCGGTGAGTGCGAGTGTCGATGCGTTGCAATTCCTGCTCGAAGTGATGATCGCCTTTGGGGTGCATCACCAGCGCTATCTGGAACTGCGGCTCGCGGAGCAGTCCCAGGCGATGGCGGTCGCGGCAGCGCAGCAGCAGCAGTGCCTGCTGGATGCCGAGCAGGCGGACCAAGAGAAGTCCGCGATCCTGGCGGCGATCGCCCACGAACTGCGTAGCCCGGTGACCGCCGCTCGCGGCCTGATCGACCTGGCGACCCGGGCGCTTGATCGCGAGCAGCCCGCGCGTGCGCTGCCGCCGCTGTCCTCCGCACGGGCAGCCCTCGACCGCCTGGTGCGGCTCGCGGCCGACCTGGTTGAGGCCAGCCGCGGTGACGCTCCCCGGTTGACGCTCGCCCCGCACAATCTGGCCGACACGGTGCAGCAGGCGGTGACCTGGGCGCGGACCGCCGCGCTGGAGAAAGGGATCGTCCTCACCCTCGTCGGTGACGGCGCCCTGCCGCCGCTCCTGGTATCCGGCGACGCGGATGCCCTGCACACGATCCTGATGAACCTCTTGACCAATGCCATCCGCTACACCCCGGCCGGGGGGCAGGTAACCGTCCGCACTGAGCTCCGGTCCGAGGATGCCGTAGTCACGGTGGCCGACACCGGGATTGGCATGCCACCCGAGGTTCAGGCGCGCCTCTTCGAGAAGTTCTACCGAGCCGATGCGGCGCGCCAGCAGGTGGCGCAGGGGCTGGGCCTTGGCCTATTCCTCGTCAAGCAACTGGTGGACCAGCACCAGGGACAGCTGCACGTCACCAGTACGCCCGGGCAGGGAAGCGCCTTTACCCTCACCCTGCCGCTTGCTCGCTGAGCACCGAAAGGAGTCCCCGCATGGCTGAGACGCTGGATACCACGGCCGCACAGACCGTGATCGCCGAGCAACGGCGCACCATCAGCGAACTCCAGACGCCGGTCATTCAGGTCTGGTCGGGCATTCTTGCGCTCCCCATCGTGGGCAGTGTCGACACCGCCCGCGCCCAGGACATGAACGAGCGCCTGCTCGAGAAAATCATCGAGACCAGCTCGGAGATCGTCATCCTGGATATCACCGGGGTGGCGGTGATCGACACCAGTGTGGCCAAGCACCTCCTGGAGACGGTCACCGCGGCACGGCTGCTCGGTGCCGAAGTGCTCATCGTCGGGCTCTCTACGCACACGGCCTTGACCCTGGTGCATCTGGGTCTCGATTTGTCCGGTGTGACCACCCGCACGACCTTGGCAAAGGGCCTTGAGCTCGCCTTTCGGCGGCTGGGCCTGGAGGTCGTTCCCCGGCGAACCGCCCGCGCCCATGGACCTGAGCGTGAAGGAACGGACGACTAGATGGCCCGGGTGCCGATCCTCACCTTCGCGGATCTGCTGATCGCCAGCGTGCAGGAGGAGTTGCGGGACCGCGATGCGCTGGCGTTGCAGGAAGAACTCAGCGCGGCCATCGCGCGCACCGGCGCCCGTGGGGTGCTGCTCGACGTCTCCGCCGTGGAAACCGTCGACTCGTTTCTCGGCCGGCTCCTGAACGACCTCGCCCTGGGCACCCGCCTGCTGGGCGCCTACACCGTGCTCGTCGGCATTCAGCCGGCGGTCGCGATCACCCTGGTGGAACTCGGGCTCCAGCTCACCGGGGTGCACACCGCGCTCAATGCTGAAAAGGGTCAATTGCTGCTCCGTCGGCTGTTGGCTGAGGAGGATCGTCGTGAGTACCGCTGACCCGGAATCGTTTGGGGAGACCCGTCTGCCCATCGCCACCGATGACGATATCGTGGCGGCGCGCGGCGCGGCCCGCGAGGTCGCCAAGGTACTCGGCTTTGGCGCCGTGGACCAGAGCCGGATTGCGACCGCCGTGTCCGAGCTCACCCGCAATGTGATTCGCTATGCGACGGATGGCCGCGGGACGGTAGCCATTCGGGCGTTGGCGCCGACGGAGCGGGGTACAGGCATGGAGATCGTCGTGAGCGATGATGGTCCGGGCATTGCCGATGTGACGCAGGCCCTCGCGGAAGGCTTCACCTCCGGGTCGGGGCTCGGGATGGGGTTGCCGGGAACGAAGCGCCTGATGGATGAGCTGACGATTGACTCGGCGCTGGGGCAGGGCACGACGGTGACGATTCGCAAGTGGCATCGCTAACTGCCATGGCAGCGTACCCGATTGTCACCCCGGTCGATCTCGAGCGGGTGCGGCGCGCGGCGCGCACGCTGGCGCGCACGCTGGACTTCGGCGCGGCGGCGGCGGAGTGCGTAGTGCTGGCCACGCTCGAGCTGGCGACCAATCTCCTGCGCTATGCCCACGAGGGCATGATGTGCCTGGACGTTGTGCAGGGGTCTGCGGGAATGGGCATTCGGGTGCAAAGCGTTGACCAGGGGCCGGGGATAGCGGATGTGGCCCAAGCGCTCACCGATGGCTACAGCACGGGAACTGGACTCGGCAGCGGCCTGCCGGCGGTGCGGCGGCTGATGGATACCTTCGCGCTCACGACAACGCCCGCTGGGACGCGGGTCGTGGCCTGCAAATGGCGGGCATAGCCACCATCCACACGGCCGGAGCAAGCCGGCCGTATCCTGGCGAAGCGGCGAACGGCGACGCCTGGACGGTCACCTGGGACGGGGAGACCTGTCGCATCACGGTCATTGATGCCCTCGGCCACGGCCCGGAGGCCGCCGCGGTCGCGCAGCGCGCCCACGTCGCGGTGGAGGCAGAGCCGCAGCTGGACGCGTTGGAGACCCTGCGGCTGTGCCAGGCCGTGCTGAGCGGCACCCGCGGCGCCGCCGTCTCGGTGGCCACAGTGGTGCCGGCGCAGGGGCAGCTGACCTACGCGGGCATTGGCAACGTTGAGGCACAAGTCTGGCACGGTGCGGGACGAGTGCGGCCGATCTGCTATCGCGGCATTGTCGGCGTCACCCAGCAGCGGGTGCGCGCGGAGCCGGTCGCGTTGGTCCCCCCGTGGGTTCTGGTCATGTACACCGACGGCATCCGGGCGCGCTTCAATCTGGACGACTATCCCGCGGCACACCGCATGGCGCCCCAGGCGCTCGCCGATGCGATCCTCGCGGCCTGGGCGCGTCCCACCGATGATGCTACCGTCGTCGTGGCCGGTGCAGGCGCTGGCTCGCCACCGGCGCCCTGACGTCTGCGGGGCACCCGGTGCGACGAGGGAACGCGACGGCGTACGAACCGCGCTGTGACTCCCTGACATCTGCTATACTATGCAGAGATTCTATGGAGCACGAACCACTCCCCCATGCCATCCAGCTGACGGGCATTCACATCAATTTCGACGACCAGGCGATTGAGTTCGAAGACCGCCACGGCACCGTCGGGCGCTTACGCTTCACCGGCGAGACCGTGCTGAACGAAGGCCGGCCACTCCTCCTGACCCCCACCGGCGATCCGGGCACCACGATCGGGCCACCCACACCACCCGTTCCAGACCAGCCCCGCGCGGCCGATCCCGACTCTCCAACATTTCACAACCCATCGCCCCGCATCCCACGCGGAGGATTGTGAGACATTTTCAAAAGTGTTCAGAAAGGGAGGGTTGGGAGACAGTAGTAGAGCCGCACTGCCATAACGGCTGCCCCTCAGCTACCACCCTGGGCGCGGGCAAATTGCGCGGGGTGCCAGCGCTGCCCGCTGACCCACGCCTGCAGATACGCGGTGCTGCAGAGTCGGCAGAGCACGACCGGACCATAGCGCCGACCACTGCTGCCTGCCACGGGCTCACCACACCGGTCGCAGGCCACCGCCTGACGGGGCGACGGCGCAAGGGCGACACCGATGGGGAGACTGCCAATCGCGAGCGCATCCGCGCGGGGTGCCCTGCTGGCCATGGTGCTGCTCCTCGGGCGTCGGCGTGCAGGCCGACGGGGTGCAGGCACGGTAGGACACCTCGTCACGACTTCCTGCACACATATGGTCCGCGGGCGGTGGCAATCGGCGGAGCAGTGGGTGGGCGTCGCAAACTCCTCCTGACGAGCGACG
>Ga0209166_10000789_pt1 | contig 30410 bp, 24 predicted proteins | sample Coa_R1_3_FD_187151 | JGI IMG/M metagenome (GOLD analysis project Ga0209166, IMG submission 187151) | Surface soil microbial communities from Centralia Pennsylvania, which are recovering from an underground coalmine fire - Coalmine... | ecosystem: Environmental > Terrestrial > Soil >...
AAGCGCTTCCCGCGGGCGGCTCGGCGTTCACTGTCACTCTGCCGGTTGCGCCCACGGATAAATCGGAAGCCACTCCAGTTCCTGCGGAGTCTGAATTGTTTTCCGCTTCACTGCCAGCTTCGCCCGAACCTATTCCTGGCGCGACTGCGGAACCCAACTTTGCTTCTGTCCTCGCCGCATCCGCGAGTTCCGCGGCTCCTAGCACTCTGGCGGTGTCGCCGTCCGCCGAAATTCTCAAGTGCCGCAGCGTGCTCGTCCTCGACGACGAAGAAAGCCTGCGCTTGCTCTTGCAGGAAGGCCTCTCCGGTCAGGGCCTCCGTGTGAATTGCGCCGCCACAGCCGAAGAAGCCCTTGCCCTCATTCGGCGCCTCTGGGAAAGCGACCGGGACCCCTTGGACAAAGACAATGGGGCCAGCAGCGGGCGCTCTTCGGGCGCTCCTCCTCACCCCGGGATCGCTGATCTCCAGATCGGCTCCGGCGCAGTTGCGTCCTCGCTGGAAAATGGAGCAAGCCGTGGGTACGACATTCTGCTCGTCGACCTGCATCTTTCCGCAGGCGGCTACTTCGTGGACGGCCGCGAAGCCGCCGCCCGCTTGCTCGAAGCCATAGCTGCTGCCGGCCTGCCGAAGCCCGCCGTGGTTTACATGACCGGCGACCTGACCGACCCCGGCCCGGAAACTCCCGCCCCCGGTGAACCCTCGTTCTTGCAGAAGCCCTTCCGCATCTCCGAAGTTATCGCCCTGTTCCGCGAAGTGCTTGCTCCCACCGCTGAACCGCAACCGAAGTAAAGCTGACGCGACATCCTCCAAATCCCAGTTCCAAAGTGGGAAGAAATACCCCCCCACCCCGGTAGTTTTTTGAAGAGTGTGAAAACACAAGGCTTAGAGCATACGGAACTTGGAAGAATATACGGAAGACTGGAGATCGCTGAGCCACCCCTGCCACCCCGGGCATTTTGTATCGTTGTAAAAACAAAAGAGTTACAGAATTTGACTGTTGTAAATCGTTGAAAACAAAGGAAGGGGCAACGTGCGCCTGTTGGTAGACAGAGGTTCAGCGTCAGGCGGGAGAGGTTAGACCTAAGAGACAAAGGCGTAGTCCTGAAAGGCAAGGAACCGGGCCGACGGCTGCCGTTTGAGGTTGATCGTTAGTGTGGAGCCGGACCCTTCGATGCTCCCCTCGAAGCTCCCTTCGAGGCTCAGGGCAAGCAGGGTAAACGGGGCAAGCCGGGTGCGACTTCAGGAAAGAATCCTACCCTATATTTCTGATTCTGTCAAGTCCAATTATAATAATAGTAGAATTTGCCCACGGGGCATCATTCGAACAGGATTTGCGTAAGATGAAGAAAACACGGGGGTAGAGCACACAGAGGCAGTGGCCCTTCTTGAGACTCAGGGTAAGCGAGTGGCCCCTCGAAGCTCGGAGTAAACCCCTCGAAGCTCGGGGTAAACGAGCTACAAGGTCTCTCTGACCATCCTGGGAGGACGTTTCGAGGTACAATCACCCCTATGAGCCGAGAGGCCGCTGATTTGTTGAAGAAAGCGCTGACACTCCCCGTTTCCGAGCGCGCGGACCTCGCTGGCTCTCTCATCGAGAGTCTCGACGATGCGGAAGACGAGTCCGTTGCCGCGGCCTGGGACAAAGAGATTGCCCGGCGCATGGAGGAAGTTGACTCCGGCAAGGTCAAGCCAGTTTCCTTGGAAGATGCCCGCCGCCGTCTCTCTTCCGCCATCGAATGAGTAGTCAAGCTCGGAAACCGATGCAATTTAAGCGACTGCGACTCGGCGGAGGCTTGACAGCTAGTTCTGGAAGTACGTATAATAATGGTAAAGAAAGAGATTGCGTTTGGCCCGAGCGGGGACTAGTATTTTCACCGGATTGACGGGGCCTGCGCTCGTAAATTAAAGTTTGGCATCATCCCAGTGCAATGAACCGCAAGGCTGATTGCGCTGGCCCCGACCCTCCAATGGAGGGTCGGGTTTTTTGTTTTCACCACTAAAGACATGGCGAAAGTCATTGCCTTCGTAGACGGCTTCAATCTCTATCACGCCCTGGATTATTTCGCCGGGGCAAAAAATCACATTAGTCTACGGAAGTACAAATGGCTCAATTTGAAGAAACTGGCCAGCATGTTTGTGTTCGGCAAGGACACGCTGGAAGAGGTCCTCTATTTCACGACATTGGCCACCTGGGATCCGGGAAAGACGGCGCGCCACAGGCTATACATCCGGGCGCTCGAAAGCGAGGGCGTGAAGGTTATCTATGGGGAATTCAAACGGAAGAAAAAGCACTGCCGGTTGTGTAAAGGGGATTTCTGGAGCTTTGAAGAAAAGCAGACGGATGTAAACATTGCCCTGTACTTGCTGGTTCGAGCCATTCAGGAACGATACGATAAGGCCATCATTTTCTCTGGCGACACTGACCTCCTACCAGCCGTGAAAATGGTCCGGAATGTTTTCTTGGGCAAACAGATTGGATTGGTGATTCCTATCGGACGGGCTTCGGAGGATTTTAAGAAGCAAGTGGATTTTCATTACAAAATGCGGGAGCATCATCTTGCAAAAAGCTTGTTTCCCGATCCAGTTGTACTCCCCGACGGAACGCCTTTAAATAAGCCACCTAATTGGATCTAAGTTTTCCTGCAGCGGTGGCGGAAAAGATCGGAGTGGTGGAAACGGCGGCAGAGTTCTTCAAGAAGCCGCGCGGCTAAGGGAACGGATTAATCAAATTTCTGCGAAACGGGCCGGATGTTCGTTCGGAAGCGGAGGATGAAATCCGCTGACAGAATTGCAACTGCAGCGGGATTCACTGCCGTTTCGAAGCATTCCGTTGGCTCATTGCCTTCGATATACTCTCGCTTCATATATACGCGGCAGTGCCCAAGAAGCCATGAAGAAACGCCAACTGAAGAAGCTTTTAACTCAGGCGCAAGAAGACTCCGTTAGCCATGAGTGTAAAGCCGACAAGGTGCCCACACACCGCGAAGTAGTCATCAATGGAAGCGTCGAAGTAGACAGCCTTGGGGAGCTTGCTGAAGATTATAAAGACGCGCACAAAGATGATAATTCCCGCGACAAGAGAAATTTTTAGATTGACGCTGGCTTCCACTGTGCTCCTTGCGCTTTACGCTGCTTTTACTTTATGGCAAGTCATCCTCACTAGAACACTCGTCGAAAATGGAGGAGTGCAGGCTCATCGGGATCTGCGGCCATACATTTATGCCGACAAGGTGGATGTAATCGGCAGCATTGATGCAGGGGAATGGAAGGGGCAAGTTGAAATTGCAAACACTGGGAAAACGCCTGGAACCAGAGTTGAGGGCTGTGCCGACTTTGCGTTCCGACCCAGGAAAAGGCCAATGACGGATGATCTCATTTGTCCAAATCCAGAAAATCCCGCTACCGGAATGTCGACTACGGGAGAAAGGTCCAAATTCGTTTTGGGTTCGCAGCGCTCTTTCAACCTGTATACCTCCGGGTTTTCTGCCAAGGTGACCCAGAATGTTCCTCCTCCCTATAATCCCAATATTCCGTTCGGCAAAATGCTGGCCACTGGCGATTTCTTTTTGTACATCTACGGCGAAGTCAGCTATTCCGATTTAATCGACGACCCGGTCGTCCACAAAACCTCCTTCTGCGGTAGATACAATCCAGATTCGAAGGTTTTCGAAGTATGCGAAAAGCACAATGAGATGAAATAAAAGAAACTGTAGCGCAGCTCTTACCACAAAGCCAAAATCTAGAGCCGACCTGTTGAGGACGCGGCTTTACTTCTTGGAGGCGGGGGGCTTGGCGTTAGCCGCTCCTGCAGCGGCGTCCACGCCGAAGTCCCAGACGAAGAGGTTCATGCCGTCGGGAAGGATTTCGGCGAGCGCGTACTCTCCGGGAGGAAGCGGCTCGCCCAGGGTGAAGCGGTACACGGTCGGGGCGATTTCCCAACGTTGGAGCGACATGGTGTTGCGCTTTTCCTCGACCTGCTCACCGAAGTAGCTCTTGATGGACTCCAACTGGCGCTTGCCTCCTTTGATCGTGGCACGCACCAGCTCGACTTCGGGGCCGGACTCGCCCGGGCGGCTGCTTCTCTCGATGGGGGTGGTGCGATCTGGGTCGGGAGGAGCTTCGCGAAGGTAAAACTCGACGTTCGTGCTGGAGACGCGGAGTTTGGCGCGCGTGCCGGGAATGTCCACATTGCGCTTGCCCGGCACGATGGGGATCGGCGAAAGCACCTGCTTCAGAAGATTCTTCTTGTCCGTGCGGATTTCGGCTCCGGCCTGCTCGAGTTGCGAAACGTGCTTGCCGTCAATGACGAACATGCCTTCGCCCGGCGGCAGGAAAACGCCCGGGGCGACCTGGAGGCTGGCGTCCACGTCCATCACGGTGTCAATGCGGTTCGCTTCTTCCTGCGTGTGGACTTTGCTTGCGAAGGCTTCGTTCTCGGACTTTTCGACGGCTTCGGCTTTGGCGGTGGCGTCCCAATCCACGAGGGCGGCGGGAATCTCTTCCCAGCCGCCGCGCTCAACGCTGTAGTAGCGGACGCGATCGCCTTTGCGCTCGTAGCTGCGGGCGAGCTGGAAGGTACCATCTTTCAACACGAGTTTTTTGCCGCGCGGCAGGGCGTATTGGCCTTTTTGGGACGCTTGGTCTCGATTTTGGGACGAGGCAGGAGGTTGTGATTGGGGGGAGGAGGGAGTGGACTGCGGGGACCCGGCCACAGTTGTGGCTACCAGGAACACAAAAAGGTACGTGGTTGCGGCCGTTCGCGGGGGGTTCATGGTTCTCTGGGAATTGGGATGCATGGGAGTCGGCCCGGTTTGCCCTGCCTGCAGCAGGCAGGCCCTCGGAGGCCAGCATACGCCTTGGGGTTTTGTTCTTGCAACCGGCGAGGCGGGCTTGGCTAAGTTCCAGCACGAAAGAAAAGCGGGAGCAAGCTCCCCGCACTCCAAAAAAGGGGCTAAGAACACGAAAAGCTCTCCGAGCCTGCGGGAGAGCCATCAAAAATACGTGGGATCTGCGTGTAACTGTGTAACCCTTTGGCAAGGCTACTGTTGTGGGGTTAGTGGGTGCACTTGGGGAACAGAGTCACCAGCACCATCAGGTCGGAAAGGGTAAACAGCCACTGATCCGCCCTGATGCCAGCCGCTTCGGCGGCGCGTGCGATGAAACCCAGGTGACGGGTCTTGGCGAAGTTGTGGACGTGCTCGACGCAGATGCCCGTCAGCCTCGAAATCTCTGAATCTGTGAAAATCTTTTGACTGGACTTGACTGTAACCATGGCCTTGCTCCTCGGAATTGGGCCCAACTTACGGTCTCACCTTCTTATTAGATGCTGTGAGCATCGTATTTGTTCCTACGAAGTAAGAGCAATAGTCGTTCCGTTCTGAAAGCAAAAAACTTTGCGGCTAGTACTTTTCCACGAAAGCCACGAAAAATGGGCGTTTTTGCGCCTATTTTGTGGCAGACAATTAATAGTACGAAAAGATGGCAAGGAGGTTTCAACAGTGTGAGAAGGGAAAGAAAGTTCTACTTTTGCAAGGTTGTTACAGTTTTTGGAAGAGCTGCGGCAATCTCTCGCATCTGTTTTGAGTGCCTGACCTGATGCGAGGCGATCACCTGGAACCATTGGCAGAGGTTGAAGGTGCCCAGAAAGGGATGGGGCATGTGATATTTTCCTAGATGCTTTCCCTGAGCCTCTTCCATAAAAACCCTAGTTCGCTCGCGGACTTCGCAGAGTTGGGCGAGCATTTTGTCTTTTTCGCTGAGCAGGGCGGTGTCGAGAGGAATGGGCGTTTTGCGAGGGATGAGGCGAGACTCTACCAGCGCCATGGGGAGATGGAAGCGCTTGGAAAAAGGGCGAGGCTTCGGCGGGTGATGAAGTACGCGGCTGGCGTTCTTGATGATGGTTGTCTCGACTTGAATTAAGTGGCAGACGAGTTCGGCAGCGGACCAGCGGCCTTCGGCGGGGCGGGTTTGCCATTGATCAGAGGGCACGGAGTCGGTGGAGGCCAAGAATTGCTTCTCGGCGCGGGCGAGATTCTCGAAGATGGATTGGAGAGAGGCCACAACCTAAAGTTCAGCGCCGCCGGCGTTTTCGAAGGCGTGGGCGAGTTGGAGGACGCGGGCCTCGCCAAACGGTGGGCCGAAGATTTGTAGGCCGACCGGCAATTTGCCATCGATTTTGCCGCAGGGGACGGAGATGCCGGGGACGCCGGCGAGCGAGCCAGTCACGGTGTAGATGTCGGCAAGGTACATCTGGAGCGGGTCGCTGGTGCGCTCGCCGAGTTTGAAGGGCGGAACGGGCGAAGTGGGCGTGAGAATGGCGTCCACTTTGGTGAAGGCATCGCGGAAGTCCTGGGCGATGAGAGCGCGGACCTTCTGCCCTTTGAGATAGTAGGCGTCGTAGTAGCCGGCGGAGAGGACATAGGTGCCGAGGACAATGCGGCGCTTCACTTCGGGACCGAAGCCAGCGCCGCGCGTTTTGCGGTACATGGCGAGAAGGGAATCGTCGAAGACGCGGAGGCCGTAGCGAACCCCGTCGTAGCGGGCGAGGTTGGAGCTGGCTTCGGCGGTGGCGATGATGTAGTAGGCGGCGATGGCATAATCGGTGTGGGGCATGCGAATTTCGACGAGTTCGCAGCCGAGCTTGCGGAAGAGAGCGATGCCCGCTTCGATTTTTTGGCGGACGCCGGAGTCCATGCCTTCGGCGAAGTACTCTTTGGGGATGCCGAGGCGCGGGCGTTTGAGAGGCTTTGCGAGTTCGGCTAGGTAATCGGGAACGGGAGCTGTGGTTGAAGTGGAATCGTGAGGATCGCGTCCGGCGATGGTTTGGAGGATGGCGGCGACGTCGCGCACTTTGGTGGCGAAGGGACCGATGCGGTCGAGCGAAGACGCGAAAGCGATGAGGCCGTAGCGGGAGACGCGGCCGTAGCTGCCCATCATGGCGGGAATGCCGCAGAAGGAGCCGGGCTGGCGAATGGAGCCGCCGGTGTCGGTGCCGAGAGAAGCGACGGCGAGACCGGCAGCAACGACAGCGGCCGAGCCGCCGCTGGAACCTCCGGGGACGCGGTCGGGCGCGACGGGATTTTTGACCGGGCCGTAGGCGGAGTTTTCATTCGAGCTGCCCATGGCGAATTCGTCGCAATTCGTTTTGCCGAGGATGACGGCGCCGGCGGCTTCGAGGCGTTCGACGGCGGTGGCGTCGTAAGGGGGTATGTAGTTTTCGAGAATCTTGGAGCCGCAGGTGGTTTTTGTGGCGCGGGTGCTGATGGCGTCTTTGATGGCGATGGGAACGCCGGCAAGAGGCGGGAGCGGTTGGTTCGCGGCGATGAGTGAGTCGATGCGATCGGCTTGGCGGCGAGCGCGTTCGGGAGTGAGGGCGAGGTAGGCGTTCAGGTCAGGGTTTTTGGCTTCGATGCGCTTGTAGAAATCGGCGAGGAGTTCGCGGGCGGAGATTTTCTTTGCCGCGAGGGCTTCTTTGACTCCGTCGATGGTCCAGGTGGTGGGCATTCTCTAACTCGTCGTACGTTTTTCATTCGCGGATCGGTTGAGATCCTTCGCTGCGCTCAGGATGACACGACCCAAACAGTCTTGCGGAGAACTGCGGTTAGCTCTGCAATTCTCATCGCTTGAAACGCCGGGCTGAAGCCCGGCCTCTACAAATGCCTAGCGCTCGATGACCTTGGGCACGCGGAAATAGGGCGGCTCGGGGTCGGGCGCGTGCGCCAGAACGTCTTCCGCTACGGCGCAGGGCACGGTCAAATCTTCGCGCAGAGTGGCGTCTGCGGATTGTTGCTCCGCCAACACCTGAGCCATCGGCTCGACTTTGGTGGTGTCCAGCTCGTTGAGCTTGCCGATGTATTCGAGAATTTCGTCAATTTGCGCGCGGTAGGTTTCTAGCTCAGCCTCGCTTAAGTCTAAGTAGGCCAGCTCTGCGACCCGCACCACGTCTTCCCGGCTGATTTTCATTTGGAAAACCCTATCAAACATCCAATGTCACAGTGAGAATTTTAGCACAGCACTCCGCACGAACTTATTCTGTTGGCTTGTGTGCGGCAACATTTCGCTCACTCATAAACCGATGCTGCAAGGTCACGTTTGAAAAAACCAATATGGGAGCTTTACGGCCGACACCAGCCCAAGCGACATCCCAGTCTCGATCCCATTTGACCGTGTGAAACTTCCGAGAGGGTTTGAATTTGTGATATTGGTCAAGCTCAACGAGCTTTTCATCCGATTCTCCAAGATGGACCCCACCTACTGCTATGTTATGAAAGTCGCCGAAAGCGGGACTGCTGATAACAAGGCCAGCAGGAGTCGTGACGGCAGGGATTTCCTGCCCGAAAGGAACAAAGAATGTTGCCAATATTGCGCAACGTTCCTTCACGCAAGCCCAGCCAAGTCTCGTTGAATCAAAATCGCCGGGCTGTTTCAACTCCGGCTCGCGAAGCTTTTGTCGCAAAACTGCAAAGGTGAGGTCCGAAGGGTTCAAATCCACATCGCCCAGTGCTAAGAGCGCATTCTTCTGCGCGAGTTCATCGTTCCGGTCGGGACCGAAATCTCTCCGCAATTCCGCCTTCCAATGTCGGTCCTCGAGCCAAGTATAGCCGAGATATAGAAGTCCAATTCCTGAGAGGATCAAGCAGAGTGTGAGGATTTTCTTCGGCATGGGCACGCTCAGCTTTGGTTGCGCTTATCGAGAAGCCTCGGAAAGTGCTGGAGCCTTGCGGGGGTACTTTTTGGCGATGTAGTTGTCGACGAGGGATTGGAAGGCGGCGGCGAGTTCGTCGTAGGTGCCTTCAAGGGTGACGTCTTTCTGGCCGTCGATGTAGACGGGGCAGCGCGGGGCTTCGCCGGTGCCAGGCAGGCTGATGCCGATGTTGGCGGCTTTGGATTCGCCGGGGCCGTTGACGATGCAGCCCATGACGGCGAGCGTCATGGTTTCGACGCCCTCGTATTGCGTTTTCCAGACGGGCATGCTGTCGTGAATGTAGCCCTGAATCGCTTCGGCCAATTCCTGAAAAGTGGTGCTGGTGGTGCGGCCGCAGCCGGGGCAGGCGGTTACGCTGGGAGCGAAGGAACGCAGGCCGAGCGCCTGAAGCAATTCGCAGGCGGCGTAGACTTCTTCGCGGCGATCGCCACCGGGACGCGGTGTCAACGAAATGCGAATGGTGTCGCCGATGCCTTCGTAGAGCAGAACGCCCAGAGACGCGGCGGACCAAATTTGGCCCTTCATCCCCATGCCGGCTTCGGTGAGGCCGAGATGCAGAGGCTGCTCGGTTTTGGCGGAAAGATCGCGATAGACGGTGATGAGATCGCGGGGACGGGAAGTCTTGCAGGAAATGATGATTTGGTCGCGACGCAGGCCGGATTCGAGCGCTAGTTCGGTCGATTCCAGCGCGGAAATGACCATGCAATCATTAATGATTTCTTCGGACTCTTTGCCGAGGTTCTTGTCGGTGTTCTCCTGCATCTTGCGCATGACGAGCTCTTGATTGAGCGAGCCGCCATTCACGCCGATGCGCACGGGCTTGCCGTTATCGCGGGCGACCTTGCAGATGGTGGAGAATTGCTCGTCGCGGCGCTGGCCCGCGCCGACGTTGCCGGGGTTGATGCGGTATTTGTCGAGCTGCCTGGCGCATTCGGGATATTTGGTCAGCAGGACGTGTCCATTGTAATGAAAGTCGCCGATGATGGGCGCGCGGCAGCCGGCATCCATCATGCGCTTCTTGATTTCGGGGACGGCGGCAGCCGCTTCAGGCACGTTCACCGTCCAACGCACAATTTCGGAGCCGGCTTCGGCCAATTCCACGGTTTGCTTGAAGGTGGACTGAATGTCGGCCGTGTCCGTGTTGGTCATGGACTGAACCACGATAGGTGCGTTGCCGCCCACCTGGACGTGTCCGACCTTCACGCCGTAGGTTTTGCGGCGCGGATGGCGAGTGGCCGCTGCGTCAAAGCCTTCAATCTGAGTAAGCATTCCCTTTATTTTAGCCTGATTTGGCCCCTGGTGCAGCCTGGCCGGTGAAATTGCCGCGGAGGCCGAGGGCGTCGGCTTGCTCGCGCATAGCGGCGATGCAGAATTTGATGTGATCTTCCAGGGGTATGCCGAGTTCTTCGGCGCCTTTGCGGACGTCTTCGCGGGAGACGCCTTTGGCGAAGAGTTTGTCTTTCATGCGGCGTTTCACGGAATCGACTTCGAGATCCAGGATGCTTTTCGACGGGCGTACGTAGGTGCATGCGGTGAGGAAGCCGGCCAATTCATCGCAGGCGAAGAGCGTGTGTTCGAGCGCGGATTGACGGGGCACGTTACAGTAATCGGCGTGCGAAAGGATGGCGCGCACAATTTCTTCGGAGTAGCCCTGCTGGCGGAGGATTTTTGCCCCTTCAGAGGGGTGGCCTTGATCGGGGGAATGCTCCTGATTGGGCCAGCGCTCGTAGTCGAAGTCGTGAAGGAGCGCGGCGAGGCTCCAAGTTTCTTCGTCGGCCCCGGATTTGCGGGCATAGGCGAGCACGCAGGCTTCGACGGCGAGCATATGTTTGCGGAGCGATTCGGATTGCGTATATTCGCAGAGCAGTTTCCAGGCGTCATCGCGCGTCGGCATGCGGCTCTCCCCCTCAAAAGAAGAAATAGTGTAACGCAGAGGCGGTAGAGGCGGTGCTATGTCTCAGTGGGTCTTGGCGACGGTGAAGTCGAGCCACGCTCCCCCCTGCGCCTGCTTGCGGAGGCAGGCTGGGGGGCAAATAACGCCGAGGAAGGTTTCTGTCATGCAGAAAGCAGTGGCAGCGCGGGGGCCTAGAGCGCACAAAAAAGTAACCACAAGCTGTATGGGAGCACGGAAGCGACCGCACAAGCTTTGGCGGAAAGAAGCGGGCGGGGAAGAAGAGACTGGACGAAAGGACAGCGAAAAGGGGGCGTAAAGGGGGAAGAAAAAAGGAGCGAATTGAAAAAAAGTACAAAAATACTCTTGACACGAAAATGGGATTCGCACGATACTCTCGTCGCGCCAGTAACTGTCTTCCCCCTGTGAGAACGTTCCGACGTTCCTCTCCTATCCGCACGCCGGACAAAAAGCGTCAGCAAGGAGCACCGGTGTCGGCACAACTGAATAAAGACGAGATGAACACGCTCGAGATGGACCGGGAAGTAATCCGGTGCAAGACGTGTGGACTGGTACAGTACAGGACGCGCACGGGGAATTGCCGGCGTTGCGTGCGCGCATTGCCTCAGCGCCTGGAGTTTATGATTCCTCCATCGCCTCCGGCGGAGGAAGCGGCGGCTGAGCCAGCTTCGGAGAAGCTCGTCAACCAGCAAACCGTGGAGAACATTGGGCAGCGGATTCGCCAGTTGCGGGAATCGCGCTCGATGACCCAGAGCCAACTGCAATCGCGCTCGAAAGTCTCGCGCTCGTATCTCTCGCGAATCGAAAGCGGGCAAATGACGCCCAGCCTCGGCACGCTGGAGAAGATCTCGGAAGCGCTGAACGTGGGGCTGAACCGGTTCTTCATCCCCGAGTCGGACGGCGAAGCGCTGCTGGAGGATCCGTTCATCCAGGGATTGCGGCCGTTCCTGCGGCAACTGGATTGGGAGCAATGGCAGTCCATCCTGAAGAGGTTGCAGGCGATCAGCGATCACGTTCACGCGGCACCGGTGAACCTCCGCCCTATCGGTAACCCGGCGCGGCTTCCGCAGAACGCGCCCGCGAATGGCCACGTGACCGGGCACATTGGCACAGGCCATTCGAATGGTGTGGGGCATACGCACATGCATCCGCAGTATGGGTTGCGGCAACCGGCTTCACCCTTCGTGGCACAAGCGAAGCCGTTTGGCACCCAGAGCAAGCCTGCGTTTCTGAGACCGCAGGCAAGATAGTTCCGATTTTTGCATAGAAGATTCGCGCGGCGTGACCTTCGGGTTGCGCCGCGTTTTTGTTTTGGTGAAAGAGAGATCAGGAAACGGCTACTCGCGGATGACCGAAACTTTTGCCTCGGGAACTTCCAGGCGAATCAGGCGGTGGCTGTTATCCAGCAGGAGCTGAATTTCAAGATCCGAAGAGATGACCTTGAGGCCTTCGTAGGTCTTACCGTCGGCACTCGCTGAACCGGTGGCGACCACGTTCACGGTACCCGGAGTTAGCTCCTGTGGGATCAGCACGGAAAACGTTTGTTCGCCGCGCTTGGACCAATCATAGATGCGTGCCAAGAGGGCGTACTGATAGTAAAGATTGTTGTCCAGCACAACGATCAACGGATTGTTGAAAGAGAGGTCCTGTTGGAAAAAGCAGGGTTGCTTGCGGTTTGGATCTTTGATTTCCGCATCTGTGCATGGGTGCGCGCCTTGCATCTCGACCGTGATGCGCGCAACACCATTGGCAAAGATGATGTGCGCCCCGTTGGTCTTGTCAGACTGCGCGACCCACTCGTATTTGATAGGGGAGCCGTCGGCCTGGAGCGTAAGCGAGCCCGTAACCTTACTGGGGGCGCCTTGGGGCGGCTTGATGTCGGAGGTGCCTTTGGCGAGCCAACCGCCTTCGGCAGGAGAAATGTCGAACTCTTCGTGGCCCACGGTTTGTCCAGCAAGCTTAATGCTGAATTTCCCCTTGTCCTGGACGAGAAGCCCCGGTGCGGCCTTTTCCTTTTTCTGAGAGGCGGAAGAAAGCGCGGCGCAGGCCACCACTCCCAGAGCCAATCCAATACAAACGGTTTTGAAATTCACGGCGTGTCGTACCCCCGCGGGTATTTTCTCTCAGGGGAGAGGTTTCTCAACGACGAGATGCGCCTGGTTTCCCGCAGAAGCAACAATGCCGAGGCGGAGAATTTGGGCGACGATTTCTGAGGGTTCGCCCGAGCTGTCCACGCGGTACTCGGCAAGCTGATAAGAGGGCAGGCGCTGGGCGTGGAGCGCGCGGAAGCTGGCCTCGTCGCGGAAAAGCGGACGTCCGGTCATGGTCATGCACCGGGAAAGAAGGACCTCCATCGACGAGTCGAGCCAAACAACGGGAATGCCGGCGGAACGCAAGAACTCGGGGCAGCCGGGTTGCGCATAGGTTCCGCCTCCGAGGGCGAGGATGGTGCCTTGCTTCAGTTCCGAAGCGCGGCCCAAAGCGGCGCGGAGTTCGTCGGCTTCCAGCTGCCGAAAATAGGCTTCGCCTAAGCGCTCAAAAATTAGCGCGATGGGCAAGCCGGCGCTTTCTTCGATGCGATCGTCGAGGTCCACAAAACGCCAGGCGAGTTGCCGCGCAAGGAGCGTACCAATGGTGGTCTTGCCGGAGCCCATGAAACCGGCGAGGCAAAGAATCGACAGGCGCGGAAGGCCGCGCGAAGGAGGTGTGGTTGTCACGCGATGAACGCGCGAAGAGTTAATCGCGCTTCCAGATTCGAATTGTACCACTGTAGGTGGAGAGTTCGACCTTGGCGAGACCTTGTCCTACGGTGCCGAACAAGGAACGGAAAGACTTAAAACGACGTTGGATTGCGCCATGAGAGTCAGGCTTAAGAAACGCGGCCGCCTGGTTGTCCACCGTACCGGTGACCGTTTGCGCTTTCAGGTCGAAGGAGTCATTGCCCGAGAAGCGCACTTCGACAAGGCCCTTGCTGCTCTTCATGGAGTACAGCCCGGTGCGGATGAAATCTCCATCGAAAAGGATGTTGCCGAAACTGGTGCTTGCCTCCACCCGGTTGAGAGCGGGCTGGAGGAATTGCGCGCCTCCGCTGATGGACTTGAAATCCACCTTGCCGGCGCATTGCGTGCAAACCAGAGAACCACCCGTGGTTTTGACGATAATGTAGCCGGAAACTTCCTTCAGGTGAACATCGCCGGCGACGCTCTCGAGGGTCATGTCTCCCGTAACCTGCTCCACGTAAATCAGCCCGTTTTCGGTCTTGAGCTGAAGTTCAGTTTCTTCGGGCACCGTCAATAGCAGGCTGGTTTCCAGTTCGAGGGGCTGCGCGGAGGCATCCAGCGTGTTTGCTGTGACGTCGATGCGATCCCCCGCCTGCTCCATTTCAAAGTTGATTTTGTCGGAGTTTTGAGTGGCGATAACCGTGACTTCCTGAGTTCTGGCAGATTTGACCTCGATGCGGCCATTCGCCACGTTTTGAATCACCACCACCGGCCGGCCATTCACTGCGAAATGATTTTCCGTGCGCTTAGTGGCCGCCATTGCTGCCCCGCTTAAGCCAAGCGTCACCGTTGCCGAGAAGAACAGCTTGAAGCCCCATCCCATCGACCTGGTCCGCATGTTAGTTAACGCTCCTTCCGCGATCCATCATCGCGGCAAGTAATTCCGCTTTTTGCTGATAGGCGTCGGCGAGATACTCGCGCGCCAATTCGTCCTGCGGCGTTTCTTTCAGGTGACGCTCGCAGTCAGCAATAAAACTGTCAATTTCCTGCAGGTTCTGCTCTAGGGCAGTGTCCACCGGCGACGGCGACGTTCCCACAAGATGCATGTTCCTGAGATCCACTTCCTGCTGATTCACTTGCTTTGCTATGGCTTCGATGCCTGAACCCGAGCCATGGTCTGGCCCAGAAGGAGGGGCAGGAGTCTGGCGGAGCTGAAGAACAGCCGCAGCGGCAAGGATTGTGCCCACCGTCACAGTCGCCAGCGCGCGGCCGCGGAACAGTTGGCCGAAACCACTCCACCACGAAACAGGCTTGACCTCAGCCGCCGTTGCGGGCTCTTTGATGATGCCTTCTAATTCCAGCTGAGTGCGAAGGGCGACCCAAATGCGGGACGGTGGTTCGACTTCTGCAGGCAGTTCCTGTGCGGCTGAAACGATTGTTTCAAGATCAGCGATGTACCCTTGGCACTGCCGGCAGCCGGCTACGTGCCCGCGCACGACTTCCGGCAATGGCGCCAAGCCTTCCTGCTCAAGAATTTCTTCCACGTCCCTGCACTGCATGGTGCCTCATTCCAGGCAGACCGCAGCCGGCCAGCCGACTCGCTCTGCTTCTTTCCTCTTCTTAGGGCCCCAACCGCCTTCAAATTTCACTGCGGAATCGCGCGCACCCCTTTAGTGCGCTCATTGTAACTCAATCATCGTTCGCCGTCTGTGTCTTGGCGGCATGGCGTTCCTGGCGCGCCTGCGCTCGCAATTCTTCCTGCAACAAGTCCCGCAAACGGGTCCGGGCCTTGTGCAATTGCGATTTCGAATTTCCCACGGAACAACCCATAATCTCCGCAATCTCGTTGTGCTCGTATCCCTGGACGTCGTGGAGCACAAACACCGTCCGGTAGCCTGGCGGCAATTTCTCCACCGAGCGTTCCAGATTGACGCGGTCTACCGCACCGCTTAAGCGCAAATCCGGTGCGCCTATGTCTTTTCTTGGGCCGCCTGTTTCTTCGTCGGGCTCCGTCGTTTCTTCGAGCGAGGCCACTGGAAGCGACTTCTTCCTCAGCCGCATCAACACCACATTGACAGTCATGCGATGCAGCCAGGTTGAAAACGCCGACTCTCCCCGGAACGTCCCGATCTTGCGGAAGAGCTGCAGAAAAGCCTCCTGCATCAAGTCTTCCGCGTCAGCGGGGTTGTTCACCATCCGAAGACATAGGGCGTAAACGCGGCGGCTGTGCAATTGATACAACAATTCAAATGCGGCGGCGTCACCCGCCTGGGCCAGCCGTATAGCTTCCGCTTCAGTCACCGGTTTGGTGGCCTGCCGGGAAGTCGACGCATTAGGAGCGCTTGGTCGGTTTCGGGCCAACGGTCCAATTGCGGCGCATCCACCCCATCGGATGCACCGAGTCCCTCCTTGAGTTGTCCTGCGGTTCGCCTGCCGAGCTAAAGAGACACCTCCGAAGAACCCCGTTCTCCACTAGCTGGTGTTTCGTGCCCCCGCGGGCGAGCAGGTAGGATTATTGTGCCGCGAATGCGTTCGCACGTCCATGATGGGATCCGACCAGGTCCTCATTGCGAAGATGGGACTGGACGTAAACCGACCTTTCAAAATCGCCAAGTTGCGCGGCGGGTATTACGACCAGGAAGGACTTAAGCAATACGATGGTTTCCCGGAGACAGGTATTGAGGTCGTAGTGGGCCCAGCCCATTTCGTGCCATCCGCTCTCGGAATCCGTGCACACGCCACCGGCCAGGTCCTCGGCAGCGTTCCGAAAGTCCCGATCCAGATCCTCCACCATTTCCTGGATTGTGCTGACCTTGTGAAGGAACTGAAGCCTGTGGGAAAACAGGACGCGGTCCAGTAGCCCGCTCATGCGAGCTGACCTTTGCCTCCTCAGTCCTTGATAATTCTCGGGATCCAGCGGAGCGGCGTTCGGCACGGTTCCATAGTGTTTGGCATGGTCATGCAGCGCCCGGAGCGTGCCGGCAAGAGGGCGACTCAGCCGTTCGCAGAGCTGCGAAGTCATGTTAATGGCGCACACTGCCTTGGCACGGAATCCGGCGAGCTTGAGTTCAAGGGCCTCATTCAGCGAGACGCTGAACATGTTGTAAAGGGACTCTAAATGACGCTCGTGTTCTAGAAACACATGCGCTTTTTCATCGGGCAAACACGCGCGCCAATCCAGTTGGACGCACCTGCCGCGGGACAAGGGGGGGCGGCTGTGGTCTTTCAAGAGGGGCCTCCCAGGGCACAGGCGCAGGAGTATATCAAAAGCATTCCTATTACCACTACTCCTTTGTGGCGGCCTTACTGAAACCGGTGATGCCTCTTCACAGCGCCTCACAATTTCTTACGCCAATACTTTAGGCATTCCAAGCTTCCATGTGCAAGACGGTGTTGTATCGGGCAGGTGGCCCCTAGCGTATTCACTGGGTTGACATTGGCCGTTTCTTGCCGCAGGCGGTAAGCGTCGCTATACTCGGTCTCCGCCTTCGCGGAGAGGATATTCCCCTTGGAATTCGAGCCACGCGACCAGTTTGAGCAGCGCCAAAAGAAGATCGAACAGATCCGCGCGCTGGGTCATGATCCCTATCCGCGCGAATTCCGTTGGACGGACACGCCCGCTGCCCTTGTGGAAAAATTCAGTAACGCCACCGCGGCTGATTTGGAGGCCAACAAGCGGGAAATCCGTGTGGCAGGACGCATTGTTTCTCTGCGGCTCATGGGAAAAGCAGGATTCGCGCATCTCCAAGGCGCCGGGAAGCGCCTTCAGATCTACGTCAAGAAAGATGTGGTGGGAGAAAAGGGATTCGCACTGTTTCATTTGTTGGACCTGGGCGATTCTATAGGAGTACGGGGCCACCTGTTCCGCACCAAGACCAATGAATTGAGCATCTGGGTGGAGGAGATTTTTTTTCTGGCGAAGGCGCTGCTCCCATTGCCGGAAAAGTGGCATGGTTTGACGGATGTGGAGTTGCGCTACCGGCAGCGCTATCTCGACCTGGTTGCCAATGAGAAAGCCCGTGGTGTCTTTGTGACACGCGCGCGGATTATCCAGGAATTGCGGCGGTTCTTCGATGCCCGCGGATATATCGAAGTGGAAACGCCAATGATGCACCCGATTCCCGGTGGCGCGGCGGCGCGTCCTTTCATCACCCACCACAATACTCTGGACATCGACCTGTATCTGCGCATCGCTCCGGAACTATACTTGAAGAGATTAACAGTCGGCGGATTCGACCGCGTTTACGAAATCAACCGGAATTTTCGCAACGAGGGCATCTCCACGCAGCACAATCCTGAATTTACGATGCTCGAGTTTTACGAAGCGTACAGCAATTATCGCGACTTGATGGATATGAACGAGCAGCTCTTCGCGCTGCTGGCAAAGAACATTACCGGTTCGACGACCATTAAGTACGGCGACGTGGAGTTGGATTTCTCCAAAATGCAGCGGCTCTCGATGCGCGAAGCCATTGTGAAATATTGGCCGCGCGAAGCAGGAGAGGCTCCCTCAGTTGAAACGCTTGTTTCAAAGGGTGGCGCACGCGAAGCAACGGCCAGGTACAACGCGTGGGCAAAGAAGACCGGAGCTCCTTACGCCGCATCCAAAGGCGAGTTGAAGGACGGCGAGTGGACCGGGTTGCTCTTTGAGACCATTGCAGAAGACAAACTGGTTCAGCCAACCATTTTGTATGACTTCCCCACGGACATTTCGCCGCTGTCCAAACAGAAGCCTGAGGACCCTTCGCTGACCGAAAGGTTCGAGATTTACGTGGCCGGAATGGAAGTGGCCAACGGCTTCTCGGAATTGAATGATCCCGAGGAGCAGGAACGGCGCTTCCTTGCTCAAATCGCTCAGGGCGGTGACGAAATGCCGAAGCAGCTCGACGCGGACTACATTCGCGCGCTCTGCCACGGTATGCCCCCCACGGCGGGCGAGGGAATTGGCATCGACCGCCTGACCATGCTGCTTACCGATTCGCCTTCGATTCGAGACGTAATCCTTTTCCCGCTTTTGCGCCCGGAAGGACGCGGCGAATCAACTACCGCTTCCGAAGCGCACGGCGCCTAACGTATTCTTCCAACAACAATGCGATTCGAATGGTTTGTGGCCCAGCGCTACTTGCGATCGCCTTACCGCCCGGCGGTTCTTCGTCTGGTTACGCTGATGTCGGTGATTGGAGTCGCAGCGGGTGTGGCGACGCTGGTGATTGCGCTCTCCATGAACACCGGCTTCCGCGAGACGCTACAGGACCGCCTGCTGGGTGTGACGGCGCATATTTCCCTTACGCGCCCCGGTTCCGGTGGAATCAGAAACTACGATGTAATGGCTGCGAAGCTGGCGGGAATTCCAGGTGTGCGTTCGGTGACACCGGCGGTTTATCAAACGGTGTTGCTTTCGTTTGGTGGCGACGCGCGCGGGGTGGTCACCAAAGGCATCGAGCCGGAACTCGAACGCAAAAGCGATGAGGCGCTCCAGCGCATTGTCGCTGGCAAACTGGATTTCTCGCCTGACGCTGACGGAATTGAGGGACTGCTCGTCGGGAAGCAACTTGCCAATGAATGGAAGATTTCTCCGGGCGACTACGTGACCATTACGAGTCCTCAGGGAAGGCTGACTCCCTTTGGCTTGATTCCTCGCACCCGCCGGTTTCGCGTCAACGGCATCTTCGATTCGGGCTTCTATGACTACGACGAAAACTGGTGTTTCATGACTCTTGCGGCTGCACAGGGGCTTTCGGGTGTGGGCGATCTGGTCAACGTATTGGAGTTTCGCTTGGACCGGCCCGAGCAAGCCGCACAGATTGCCCCAGAGATTGAGCATGCTGCGGGGCAGGGATTCTCAGCGGCCACCTGGATGGAGGAAAACCACGCGCTGTTCCGAGCGCTGCGTCTGGAAAAACTGGTTACTGCTATTTTTATTGGACTGATCACCTTCGTGGCGGGGCTCAATATTTTGGTGGTTCTTTCCATGACGGTGACGGATAAGGCGCGCGATATTGCGGTGCTGCGCTCGCTCGGCGCACGCCGCGAACAAGTCCGTAAGATTTTTCTTTGGCAAGGGATTGCTATCGGCACCGTGGGCACGCTCTCAGGACTCATTCTTGGATATTCGTTCTCTTTCATTTCCGGAAGCTATCACCTGATTCCGCTCGATCCACAGATTTACGCGGTTCCGTACGTGCCCTTTCATCCGAGTCTGTTCGACGGAGTCTGGATTACGGTTGTCGCAATGGGAATTTCGATCGGAGCAACAATTCTGCCCGCACGTGCGGCGGTACGCTTGCTACCGGTCGAGATTCTGCGATTTGAGTAAGGTCAAGAATCGATCGAGAGGAATCTTGGTTTGGCGCATGATTTGCTCCTAATTCAGTCCGGAGGCTGATGGGCAGGCCTTGGGTAAATTCCCTCACCCTCGGCTAGTTTGGGAGCCCACCGCAACCCATTGAAAATAGAGCAATTAGGGATGACCCAATTTGCATGAAAAGTGCCGCTTTTTCGGCAGGCAAGTGACTGGCGAAAAAGGGAAACTCTTTGGGTCATTTGACTCGATTATGCGCGAGGCAGAAGCAGTACGTGGCTTGTGTAATGAGCATCTAATTATCAGCCGCTTGCTTGAGAGGAAAGGACTGACGCAAGACGTACCAAAGCAATGAGCCCGGACGCCCAACTCCCAAGCCCCACAGCGATGACCGCATCGGCCGATGGTCGCGTCGTAATGGAATCACGCGGATTGAAAAAAACATACGGGACCGGAACGAAAAACGTTCCAGTTTTGGTGGATGCGAACCTGATTTTGCGGCAGGGCGAGATGGTTGCGGTTGTTGCGCCGTCCGGGGCGGGCAAAAGCACTTTGCTGCACCTGCTGGCCGCGCTAGACACGCCAACGAGCGGTACAGTATACTTCGATTCGAAAGCGATTGAAACAAATGATGACTCGGCGCTTGCGGAATTTCGAAATCGCGCCGTGGGTTTTTTGTGGCAGCGTCACCAGTTGTTGCCGGATTTTACGGCTGCCGAAAACGTTGCCATGCCGCTGCTGTTGCGCGGCGAGGAATTCACGTCTGCGCTTGAAAAAGCGCGGAAGTGGCTCGCGGAGGTCGGACTGGAAGACCGGACCGATCACCGCGCGGGGGAACTCTCGGGAGGGGAACAGCAGCGCGTGGCGATTGCACGGGCGCTCGTCACCGGGCCGTCCGTGCTGCTGGCAGATGAACCGACCGGAGATTTGGACGAGCAGAATGCTTGGGCCATGTTCGAGTTGCTGGAACGGCTGCATCGCGTGCACAAATTGACGTCCCTGATCGTTACGCACAATTTGACGCTCGCCGCGCGTTGCGACCGCATTCTGGCGCTGGAACACGGCGTTCTGCGGTCCCGCGAAGCTGCGGCTGGCGCGGGCGGGGTCCCTGGGGGAGAAGCGAGCTAACGTGTTCGAACGCTATACAGAGAAAGCGCGTCGCGTCATATTTTTTGCCAGGTACGAGGCCAGCCAGTATGGCAGCCCATATATTGAGACGGAGCATTTGCTGCTGGGCTTGATGCGCGAAGACAAAGCCCTGGCCAACCGTTTCCTCCGCCAGCAAGGTTCTATCGAATCCATTCGAAAAGAGATTGAGGCTCGCATCACCATTCGCGAGCGCATTTCCACCTCTGTCGAAGTGCCTCTGAGCGCTGAGTGCAAGCGCATCCTGAACATGGCTGCCGAAGAGGCCGAACGACTGGGCCACAAACATGTGGGTACGGAGCATTTACTGCTCGGCATCCTTCGCGAAGAGAAGTGCTTTGGCTCGGAAATCCTGATGGAGCGGGGACTGCGGCTCTCCACACTGCGCGAAGAGCTGGCGCGAACTTCCGGAGAAAAAGCTGCGGCGGCGCGGCCGAAAGAAACTTCCTTGCTCGCGGAATTCAGCCGCGACCTCACGCAATCCGCAGGCGAGGGCTCTCTCGATCCCTTGGTCGGACGCGAAAACGAAGTGGAGCGCGTGATTCAGATTCTATGCCGCCGCACGAAGAACAACCCCGTGCTCATAGGCGAGCCGGGCGTTGGAAAGACCGCTATCGTGGAAGGTCTCGCGCAGCGCATCGCCGATGGCGACGTTCCGCCATTCCTTGCAGACAAGCGCATCCTCTCTCTCGATCTTTCCCTGATTGTTGCCGGAACGAAATACCGCGGCCAGTTTGAAGAGCGCCTCAAGACCATCATGAAAGAATTGATGGAAAGCCAAAACGCCATCGTTTTCATCGATGAGTTGCACACGCTGGTCGGCGCCGGTTCCGCCGAAGGTTCGCTTGACGCGGCCAATATTTTGAAGCCCGCTCTTTCCCGCGGCGAAATTCAGTGCATTGGCGCAACGACACCCGGAGAATATCGCAAATCCGTGGAAAAAGACCGCTCGCTTGAACGCCGCTTCCAGGCCGTGAAAGTGCCCGCTCCCGGCGAGGAAGAAGCGATTCAAGTGATTCAGGGCGTCCGCGAGCGCTACGAAAAGTTTCACGCGGTAAGTTACACCGACGAAGCGCTTCGCTATTCCGTTTACCTTTCCAACCGCTATATTCCCGACCGCTTCCTTCCGGACAAGGCCATCGACCTGATCGACGAGGCCGGCGCGCGCGTCAAGTTGCGCCAGGCCACCGTCCCTGAAGAAGTCGGCGAAGTGCAGAAGCGCGTGAAATTCATCACCCACCGCATGGAAACGGCGATTGCCAATCACGAATTTGAGAAGGCCCGCTTTTACTCAGAAGAAGAGCGCAAGGAAAAGGAAAACCTGCGTGGCCTGCGCGAGCGCTATAAGCTCGATGACGCCTCCACCGGCGTTGTGACCCGCGAAGACATCGAAGAAGTTGTCGCCCGCTGGACCGGGATTGCCGTCACCTCCATTAAAGAAGACGAGCAACAAAAACTCCTGCGCATCGAACCCGAGTTGCACAAGCGCGTCATCAGCCAGGACAAAGCCATCACCGCACTCGCGCGCGCCATCCGCCGCAGCCGCGCCGGGCTCAAGTCGCCGATGCGTCCTGTGGGTTGCTTCTTTTTCCTCGGCCCCACAGGCGTGGGCAAAACCGAAGTCGCCCGCCGTTTGGCCGAATTTTTGTTTGGGTCGGAGAAGTCGCTGGTTCGCTTCGATATGTCGGAGTTCATGGAAAAGCACTCCGTATCGAAGCTTATCGGCGCGCCTCCGGGGTATGTGGGCTACGAAGAAGGCGGTCAATTGACCGAGCGCGTCCGCCGGACGCCTTACTCCGTCATCCTGCTGGATGAAATCGAGAAGGCCCATCCGGACGTTTTCAACATTTTGCTGCAGGTGTTTGAAGACGGCCAGTTGACCGACGGGCTCGGCAATACCGTGGATTTCCGTAACACCATCATCATTATGACGTCGAACCTGGGCGCCCGGCATTTGCAGAAGCGCACTAGCCTGGGTTTCCAGGCGGGCACGGACGAAGCCGGGCACAAGTCGATGGAAGAAATGGTGATGAACGAAGTAAAGCGGGCGTTCAATCCGGAGTTCCTCAACCGGTTGGACGAAGTCATCATCTTCAACCCGCTCGGCGACGAAGACCTGCTCCGCATCATTGACTTGCTCGTGGGACAGATGAACGATACTCTAATCCACCGGCAAGTGCAGGTTGTCCTCACGCCGGAGGCTCGTCAGTGGATTCTCGAGAAAACGTGCGCGGACCGCAGCTACGGTGCCCGCCCGTTACGCAGGGCTCTACAGAAGTACGTTGAAGACCCGCTCTCCGAGGCGCTGATCCAGGGTGGGATTCAAAGGCCCGCGACACTCCAGATTTTCGTCGCAGGGGAGGGCCTGTCGTTCCGTCCGGTAGGCGAGGCAACCCCGGTCGTCCACTAGCGAATCTGAAACATCGCACAGCCGGCCCATACCGGGCTCGGCGGGAGAATTACATCTTGTGTTTGGGGGCGCGGCCCTGATTGGCCTATTGGCCGCTCCAAGGAGAGTCTGTTTGTCGTCGGGGGGATTTGCGGCTCGTGTGAAGCAGGTCGTCGCGCTCGTTTTTCTTTTTGCGAGCGCTCCCGTTGCTTTTGGGAGGGACAACCGGCCGGCCGATTCATCCTCCAATAAGGTCTTATTCTCCGCTTCCCTGGATTTGATTACCGGCAAGGAAGCCCTCGAAGACCACACGCCGTCCTCTCTCCAGGCCGCGCCGGCCCAACAACAGCCATCCAGCCAGCAGCAATTCGTTATCGAGCGCATCGACTTCATCGGCAACCGGCGCATCCGCACGGACACACTGAAGGCCCGCATCTTCAGCCGCGAAGGCGACCCCTACAACGAAGAGACGCTGCGCCGCGACTTCCAGGCCTTGTGGAACACACAGTTCTTCGAAGACGTGAAACTCCGCGTCGAGGATTCGGCGAAGCGCCGGGACGCGAAGATCATCGTGTTTGATGTCAGGGAGCGTCCGCAGATCCGGCGCATCCGCTACGATGGCATTCATTCCATTTCCGAATCCGACATTCTGGACCGCTTCAAGGAACGCAAAGTCGGCCTCAGCGTGGAAAGCCAGTTTGACCCCACGAAAATCAAGAAAGCGGAAGTGGTGCTGAAAGAGCTTCTCGGCGAACACGGCCGCCAGTTCGCCAAAGTCACGCCGCAGTACGAGCGCATCGCCTCCAGCAACGCCGTTATTCTTGTTTTCAAAATCGAGGAAGGTCCCAAAGTCAAAGTCGGCAAAATCAAATTCAAAGGCAATCACGCCTTCAGCGATCGAAAGTTAATTCGCGCCATGCGCCACGATCGCCCCTACTCCATTCCTCTTTATTTCTGGTACATTCCGGTGCTCACCAAAACCTACGACCGCGAAAAACTGAGCGAGGACCTCGAAGTCGGCATCCGTGGCCTCTACCGCGACAATGGTTATTTCAAAGTCTCGGTGGGCGAGCCTGTTCTTGAAAACATTGACACCACGCACGCGCGCCTCGGCGTTCCGCTGGTCACTGGAAAGGGCCACGGCAAAGCCGTCAACATCACCATCCCCATCCAGGAAGGCGAGCGCTTCCGCATGGGCACGCTCAAAATCGTCAGCTCCGACCCGGACAAGGCCTTGTCGCTAAAAGTGGATGCGTTGAAAACCGCGTTTCCTCTCAAGCAGGGCGACATCTTCTCCACGGAAAAAGTCCGTAAAGCCCTCGAAACCTACGGCAAAATTTACGGAGAATACGGCTTCATTGATTTCACTCCCGAACCGGACACCGAAGTCGACGACACCACCAAGATTATCAACCTCACCCTGCGTTTCGACGAACAAAAACAGTATTACGTGCGCCGCATCGACTTCAGCGGCAACACCACCACGCGCGATAAAGTCATTCGCCGCGAATTGATGATCGATGAAGGCCAGCTCTTTAACAAGCGTTTGTGGGAAATGAGCGTCCTGCGCCTCAATCAGCTCGATTATTTCGACAAGATCGAAGCCGACAAAGCCGCCGAAATCAAGCGCAACAACAAAGCCGGCACCGTGGACATCACCCTCAAGCTCAAGGAAAAGGGCAAGCAGTCCATCGGCTTGCAGGGCGGCGTTAGCGGCTTGGCCGGCAGTTTCGTCGGCCTCACCTACCAGACCAACAACTTCCTCGGCCTCGGCGAAACGCTTACGTTCTCCGCGCAATTCGGCAGCCTGACCCGCACGTTCATGTTTGGTTTTACCGAGCCCTATCTTTTTGACCGGCCCATCTCCACCGGTTTCACGCTTTTTTCTTCGCGCTATAACTTTGACCAGGCCCGCCAGGAAGCCATCCTCTTCCAGCAGTCCGTCAGCATCAACCCTCAATATGTCCAGAATTACGTCCAGAACAGCACGGGCTTCACCCTCTTCGCGCAGTACCCGCTTCGCAAGCTGTCCTTCGCGCGTTTCGGGATAACTTACGGCTTGACGCGCACGAATATTAAGTCGTTCAACACCGCATCCTCTCTGTTGTTTGAGTCTTTGCAGTTCCGCAGCTTGACCGGGCCCAGCGCGCTGAATGGCATCGTCTCGAGCACCGTCACGCCCTCCATCTCCTACAACACCGTGGACAATCCGATTAATTCCACGCGCGGCAAGAGCTTTTACTATTCCGTGGCCCTCTCGGGGCTCGGCGGCAATGTAAAGACCATCACCAATGTTGTCGACGCCAAGTATTTTCATCCCATCAATAAACACCGCAACGTGATCGGATTGCACTTCAGCGCCGCGCACACCACCGGCTACTCTGGCGAAGAGGTCCCGCCTTTTAGCCGCTTCTACATGGGCGGCGAAAGCGACATTCGCGGCTACGATATCCGCGCCATTTCCCCCGTTACTTTCATCCCTGAGGCCACGGTGGTGCCTGCCCAGTATAAAGACCCAAGCTGCCAGGGCTGCACGCGCACCTTCACGATACCCACCTTGATCTACGTGGCGACTCTGCCAGGCGGGGACCTCCAGGGTTACGGCAACGTGGAATACCGCATTCCCATCGTCGGCAACATCGTGCAGACCAGTCTTTTCCTGGATACCGGAACCGATGGCGTGCTCCGCCGTGATGCTTTGCAGCTGAATAACTCCGGATTTCAGAACTTGCTCGAACCGCAAAACTTCCCCAATGCGCAGCTTGCTCCTCCTTTTGGCGCGGGCCTGAAGCAACAGCTTCAGATTGCTCGGGGAACAAATTTCCGTGTTCGCGGCTCCACGGGTATTGAGTTTGTCGTCCAGCTTCCTATCATTCAGGCGCCGTTCCGCATCTACTATGCCTACAACGTCCATCGCCTGTACGACCAATTGGTGGCTCAGAATCCGTATATTGACCCGAGTCAAATCTGCGAACCGGCCAACCAACAGCCGCTGGTGCCATGTCCTACGGGTGTGACTAGGGGCTTTTACCCGCGAACTTTGACCCCGGACGAATGGGCTAGCGTGAAGGGAAGCCTGCAACAGCTATTAAATAATCCGGGACGCCTGAACTATTTCGAGCCCAAGACGACGTTCCGTTTCACCGTAAGCCGGACGTTCTGATGGCCTCGGCAGGTTTTGAGTTTATTTGGTGTAGAGACCTCGTAGGGAAGGCAAAGCCAGTAGAGCCTTCGCGAAAAAATTGGCGAGACGCCAGAGTGTGGGGGAAATCGTGGGTGTGAAACATCGAGAAGTCTCGAAAATGCTTGGCGCGGCCCTTGCCGCCCTGTGCGTATTTTTGTCGGCCGGATGCGGCGGCGGCAGCACCGCCAACGTCGTCTCGGTTTCGGTGACTCCCAGCACGAGCCTGATCCTCGGCCAGTCCCTCACGCTCACCGCCACGGTTACTGGCGCTACCAATACGAACGTAACCTGGAGCCCGCTCCAGTACACCACCACTTCAACCACGAACGGCAAGACAACCACCTCGAACCCTATCAATGCTCCGAGCGACGGCTCCTTTGGCGTGCTCTCCAATCAACAGGACACCGGCACCGCCACTTACACCGCTCCGGATCCCGCCAAGTTCCAGGTGCCTGATCAAACAAAATACCCCGGCTTGCAAATCGTCATTACCGCAACGTCCGAACAGGACAAGAACAAAAGCGGCAAGGCCAACATCACTCTGATTTCCGGCATCAGGGCGGTCATCACTCCAACAACCGCTTCCGTACCCACGAAAGAAAGCCAGCAGTTCTTTGCCACGCTGACCAACGACATTCAGAACCAGGGCACCACTTGGCTGCTTACCCAGAATATCCCCAACACGGACAGCAAGGGCAATTTCATCAATTATCCCGCTCTCCCCACTTGCAGCCCCACCTGCGGCACCATTACACCGGATAGCAACAATCCCAACGTGGCGGTTTATACCGCTCCCAGCACGATTCCCACCGCCATTACGCCCGCGCAAAAGAACAACACGAATGCGGCATCGAATGTCACCATTGTCGCCACGCCCAAGGCGGATAACTCAGGATTTGTCATCGGGACCATCACCATCGTCACCGGCGGCCCCATCACGTTCAATGGAATCACGCCGACCATCGCTCCGCAGGGCGCTACTACATGGGATGTTTACCTCGATGCTCCCGGCATTTCTTCCGCTTCCACCATCAATCTCATCGATTCAACTGGAAACACAACAAAAAAGGACTCCACTACGGGGCAAGTCAAGATTCTTTTTCCGCTTCCTGCTACCAGCACAACTACTACGACGACGCCTCCCGCTTCCACGGGGGCACGCCTTCGCCTTAATGCTCATGACCTTCTAGCCGCCGGTCCCATTACCATTTCCATCGTGGACTCGGCCCAGATGTGTAACGGCAATGCGGCGGGGACGGCGTGCACCGCGACGGGCGCGGGTTCGTTTACTGTCATTCCCGTAAGACCCACGAGCACGGCCACGGTCCCCGACGATATCGTTCAGGGTGCCAATACACAGCAGACAGCAGTTATCGTGGACGGGGGCTACTTCGGAGATGGAGGCGCGCTCGCGAAGGTTTTCTTTCAGTCCTTTGGAAATCTTGCAGACATTCTTAACTTGGACACACAGAATTCCAGCTCACGTCGCCTAATCACGAAGATTTCGACCAGCCAGATCAACTCAGGTAATCCTGGCCTCTATCCGCTCTATGTCGCCAGCAACGCGACCATTCCTCCCAATCCCAACAATCCGTCGGTCACCAACATGGCCCTGTTCCCGGACTATTCGACCTCTCCGCCGATAATTTCCGGCAAGGTAACCGGAGTGGGCTTGAATCCCAGCGCCATTGACATTGATCCGACACTAGGTGTTCTTGCGGTCGCAGAAACCGGCTCGAATGCCGTCGAATTCTTCAGTATCGGCAACAATTCGTTGACGTCTCTGGGTCAGGTTACAAGTACGCCGGCCGCCCCGATTAACGTACCAACGGGTCTTTCCATCAATCACACGAACCACACCGTCGCGGTGGTCAACTACGGCACCCAAACCACCACAACGAACACGGACGGCAGTTGCAAGCAGGCCACTTCCACCGGGCAAAGCGTCACGGTTTTGAACATCCCTGGGAGCCCTTCACCGATCACGCCGTTCAGCGTGAATCTCCCATTCACCGCTCTTGCTAACGCGCAGGGCACGTCGGTTTGCCCCGAGCCTATGCCCTATTCCATTGGCCTAGACCCGGACTCCAACCTTGCCCTTGTCGCGTATTCCTCCGCTTCCCCAACTTCTTTTACGAATCTCGGTTTTATCGTCAATTTGAATCCCAACACTGCGGGTTCAACTGCCTTAAATAACCCTTGCGGTCTCGGTCAAGCCATCAACCCTGCTTCCAACCAGTTCGGACAATGCCTCTTCTCTCTTGTCACTTTGAATACGGGTACCTATCCTCACATCGCTGTGTCACCCCACAATCATTTGGCGATCGTTTCTGCCGGTGGTTCAGGAGTGGTTCGAGGTGTGGATGTCACCAAGCAGCCCAATGGCAACGTAATCGTTTCCTCGACTCTTGCCGCTGGCCTTGTAACCGTAACGGTGAATACAAAAAATGACAGCACCAGTTGCCCGAACGGCGTTGTGCCCCCGGGCCAAACGAGCTGTCTCTTTAACATGATTCCAGGCAATGCCGGGTCAGTTCTGATTACCGGGGTGATGCCGGGAACCCCCGCGAACGCAGCCCTCTTTAACGGCGTTTTTAACGCCACCGTGACCAGCAGCAACAGCTTTACCTACGTCGTGCCCAATGCGACGGTCAGCGATTCAGGATCAGGCGGCGCAGTTTTTTACGGCAGTCCGGACCTGACTTTTGGCGTGTCCAACAGCGCGACCACGCAAGGCGTGGCGATTAACCCCATCACCAGCACCGCGGCGCTCGCCGATGCCAACTCCACCGGCACGAACGGTCCGCAGATCGACCTGCTCAGCGGCTTGGATCAGACCGTTTCCTCCATCAGTTTCTTCGCGAACTGCACTGCTTTGACCACTACCTGCTCAAGCGCGCCCGAATTGCTCGCCACCACCGAAGTGGCTTGGCAGCCATATACCAACGCCCTCGTTTCCTATAACCCGAAACTCGGACTTGTTTCCGTTTCCGACCCTGTAACACGCCAGAGATACGCTATCGTGAGCGGGTTCGGTCCCAGCGCGGCCTCTTTTCCTGTGATGAACGGCGCCACCTCGAACACGACGGGGGACTGCGGCACTTCATCCTGCCTTACGCTATGGGGTGGCCTCGCGGTAGACCCTGCTACCAACCAGGCCTTCGTTCTCGAATCCGGCCCCCCAGTGACCAGCACGAATCCCCCAGCTCCTACTCCCGGCCAGATTGAGATCGTCAACCTTGGCCCGTCTACGACCAATGCCCCCAAGCCTACCCATATTTCGGAAGTGATTGTTCCCAGTTCGACGCCAGGTCCCGGAGTAATCGGTGGTATTCCGAACGCTCGCGTGCCGCAGGGGACCCTCACTTCGAACCAGCCTTTGCACGGTGTTCAGATCTTTGGCACCGGCTTCACTTCCGGTTTGCAGGTGCGTCTCGATGGCATCGACATCACCACGCAAGGCGGCACCATCGACAATATTGCGGCCAACGGCCGCGAAGTGGACGTCACTATTCCCGCGGCCCTTCTCTCCGCGCCTCATCACTATGCGCTGGACGTTTTAAGCCAGGGCGCGCAGTCCAACGTCACCGACTTCCTTGTTGTCCAATCCGTGGACCTCTCCAAAGTTTGCACGGATTCCAACAACAACCCAATCAATACGCTGCCGACCTCCGTGGCGCTTGCCGATCAAATTGCCAACGGACCTTTCTCGCCCATCGGCTTGGTCAGTGTTTCTGCTTGCAATAGCGTCGTCGAGTTGGATTTGAACCCCGCGCACATGACCTTTGGCCAGCAACTCGGCGGCCCCATTTCCGTCGGCACGGGTCCTCAGGGCATTGCCATCAGCCAAAAGCTGGGCTTGGCTGTCGTGGCCAATCACGGCACGAACACCGCCTCGGTCCTGGACCTGACGCAAAATCCCCCCGTCCAGAAAGTTCCTGACGTCAATACGGGAACCAGTCCAACCGGCGTTGGGATAAGCGACGCTACGGGAGCAGCCCTCGTCGCGAACACGGGATCAAATACCGTCAGCCTCCTCAATCTTGGGTCGTTGT
>Ga0209166_10000794_pt1 | contig 30167 bp, 28 predicted proteins | sample Coa_R1_3_FD_187151 | JGI IMG/M metagenome (GOLD analysis project Ga0209166, IMG submission 187151) | Surface soil microbial communities from Centralia Pennsylvania, which are recovering from an underground coalmine fire - Coalmine... | ecosystem: Environmental > Terrestrial > Soil >...
AATCTTGATCGCAGTAAGGGATCGAAGAGATGGCTGGGTCGGACCGAGTTCCTGACCCGAACGATTCAAAGCGAGCCCCGGTTGGAAACGCGCAAACCATCCACTAGAGCGAAATGGCGCTCTTCTCGGAGTGCTCGCTCTCGTGTGCTCAAAAGTGCTTGACATAGGCCGACATTGTTAGAGATCGGGATTTTGCTGGAAACTCACAACAGTACTTGAACCGCGGTTTCAGGTATGCTGTACTTCCCCTATGGCTGATGAGAAAAAGGGCAGCAAGGACATCATTCTGTGGATCATCACGGTGGCCTTGATCGCTCTAGCGATTTTCTTGTACAAACGATAGCAAGAATCACTTTGGGACACGATTTTCCCTCGCGCCACGTCGCCACTGGCTGAACCAGTGCGTGCCTGCTTTTCTCCGTACGGCAAATCCATTTTGACCAGCCCGGAACTTAGACCAAACTTCTCTTCCCTTCACCAGCAGAAGCCCGCGTGAACGATGTTGCAAGAACCTGCGCAGTTGACACCATGAACGAAGCTAATCAAAATTGATCCAATCTTTTGCTCCCCCTGCGCCCAAGCGAGTCGTGGGACTCCGGGCTTTAAAGAGTTTTTGTTCCTTTGTTCCTGTTCGACAACGCACTTGCATCGTGACCCTAAAGGAGAATCGATAAGCATGAAGCAACGATTTAGTGTGCTCAGCCTCTTGGCTGCGCTTGCCGTGGTGACCTGTATTTCAGGCGCCACATTTGCCCAGGACACTATGCCGGCACGCCCGATGTACGAGCGTCTTAGGCCGACTCTGCGAAATGACATCAAAGCGCCAGCTACGCCCTTGACGACCTGGAACGGAAGCTTCGTATACAACAATCACACCTACAGCTACAACATGGTGGGAACAGATCCTTCCACCGGTTCGTCCACCACAATTCCAGTATTCCTGATTCCGGTCAAACTGTCGTATGTGACGTCGACGGGCACCACCGTATTCAGCCCCGCCACCAAATTGTCCAACGGACGCACGGTAGCGCAGAACACACTCGTATCACCGATCTTCAGGACGATGGACTTCACCTCGGGCGGAACCGACCTGGGCGTAACGCAGTACATTGATGCCTTCCAGCGGGGAAATTTCTGGGGTACGGTTTCCGGTGCGCCGGGATACCACTTGCTGCTGGGCACGCCGAAAGTCCTGCCGATACTGTCTCTCACCGTTCCCGCGGCGGACGGAAAAATCGCCACCGAGTTCGGCATCAAGGTGGGAACGGCCGACATCTTCTGGTTTGATGCACAACTCCAGAATTACATTTCAACTCACACGCAGATTGTGCCGAACTCGCTGCCCATCTTCATCACCTACGACTCGTACCTGACGGAATTCGGGGGGTGCTGCATTGGCGGCTATCACAGCTCGTTCGGCAGTTCGTCGGCGCCTCAGGCCTACGCGCATTTCACCTACATCAGCACGCCGGGAATCTTCGCGCAAGATGTCTCTGCTTTGTCGCACGAAGTTGGCGAGTGGGCGGATGATCCTCTGGTGGTCAATACGAACGGCAACACGGTCTCTTGCGGAATCCTGGAAGTCGGCGATCCGGAGGAGAGTTTTACCAACTATGGCGGTTTCCCTTATACGCTGAATGGCTTTACCTACAACCTGCAGGACTTGACTTTCCTGCCGTATTTCGGGGCGCCGCGAAGCACATCCGTGAACAACGAATTAACGTTCCAGAACAACCCGTTTAACTTGGGAGTTTGCTCGAACGGTGGCTAACCGAAGAGCATTGCATTTCAAAAAACCCGCCCTGCGAGGGGCGGTTTTTTTTGTGCCTGGTTTCGTCTCACTTGCCGGTGCCGGTCAGCTTGATCTTCTGTGGACTGCCGCCCGCGTTGTCCGCAACGCCCACCGTTCCATTCCGCAAGCCAACCGAGGATGGGGTGAATGTAACGCTGATCGCGCAACTTCCACCTCCGATTACGCTGGCTCCGCAGTTGTTCGTCTCAGCGAAGCTGGCGCTCGCAGAAATACTGGAGATCACCAGGGCCGCGCTGCCCATGTCATGCACAATCACCGTCTGCGCGGGACTGGTGGTGCCGACCGCTTGCGGGCCGAACGTCAGGGTAGCCGGCGTAAAGCTTAGACCGGCTCCGGCGTTCGGACCGATTTTCGCCACGAACACATCCGTTGTGCCCCCACCGTAACTCGGCTGAAAAGACCGAGGCGTACTGGGAAAGTCTGCGGACTGAGTCCATCCCGCCACATAGGAATTGCCCGCAGAGTCTACGGCGATGAAATCCGCCAGTTCGGTGCCGGAACCACCCAGGTACGTCGAGTACACAAATCCCGAGCCTTGGGGATTCACTTCTGTCACGAACGCGTCCGCTTGACCGTTCAAGGCTGCCTGTATTGGATTCACCACCGGGAAGTCGCTGGACATAGTTTGGCCGGTGACATAGGCATTGCCCTGAGAATCAACCGCTATGCCCGCGGCAATATCGGAGCCACTTCCGCCAAGATAGGTTGAGAAGACCAATGACGCCGCACCGCTGGAGAAGGGATTGATTTTCGCCACAATCGCATCGTCATTCCCCGCCAGGGCCCCCTGGGCTGCACCCGCGGTCACAGGAAAATCCGCCGAATACGAGAGGGCCGATACATAGACGTTCCCTGCACTGTCAATAGCCGTGGAAAACGACGATTCGTAGCCAGAGCCACCAAGATAGGTGGAATACAGCAGTTTGCTTCCGGTCGCATTGAAGGTGCTGACAAAGATGTCGCAACCGCCTCCCGCGACTTTTTGAAACGCATTAGCGGTAACCGGAAAGTTAGAACTGCAAGCTCCTCCGCTGACTGAAGCGCGGCCACTTCGGTCCACCACCACGCCCCCGCCTCCATCACCCGACGATCCGCCCAGATACGTTGAGTAAACCAACTGAATGCCAGTCGGGTTTACCTTGCTGAGGAACGCCACATGGCAGGCTTCCGTCGCACCACTGATGCCGGCGCAGGTATCGGTTCCAGTGAATTGCGTCTGAAACGCCCCAGGAGTGATTGGGAAGTTTGTGGAACCGGTGTCGCCGGTAACGTAAGCATCGCCGAGGCCGTCAATCGTTATGGCTTCCGCATGTTCATTGTTGCTTCCGCCCAGATAACTGGAATACACCAACGCGGACCCGGTCGCATTGAGCTTCGTAACGAACACGTCGCCGCATACATAATCGTCGCAGGTGGCCGGTGCTCCCCCGAATACTGGCTGGAAGGCGCCTGCGGTGATCGGGAAATCCGTGGATCTGGTGAGCCCCGTGACATAGGCATTCCCCGATCCGTCTACTGCCAAGCCATAGGCGTAATCGGAATCGGTTCCACCCAGGTACGTGGAATAAATAATCGCAGTGCCGGAAGGATTGATCTTTGTCACAAACGCATCGCCACAAAAACTGTCCCCTTGATTGCAGATCCCCGGTCCGCCTGCGTAGCCGCCTTGGTATGCCCCCGCGGTCACAGGGAAGTCTGCAGACATGGTTCCGGATGCGACATAGGTATTGCCCGAAGAATCGGAGGTCACGCTTACGCTGTCGTGTGCGTCTGCGCCGCTGCCGCCGAGGTAGCTCGCATAGGTCAGTACTGGATCAATCACCAATTCTCGAGTCTTGTCATAAGCGGAAACTTCGAAGCCAAGGTGATGGTCAGCCAACAGCCGGTAATGACCATCGATTTGCCGGGTATCCCCACTCTGCGTCCGCTGATAAATCACAGGCTTATGCAGACGAACATCTCCCGCGCTGGTTTCAGCAATGACCGCACCCGTTGCGTCCAGGAGCGGCGCGTGCTGTTCACCTGTCTGATCCAATCCCAGGAGCTCGAGCCGAATCTCCTCCGGGTTCGCTCCGGGCTGCAATACGAAATCGTATTCCAGTTGTCCTTGATTGCCGTAGTACACGAGATCGACGCCCGGATAAACATTTCGGTATTTCACCCGGGCGAAGTTGGCCACTCCACTGTGCCATCCCCTCGGATCCCTTCCGACAAAGTAGTTGCTGATCCCGGGGAGTTGATCCAACGCGGCGATTGCTGGCTCGGCTGAAGCGTTAACCAGCTTCATGTGGACGACACCCGTTTGCAGGTTGCCCGTACTTCTTGGCGCAGCGAATGACGGTACTGCCGCCGGTTTCCGGAATTCCAGGACCGCTTCGTCTGACGTCAGAAAAACCGTGTAACCGTGTCCCCGCGAGAGAAACTTAACCCGCGCATCGGTTTGGCCTTGATTCCGCTCGAATGCCAGAGGAATTTGTGCGTACTGAGCAGCGAGTTGCGAACCGGCAAGCTTCGCCTGGCTGGACTGAACAGCGGGAGCCGTCAAACTGGCTGGCTTCGTTACTTTCGACGGCAAGGCCAGAAGCAGGAACGCGGCGAGACACAGAGATGCGAAACTGAGTCGAGTGACCACGGATAGACCTCCTGTACGCAGGCAACGGCGGGCGAACGGCGCGTCCGCTTCGTTCTGGGATCAAAGCCCGTGCCCGGTACGCGGCAAGCGCTACGGGACATCAGGATTGGTCGAGGAGTCTATACCCGGCGAATCGAAAGTCAAGGAGAAATAAGTTCCTATGGTCCGCGTTTTGCCCGGATCGGGTAAGATATTTCGGCTGCAATGAAGGCGTTGCCGGCAGCGTCCCAGCAGAATTCCTTGTCGATGAATCGCGAATATCACAAAGCCTACAGCCAGGAGCTGCACCGCGATATGGAAGCTTTAGTTTTTGGTCATGCGGGCATGCCGTTGCTGGTTTTCCCCACTTCGATGGGACGATTCTTCGAGTATGAAGACCGCGGAATGATCGGGGTGCTGGCGCCGAAGATCAATCGCGGCGAGCTGCAGGTGTTCTGCCCCGATGCCGTCGATACCGAGAGTTGGTACAACAAAAGCGTCCATCCGCGCGTGCGGGTGCTGCGGCATTTGCAATACGAGAGCTACCTGCTGCATGAATTCCTGCCATTTGTTCGTTGGAAGAACCAGAGTACGCACCTGGCTGTAACCGGCTGCAGCTTCGGCGGGTATCATACGGTCAACTTCGCGTTGAAGCATCCCGATGTGGTCACGCATTGCATCAGCATGAGCGGGGCCTTCGACATCCACCAGTTTCTGGATGGCTACTACGACAACGATTGCTACTTCAATAACCCTCCGGATTTTATTCCGAACTTGGGGGATGACTGGTTTCTGAGCCGCTATCGCCACATGAAGATCGTACTCGGCTCAGCGGATTGGGATATGTGCCTGGATCAGAACGTGAAGTTTTCAGCGATTCTGAATGGCAAGGCAATTCCGCACTGGCTCGACGTCTGGAACGACAATTCGAAACACGATTGGCCTCTGTGGTTGAGAATGGCAGAGAAGTATTTCTAGAAGGTTGGCATCCTCAGAATGAAGATCGCAATAATCATCCTGGTTGTTGCCGCGCTTGCTGCCATATGGCTAGTCACACGGTCTCAGGGTCAGACATCTTCTGAAAACAAGACTGACGCAACGAGGAACGAAGTGTCGGCGCCTAAAGATGTGTACCTCGGTTTGCGGAATACAATGCTGCAAGGCTCGCGTTCCAAGTTCAGTTTAGCGGCGACAGCGAAGCCTATTGAGCCTTGGGGTGTGTTGATGGACTGGGGCGTAACGAATGGCACAGCGACCGTGGTGGCTATGTCCGATGGATCTGCGAGCGTTTACTTCAGCAGCGGTGGCGGCTATATCGGTGGCATAGGTCAGGAACCCATTCGTAGGGCAGCGCAGAAGGCACTTGACGTTGCTCGCGCGGTACAGCTGCCATCGCAACCAACGACAGCCTATCCTCTTCCCGAGCAGCACGGCGTGTTTTTCTATTTCCTCACTGATGCCGGTGTGTTCATGCTTCGCACGAGCGAGCAAGAACTGAATTCTTCTGGCCATCCGTTGAGAAAGGTTGGCGACGCCATGCAAGACGTCATCACCCAGTACCGTTTGTGGGATGCAAGCGGCAGGAAAGTCGTGAAATGAGAAACAAGAACCCTGAACGCAATCCGGTCTCAGCAGACGATAGCGATCGGTAGCGGTTGAGGATTGCGCTTGTCGCGCAACTGCAATCTTCGCGCAGGGTGGCAGGTCAACGAGAGTTCGAATGGGGGGCACGAGCCGTGAAGAAGATTGGCATTTTGTTTGGCATGGAAAACACGTTCCCACCGGCGGTGGTCGAGAAGATCAACGCCATGAAGGTCGACGGCGTCACTGCGGAGTTCGTGAAGATTGGCGGCATCCGCATGGACGAGCCGAAAAAATACGACGTCGTGATCGACCGGATCTCGCAAGACATCCAGTTTTATCGCGCATGGCTGAAGAACGCCGTCCTGCACGGCACGATCGTGGTGAACAATCCTTTCTGGTGGACCGCTGACGACAAGTTCTTCAACTACGCGCTGGCGCACAAGATGGGCGTCGCGATTCCGCCTACCGTGATCCTTCCGCACAACAAGCATCCCGAAGGCACGACGGACAAATCCATGCGGAACCTGATTTTTCCGCTGAACTGGCAGGAACTGTTTGACTACGTCGGCTTCCCTGCCTTCTTAAAGCCGTACTCTGGCGGGGGTTGGAAGCATGTTTACAAGGTGCACTCGCCGGAAGAATTCTTTCATCACTACAACCAGACCGGCGACCTCTGCATGACTCTGCAGCGTGGCGTGGAGTTCGACGAGTATTACCGCTGCTACGTGGTCGGGCAAGAAAAAGTCCACATCATGAAGTACGATCCCGAAGCGCCGCATCACGAGCGTTACGTCAAGGGCAACCCGCCGCCCTCGTCTCCGGCGCTTCGCGATCGCATCGAGAAAGATTCGCTCAGCCTGTGCCGGGCGCTCGGCTATGACCTGAACACGGTGGAGTTTGCGGTCGAGAAGGGCGTTCCGTACGCGATTGACTTTCTGAATCCGGCGCCCGACGCGGAGATTACATCGGTTGGGCAAGAGAACTTTGACTGGATCGTCAATGCCGTGGCCGAGATGGCGGTGAAGATGGCGCAGAGCGGCGACAATCCAGCGAAGGAGTTGCGCTGGGCTGGATTTCTGGCGGGAACGCCTGCATCGAAACCTGAGCGTAAGGGCGAACCGGAGTGGGTGGCAGCACGGAAGCGGGGCAAGGCGGCAAAGTAAGTGGAAGATCAACCCGATAAACGAAGGGCTTTGTTTTCTGGAGGCGTGATTCGACAATGAAAGGCAAGGCTCCTGCAAAAAACGTAGACGAGTATCTCGCCGGAATTCCGGAACCGGCGCAGAGCACGCTGAAACACATTCGCGCGGTAATCCGCTCGGTTGTGCCGAAGGAAACCACCGAGGTGATCAGCTACCGCATCCCGATGTTCAAGTACAACGGGATGCTGGTGGGATACGCGGCGTTCAAAAACCACTGCAGCCTGTTTCCTACGGGATCAGGTGTACTCGACCAGTTCGACAAGGAACTGAAGGGGTACCGCACATCCAAGGGGACGATTCAGTTTCCGTCGGATAAGCCTTTGCCGGACGCGCTGGTGAAGAAAATCGTGAAGGCTCGGGTCAAGGAAAACAAGGAGTGGGATTGAGCAGGGAGTGCCGCGAATTCCTGTTCACCCATTGTTATACTGTTACGGCCTAGTTCCTTCCCCAGCGACGATCTTGGCATTGGATCCCGCCGGAGATGCCCGCTTTTATGTTGCCGACCTTCACCATCGGAATCGAAGAGGAATATCAGACCGTAGACCCTGAGACCCGGGCTCTGCGCTCGCACATCCACGCCGAAATCCTGGAGAAGGGCAAGATGATTCTCCAGGAGCGGGTGAAGGCGGAGATGCACCAGTCGGTCGTGGAAGTGGGAACCTCAGTCTGCCAGAACATCAAGGAAGCGCGGGACGAGGTCAAGAAACTGCGCAGCAATATGGTCCGCCTTGCCAAGGAGAACGGCCTGCGGCTGGCCTCGGCGGCCACCCACCCTTTTTCGGACTGGCGCACCCAGGAAATCCATCCCGACCAGCGCTACAAAAACATCATCGAAGATATGCAACTGGTCGCCCGCGCCAATCTGATCTTCGGCCTGCATGTGCACATCGGCATCGAGGATCGGGAAACCGCGATCCACCTGATGAATCATGCGCGCTACTTCCTGCCACACATCCTCGCGCTCTCGACCAATTCCCCGTTCTGGCTGGGTATGGACACCGGCCTCAAGTCGTATCGCTGCAAGGTATTCGACAAGTTCCCGCGCACCAACATTCCCGATTACTTCCCCAGTTGGGGTGAGTACGAAAATTTCATCAAGCTGCTGATCAAGACCAACTGCATTGATAACGCCAAAAAGATCTGGTGGGATATCCGCCCGCATCCGTTTTTCAACACCCTCGAGTTCCGCGTGTGCGACATTCCCATGCGCGCCGATGAAACGATTGCCTTGGCGGCCTTGATCCAGGCCACGGTGGCCAAGCTGTATAAGCTCTATACCGCAAATCAGGGATTCCGTTTATACCGCCGCGCCTTGATCATGGAGAATAAGTGGCGTGCCGCGCGCTACGGCCTTGACGGCAAGCTGATCGATTTCGGCAAGCAGAAAGAAGTTCCGGCGCGCGAACTGGTCCGCGAGTATCTGGAGTTCGTGGATGACGTTGTGGACGAACTGGGTTCGCGCGAGGAACTGAATTACATCCACAAGATTGTCGACGAGGGCAGCGGCGCCGACCGCCAGTTGCGCGTCTTCCAGGAAACCGGGGACCTCAAGAAAGTAGTCGATTACATTATCGAGGAGACGGAAGCGGGACTGGCAGAGGCGCAAGAGCCTGCGGCCGTTAGAAAAATAGGTTAATGACGATTTCTGTACGATCCAATCACAAACCAATCAGCACAATTCCCTTTGACCCGGAGTTTGCCCCCGGCGCATACAACGCCGTCAACGTATGTCTGCGGGTGCAGCCCGATGAGCGAGTCTGCGTCATCACCGACGAAGCCACGCTGGAAATTGCCGCAGCCATAGTGGCTGAACTCGAGAAACGGGGCGCGCCTTATCATGCCTGGATTCTCGAGGAACTCGCCGAGCGCCCGCTGACCGATCTCCCGCGCGAAATCCTTGACGACCTGGAAATCAGCCAGGTTTCCATCTTCGCCGTGCAGGCGCAGACTCACGAACTGCGCTCCCGCATTCAGATGACCGACGTGGTGAACCGCCGCCGCATTCGTCACGCACACATGGTCAATATCAACCGCCAGATCATGCTGGAGGGGATGCGGGCCGATTTCCGGCGCGTGGATCGCCTGAGTCAGAAAGTTGTGGAGATGGTGCGCAAGGCCTCGAAGATTCGCGCCAAAACGGCGGCAGGGACCGATCTCACAGCAGATTTGAACCCCAACTACAAGTGGCTCAAAACCAGCGGCATCATCAGTCCGGAAAAATGGGGCAATCTGCCGGGCGGCGAGATCTTCACCACTCCGGGAGAAGTGAACGGCACGTTCGTGATTGACGGCGTGGTCGGCGACTATCTGTGCGCGAAATTTGGAAGCCTGCTGGAGAATCCACTCACCGTGCAGATGAAAGGCAACCGCCTGACCGAAGCGCACTCGGAAAATCGTGAACTCGAGAATGATTTCTGGAAGTACACCCACACCGATGCCAACAGTGATCGCGTCGGTGAATTCGCCATCGGCACCAACATCGACCTGAAAGATGTGATCGGGCAAATCCTGCAGGACGAAAAATATCCCGGCGTGCACATTGCCTTCGGCAATCCTTACGGGGCGCACACTGGGGCAGAGTGGGATTCAACTACGCACATCGATGTAGTGGGGCGGAAGTTTAATATTTGGGTAGACGACGAACAGATCATGCAAGAAGGAAAATTCCTGATCGAAGCCTGATTGGTTGGGGCTCCGACCCCTATATGCTGTTTGCGACCTCCGCGTCCTCGGCGGCTTTTCTCAGCGCCCTCTGCGGTAAGAAATTTCGCGAAACATGAGGCGGAGCGAGGACTGAACTGATGTCTGTATTGCCCAGCACCGAGTTGCTCCAAAAAGCGTACGCCGCCTTCAACGCACGCGACATTGACGCCGCCCTGGCGACCATGAAGACCGACGTGGAATGGCCCAATGGCATGGAGGGCGGAACCGTCCACGGCCACGAAGGTGTCCGCGCCTACTGGACGCGCCAGTGGGGCATGATCAACCCGCATGTCGATCCCGTCAGCTTCAATCCCGACCCGTCCGGACGCATCGTCGTCGGCGTTCATCAAGTCGTACGCGATCTAAATGGCAACGTGCTCACGGACCGCATGGTCGAGCACATCTACTCACTGGAAGATGGGCTGATCCGCAGTATGGAAATTCGCCAGTAAGCGTTACCATACCGCTGTCCAGCCATGATTCCTTCCCTGCGCCAGCAGTTCAACAGCGGCTTCACTCCCGAAAAATACCGCGCGTTTCTGCGGCAGATTGATGAAGCCTGCGGAACCCATGTGCAGTTCCGACTTTCCGAGACGCCGTGCTTTTTCCCAAAAGAATTGCTGGATCGCATGGCCGCGGACGGCGAGAACCTGATCAGGCAGTTGGTGGACAACGCGCAGTACCGCGCCAAGTCCGATGAGGCCGTCCCCGCCGAATTCAAAGTTCCGAATGAAGCGCCGCATCCCATGTTCGTGCAGGTCGATTTCGGACTGGTTCGCGATACAACCGGCGAACCGCAGCCAAAGCTCGTAGAGTTGCAGGCCTTCCCTTCTCTTTACGCCTATCAATGCTACCTGGCCCAGGCCTACATGGACGCGTACGGCCTTCAGGCTTCCGGCTTTCGGCTTCCGTCTACAGGCACTCGGCTGAAGTATTTTCTCAGTGGACTCGACGAGCATTCTTATCACGGCCTTCTGCGCAGGGCGATCGTCGGCACACAGGATCCCCAGAATGTCGTCCTGATGGAGATTCATCCCCAACAGCAGAAAACCTTGCCGGACTTTTTGCTGACTGAAAAAATGCTGGGCGTCCGCGCCGTCGATATCGTCGACATTCGCAAAGAAGGCGCGCGCCTGTACTACGAGCACGGTGGTAAGCGCATCCCTATCAAACGAATTTACAACCGCACGATTGTCGACGAACTGGAGCGCAAGAACGTCAAGCTCGCCTTCGACTGGCGCGACGATCTTGACGTCGAGTGGGCCGGACATCCCAACTGGTATTTCCGTATCAGCAAGTTCTCCATCCCTTATCTCAAGCACGCTTCCGTCCCGAAAACATGGTTCTTAAACGAACTCACGGAAATCCCGCCCGATCTCGCGAACTATGCGCTCAAGCCCCTCTATTCCTTCGCGGGCCTGGGCGTGGTAATCGCACCGAAGAAACAGGACATTGCCGCAATCCCACCTGACAAGAAGCCCTACTACATCCTGCAAGAGCGATTGCATTTTGAGCCGGTGATCAACACTCCGTTCGGAGCCACCAAGGCCGAGGTGCGCGTCATGTATATCTGGCTGGAAAAGCTAACCCCAGTCCTGACCATCATTCGCATGGGCCGCGGCCTGATGATGGGCGTAGACCATAACAAGAACATGGAATGGGTCGGCGCATCGGCGGGATTGTTCCTTGACGAAGATTAACCGACGACCACTATTGGGCTTGCACCGTCTCCAATTGCCGGCTGGCCAGAATGCCGCCTATAACGAATAAACCGGTTAGCCCGAGGAACAGCAGCAACCATCCCCAATGCTGCATGGGGTGACGTAACACGCGCAGAAAGTGTCGGCCGTAATGGCCGGCGATGTAGGCAATTCCAAAATAGCGGACGCCTCGCGCCATACTCACCACAGCCAGAAACTTCTTTTTCGGATAGTCGGATGCACCCGCCGCGGCGAAGAACATGCTGGTAGGCGACGGCAGAGGAATGGCCGCGGATGCGATCAGGGTTCCTGTGCCCCATCGTCTAAAGACATTCAAGAATTTTGACAGCCTGCCTTTCTTGAACTTGCTTTCCAGGTAGGCCGATCCTGCTTTGTGCGCCAGTCGAAAGGTGATGTACGCCCCAAGCACGGACCCCGCAGTAGCCGCGGCGGCGTACTCATACCACAACGGCCGATGAGTCGCGGCGAGAATGGCCGTGAGAATATCCGGCCCCGCGAAGGTTGGAATCGGAGAACTATCGAGGACCGCAAGAAAGAAGAGACCCGCGGCTCCCAGATGGCGAAGCGTAGTGAGCAGCGTCGGGCTGCTGCTCTTTCGTGCGCGCGGAGCCAGCAGCATCAACATTCAGGCAATATATCAAGTTCGCTGTCACCCGACCTTCTGGACAATTCTGGTCTCGAGTTCTGAACCGTTGGCGCGAGTCACAAACATCTTGTCGCCCTCAAAACGAACCCGGACGGCCGCCCCTGAGCCAAATTCGCCCGGCTTGTACCCTCCCGCCGATTCCGGATTGTACTCGCCCACATATTGCACACCTTGAACTCGGATCACCACTGCCGTGTGACGTGCCGGGCTTGCCACCTCGCGCCTGATCTCCTGCTCGGCCCGGGCCCAATTCTCGAGGTCGCGGCCTGGAATTCTGCCGCTTCGAACGTAAATTTCTTCCGCCCGCCGGCGAATCGCTTCCTGCAGATCCGGCGCAGCGGACGCACGTGAATCGGGGAAAGAACTGGCATTCATCGGCGCAATCTCCTACTAGAAAAAGGGCACCAGCAAGTGTCGGAAGCACTTCCATGCTAGTTCATTTCAAACAGAGTGGTGATGTGGTGCATCATACAAAAGGACGTAGGGGTCCCGGCATGGGAATGAGGCGTCTGCTCCTTGTCAAAACAGAAAGGTTCAAAAGGAATCTGGCCTTAGCCATCCCTTTCGAGCCGACTTGGGAGCATAGGCAGTTGACCGGATTCGGCAGGGGGCCTAACATTACCGCCAAACTAGGTCGCGCTCTCTCATGATCGGGCAGCAAGTATCCCATTACCGCATTCTTGGCAAGCTGGGCGGCGGCGGTATGGGCGTAGTCTATGAGGCGGAAGACCTGAAACTGGGCCGGCACGTCGCCCTGAAGTTCATTCCAGAAAACCTGGCCGGAGATCCAAGGTCGCTTGAACGCTTCACCCGCGAAGCTCGCGCCGCTTCCCTGCTGAACCATCCCAATATCTGCACCATTCACGGAATTGAAGACAATAACGGCCATCCCTTCATCGTGATGGAGAAGCTAGAAGGCGAGAGCCTGAAGCAGCACATCGCCGGTCATCCCATGGCGCTGGAAGAGGTTCTCGACGTAGGTGTGCAGGTAGCCGACGCCCTGGTGGCCTCGCATATCAAGGGAATCGTTCATCGTGATATCAAGCCCGCCAATATTTTTCTGACACCCAGCGGGCAGGTAAAAGTCCTCGATTTCGGCTTGGCCAAGCTAGTGCACAACGTAGGCAGCGATGAGGAGGGTGCGGATCTCTCTCTGACCGCCGTCGGCGTTATCCCCGGCACGGCCGTCTACATGTCACCGGAACAGGCCCGCAGCGAGACGGTAGACGCGCGCAGCGACCTCTTCTCGTTCGGAGTCGTTCTCTATGAGATGGCCACCGGCAAGAAGCCTTTTACCGGTGCGAACTCGCTGGTCACTCTCGATGCCGTCCTGCATGCCAAGCCGACTCCTCCGCGAGATCTCAATCCTAAGCTTCCCATCGAGTTGGAAGGAATCATCGGCAAGGCGATGGAGAAAGACCGCAAGCAGCGCTATCAGAGCGCGGCCGAGATGCGGTCCGATCTTGCGCTGCTCAAAAAGGAGGCTGAATCCGGCACCGTCAAAACACCCAGCGCCACCGCCAAGCTGCGCGTCGCATCGCGCACCTTTGGCAGGAACAGCCGTCTGCAGACATACCTTTTAATCGGCACGGCGGCGCTGCTGGTCACCGTTTTGGCGGCCGTCGGCGCCTGGTGGTTCAAGCATCGCGAAGTCGCCAGCGCCGAACAGCGCAACGCGATCGCGGTGCTGCCGCTGCAGAACATGAATGGCGACATCAGCATCGATTACCTGCGCTTTGCTTTAGCCGATGAATTGACCAGCACGCTGACGTACGCGCGGACACTCGAGGTCCGGCCCTCCTCAGTCACGCGGAAGTATGTGGCAGTCGATCTCGATCCCAAGAAAGTGGGAATGGAGTTGCGGGTCGGCCGCCTGCTCACCGGATCGTTTCGAAGGCAGGGTAACCAATTGGCCGTAACTCTGGAGGCGATTGATGTCCCCACAGATCGCCTGCTCTGGCAAACCACTGTCACTGCGAAGACAGACGATGTCATCGGCCTGAACGAGCAACTTACCGAAAACCTGAAAAATGGTTTGTTGCCGATATTAGGAGGCGGCGGAGGAGCAGTGGACACGGCATCGCGTCCGAAGAATCAACGAGCCTATGAGTTTTTCCTGGAAAGCGCAGCCCTGACCCATGATCCGGCGCCCAACAAGGAAGCAATCAAACTGCTGCAGTTCGCTGTGGGTCTTGACCCCACATATGCTCCGGCCTGGGAGGCACTGGGTCAGCGATATTATTTCGACTCGACGTTCAGTGACGGTGGCGAGACCGCGTTCCAGAAGTCGAACGCGGCCTACGAGCGCGCCATTTCACTCGACCCAGATCGCATCACTGCGTCCAGCTTGCTGATTATCAATCATGTGGAGCGAGGAGAATTGGGGGCCGCCTACGATGCCGCCACCAATCTGGTGCGGCGGCATCCGCAAAGCGCCGACGCTCATTTCGCCCTCAGCTATGTCTTGCGTTATGCCGGCCTGCTCGACAAATCTACAGAAGAGTGCAACGCGGCACGCCAGCTTGATCCGGGCAATTTCAACCTGCGTTCCTGCGCCTGGGCGTTCCTGGAGATGGACAAGACCGACCGCGCCATGGACTTTGTCCACATGGATGCCGGAACCGAGTGGGCCGCATGGGTCACCCCTTACGTGTACCTCGCAGAAGGCAATGTTGCCGAGGCCAGAAATGCTGCGAAGAATATGGGCAAAGCTTCTTCTTATCACCGCGACCTGATGGAAGCCTGCACCGCCCCGCAGCGCCCCCCCGACTTCGCAAAAATCGTCCGCGAGTCCGAGTCATCGGTCATGCTAGAAAATGATCCCGAACTTTGGTATCACATCGGCGCCCTGATGGCCTATTGCGGACAAACCGAGCCCGCGCTTCGTTTGCTCAAGGCCGCTGTGCAACAGAACTATTGCGCCTACACCGCCCTGCTGGACGATCCCCTTGTCAAAAATTTGCGCAAAGAGACTGCATTCAACGAGGTGCTCACGGCTGCCGGTAATTGTCAGTCTGCTCTGAAGGAAAACCGCCAATAGAAGTTCATTGGCCGCTTGCAATTTTGCGGTTCGGTGTACCAGACCTTGAGCTAACGACCAGCGGCCTAGCCGAAACAATTTGCGTCAAACCGGCCTCAGGCCCCATCCTTGTAGCGTGAGACATTTCGGAACTGCCAGCTTGGCGCAGCGCAGGGAACGCTGCTCTCCACCTTTGTTCCACAGATTTCATCCTTCCGCCATCAATCTCATCGGTCTTCTCCTGGCTTTTGTCTTGGCGGCACCGTCACAGACCAGCGATAAAACCCAGGAAAACGGCTCCCAAACTTCAGGCCCGCGTTCCTCTCAGGCAGAAGTTCTGCTCGATCATGCAACCGCCGAACCTCCCGGCTTGCTCTACCAGGGTCTGCCCGCGGATATTCCGGAAGACCAGGGAATCCGCGGGTTGCGTTTTGAACTGCTGCGGCTGGAAACAACCGCGCGGCTGATGCAGGTTGTGGCCCACCCTGACGACGAAGATGGTGGTTTGTTGACTCTCGAAGCTCGCGGCCGGGGCGTGAACACGCTGCTCATGACCCTGAATCGCGGCGAGGGAGGACAGAACAAAATCGGCAGCAACCTGTCCGACGTGCTCGGCGTCTTGCGCTCCGAAGAACTGCTGGCCTCGGATCAATACTACGGCGTGCAGGACCGCTTCTCGCGGGTTGCCGATTTCGGATTCTCGAAGACCCCACAGGAGACTTTCGACAAATGGGGCGGCCACGATATCGCTCTCGGGGATATCGTGCGGGTGATCCGCACCTTCCGCCCGGATGTTCTGGTCGCTCGTTTTTCCGGAACGGCGCGCGACGGCCACGGAAACCATCAGGCATCCAGCATTCTGACCCGGGAGGCATTCCGCGCGGCAGCCGATCCGAAGCGTTTTCCGGAGCAGATTGCGGAGGGCCTCGAGCCTTGGCAACCTAAAAAGTTTTACATCGGCAACGTGTGTCCCTGGGGCGCAACCACGTGCCCCGACGCCAATTGGACTGTGAAATTCAATACCGGTCAGAACGATCCCGAACTGGGCAAATCATATATTGAGTTTGCAATGCAGGGCTTGCGCCACCAGTTGTCGCAAGGGGCGGCAAACTGGACGGTGGAACCAGGGGACCGGTTCACGTTCTACAAGCTGGCCGATTCCGTCTTGCCTCCGACGGTAGGTAAGGATGGGCACGAGAAGAGCTTCTTCGATGGGATCGATACGACCCTGCCCGGCATCGCTGCGGACGCGGGAAAAGCTCTTCCCAAATTGCGCTCCGATTTGAATGCCATTGCCGGGCAAATCTCGGAAGCAAGAAACGATGTGAAAGGCGGTGACACTGCGAAAACTGCGGAGCCGATGATGAAAGCTGTAGCCGCCCTGAGCCGCATCAGCACCGAACTCCTCGCGGTTAATTTGAATCCTGCCGCCAAGCGTGAGGTGCTCACCCGGATCGCCGACAAGCGGCAACAAGCCGAAACTGCGCTGAACCTGGCGCTCGGGGTGAGCCTCGCCGCCGATGTCTCGGCCGATCGCAATGCCGGCATTCCCAAAGAGTCCGCGACCCTCACGACGGCCTCCCCCGGACAGGAATTCCTGATCGCAGTGACCTTTCACAACGGTTCCAAGTTGCCGTTGCTGATCGATCACGTTGGCCTTGAAGTTCCGCAAGGCTGGAATACGATCAACGGAAAAACGCGACCCGAGACGGTGAAGCCGGGGGGCGATTTGCACGCCGATTTCCGCCTGCGCGTGCCCAAGGTCACGCCCTACACACGGCCGTACTGGCATCGAGACGATCCCAACACCGACAGCGTCAATCACGTGGACAACGAGAAGTATGCGACGCTTCCCTTCCCCCCTCCGGCATTGCGCGCGCGGGTGGAATATTCTGCAGCCATCGCGCCCGGAAGCCGGGCCCGGAGCGAAGTCAGCGCCGCCGTGGTCACTCCCTTTGTGGACGATTCTGGAAAAGTACGCGCTCGGCCGCTCGCCATCGTGCCTTCCTTCTCGGTGATGCTGGAGCCCACCTCGCAAGTCATCTCGACCCACAACGGCACCACGACCACAGTTACCGTCGGCATAACCAGCAATGTGTCCCACGCAGCTCACGGTGAACTGCGGCTGGAATTGCCCGAGGGTTGGCACTCGGAGCCGGCGCAGGCTGCTGTAGATTTCGCGCGTCGAGGAGAAAAACGGGAGGTACAGTTCAAAGTCTCTCCGGCTGCCATCCAGCCGGGCCGTGCCACCTTGCGAGCCGTGCTCGTCTCCGACAGTGAGAAATACGCTGAGGGATACACGCTCGTGACGCGCGAAGATCTCGGCAGCTTCTACTATTATCAGCCCGCCCGCCAGCGCGTCAGCATTGTAGATGTGCAGGTGCCGCACGACTTGAACGTGGGCTACATCATGGGCGCCGGTGATGACATCCCCACCGTCCTGAAGCAGATCGGGATGAACGTCACTCTTATTCCCGCCGACAAACTTGCCACAGAGAACTTAAGCCAATACGGCACCATCGTGCTCGGCATTCGCGCCTACGATACGCAGAAAGAAGTCTCGGAAAACAACAACAAACTGCTCGACTATGTCTCCGCCGGAGGCACTCTCGTCGTGCAATACAACACCAGTGTCGGCGAATTCAACGACGGCAAGTTCACGCCCTTCTCCGCCCAACTGAGCCGTGCCCGAGTCTCGGTTGAAGAGGCTCCCGTACAAATTCTGGCGCCAGATGATTCGGTTTTCCATTTCCCCAACACCATCACCCCGGCTGATTTCGATGGATGGGTGCAAGAACGAGGCCTGTACTTCATGGATAAGTGGGACGATCATTTCAAGCCGCTGCTGGCCTGCCACGACCCTGGCGAGGAAGACCAGAAGGGCGGCCTGCTGCGTGCTCAGTACGGCAAGGGCACTTACATCTATACCGGTTATGCTTTCTTCCGGCAATTGCCTGCCGGCGTCCCGGGCGCGGTGCGGCTGTACGTCAATCTGCTGAGCGCCGGGCATGAAAAGCAGTGATCCGTGACCAGTGGTTCGTAACGTTTGTCGTCGGAAGGAAATCTCTCTGTGACGCCCGTCAGCAAATCCAGCCCGGGACTCGCCGCTGACCACTAGCCACTGACCACTCCCATGCACAGTCCCGAAAATCCAACCTCAGACTCTCCTGGCCTCATCCGCGGCATGGGACTGGGCAGTGCGACCGCGCTCAACATGATCGACATGATCGGCGTGGGGCCCTTCATTACCATGCCGCTCGTGTTGAGCGCCATGGGCGGACCGCAGGCCTTGCTGGGATGGGTTCTAGGAGCGCTGCTCGCCGTTTGCGATGGTCTCGTATCCGCCGAATTGAGCGCTTCCCTGCCTGGGTCGGGAGGATCCTATCGCTACCTGCGTGAGAGTTACGGCCCCAAGCGCTGGGGCCGCCTCATTTCCTTCCTTTTCATCTGGCAAGTCTCGTTCAGCGCGCCGCTTTCCATCGCGAGCGGTTGCATCGGCCTGGCGGGCTATGCCGCCTATTACTGGCCAGACCTGGAAAGCGTCTACGCCCATCATGACTCCGTCCTCCACCTTCCATGGGCTGGACCCTTGCAGGTGAACTGGATCGTAACACCCGGAACCGCGGTCGCGGTCGTGATCTGTTTCTTTACCGTGCTGCTTCTTTACCGGCGGATCACCGCCATTGGCCGCCTCTCCAAGATCATGTGGTTTGGAGTGATGGCAACTATCGGCTGGATCATTTTCGCCGGGCTCACGCACTTCAACGCGCGCCAGGCCTTTGATTTTCCTCCCGGGGCGTTCACCCTGTCTCACGGTTTTTTCGTCGGTCTGGGCGGAGCGATGCTCGTCGCCACCTACGACTACTGGGGCTACTACAACGTGTGTTTCCTCGGCGATGAGATCAAGGAGCCCGAAAAGAACATTCCCCGTGCTCTGCTGCTTTCCATTCTGCTGGTGGCCTGTCTATACCTAATGATGAATGTTTGCATTTTGGCGGTAGTCCCGTGGCGGGAGATGCTCATCGCGGGACACAACAACAGTGGCTTGTATGTTGTCTCGTTGTTCATGGAACGGGTCTATGGCGCATGGGCTGGCCGCGTCGTTACCGGACTCGTAATGGCGACTGCCTTTGCCTCCGTCTTTTCGCTGATGCTCGGCTATTCCCGCGTTCCTTATGCCGCCGCGCTCGACGGCAACTACTTCAAAGCCTTCGCCAGAGTGCATCCGGTATACCGCTTCCCCCACATTTCGCTGTTGGCTCTCGGGGTCGTTGCCGCAGCTTTCTGTTTTCTCCGCCTGAAAGACGCGATTGCCGCGTTGGTCGTGATTCGCCTCATCCTGCAGTTCCTGGTGCAGGCAGTCGGATTGATTGTGTTGCGCATTCGCCAGCCGCAACTGCCGCGTCCATTTCGCATGTGGCTATACCCGCTACCCGCGCTGCTGGCCTGTGCCGGATTTCTTTTCATCCTGTTCAAGCGCGAAAACTGGCAGAAGGAAATGCGCTACGCGGCAGTGATTCTGCTTACCGGAGTGATCATCTATCTGGTCCGCGCCTGGAAGGACTCGGAGTGGCCCTTCAACCCGGCAAAGTTCCAGTCGCAGAACGCGCGTAGCGCATAAACCCCATGGCCGATCACATCACAATCCCCTCGCTGCAAGGCACGCCCGCCGGGCGCGCCGATGCCGCATGGGAACCTCTTCGCGAGCCTCTGTTTCGCTCGCTGTGGCTCGCTGCCGTGATCTCCTACACCGGCACCTGGATGCAGAACGTGGGCGCAGGCTGGTTGATGACCCAGCTCTCCACCTCTCCACTCATGGTGAGCCTGGTGCAGGCCGCCGCCGCTGTCCCGGTTTTCCTGGTCGTCTTGCCCGCGGGAGCTCTTGCCGACATGGTGGACCGCCGCCGGCTGCTGCTGTTCACGCAGAGCTGGATGATCGTTGCCGCCGCGGCTCTGGGCGTGCTCACGCTCCTCCATTCCGTGAATCCCTGGGTTCTGTTGATCTTCACCTTCTTCATGGGATTGGGCGCGGTGATGAACGATCCCGCCTGGCAGGCGATCACTCCCGATGTCGTCTCTCCTCCACGCCACGCCTCCGCCGTGGCTTTGAACTCGGCGGGGTTCAACGTGGCGCGAGCGGTGGGCCCAGCCCTGGGCGGCATCGTGGTGGCAGCGGCAGGCGCAGGCTGGTCTTTCCTGCTTAACGCCGCATCGTTCTTTGGAGTCGTTCTCTTTTTGTGCAAATGGAAGCAGGCGCCCCACGAATCGCTTCCCACGCGCGGCTTGCGCAATGCCGTGCTTGAAGGATTCCGCTATGTTCGTGGCGCGCCCCAGGTCCGATCTGTGCTCATTCGCACCGGTGCATTCAGCGTGGGCGCGACCTCGCTGCTCGCTCTGCTGCCAGTTGTTTGCCAGCCGCATGGCGCGCAAGGATACGGCTTCCTGCTGACCTGCTTCGGGCTGGGAGCCTTGGCCGGCGCTGCGGTTCTGCCCCGCCTGAAGCTGAGGTACTCCATCGATGTTGTTGTGGCCTGCGCGACCGTGGTGTTCGCCGCGATGACCTTCGCTGCGGGGCAAGTACATATCTTTGAATGGCTGTGTCTGGTATTGTTTACGGCGGGAGCCGCGTGGATCGGCATCCTGGCGTGCTTCAACGTGGTGGCACAAACGATGTGCCCCTCGTGGATGCGGGCGCGGGCGCTCTCCATGTATCTGCTCGTGCTGCAGGGAGGGATGGCCTTGGGCAGTGCGTTGTGGGGCGAACTGGCGGCGCGCCAGGGCGTGCCTGCCGCACTCGCGTGGTCGGCGCTCGCCATGATCGCTGGACTAGCCACCATCCGCCGGCATCGCCTGACCGGAGCTGAGCTACAAATGTCTCCGGTGGTGGTACGAGATTAATTGTGTAAGGGGGACCCATGAAAGCCAGAACGGGGGTTGTTCTATCTGCATTCTTATTGTTGACGCTGGTTGCTGCAGCCCAATCGGCCAAGCCGCAAACGCAGCGCCATAGCGCAGGGGAGTTGTTGGACCATAGCATCAGCAATTTTGAGCATGAATTTATTCCCGCCTGCGAAGCCATGCCGGAAGATAAGTTCTCATTCGCGCCCAGCAATGGCGAGTTCAAAGGCGTACGCACATTTGCGCAGCAGATCAAACACGTCGCGGCCGTGAACTACGAATTGGCAGCGGCTCTGTTGGAACAGAAACCTCCAGTGGACATCGGCGACGAATCCGGCCCGGCCTCGATCACGACCAAAGCGGACATCCTGAAATATGTGAAGGATTCCTTTGAGTACGTACACAAGGCCATTGCTACGATCAACGATAGCAATCTCACTGGCACCGTGAAGAGCCCGTTTGGCGAAGGATCGGTGTCGCGCCTCGGATTGGCCTCGTCCGTTTCATCCCACGGCTTCGACCACTATGGGCAGATGGTGGTCTACTTGCGGATGAACGGGATTGTCCCGCCCGCGAGCCGGTAGTACGCTGATCGAACGCTCCGCTGTGCTCGACATCGAATGGCAATCGATTGGCAAACTCTCTGGTTGACGCTGGAACTGGCGGTTACAGTTTCGGTCGTCCTGTTGATTGTCGGTCTGCCGATTGCCTACTGGATCGCATTTTCCCGCTGGCGCTGGAAGTTCCTGGTCGAGGCCTTGGTCGCCCTGCCAATTGTCCTCCCCCCCACCGTGCTGGGCTTCTACGTGCTGGTCGCGCTTGGGCCGCGCAGTCCTCTGGGGCGCTGGTGGATTTCGCTGACCGGCCACGCGCTGACGTTCACCTTCAGTGGCCTGGTAATCGGATCGGTTCTTTACAGCCTTCCGTTCGCCGTACAGCCTTTCGCCAGCTCCTTCGCGGGCGTGGACCGCAAGCTGCTCGCGGCTTCTGCCACGCTCGGTGCTTCTCCGGTGCGCACTTTTCTTCGCATCATCGTGCCTCTCTCTCTGCCGGGCTTTATCACCGGTGCGGCCCTGAGTTTCGCTCACACCATGGGTGAATTCGGCGTTGTCCTGATGGTAGGCGGGAACATTCCTGGCATCACGCGCACGGTTTCCATCGATATTTACGATCGCGTTCAGGCCTCCGATTATTCCGGCGCAAACCAAACATCGCTCGTCCTGCTGGTCATTTGCTTTGTCTTACTCGCCATGGTCTACAGCCTCAATCGCAGAACCTCAATGATCCATCGCGTAAAATAGGCGCGATGAACCAGACGCGCCAGCTTGCGGAGATGGAGGCCAAGCCGCCCACCACGACCATGCAGCAGAATCGCTCTCTGCAAGGCAAGTTCCGCAAGACTCAGCCAACGCCGGGACAGGAGTTCGTCCTCGACGTGGAGTTCAATGCCGCTCCCGGATTCACGATTCTGTTTGGCCCATCCGGCGCCGGGAAAACCACTCTCCTCGACTGTGTTGCCGGAATTGCGAAGCCGGAATCGGGGCACATTTCACAAGGTGAACGGCGGCTCTTCGATTCGGCACGGCGCATAAACATCCCAGTCGAGCAGCGTCGCTGCGGCTACGTCTTCCAGAGCCTCGCCTTGTTTCCCCACATGACCGTGGAAGAGAACGTATGCTACGGGCTGAAGCAAGTGCCATATCCAGAGGCCCAGCGCCGGGTCACGGGCATTCTGCAAGCTTTCCGCGTTTCTCACCTTTCAAAACGGAATGTGCGGGAAATCTCCGGAGGAGAGAGCCAGCGAATCGCGCTCGCTCGGACCTTGGTCACCGATCCTGAAGTTCTGCTGCTCGATGAGCCGCTGGCCGCCCTTGATTCGCCCACAAAATCGCAGATCATCGACGACCTCCGCGACTGGAATCAAGCTCATCGCATCCCCATTCTTTACGTCACGCACAGCCGTGAGGAGGTGTTTGCTTTAGGGGAAACAGTGCTGGTGCTCGATGCCGGAAAAATCGTCGCCGCAGGCACCCCTCACGAGGTCATGACGGCGCCGATCCACGAAACCGTGGCGCAGTTAATCGGTTTTGAAAATATTTTTGACGCGCTGGTGGAAGCCGTCAATCCTCAGCGCGGAACCATGACTTGTCGGATTACCGGCGAGACCGGCCCGTTGGTGCTCGAAACTCCCCTGGTAAAAGGCGGCGTGGGATCGACTCTGCGGATAGGAATCCGCGCGGGGGATATCCTGCTGGCAACTTCTCCCCCCGTAGGCCTTAGCGCCCGCAACGTAATCCCCGGGCGCATTCGAGGGCTCGAGCAGCGCGATGTGATCGTCTCTGCCCGCGTTCAATGCCGGGTCGAGATGGAGGCCCATCTCACCTTGGCGGCACGGGATTCTTTGGAGCTTGCGCCAGGAAAGGAAGTGTGGCTGGTGATTAAAACCCACTCCTGCCATCTGATGGCGAAGTAAGCAATTCCAGCCACAACAAATACTGTTTCCTGACGCGAGCCTTATGCAGCGTTCCGCATCGGCTGCACGTTCTTCTCCACGACCACTTTAGGTCTGGCACCCACAGAGGCTCCGCCCATCGCGGCCAGCCAACCCAGAAACAGCGACAGGAATCCTGCCCATCCTAATCCCGACAGGACATCGAGAAAATACGGGCTGTGTACCGCGGATTCGGCGTTGCCGCTGAATCCTAGTCCGCCGAGGACCACGATAATCAGAGCTGCCGCCATCGACAGGCCGAACATGGTCATGCCATGCAGAACCGAGTCATGACGGTTGCTGCCTGCGGCCAGCCTGCCCGTTTCCATGCCGGCAAACCACATGGCAATAATCGTCAGCATGATCGCCCAGATGCTCATGCCCCAACCCATCCCGCTGATGGGACGAGCCGCATTCGGATTCGCGGAGCTGGCGAAAATTGCCGCTCCCAGCATTCCAAAAACCGACCAGATTCCGATAAACGTGAATACCCCCGCCCAGATTGCCCCCCAGTCCACCCGCGACCGCGTGAGCACCGTATTCTGGTTCTCAAACGCCAATGTAGCCATAATTTTCCTCCTTCAACTAATTGGATGGATTGGGTCTCGTTGGGGGTTTACTAATTTATACTAATATCGTGTAACGATATAATTGGAAAAGAGGGCTGCGGGCGTTCCTGCGCATCCAGGATCTCGCCCTTATCCATTTCAATTAGGGCAATCCACTGCTGTTTCCGCTGGTCGGAAAAAACGATACGACCGCCGAGGATCTGCGCCGCGGCCGCGGGGGGCAGGTCCCTATGAAAGCCGAAAAAACGGCGCTTCAGATCGATCCACGTTTTCCAATGCCCGCCCAGGGTATGGGGCGGCTCGTACTTGGTTGAGAACACGAGCGCGACCTCGAAATGCGAGCGGAATTCCGCCGCCGAAAGCACCTGTTCCGCCGAGAAATCTTCGATGCGCACGACCTGCATCGGCCGCGTCGTATACCCCAGCCATGGCCGGCTCAATTCATCGGCGGCTGGCCACGCCGTCAGTACGTGCGCCATCGGGTACCGCGCCTCCAGAAAACGCTCCGCATCCTCATGCAGAATGATGTAATCCCGGTAGGCGAGATTGTCTTCCGGGGAGAATCCGTAAGGCGGGTTGTGAAACCAGGCGAATACAAAGGCGAGGACAACCACTCCCACCACAGCGGGCCAGTAGCGAATCCGGCGCCGCAACGTGGACACCGCCAGGATCATCACGAGAGGAATCGCGGGAAGCATGTAACGCGCCAGCACCGCGCCTCCGATTACCGCCATGCTCACCATATAGGCGCCGATCACCACGAAAAAAACGATCTGTGTCTGCATGGCGATGCGCGGCCTTGCCGCGCCGGCATCCCGCAAGGGTGGCAGAAGCATCGCCAGCAGCATCGCAATGGTCAGCACCCAGAGATTCAGGTATCCGAACGCCTGCCATAACCGCAAGGCCAGCGCGATGACAAAGCGCAAGGGGTTCAGCGTAGCCGCCACGTTGTAGCGAAAAAATTCCGGATTGCCGAACACATATCCCGTGCGCGCGAAATGGTAGGCATACCAGGCCGCAAGCGGGAGCAGCGGCAGGAGCAACGCCAGCATTCGTTTTCCAGATCTTCGGGCAGACGGATGTGCGCCAAATCTCTTCTGCCAGTTCCCAGGTGTCATCGCTAACAATTCCCACGCGACGAGAGCCACTGGGGCCAGAACCGCCGTCTCTTTAGCGACAGCGGCCAGAGAGAACCAGATTGCGGCCGCCGCCGGACGATGGTCGACGTACGCGTAGATTCCCCAGATCGTCAGTCCCGCCGCCGCCAGATCCACCTGGGCCAGCGAACTCTGTGCGAAAAATACCGGATAAAGTGCCGTGCAGAGAGTCGCGCCGATCGCGACGGAAGTATTCGCCACTCGCTCTGCCAGGCGGAATACGCCCAGAAGCGAAAACGCCGCCACCAGCAACATCGCCGACCGCGTCACCACCGGAGCATAGCCTATGCACTTCCACCACAGGGCGATCCAGGCTAAAACCAGCGGCGGGTGCGCATTCGAAATCGTGGTGTGGGGAATGACGGTTCCGGTCAGAAGCAGGTCGCGTGCGGCCGGGACGTAGTATCCGGCTTCGTCCCAGAAGTATGGCAGCTGCAACAAAGGCAGATGCAACACGAAAATAATGACAAAGACAACCGCAAACACCAGGGCGGGGTGCGGGCTCGATCGCATGCGAGAAGCATTCTACTGTAGAGATTCGTCACGCACGCCCTAATACGAAACTGGGCTGACCACTGCTACTTCCTTAGTCTTAATGCACCGGGCCACCAGGGCCCATGCGCGGATCAAGTTTGATCTCGCCGAATGCGGTCTCATATCCAGCCACATTCTGCTGTAACAGGCCCAACAACGCCTTGGCCTGCTGCGGGCTCAAATAGATGCCCTGAAAGTTCCGTATCTCCACATGACTTTCGGTTTGCTGCTGTAGCGTGCCGAAGACGAGAAAGAAGTCCCAGATATTGACGCGCATCTGCACGCTGTTGGCGTAATTCTCGCGGTAGGTGGCGTCGTTGGACAGCTTCACATTGGGTTGCATCGGATTGTTCATGGCTGAAAGTGTAAATGAGATTCGGGCGTGAGAACGTGCTCGTCGGAAAACTGCGCTGGACTCGATCTACCCAGTGACAAAAACTGTCACGCGTTGATATTTTTCGAGATCACAGAAGCGACCGGCGTCTCCTGCAACGAGCAGTTTCGAGCAGTCCGCGATTGATAACAAAGAACTTAAGAAATCGAAGATGGTTACTTTAGGTAGGTACCTTGTGGCGAGTGAAGTGCGATAAAGTTTAAGTTCCCACGGCAAGAACGGGAACTTGTGCGGCCCTCTTATGATTCAGAATAACGACCCCACCACGATGGAAGAAGTCGTTCTCCCCGAGCATTTGCTCCCGATGGGAACGGTGCTGGGCCCCGGAGTCACAGCGCTCGACCTGTGCATGGTGTTGGCCAAGATTTTTCGCGTGCAGTACAACGAAGTGGCCCTGTTGCGCCTGGAAGGCGGACTGCTGCGCTTCATTTTTCCTGAGCATTTGCGCACGACAGGTTCCATTCCCCTGTCCAGCAAAGCGGTCGCAGCCCATACCGCATTGAGCAAGAAGCCGGAGATCTTCAACAACTTTGCGCGCGTAAAACACGCCAGCATCTTTGAGACGATCAAAGCGGGCGGAGAAGGTTCGAGCGAGCCAGCGCCGCCGGCGCCTATCCAGAAGCTGATGTCGGTGCCGATTATGGATAAATCTTCGTCCGTGCTGGGCGTGATTCAGATTTCGCGTAAGGGGCTTGATTCGAAGTTCGCGCAGGATTTCAGCCGCGAAGATCTGCACGACCTGGAGTTGGTAGCGGGATTGTTGGCCACAGCGCCCGCGCTGCTCTCGAATTAGCGCGTAAAAAAAACAGAAGAAGTCTCTGACGCGCGCTCAACGCGCGTTCTTCGAAAACACGCGCAGATCTGCGCCAGTCATCTCCTTTGGTTCGTCGACCCCGAGCATGCCCAGAATTGTGGGCGAGATATCCCGCAGCGAGCCGCCGGATTTCAGCGTGAACTGATTCGCGTTCTCTGAAAAAACGATGAACGGGACGAGGTTGGTGGTGTGCGCTGTATGCGGACCACCCGTCACCGGATCAATCATCATTTCTGCATTGCCGTGATCCGCGGTGATCAGCATGGCGCCGCCTTTGGCTTGAATGGCCTTCTCAATGCGGCCAAGGCATGCGTCTACGGTCTCCACCGCCTTCACAGTCGGCTCGATTTTTCCGGAATGGCCAACCATGTCGGCATTGGCGAAGTTCACGATCATCACGTCGAAGGTTCCTTCTTCCGTGGCTTTCACCACGGCATCAGCGATCCCTGACGCGCTCATCTCCGGCTTCAGATCGTAGGTCGCGACCTTCGGAGAGGGCACCAGCACGCGGTCTTCGCCGGGAAAAGGCTGTTCCACACCGCCGTTGAAGAAGTACGTCACGTGCGCGTACTTCTCGGTTTCAGCAACGCGCAGATTGCGCATTTTCTGATTGCCCATCACGTTGGCCAGAATGTTCGCCATCGACTCGGGCGGAATCACTACCGGCAAGCTGAAATTCTTGTCGTACTGCGTCATGCACACGTAGTGGAGATTTTTCGGGACGCGGTCGCGCGGGATTGTTGCATCGAGATCTTCCGCTCCTGGAAGATCGCTGCCGCCTTTCTCATTCAGTCCACTGTTGCGCGCCAGAGCGCGCGTAATCTGGCGGACGCGGTCGGCCCGGAAGTTGAAACAGATGCAGGCATCGTCCTCGCGAATGGTCGCTAACGGCTGGCCGCGATTGTCAGTGCACACGAACGGGATGACGAATTCGTCGGTGACGCCTTTGTTATAGGACTCCTTCATTCCCTGCACCGGATCGCTTTGCTTGCCGCCTTCAGCATCGGCAAAGACCATCGCGTTATAGGCCTTGGCGATGCGCTCCCAGCGGCGGTCGCGATCCATAGCATAGTAGCGGCCATTGACGGTAGCGATCTTGCCGCAGTTGTACTCGCGCATCTTCTGCTGCAACTGCTCGAGATATCCGGCGCCGTTGGTGGGCAGCGTGTCGCGGCCATCCATGAAGGCGTGGACGAAGACGCGTTCCAGGCCATTCTGCTTCGCCATCTTCAGCAAGGCGTAGAGGTGTACCTGCTGCGAGTGCACTCCACCATCGGAGACGAGACCGAACAAATGCAGCCGCCGATCGCCGCTGCGGGCATGCTTCATCGCAGCCAGCAGCACAGGGTGGGAGAAGAGTTCGCCGTTCTGGATCAGCAGGTCGATGCGGGTGATGTCCATGTGCACGATGCGGCCTGCGCCGATGTTGAGATGCCCGACTTCGCTGTTGCCCATTTGTCCTTCGGGCAGGCCGACGAAAGGTCCGCTGGTATGGATAAGCGTATTGGGATACTCGCGCAACAAGCGGTCATAGGTGGGCTTGCGCGCGAGCGCGATGGCGTTGGCTTTGGTTTCGGCGCGATATCCCCAACCATCGAGGATGATGAGAACGAGTGGTTTCGGACGGGCCATTTTCAGAAGAGTTCCTTATGAAGTGTGTGGAGCATCGATCTGCAGCCTACCAGATCAACTCGATAGGATAGCGTTCGAACAATCGGTCCGAAGTCACAAGCGGCAGCTTCTCTGCCAGACTCTGCGCCACCAAGATGCGGTCAAAGGGATCACGATGATGTAACGGAAGGTCTTCCAGGCGCCTCACGTGTTCGAACGTCAGGAAGAGAACCGACACGCCGTTCGCCGCCAGTTTACCCGCTAAGTAGTCACCAACCGGTCTAGGAAACGTTAGCTTTCCGATCTGCACCTTCGCGATAATTTCCCACAGGCTGGCAACGCTGATCCACACCTCGGCAGCGGGCAATAACGTCCGCACTCTGCGAGACAGCTTAGCCTCGCTCTCAAGCCCCCAAAGCAGCACGTGCGTGTCAATCAGAACTCTCATCACCAGAACAAATCTTCTACTTCCTTGGGCAACGGATCATTGAAATCGTCGGGAACAACGAACTCTCCTTTGGCTGATCCCAGCTTGAATCGCGGTCGCTCCTCACGGATTGCCACCAGTTTCGCGACCGGCTTTCCGGCCTTGGCAATAGTGACCTCCTCTCCCAAGGCGACTCGCTCCAGAAGGCGGGAAAGGTGAGTCTTCGCTTCGTGAATATTGACTTCCATTGTCTAATAGTAGACTAAGTCCTTAGCTAAGTCAATCTAGAAGCCCATTGTGTCATCGGCCGAGGGGCCGTAGGTGGCCGGTAGCGGCTTTTCGTTCAGGCGCAGGTAGACGCCTAGCTGGGTGCGGTGGTGGACCAGGTGATTCAGGAACATCTGGCGGTAGGCCAGGAAGCGCGAGCCGCTGAAGATGGGCTTGCCCTTGAAACTGAGCTTCCAGGGCTCCGTCCAGGCGGTATCGGGAGTGCCCTTCAGGGCTGCGCGGACTTTCGCTGCGCCTTCGTCGAAGGCCTTCACGAGTTGCTCGGGGGATTCGAAGGGAGGGCGGGTTCGCGGCGGCCCGCTGGCGAAATCGAGTTCGGGAGTCGTCAGTATGGTGACGCCAAATCCGGCTAGTTCGGCGACGTGAGGAGCCAGCTTGCCGAGGGGCATGGATTTGGGGTGAGGCTTGAAGTCGGGCAGGATCGGAACGCGCTCTAGCAGGGCGCGGGTTTTCTTGACTTCCTCGTCGAATTCGGAGAGCAGGAGTTCGTTGATCAATGTGTTTTCCTCGAAATTTGGCTATTTACTACTGTGTAACGGGGTGGGTACCCCTCCCCCCCGGGTAATAATTTACTTGACTCATCCACGCTAATTTGCTACAGTTCTCCTATGGGGAATGTAGCCATGAAAGAACCTAAGAGCCTTCAAGAAGCGATTGTGTACTTTTCCAATCCCGACAATTGCAT
>Ga0209166_10000795_pt1 | contig 30147 bp, 27 predicted proteins | sample Coa_R1_3_FD_187151 | JGI IMG/M metagenome (GOLD analysis project Ga0209166, IMG submission 187151) | Surface soil microbial communities from Centralia Pennsylvania, which are recovering from an underground coalmine fire - Coalmine... | ecosystem: Environmental > Terrestrial > Soil >...
CACTTCTTATACTCAGCCAACGAAGGTGATGACCAGCACGCCAAAGTAATGGCCGCTTCGCTTGATTCTCTCGAGACCCACGTGGTCCTGAATGAGACGACGAACGTCGAATATGTCAATGGACAACTTTTCTACATGAAAGATGGGAATCTGGTCAGGCAGCCATTCGATGCACGCGCGCTCAAGTTGACGGGGAATCCCATTCCTGTGGCATCCGGCGTCGAGTATTACGCTCCGAAACAACTGGGGAATTTTTCGGTTTCGGAAAACGGGGTCCTGATTTATCGCACCGCGTACGATGCGCCCACACAATTTGTATGGCTGGACCGCGCCGGCAAACAACTCGGGTCGATCGGCCAGCCGATGGTTTCCTCGGGACTTCGCTTGTCGCCTGATGGGCACTCTGTGTTGCTGCAGCGACCAGATGCGACAGACAAGTCCAACGTTGATTTGTGGCTCATGAATGTGGATCGCGGTACGCTCTCTCGTCTCACATTCGATCCCAAGCCAGTTTATTCCGGCGCATGGTCGCCCGACGGAAAACAGCTGGCTATCGGCACTGTTCCCGGACAAGTGCAAATCGTGGCTGCGAATGGCAGCGGCAAGGCGAAGGCGGTCACTAAGACGGAGCAGACCTCCGCCAACGTGTCCGACTGGTCGCGGGACGGACAAACCATGCTGCTGAATGCTCAATCTTCGGACACGGGCTGGGACATCTTTACCCTGCCAGTTTCGGGGAGTGAGACGACTCCCTTCGTGCACTCGCCTTTCGACGAAGTCGCTCCTCGATTTTCTCCGGATGGGAAATGGGTCGCTTATCTCTCGAATGAAAGTGGTCGCGGAGAAGTTTACGTCGTTCCATTCCCCGGTCCGGGAGGACGTTGGCAAGTCTCTAATGGAGCTTCGATCAGCGGAGGAGGCAGTGCGCTGGCGTGGAGCCGCGATGGGAAACAGATCTACTACCGCTCGACCGATGGGCCGCTGATGGCGGCTGACGTGGAAACGAAGGGCAATGAGTTGCATGCGGGCGCGCCACGGCAGATTTTCGCAGCCCCCACGGTCGGAAGCATCGATACAGCACCCGATGGGCGAATCCTGGTGCGCGTCTCGGCCGACCACGGGGAGGCGTCGCCCATCACGATGGTGTTGAACTGGGACGCGGAATTGAAATAGAACGCGCAGCACAGATACCTGAGCGGTTCAATGTGGTTTGAAGCATCCAGTGTGACCGGAAACAATGACAAACCGGAAGTATTTCTTAAAGGTCACGCTTATGGCGGGGGACCCCCGCAACAAAAGGCGAGGATGCCGGCTCCACCATCAGTCGGCAGCGGCTTCCAAGGCTGAGATCTTGCTCGTGGGGCGTTGCAGGAATGCGGCTCTCTCCATTTCAAACGCTTCCAGATTCGCCCCGAGATCTTGCTCGTTCCAGCCCATCACCGCGCCGATGCGCAGCGCCGCTTCCCGGCTGCAGGATTCAGACCAGCAAGCTCCGAGCGCTACCGGCACGCGGCGTAACAAGGCATCCGCCAGTGTCGCGGCGTACTCTTTGCGATAAGCCTCGACCACTTCGGCGACAATGTGCGAGGTGTGCGGGCAGATCGGCGCCCGCAACTCCACACTGACCAGGGCCATGCGCGCAATGTCCATGGCGCGCGCGCCGTGCCACTCCATCAAGCCGCGGGCCGTCTCTTCGCTCACCGATCCGGCATGCGCGATCTCAATGACCTCCTGCGTGATCATGGGATCGAGAGCGCTTCCCGGACCCACGGCAATGCCTTTCGGCTCTGGCACCGGGATGCCAATCTTGCGCGCGCATTCGCGGGCTAGCGAGGCCGCGGTGGTCAGCTTCCCGCCGATCACGGAAATCAGGCGCGCCGCGCCGTCATCGGCGTGGTCGTGCAGAAAATGCCGCCGCGTCACCGCCGACGGCTTACCGCCCGTATTCGGCAACGGGCGAATGCCGGCGAACGCATATTTGATGTCGTGAGCCGAAAGCTTTGCCTTCGGAAACAGATGCGCGGCAGTGCGCAGCAGGTATTCGATTTCCTGCGTGGACGCCGCGGTTTTTCCCGGATCGCTGCTATCGGCAACTTCCGTTGTCCCCACCAGCACTTGTTCGTTCCACGGAACGATGAACACCGGACGCCCATCCGCGGCCTCGGTATAAAGCGCGGCATTGGGAGCGCCCGAAAACCGGGGCAGAACGATGTGCGATCCCCGCACCCCGCCGATCATCGGCTTACCCGTGCGCACGGTCGAGCGCTGGCAGATGCGATCGGCCCATGGGCCGGTACAGTTCACGACCCATGCCGCATCCACACGCTGGTCTTTTCCTGTGAGGCGATCGCGGAGCAGAACGCCGCGAGCCCGTCCCTGGGCCACGTCGACGGCAAGCACTTCACAGTGATTGCGAACCACAGCGCCGCCGTCGGCCGCTTCGGTCATCCATTCGGCTACCAGGCGCTCGGGAAACTCGCATTGCGCATCTTCGTAGCTGAGAATGGTCCATGGATGGCCAGAGTCGAGCGCGCGCTGCACGCGGGCTACTTCCATTTCGCCGGGGGCGGTAGATTTTTTTCCGGCAAGGCGCTGGTAAAGCCACAATCCCGCGCGCACCTTCATGGCGCTGCGCTGGCTCTTGTCGTCCAGAAGAAATAGGAAGTGAAGCGGATGCACCAGGTGCGACCGTTCGCGCAGAAGCCGTTCGCGCTCGCGCACCGACTCGCGCACCAGCCCGATTTCTCCATGCTCCAGGTATCTCAGGCCGCCGTGGATGATGCGGGTGGACCGGCTGGTCACGCCCGACGCGAAATCGTTCTGCTCTACCAGCAGCGTGCGCTTGCCGGCGCGGGCGCACTCGCGCGCCAGGGCGACTCCGTTGATGCCGCCACCGATCACCACCACGTGGAAGTGTTGACCTTCCAACGATGGCCGAGGCTTAAGCGCTAAGCTCATGAAATCAAGTTAGATGTTGCATCCAAGGCAGACTCCGGCTTTGCTGGGAGGCTCGACTGCATGCCCATTCTCCCGATTCTCCGCGTTCATGAGAAAGAGTTAAAGGTCACGATAGTCCACGTGAAAATGCGCCACTTGCTGCCTTTGGCTGTTCACAGAATGATACGAAAGTAACCGGAAGCAGTGGTCAGTGATTAGTGGACAGGGGGAGCATAGCCCTGATACTGATCACTTGCCACTGACCACTGACCACGTTGTTTCCGGCTACGCGACCTTGCGCACAGCCCGCGACTGACCCTCGGCGAACAGGCGAATCATCTCGCGATTAAAGGCCGGGATATCGTCGGGTTTGCGGCTGGTCACCAGCTTGCCGTCGGTGACCACTTCTTTATCGACCCAATTCGCGCCCGCATTCCTCAGGTCAGTCTTGAGCGAAGGCCACGAAGTCATCGTCCGGCCGCGAATCCCATTCGCTTCGATCAGCGTCCAGGGGCCGTGGCAGATGGCGGCAATCGGTTTCCCCGCGTCCACAAAATGTTTGACGAACGCCACCGCTGACGGGTCCATGCGCAGGTGGTCGGGATTCATTACTCCACCGGGCAGCAACAGGGCGTTGAAATCCTCAGCCTTCGCCGATTTCAGCGGCACGTCCACGGGAATTTCGTTACCCCATTCTTTATGATTCCATCCTTTCACCTTGCCTTCCTTGGGAGCAATCACTTCGGTGGTAGCCCCCGCGTCGTCGAGCGCCCTTCTGGGTTCCAGCAACTCCGCCTGTTCGAATCCGTCGGTCACAAGAATTGCGACCCGCTTGCCTTGAAGACTATTGTTTGCCATGATTTTCCTCCTGCTATGAATGTGCAACTTGATTGGGTTTCGGGTTGGTGGAAATGATTGGAAAAGAGCTTAAGCAGCGGTAGGATGCGGTCCCCTCTCAGGCGGTTGGCGCTGCAGTCACGGCCAAAATCCATAATCTTCTATGGCGAATAAAAAGCGAAACTAGTAAAATAATCTAATGGCGCGCAGGCCCGACCCCGGCAAGCGGGAGCAGTTTTGGTCGCGTGAGGACTTGAAAGAGATCATGCACAATCTCTCCTTGCTCAGCGAGCACGGCGTACGCGAATTTTACGACCGTGCCTACCGCGAGTGCCGCATCATCAACAGCCATACCTTCCCTTCGGCGCGCGCGGTTCAGGAGCTGGTGCAGGCCTGGAAGCAACTGCGCAAGTGGCGCAAGCCCTAGTGAGTGCGCGCATTGCCTCTTGCATCGGCGGTCATTTACATTGGTTGCCGGATGCCCACTACCGGAGAACGGTTCGAACGAGCAGTTGCCATCATGGAACGCCTGCGCGCCCCCGGCGGCTGCCCCTGGGATCGCGAGCAGACTTTCGATTCCATCAAGCCTTATACCCTGGAAGAAACCTACGAGGTCCTCGAGGCCATCGATAACCGGGACTGGCCGGAACTGGCAGGCGAGTTGGGCGACCTGCTTTTGCAAGTGCTCTTCTATGCCGAGATGGCGAAAGAGCAATCGTCATTTTCGGTTGACGATGTGCTCGACCGTCTTTCTACCAAGCTGATCAACCGGCATCCCCATGTGTTTGGCGACGTGAAGGCCGATACTTCCGCCGAGGTCAAGCGCAACTGGGAAGCGCTGAAGGTGGAAGAAAAGAAGAAACAGCAGGGCATCGCCGCTTCGGAGAAGACGGAACGCCATTCCATTCTCGCCGGAGTTTCGTCGGCCATGCCGTCATTGCTGGAAGGCTACAAGCTCAGTTCGCGGGCGGCGCAGGCCGGGTTTGACTGGCCCAATATAGAAGGCCTGTTCGACAAGCTGCGGGAAGAGACGGATGAACTGCGCGAACATCTCAAAGAATTTCCCGAGCCCGGGCCGCGCCCGCAGGGCCGAGGCATGGCAGGATCGGGACGAACCGTAGTGCCCGAAGCCCTGCAAGAAAAGCTTGAAGAAGAGGTGGGCGATCTGTTCTTCGTGCTGGTGAACATTGCCCGCTATCTTTCGCTTGATCCCGAATCCGCCCTGCGCAAGACCAATCGCAAGTTCAAGCGACGCTTTCAGTGGATGGAAGACCGTCTTCACGAGAGCGGGCGCTCCGCCGAGCAGGCATCCATGGAAGAACTGGAATCGCTGTGGCAGCAGGCGAAAGCTCAGGAAAGCCCAGGGCGAACGGAGAAATCGGCGTGAACCCGGGCTCAGTCGAACTGAGGCGCTGTCACGGGATCGAAGAGTTTCGGGCCTGCGTCGCCCTGCAGAAAGAAGTCTGGAATTTCACCGACGCCGAACTGGTCCCGCTGCGCATGTTCGTGGTCGCCGACAAAGTCGGCGGCCAGGTGATGGGCGCCTTCGACGGCGAAGTGATGGTGGGCTTCGCGCTTTCCGTTCCCGGTGTGCGCTCGGGGCACAGCTACCTGCACTCCCACATGCTGGCGGTGCGGAAGGATCATCGCAATGGCGGGCTGGGACGCCGGTTGAAGCTGATGCAGCGGGAAGACGCTCTGGCCCGCGGCATCGAGCTGATCGAGTGGACATTCGATCCGCTGGAAATCAAGAACGCCTATCTGAATATCGAAAAGCTGGGCGCCATTGCGCGCCGCTACAACATCAACCAGTACGGGATCACGTCGTCGCCGCTGCAGGGAGGACTGCCCAGCGACCGCCTGATCGCCGAATGGTGGCTCAAATCGAAGCGGGTGGAAACGTTGCTGGCGACCGGCACGAATCCTCCGGTCAAAGGCGAAGCCTCAATCGAAGTTCCCGCGGAAATTTACGAGTGGAAGGCCGCGCCGGAAACCCGCGTCAAGGCGCGCGAAGTGCAGGAGCGCAATCGCGAACAGTTTCTGCGCACCTTCGCCCGCGGCCTGGGCGTTCTGGGCTACGAGCGCGACGCCAAAGGTAACGGCAAGTTTTTGTTAGGACACTGGGAAGAGAAGTGGTCGTACGCATCGGAAGCGTAACTCCACCACGGAGTCTCGGAGTCACGGAGAAAAAGTTCTTCTAACTGCTTCCTCCGTGTCTCCGTGCCTCCGTGGTGAAACTGAAACTCTCATGAAAATCGAAGCCATCACGCTGCGCGAGATTCACATGCCGCTCGTCCATTTTTTTGAGACGAGCTTTAGCCGTACTTACAGCCGCCGCATCCTTCTGGTGACCGTCCACAGCGAGGGCGTGGACGGTTGGGGAGAGAGCGTGGTGGGCGAAGACCCCTTTTACAGCAGCGAATGGATCGAGAGCGCGTGGCCCACGCTCATGCGCTACCTCATTCCGGCGCTGCTGGGAAAGCGCGTTGAATCGGGGCGCGACTGTCCGCCGCTATATGCCAAAGTGCGCGCTCATCGCATGGCCAAGGCCGCTCTGGAAAATGCCGTGTGGGACGCGGAAGCCACGCAGAAGAAGCAGCCCCTGTGGAAGTTGCTGGGCGGAGTGCGCCGTGAGATTCCTTGCGGCGTTTCCATCGGCATTCAAGATTCGGTGGAGCAGTTGCTCGAGAAAATTCAGATTGAGCTTGCCGCCGGGTATCGCCGCATCAAGGTCAAAGTCAAGCCCGGTTGGGATGTGAATGTGCTGGAACGCATTCGCTCGCGCTGGGCCGATATTACCTTGAGCTGCGACGCCAACTCCGCGTACACCCTCGATAAGGTCGAGCATCTGCGAAATTTCGATCAGTTCAACCTGCTGATGATCGAGCAGCCGCTGTGGAATGATGAGATCTATTACCACGCGCGTCTGCAGAAGGAACTGCGCACCGCAATCTGCCTGGATGAATCGATCGTCAATGCCCGCAGCGCGGCCTTTGCGGCCGACATCGGAGCCTGCCGTATCGTGAACATCAAGGTGGGCCGCGTGGGCGGGTTTAGCGAGGCCATCAAAGTTCATGATGTCTGCCAGTCGCACAAAATTCCTGTGTGGTGCGGCGGCATGCTGGAAACCGGCATTGGCCGCGGCCACAATATCGCGCTCTCCACGCTGCCAAACTTCAGCCTACCCGGCGATGTGTCGGCCTCTAAGCGCTATTGGAAAGAAGATATTGTGGAGCCCGAAATCGAAGTGTCGCCCCAGGGCATGATCGCAATTAGCGACACGCCGGGAACCGGCTATCGCGTGAAGCCGGACCTCATTGAAAAGCTGACGGTGCGGAAGGAAACGCTGCGCGCCTGATCAACACTCAAGGACGGCTCTGATGAATCGCAGAAGCATCGGGCGGATGAATGACCTGCGCCAGTTTCACGTCCTGCTGCTGCAACAGCTGTACGGCTTTGGCGAAGGGCAGATCGTCGGGCAGGCGCTGGAAGTCTTCGAAAGTTTCATCTGAGACGAGATTCAAACTCTTCAGCAACAAAATTTTGCCCGTAAGTTTCAACGTCATCTGCGTGACTACCCAGTTGCCGTCGCCCGCATCGGCCTGCTGCACGCGGAAGCTGCCGCCTTTATCGAGACGTCCGAAGATGCCCCATCCAAAGTTCACTTCTCGGAACAATGTTCCGTCAATGCGTGCAATGCGCCGCGAGGATGCGTCGATCAGAAGGTATCCTTCCATGCCTTGCAGCACCTGCTCCACGCTGGAGGGCGGGGAGTACGAGGGATTCGGCTTGAAGTTCAAGCGAATCAATTGCGACCCGGCCTTGCCTAATCCCGCCGCGGCGTTCTCTGTTCCCGCGTACTGGTAACAAAAGGCGTCGGGCAGGGCCTTCATGATCCGCATCGTGTGTTCCATTTCCTGCTTTTCGCGTTCCTGCTTGCGCCGCAGCTGATCGGGATGGCTCGCCAATTGCGCCAGCTTGTCAGCTTCGGCGCGCTCCTGCTCGGCGGTGAGTGGCTGATCGGTGTGACCCACGATCATGGTCGCCATAGCTTCATTGGCTTCCGCGTAAATTCTGTTTTGCACGTCTTTCTGGGTGGTGCGCCGCGAATGGAACATGAATTTGACCGAGGTGTTCTGCCCCGCCGCAATTTCATTGGCTACCACCGATCGCATGAGCTCCGCGGCGTCCGCGGGTTTAGCGCTTTGCGCCGGAAGCAAGGCTGCCGAAGCCATCAACGCCACGAATGTACACAAGTGTGCAATTCTTGCCGGTGCGTGTTGTGGCTCCCCGGAGGTCATGCAGGTTAGTGTCGCAATTCAACCGCCAAGTTGTAACAAAGCGCGCAACTCAGCGATTTACAGTAGGAGGGCCTACAGAGATTGTGAGGAGGGAAAACTTTTGCACAGCTTAGCGAGGAGATTTCCTGGTATCCGGAGACTCAGCCGAAGGAGCATTGCGTGCCGATTTCTCGCATTCCGCTTCCAGCAGGTCCACGCCTCCAGCGAACGAAAGGTTCGAAGGCACCCGCCGGAAGTCGCTGAACGACTCGTCATAAATCATGCTCAGGCTTTTGAAGACGAGAATCTTGCCTGTCATGCGCAGGCTCATGGCGGTGATTTCCCAGGCTCCGTCACCAACGTCGGCCTGCTGCACGCGGAATAGGCCCCCTTTGTCGAGGTGACCGAGAATGCCCCAGCCGAAGCTGACGTCGCGAAACAGGTTGCCGTCAATGCGAGCGAGGCGCCGGGCGTTGGCGTCGATCAGAAGATATCCCTGCATGCCTTGGAGCACTTGCTCGACGCGCGTGGGCGGTGTGTACGACGGATTGGGCGCGAACTTCAGCCGTACCAGTGGATCGCCCACCTTGCCCAGACTCTGTTCGCCGTTTTCCGTGCCCGCGTATTCATAGCGGAAGGCATCGGGTAGAGCTTTCACGATGCGCAGGCTTCGGTCCGCGTCTTCTTTTTCGCGCGTGCGCTTTTTGCGCAGCTGGTCGGGATTATTGATCAACCATGCGAGACGATCTTTTTCGGCCTGCTCCTGCTGCGGCGAGAGAGGCTGGCCGTTCACGGCAATCAGCATTCCGGCCATCGCGTCGTTGGTTTCGACATATAGATGGGTCTGCGAACCCTTCGGCGTCTGCCGCAGCGAGCGAAACATGTGCTTGACGTCGGTGGCATTGGCAGCGGCAACTTCCCGGGCTACCGTTTCTCGCACCAGGTCGTTCGCCGAGATTTGGGGCGAGCTTGTCTCTTGCCCCAGGCACCATGGCGCGGCCAATACCAGGACGCTGAGAAGTGACAAAACGATCCGTCTTGTCTTCGCGAAAAACATCGCTGCCTTAGTTTAGCAACTCGCAGCAAACGGTTGTAATTACGGTAGTCAAAGCCGGATTTCACCATCAAGGAGTACAGAAGTCACCGGCAAACTCCCGCTCGCGCTTGCCGCTGGTTCGCGGAGTTGGGTATAGTCGAAGGGAACGACTTGGCGGTCGGGCACCAGCCTGCCTTCCCAGAATCCCGGTACTCCAGAATCCGCTTCCCTGAAAAGGAGAACATCATGAGTGCTCCGATGTCGGCAGACTTGGCGCAGATCGGCAAATCGGTGGTCATTAAGGGTGAGTTGTCAGGCAGCGAAGACCTTTACGTAGACGGTCAGGTGGAAGGTACGATCGCCCTCAAGAACCACAGTTTGACGGTCGGTCCCCACGGCCAGGTCAAAGCTTCGGTGGAGGCCAAGGGCCTCGTGGTGCAAGGGAAACTCGAGGGCAACGTGCTGGCCAGCGATCGCGTCGAACTACGCAAATCGGCGGTGGTGACCGGCGACATTTCCACCCAGCGGATCTCGATTGAAGAAGGCGCCTACCTCAAAGGCAAAATCGATATCCAGGGCAAAAGCGAGAAGGTTGCTGCAAAGTAACTTCTGCCCGCCCTGGCAGGGGATTAAAGTAATACTTTAGGTGGTTAAGTCCCAGTCCCAAAGCGCCAGGTGCCGCGGGAGAGGCAGAGCGAGTTCTTAGTGGCATCAGTCAGTCATAACTTCATGAAGCTTTTTCGCGGCTCATCAGGTCGAACGCAAGCGGAACCCCAGGCCGCTCAGAAATTAACCCGCCGTTCCAGCGGCTTGGGCGAACTCGCCCGGCTTTGGAACAGCGAGACACCGCTTTGCATTCTCGACTTGGGCTCAACCTCGCCGTCCAACATCCGTTTCTTCACCGAACGCAGTCACAAGATTTACAGCGAAGATCTTCTCGTCGCCTCTACCGACCCCGCCCTCGTCACCAAGGATGAAGAAGGAAAAGCGGCTTTAGACAGCCGGAAGTTTCTGGCTGACAACGTGGTATACCCCGCGGCGCACTTCGACGTTGTGCTGTGCTGGAACCTGCCCGATTATCTGGACGAAAGCCTGGTGCGCCCGGTGATGGGCCGCCTGTGGTCGGTGCTCAAGCCGGGTGGCATGCTGCTGGCGTTCTTTCACACCAAAGATGCTGGGCCGGACTCGCCCTGCTACCGCTTTCATATCGTCGAGAAAGACGTTTTAGAAATGCAGCCCATCGTGCTGCGCCGCGAGACTCGCCGCGGGCCCACTGGAGCGGTTCACACCGCAGTCAGCGACGGATTCCGCCTGCAGCGCGTCTTCAATAACCGCCACATCGAGACCCTGTTCCGCGACTTCGCCTCCATCAAATTCTTCCTGGCCAGAGATAATGTGCGGGAAGTGCTGGTCGTGCGCTGATTTCAGATTGTAGATTTCAGATTGCAGATTTCGCCCCGGCACGTCTCTGCAATCTAAAATCTAAAATCTGCAATCTAAAATCTGCAATCTGCAATCTGCAATCAGGAACCAGTTCGCTGCCGTTCCTCCCACACCCAATTGCTAAAATCCTTCCGCAGCTTGGTTTTCAGCAGCTTTCCCGTCGATGTGTGGGGAAGTTCGTCGACGAATACGTAAGCCTCCGGCACCTGCCATCGCGCAAAACGCTTTCCCAGAAAAGCGCGTAATTCGTCTTCGCTCACCCGCATTCCATCCTTCACCACGACCACTGCCAACGGACGCTCTTGCCACTTCGGATGCGGAACGGCAATGACGGCTGCCTCTTTCACGGCTTCATGCCCGACAATCGCATTTTCCAGGTCAATCGAACTGATCCACTCTCCGCCGGATTTAATCATGTCTTTCACGCGGTCGGTGATCTTGATATAGCCTTCCGCGTCGATGGTGGCAACGTCCCCGGTGCGGAACCAGCCATCCGCGGTCCACTTATCGCCTTGGTCGAGGTGGTAATAGTTGGCGGTGACCCATGGTCCGCGCACTTCGAGTTCACCCGCTGTCTGGCCGTCCCAGGGAACTTCTCCATCGACAGTCATCACGCGTGTCTCAATGAACGGGCTAGCCAATCCCTGCTTGGCTCGCAGGTTGTAGCGCTCGTCTTCGGACCAGCCTTGCATGTGAGGTTTGGGAATGCAAACCGTGGCGAGAGGCGCGGTTTCCGTCATGCCCCAGGGCTGAATGACGCGCACGCCGTACCTATCGAAGCGGCGGAACATGGATTCAGGCACCGCCGAGCCGGCCGAGATGAGTCGCATCCCGGGAACCAGCTTCCACCGTCCGGGATTGGTGTCCAGAGCCTGCAGCACGGGGAGCCATACCGTGGGTACGCCGCCAGTCAGCGTGACGCGCTCGTTTTGCAGAAGGTCCAGGAGCGCTTCCGGCTGCAGATTCCGCCCCGGCAACACTTGCTTGCATCCATTCATGGTCGCGGCATAGGGAACTCCCCAGGCGTTCGCGTGAAACATCGACATGGCGTAAAGAACCGTGTCGTGACAACTGAACGACAGTTGGTCGGGCAAGGACATGCTGAGAGTGTGCAACGCCAGCGCCCGGTGCGAGTAAAGGACTCCTTTGGGGACGCCGGTTGTGCCCGAGGTGTAGCACATAGTCGCGCCATCGTCTTCCGCTTTGGCGGGAAGGACTGGTTCGCCGTCACTCTGCGAGAGAAAGTTCTCATAGAGCTCGCATCCCTCGGGAAGCTGGCCGCAGCAGCCATGATCCGCGACAAAGATGCGTTCGAAACGAACCCGAGGCCGGATTTTTTCGAAAACATCGAGCAGCACATCGTCGACGATCAGGAAGCGGTCTTCCGCATGATTGACGATGTAGGTGAGTTCGTCAGTATGCAACCGCAGGTTCAGCGTGTGCAAAATCGCCCCAGTTGCGGGCACGCCGAAGTAGGCTTCCAGGTGCTCGTGCTCGTTCCACATCAGACTGGCGACGCGGTCACCCGAGCGGATGCCGGCCTGCAGCAGCGCAGCCGAGAGTTGCCGCGAGCGCCGGTACAGATCGCGGTAAGTGCAGCGATGCACCGAGCCGTCGGGCTGCGCGGAGACGATTTCAACATTGGGGAAAAGTTTGTATGCCCGGTCTAACATGCTGTCGAGCAGCAGCGGGCTGGACATCATGGTGGATTTCATAAGCTCTCCATCCCCAGCGAACGCTGGGGATGCTGCATCTCCGGCTGGTGCGACGGCAACAATACGACGAGAATCGGCGAGCGATTATAGCCCCAAAAGAGAATGTGCCCGCGGGAAATTCCGTTCTGGCTCAGCTTACTTCCACACGATTACGCCCATGCGGAACAGGTAATGGCATGAGAGTTCAATTTTTTGGGCTGGCACTGCGGAGGAAAGAATCTGCCGCATTTCTTTCGCGGTGTAGGCCCTCTTTACGGAGGCCAAGCCGTCTATACGTGACACGTGACTGCGCATCAGAAGAAAGCCTGCGTACACAAGCGCGAGATGCAGCGGGTGGCGGATCAGATCGTTGATGAGCACAGCGCGACGGCTTACGCGAAGGGCTTCGCTGGCGAACGCTGCCAGTTCCGTTGGCTCGAGGTGATGCGCGAACAGGCTGCAACTGACTAAGTCGAAGCTACCATCGCGGAAGGGAAGAGCTATTGCGTCGGCAACTAGCCCACGATGTCCGCGCTGCAAGTGCGAAGGGACGCGGTCGAGATCGGTGATATCCAGCGTGATTCCTTTGCGGGCTAATTGCCGGCCTGCCTCTCGCGGCACTTCGCCGAACCCCGAGGCGACTTCTAAAACAGAAAAATGTTTCTGGCCGGTTACGGATGCGGCGCGTTCGATCAGGCACCGGGTCGTGGAGACGCCGCCAAACCACCGGTTGATGCGGCAGAGATCGCGCAGCGAAGTCTGTGCCTCAAGCGGAGGGCAGAGATCTGAATCGAGAACTTCCTCTGTGTTGACTCGCTGCATGACGAGATCGTCCAGAGAGTTTAGACGACTTGCCCGTGAGATTTGTCAAGCTTTTGGCTGCTGGTGCGCGCGTGGATTCTCTCAGCGAACTCGGCGAATTCCTCGGCGATCTCCGCGGTTAAGCTCTTTTTACCGCCGAGAACGCAGAGACATCCCGCCGAGGCCGCAGAGAACTGCTCAGACTTCGGCCAATTCTTCTTCCAGCAGCTGCTTGTTGTACAGGTCGCTGTAGTAGCCGTTGCGGGCCAGCAACTCGTCGTGGGTACCGAGTTCGACGATGCGCCCGCCGTGGAGCACGGCAATGCGGTCGGCGTTGCGGACCGTGGAAACTCGGTGCGAAATAAAAATAGTCGTGCGCCCCTGCATCACATCGCGCAGGTGGTTGAGGATCTTATCTTCGGTGTGGGTATCAACGCTGGAGAGTGCGTCGTCGAGAATCAGAATCCGCGGATTGCGGATCAGCGCGCGGGCAATCGCGGTACGCTGCTTCTGCCCGCCCGACAGAGTGATGCCGCGCTCGCCAACCATGGTGTCGTAGGATTCAGGGAAGCTCTCGATGTCGGCGGCGATGTTGGCCGCCGCGGCCGAGATGCGAATGTCGGCGTCGCTGGCCGTCTCCACCCCGAGCGCAATGTTCTCGCGAATGCGCTCGCTGAACAGGAAAGTTTCCTGTGGCACAAAGCCGATATTTTGCCGTAACGAGGCCAGCGTAAATTCGCGCACGGACCGGCCGTCGATCAGCACAGTGCCCGGTTCGGCGTCGTAGATGCGGGGGATCAGGTTGACCAGTGTCGTCTTGCCCGATCCAGTGGGGCCCACAATCGCCAAGCTGCTGCCTGCAGGAATGCGCAGGTTGATGTCGTGGAGAACCGGCTTGCCTTCATAGCTGAAGTTTAGCCCGCGGAATTCGATTTCGCCGGTGATCTCCCGCTCAGCCGCGCCGGCTTGGTCTTTGATCTCCGGCTGTTCCTGCATGATTTCGTTCAGCCGTCCCAGCGAAGCGGTGCCACGCTGAAAAAGATTGATGACGTAGCCCAGCGCGATAATCGGCCAGGTGAGCTGCGCCATGTAGGCACTGAAGGAAACGTACTGCCCGAAGTCGATACGTCCGGCGAGGACCTCTCGTCCGCCCAGCCACAACACCAGGACGGCAGCGCAACCCAGCATGAATTCCAGCGTCGGCCACAGCATGCCCATCAGCCGCACTAAGCCTAGGCTGCGGCGGATGTATTCCTGATTCTCGCCTTCGAAGGCTTTGATCTCGGCTTCTTCCTGCACGTAGGCGCGAATGAGCCGCGCTCCCGAAAAATTTTCCTGCGCGCGCGCCGAGATCTCCGAGAACATGGCCTGAATTTTCTCGAAGCGGTCGTGAATCTGCCGTCCGAAATACTGAATCACGATGCTGGCGACCGGCAGGGGCAGGAACGTGTACAGGGTCAGCTTGGGGCTGATAGAAAGCATGAACGCCAGGGCGCCGGCCGTCACCACAAATGTGTTGGCCGTGTACATGATGGCCGGGCCAAGCAGGTTTCGCACCGCGCTTAAATCGTTGGTGGCGCGCGCCATAATGTCGCCGGTGCGATGCCGCTGGTAATAGGAGTAGCTGAGCCCTTCGAGGCGGGCGAACAGATCGTTACGCAGGTCGAACTCAATGTCGCGCGAGATGCCGATGACGATCCACCGGGTCAGGAACTGGAAGATGCCCTTGGTCACGGCGATGGCGAGCAGCATTCCCGCATAGAGCAGCAGCTTGTGCTGGGTCACGCCCTGTTTCAGCGCCTCGGCCGCACTGCCCAAAACTTTCGGAAACAGAATCCAGATGCCATTAGTGAGGAAGACGCACACCGTGCCCAAGATGTATCCCCAGCGATAGCGTTTCAGATAGGGCAGCAGCGGGCGCAGGTTCTTGGCAAGCATGCAGATTCAGTAGATGAAATTTTAGCAGGTGGGGTGCAGGATTCCGCGCCTGGCGGCTTGAACGGATCAGCAACATCCAGCAGAAGTAAAGCCGCGGAGAGCGCCAACAATGGTCCGGCAGTGCTGAACAGTGCCCGGCCCACCGTCCCAGGGGCGCCGCTGTAGTATCCATCCAGTACAAACACTAAGATCGACGTGGCTGCGGTGGGAATCAGCCAGGATCGCGGAAACTTTCTCAGGCGCGGAATTCCGAGCGGCAGCAGCCACACGAATACGTACCAGAAATTGCGATCCCACAGCGACGACGCAAACTGGCTCAGGTAGTGATCGTTCCCCCGCAGCCCCGCGGCAAAATGAATTGGATTCTCCACCCCGCCAGTTATTTTCCAGTGAAGCGCTGTCATCGCCGCCACGCTCACGATCCAACTGGCAACAATCCAGGCGGCGCTCCGCCCCGGCGCTTGCAACCTGCGGCGAGCGACCAGCCACCACGCTCCGGTGAAAACGATGTTGAAGGGAATGAAGGATTCCTTCGTGAGCGCCCCCAGCACGGCGATCACGGGTAGCCACCATAGGCGCAATTCCGCGACGCTCCAGAGCAGCGCGAGCAGAAAAAAGCCTTCTCCTGCGTCCACCAGCCCGACCAGCCGCAAATTCGGAACCGCGAAATTGACCAGGTAGAGCAACGCTGCGACCAGCGAGATCGGGTAACTGCCCAGCTGGCTCGTGCCAAGCACAACCATCAGCAGCGCGTTCGCGGCCACAAATAGCGAGTCGGACGCGAGCAGTCCAAACATCACCGGGTTCCAGGTGTGCACCCGCCCATCTGCGAGATGGTAGAACGCCCTCGCCACCCACGGCACCAGAACGCGAAACCGCATATGTTCAGGGCCCGGAACCGGCGCTCCGGTCACAATCGCCGCATAACTTTTTACGTCGACAAGCCCGGGTACTGCGCGCGGATCGTAGCGGTTGAGCGTCGGATAACCGAGTCCAAAGGCAATCACGAAAAAGAGGCAGAACAATGCCGCGAATCGAAACGTGTTGAATTGGTGGTATCCGAACCCGCTGCTGTGGCCGGCGCGATTCGAAGAATTGACCTGGACAGATTCCACATGCGCAAAGCTAGGCGGGCAAGTCTAGCCTGTCAAGGTTCGAGACTATCAGCGACGAGACCGGCTGGCCGTAGGACCGGCGCTCGCTTTGTTTTGCGAGTCAAGATGAGCAGGGAACAGGTCGCGTCCGAAAACAGCCACGCTGATTGCAACCACGAGCAAGCTCCAGGGCGTGAGGAACAGCCACCCGGCGTTGGAGAGAAACAAATCACTCACTCTCATGAGTATGCCTCCGAGTATGCGTCGATGATGACCGGATCAAAATTGCAACGAAGCGGTGAAGCGATCACAGCGAACCAGAATTCCTGATGCAAACTGGCGGCCCGGCAACAGCCGGGCCCCTTTTCTCCCTCAGCATCCCACTGGATCAAGCGGCCGCAATTATTGCGCGGGAGGAGCTGCAGGCGCCTGCCGATTCATGCGTTCCTGCATGCGTGCCTCGTGCTTGGCTTCCATTTCTTTCAACTGCGACTGCTGCTCTGGCGTTAGCAGGGCATACAGCTGGTTGTGAACGCGTGTCTCAGCCACGGTCAGCTGGGCCTGAATCTGCGCCTTCTGCGCCGCTAACGCCTGCACCTTGGCTTCATCGAACTGCCCTTCGACATACTGGCGGAGCTGCGTGTCGATCTGGTGCTGTTGCTGGAACAGCGGCTTCATCGCGGGATGCTCTTTCTCCATGATGGCTTTCATCTGCGTCTTCTGCTCATCGGTCAGATTGAGCTTCTTGCCGAAGAATCCCATCCCGTGCTCGTGCATACCGTAGGCATGGTCGTGCATCGGTGGGGCCGGCGGAGCGTCCGCGGTCTGCGACTTCGCGAGCGCCGAGCCCATCAGAACGGCCATAGCCGCAATTAACAAACGGGAACGAAACGATTTCATAGTTACTCCTCATGTCCCAGCATGGCCGGGATTTTGCGTACACTGATACAAACACGGCTGGCGGCGAAAAAGCCGTAAAAAATCGTCCGCAGCGAGTAAAGTTTTGTAACCAAAGGACTACGTCCGGTTGGCCTGTGTCATAACAGTGACAATTCTTTACTAGGGAGCGCCCTTCCGCTGATGCAGAATTGATGCAGTATGGATCGAATACTGGTCATTGATGACGACGTCGAACTCTGCCACTTGGTCGGCGAATACCTGCGCGCGGAGGGTTTCACTACGGAATGTGTGCACGACGGCGAGAGCGGGCTGAAGAAAGCCACTGTCGGCGAGTACGTGCTGGCGGTGTTAGATGTTATGTTGCCGGGCATCAACGGATTTGAAGTGCTGCGCCGAATTCGCGCCACCTCGCGCTTGCCCGTACTGTTGCTGACCGCGCGCGGCGAGGATGTGGACCGAATTGTGGGACTGGAAATCGGCGCCGACGATTATCTTCCCAAACCATTTAATCCGCGCGAACTGGTGGCTCGCATCCGCGCAGTGTTGCGCCGGACCCAGGGTGAAGGCAGTGGATCACCGGCCGCGCCCGATATGGTCACCGTCGGTGATGTGGAGTTGGATCCCGCCACGCGGACCGTGCGCCTGGAAGGCAAGCCCGTCGAATTAACTTCGGTCGAATTCAACTTGCTTGAAGTATTACTGCGCGAAGCCGGGCGTGTGGTGCCGCGCGAGCGCCTGGTGAATGCCGTGCTCAGCCGCAAGTTTTCTCCCTTTGACCGCAGTATTGACATGCACGTCAGCAAGGTTCGCAAAAAACTGGGCGACACCGATAACGATGAGCACATCAAAACGGTGCGCGGTGTAGGCTATATTTTTGCTCGTCCGCGGGAGAAGTCGAAGATCAGTTAACGCATCATGAAAAGTCTCTTCTTACGCATTTTCTTGTCGTTCTGGATGGCGCAGGCGCTGTTCGTCGTGGCCGCGATCCTGGTGACGGTGGCCTTCCGCCCCCGCAATTCCACTTTCGAAGCCCTGCGCGCTACCGCGTTGAACGAAGCCGTCAACGCCTACGAAGAGGGCGGACAGTCGCAGCTTCACAAATATTTCGACAATCTTGACGCCACCCAGCACGTGCGTGGTTTTCTCTTCAACGAACAGGGAATCGAACTATCCGGTAGGCAAGCGCCGGATTGGGCCATGCGCGTAGCGGCGGGCGGCTCGCGCGCACCGCACGATGGATTTCTTTTCCCTGCGCCGCCGGTGCAGCGCGATTCGCGGGCGTCTTCTGACGGTGCGCACCGCTACACGCTGGTTTTGGGAACTCCGCCCGGACCTCGAGTTTTCATCGGCCCGCGCGGCGTACCCAGTACTGGCTTGATCATCGGCGTCATCACCTCCGGCCTGGTGTGTTATCTGCTCTCCTGGTATCTGACCAAACCGATCATGCGCCTGCGCACGGCAACCCGGCAGCTAGCTGCCGGAGACCTGAGCGCGCGAACCGGCGCTCGTGCCGGCGCCGGGCGCGACGAGGTGGCGGGACTGATGCGCGACTTCGACGCTATGGCCGAGCGCATCGAGACTTTGTTGAATGCGCAGTCCCGCTTGCTCAACGACATCTCGCACGAGTTGCGCTCGCCTCTGGCCCGCCTGAATGTGGCGCTCGGCCTGGCTCGCCAGCGCGCGGGTGGCGAGAGCACCGAGATGCTCGACCGCATTGAAATGGAGGCCAGCCGCCTCAACGAGTTGATTGGCAGAATTCTCACCTTGGCGCGCCTGGAAGATGGAGAACAACTGGTTCCGCAAACTCCGGTGCCTTTGGCGGAACTGGTGGAGAGCGTGGTCGAAGACGCGGAGTTTGAAGCGCAAGCGCGGCACTGTCACGTGCATGCGGCCATCGCCCCGGGCGATTGGGAAGTGCGGGGCAATCCATCTCTGCTGCACAGCGCCATCGAGAACGTGGTGCGTAACGCGATCCGTTATACCCAGGAAGGTTCCACCGTCGACGTGGACTTGCGCCGCGAGGCGCGCGCCGGCACTTCTGAAGCTGTGCTCCGGGTGAGCGATTCCGGACCGGGAGTCCCTTCCGACGCCTTGGCCAAGCTGTTCCAGCCGTTTTATCGCCTGGACGAAGCGCGTGGACGCATGACCGGCGGTGTTGGCCTGGGCTTGGCGATCACCGAGCGGGCGGTGCGCTTTCATGGCGGAAAAGTTTCCGCATCCAATCGCCAGCCCGGCGGCCTGATGGTCGAGATCCGCTTGCCCTTGCTGCCGGCCGCTCCTCAGCCGGGGAAGCAGGTTGAGCCGGTTTCGGCGGAAGCGTAGGAGCGGCTTCCGGCTTCCGCTTTCCGGCTTCCGGAAAATCCCCGACCTCGAATCGCGGCACAACGAATGACAGAAGGACCCAGAGCCGAGAGCCGGAAGCCGAAACTCCCCGCCTTCCCGTATACTGGTGAGCGGCGAACCACCGGGCAACTCCTGACAGTTCTCGTGGTTCCAATCAGTGTTTGCGGCAGATTGCTCTTCCCGCGTTTTCCTGATACACCAATGGGTTGAGATTTCCCGCATTTTAAGATCGCAACCACCCGGACGGCGGGGCGCCGAGGGTGTGTGCTCGCGCCAACCTCACGCATACAGGGAGATGAACGAAAGAATGTCGAAACGATTGGGGCTGCTCGGGGTGGGACTTCTGGTTTCCATCGGACTGCTGGTGGCGTGCGGGAGCAACTACAACTCCTCGTCCGATGGCCTGTTTTTGGTGGGCAGTCAGGGATCGGGAGTCATCGAAACCTTCAGCTTCAACTTAAACAGCGGCCACGTGTCGCCGATTGCCAATTCACCCAACGACACCGCGGCCCAGACCTGCGTCCTGAACGGCTTGCCGTCCTCCCTGGTGATGGACCCCAAGGGAGCCTACGCCTACACCATCATCAATGCGACTTCGGCCTGTGATACCGCCACGAATAAGAGCAAAACCGGGATCCAGGTGTCCAAAGTCAATTCCGACGGGTCAATGACTGCAGGAAACCTCGTCGGACTGAACCCAGGCCCGTCACAAGTCCCCGTAGTCCCGAACACGCTGACGATGGACTCGGCGGGAAAATTTCTCTTCGTGGCCAATCGCCAGACGAGCGACAGTTCGGGGGCTGCGGTCTCGGGTTCCATCTCCGTATTTACCATTGCAAGCGACGGCAGTTTGACCGAGGTGGCGAATTCGCCCTTCATCCCGGCTTCGACCACGAGCACTCTTCCCGACATCATCAGTGTGGCGGTGACCCCTACGGTGCTGCCGGCGAACGGCATCAGCGGGATACAAAACTCGGTGTGCTCTTCTCCCGGCAACACTGCCCCAACCTCGGAATACTTGTATGCCGTGGACACGGTGGGGGATCAGCTCTTCGAATTCCAGGTGGATACCTCCTCGGGGGTTTTAACCGCGATGACGGGGCCGAACCTGCTTGCCCCGTTTGCTACCAGCCAGGTGCCGGTTGGGATAGCGGTGGATCCTTGCGACCGCTTCGTGTATGTGAGCAATAGCCAATCGAACAGTGTCAGCGCATACACGATTTGCAATGCGGTTCAGCCAATGGCAGGATGCCCCGTTGCAGACGGCAGCCTGATTCAAGTCTCCAAATCCCCTTTTTCTCTGACCGGAAACGCCAATGGAGCCGGGCCGCTGGTAGTCGATCCTTTCGGCAATTCTGTGTACGTACTGGGAACCCTGTCGAACACCATTTCGCTGCTCAGAATCAGTCCGGTGAGCGGGAGCTTAACGGTGAATGCCACTCCGATTGCCACTGGAGCCAGTCCAAAGTCCATCGCGATTCGCAGCGATGACACTTGGCTCTTTGTGACTAACTACGGGGCGGCGACGGTTTCGCAGTACTCGGTAACGCCGGCGACCGGCGTGCTGGGCGCGCAGCCCTCGATTACCACGGACAACTATCCCTGGGGCGTGGCAGTGAAGTGACAGCCATCGAAATCATTAACCACGAAGGTCACGCAGGTTCACGAAGGAAATCAGCCGTCTCCTTTGTGACCTTCGTGGTTAATTCTCTCCCCTAGGTCGGCACCTTCAAAATCAAGTAGCCCCCGACCAGCACGAAAATCAGGTCCGGGGACCAGGCCGCGAGCGCGGGCGGCAGTTGGCTGAGGTTGCCCATGGCCTCGAACAGCCGCGAGATCACGATATAGAACACGGCAATTCCCACTGCCACGGCGACGCCCGTGATGGCTCCCCGTTTCCCGGTGGATAATGAAAAAGGAATCGCCAGGAACGCCATGATCAGCGTGGTCAGCGGGTACGAGAGCTTCTCATGCAGTTCGACCCGCAGGCGCACCACGTCGAATCCACTCTGCTGCAAATCGCGAATGTAGCTGTGCAGCTCCTCGTAATTCATCTCCGTGTCTTGCTTCACTTCCTTCTTGAAATACGAGGGCGTCTCGGAAAGGTCGGCGAAGGTAGCCACTTCAAAGGGACGGTAACTGGCAATGGCTGAAACGTTGAGAGAGCGCTCCCACCCGCGTTCGTATTCCCAGCGATTCAAATTGTCGGACCAGCGGGCGCGTTCCGCATGGATGCGCCGGGTGACGGTGAAATTCGCTTTATCGAGCTGAAAGACGGTGATGTTGCCGAACTGGTCGCGGTCCGGATCGAAGAACTGGTAGTAGTAAATCTCGCTGTTCTGGCCAAAGATCCATTTCCTGTCGGGTCGCAGGTAAGTTTGCGCGGGCTTGCCTTTGATCTGGTTGTGCAGCGCCTCTTGCCGCTTGTTGGTGTGCGGAAAATAGAACTGGTCGGCAAAAAATAATCCCCCCGCCAGGATCGCAGCCGCCACGATCACCGGAGTCACTACCCGGTAAATGCTGGTCCCGGTCGCCTTGATCGCAGTGATCTCATTGGACCGCTGCATGAGTCCAAACGTCACCAGCACCGCCAGCAGCATCACCAGAGGCGCGATCTTGTATAGCAGGTAGGGCGTGACATTCAGCAGGTACTCGGCGACCACCGTAGTCGGAATCTTATTGCGCAGGATGTCTCCCACCAGTTCGAACAGGGTGAAGACCAGCACCAGCACCAGAAAGGTGGAAAGGATCATGCCGAGATACAAAAAGAAATCGCGCAAAACGTAATCGTCGAGCAGGGTGGGGAAGCTGGCATTGAACACGCGGCGCCGCGTCGAGGCGCGCTCGAAGGCGTTTTCCCGGCGAGCGCGAGGCAAACCAGGGCGGCCTGGCTCCTGCTTGCGCCACGCGCGGAACGAAGCCAGCTCAAACGGCCGCTTCTCGGCGCGAAACAGCAAAAACAGTCCCAAGGCGAGAAACGCCAGATCCGCCAGCCACGCGCCGAACCACGGCGACACCTTGCCCTGGCGCGCCATCGACACTCCGATCAGCGACACCACGTAATAGGTGAAGACCAGCACAATCGTGAGCACGAATCCGCCGGACTTGCCGCTCTTCTTGGAAGAGAGGCCCAGCGGGATTCCGACCAGCGCGAGCACCAGGCAGGCCGTGGGCAGCGCGAAGCGGCGATGAAATTCGATGAGGTACCAGCGCGCGGAAACCGGGTCGGAGCGGCTGGCCTTCTGCAGCAGCGCGCCCGTACTCATCAGGCTGGCGGGCAGGGACTCATCCCCCTTATTCTCCGTGGACGGCAGCTCGATGGGAATGTCGGTTTGCTGGAAGGTAATGATCTGGTAGTGGTCCGCGTTGTTGGGATCGGTTTCGTGCTCGGAGCCATCGATTAAGTGCAGGTGCAGGCGGTCGGGGCCTTCGCTGACGACCACGCCTTCTCTCGCCAACGTGATTTTTGGGGTCGCGGCGTCGCTCAGATCGGCCATGAAGACCCCTTTCCACACCGCCGCTCCCTGCGCGCTCTTCACGTCCTGCACGTAGAGCACGATCTTGGGGAATCCTTCGTAAAAAACGCGCGGATGGATTTCAAAGGAGACTTGCGATCCTTTAAGGCGGTCTTCGAGATGGCCCAGGGCGGCTTGCGAGCGGGGCGCGACATAGACTCCGTTGAACAGCGCCAGCGCCCACGCCGCCAGCACAAAGATGGAGAGCACCCGGAGAAAACTCCACACGCCCATGCCGCTGGCACGCATGGCGGTGATTTCGCTGTCGGCGGCCAGACGGCTCAGCCCGATCAGGATTCCGACCAGCACGCTCATCGGCAGGGTATAGGTCAACGCCAGGGGAACGGTGAACGAGAAAATTTCGGCGACGCTGGGCAGAGGAGCGCTGGCCCGAACTACCAGTTCGAGAATGTGTCCCAGGTCGCGGGTGAACAGGACAAAGGTGAAGATCGCCGCGCCGATCAGGGCGTGAGCCGTCACTTCCCGCAGGATGTAGCGGGTCAGAATCCGCATGAGAAGACGCGCTTAAGCCGAGGATAGCATGGCCACGTTTTCCTGTGGCGCCACATAACTCTCAGCACATATAGAATTGTGACGCCATGAAGAACATCACCGCCGTGTTCATTTTGATGCTGCTTGGAATCCCCGCGCTAGGTCAGAGTCATCCCGCGGAACGCCCGCACATTCTGGGCGTCGATCACGTGGCGTTCTACACTACCGCGCCCGACGGCGTGCGAAAACTGTACACCGAGGTGCTCGGCCTGGCCGCCGCCGATCCCGTCGAACCGGGCGAGAACGCGCGCTACCTGGTGGGCGCGCAGTGGGTCGGCTACAGCCCCGCGACTGATCCCAAGGCGACCGACCGCATGGATCACTTTGCCTTCCGCACTGACAACATCGTTGCTCTGCGGCGGTATCTGGTAGAGAAGGGATTCAAGCCTTCGCAGATTCAGGGCCGGCCGGATCACAGCATGACTCTCACCATGAAAGATCCGGAGGGCTATTCGACGGAATTTGTGGAGCGCAGCCAGACAGAAGCTTCGGCTCCGCCGGCCGCCATGTCGCGCCACATGATTCACGTGGGATTTCTGGTCTACCACCAGCCCGAAGAGGATCACTTTTATCGCGAGGTGCTGGGCTTTCGTCCGTACTGGCACGGCGGCATGACGGATGCCAAGACCGAGTGGGTCGCGTTGCAGGTTCCTGACGGCACCGACTGGGTGGAATATATGGTGAACCAGCCGGAGCATCCCGATCTGCAGCTGACAGGAGTGATGAACCACATTTCGCTCGGAGTGCAGGACATCAAAAAGGCGCAGGCGCTGCTGGAGTCGCGCGGGTGGAAACCGCACGGCGACGAGAAAGCGCAGATGGGAAGGGATGGGAAGTGGCAGCTGAATCTATATGATCCGGATTTCACGCGGGTGGAGTTGATGGAGTTCAAGCCGGTACAGAAACCGTGCTGCAGCGACTTCACGGGGCCGCAACCCACTGAATAATCGGAAGATCCGCCGTGGGGTCGCACAGTTTGCCAGGGCACATGGCAAAAAGGCGCCCGCAACTCATTGCTGCGCAATGAGATAAAATAAATTGTACAAAGTTGTACATACAAATAAGTACAACCTACTCTGCCTCGCGAGCAGGCAACCCTGAAAACCAGAGCCGAACGTCATCCACGATGCCCTTTGCGGGGCCGGAAAGGGGCCTGCCGGCGACGATCTCTGTTTGCGTGAGGGAAGCTTCGTCCGGAGAAAAAACGGGGCTGATTTCGCCTCTAATCGCGTTCTACGAATTTTCAATGACTTACACGATGGTTCAACGACCAGCGTTGCCGAACCCCAGCCAGGAATTTTTCTTTGTCCGCGCGCATTTGCTTTACTAGCGCCTGATTCCCGGTGTCTTCGTGGGCGGCCGCCCAGAGAACCATTTCCGTGAGGACGGGCGCCAGATCGATTCCTTTCCTGGTGAGCACGTAAATTACCTTGCGCCCGTCGGATGGGTCCGGTTTCGTGGTGATGATTCCGTAGGCGGTGAGCTTCCGCAGGCGGTCGGCCAGGATATTCGTTGCAATCCCCTCATAACTTTCCAGAAATACTTTGTAGGTGCGTGCGCCCAGGAGCATCATGTCGCGAATGATCAGCAGCGACCAGCGGTCGCCCAGCATTTCCACGGAAGCGTTCAGGGGGCACGCCGACCGCCGCTTTGAGCCTGCCTTCTTTCGGACCATCTTTCCATGTATTGTTCGATATTTACTTGCACTTCGCAAGTTAAATGTGAATACTGTTTGTCCATAGACGGGCCGCATCACAGAAGCCGGATTTGTTCTGCGATGCCGTGCTGAAAGGGGAACTAAATGGGCCGAAGGGCATCGAAGATAATCGGATTGGCCAGCTCTCTGTTGGCCGTCGCGCTGGGTGCGAGCTCGCAAATGCAAGCACAATCCAAACCCCCGTATTCCAGCATGGCCCCGCTTAGCGAGTACCTGATGCCGGATCGAAGTGCCGAAATAGCCTTGGCACGAAGTGCGGCTCCGGACTCCATATCCCACGATGCAAAGGTTCTGGTCCTCGGGCTGCATGGCTATGAAACTGCCGTCGAGGGCAAGAATGGTTTCGTGTGCCTCGTGGAGCGAGGATGGATGGGTCCATTCGATGGCGAATTATCTGCCAATTTCTGGAACCCTAAAATTCGAGGTCCGGTCTGCTTCAATCCGCCGGCTGCCCGCTCCATCCTGCCGATGACCTACAAGAGAACGGAAATGGTATTGGCCGGTCAATCCAAAGCGCAGATCATCGAGGGCATCAAGACATTCATAAAGCAAGAACTGCCGCCCCTGGAGCCTGGAGCGATGGCCTACATGATGTCGAAAGATCAGTACCTGAACGATGGCGCCCACCACAACTGGATGGCTCACCTGATGTTTTACACGCCGCTCATGGACGGTGCTGTGTGGGGCGCAGATCTGTCCAAGTCTCCCGTCATGCTCAATCCACAGTTCAATGGTGCTCCCGAACCAATCGACGTATTCATGGTTCCCGCGGGCTGGTGGTCAGATGGAACGGCGGATCCCGTCCGGTAGAGGAACACCCGCAAACCGAGAAATTTGTTGGAGAGTATCTGGCGCGGAGTTTTTCAGCGCCATTTTGAGCTCAATGAGGGCGTAAACGATCAATATTGATCACTTTCGCGTACTGGAATGTGGGACCATAGTGTGAGTCTGCGGAGGTGGATTATGGCGTTGACAATCGTGGCGGTGATCTTCGGAGTTTTCGCTATTGGTCTGATCGTCCTCCTGATCTACAAGAGCACACTCACGATGCACAGGGATGACCAGTTGTTTTTGGACGACGCGAGTTCGCATATGCACGCGGAACAGACGGAACTTTTGGCCAAGGTCAACCGGCTTATCATCCCGACGCGCGTGTTCAGCATCGGGTCCGGGATATTCCTAATGGTGCTCACGGCGGTGTGGCTCTACCAGAAGCTGAACGCAGTACAGTAACGTCGACAGCGGGCCCCTCGCCCATCTTGCCAACATCCTTGCTCCGGCAAGGCCTGGTTTCATCATTTTGAGGTGCCGTAGCTCATCAGCTCTAGAGGACAGCGGACTGAACAGATGAAAGCCTCGCACCACGCCATTGCGAGGATGAATGTTTTACCGCCCTGTTTCGATTTGCTCGGGGGGGCCAAGATCATTGGTGGGTTTTCCTACTCCCGGTCAAACACGCGGATCTCCGGCCTGGTTTGACCCTTGGACTGTATGGTCATGGTCAACATATTGAAATCAGGAGACAGTTTGACTTCCTCAGTGCCCGCGAACTTGCCATCGACCTTGTCGGTCAATTCAAGCGTAAGTGTGTCCACTCGACGTATTGAAGATGCAAACTTTGCCTTCACATTTGGACGTTCGTAGGCGTAATCTTTCCCGTCAAAGTTCAGATTTTTCACTATCCCTTCACTGGGGATAATGAAGGCAAGACCATCGTTCTCGTAGGGCTGGATCTGAAGCTCAAGAAGCGAGTTCACCTTTTCGCTCGTGCTTTCCCAGGTCCCATCGAATCCTGGCCCTCCTGCTGTTCGTTTGTACACGTAATACACATTGAATTTCGATCCGTTGGGCTGCATCAGGGTGAAGTCGTCGTCCAGCGTATTGCCGTCTTGCGAAAGTTTCCAGTTCGCCGTGAGGAGTATTTTGCCGTCGGTTTTGCGGACCACTTTCCAGTTGCGGGGTCCTTCGACGGTGACAGAGAACGTTGTCCCGAAAACTCCCGGCTGATCTGTCCCATCGGTAACAATCGTCTCTCCATAGTTGCCGCCTTCGAACGCAAACGCATACTTATTTGCAGTGACCTTCTTCACTTTCATCTGGTCGGGAAGTCTGCTTTTGGAGCCATTTAGCTTCCATTTGCCAATAAATGGGTTGTCAGCCGCCCGTAACGAACAGGTCATGAGTGAAGCAACCAGCAACAATCGACAACTGCATTTGAAGATGGCAAACCCCCGTGGGAAAGCAGCTAGAAGCGCGCTCACGTGTCCTCCTGACCATAACAGCAGCGTAAATCAGCGGCTGAATTTGGACGCATTTGACGCGGATACGTTAGCAGAGCCGCTTGGATGTGGCGCAAAATCCCCATTCACAACACCCACAACCGCTGTCGGCTTTACTGCGTGATAAGCGGCATTCGAACTGCTTCCTCGAATAGCAAAGACAGGTTACGGACAACCATCGACGGTAGCTTCGGCTAGCGCGTCGTCGGTCTCAATGCTAGGCTTGTGGAAGAATTGGACTTGCGTCGGGAGGTTGTAATACACCTACCTACCCACCCTCTCTGGTTTTGCTAATCCTATTCAGCCCCGTTTTGATTTGGTCGGCTTTGTGGGCCATCGCCCGATTTGGTCGAGTTTCACTCAAGCTTTTCAGGCCATGGCTGACTGCGGGCATGATTGCATCGCTTCCTGTATTCACAGCGCTGGATGCATCTGATAGCCACAAAAACTTGCGCCTTGGAATGGGTCAATCGGAAGGAAGCGCGATTGCGTGCGTTTCGCAAAACCGCTTGACGGTTTTCCGAAGACCGTCATCAAGAAGCTTGAGGGCCTGGTTCGCAATAGAAGCAGGAACACTTCCATAAAACGCTTCCGCTATACCACCCGTAATGCACGCCAGCGTGTCAGCGTCCCCGCCAAGGGAAATAGCCAGCCTGACAGCATCTTCGTAGCTCTCAGATTCCAGAAAAGAGATGATCGCCTCGGGAACGGTTTCCTGGCAGGACTCGTTGAACGAATAGGTTTGCCGGATCGTCGCCGTTTTCCGGCTCAGATCGTAACCGAATTGTTTCTCGATCAGACTCCGGATCTCATTTTTGGAGTCCCCCTGCCGGGCCAAAAATGTCGCCGCGGCTGTGGCTTGTGCTCCGCGAATCCCTTCGGGATGGTTGTGAGTCACTTCCGCACTGGCGCGCGCTTCCTTGAGCACATCATCGAGCGTCTGGAAGGCAAACGCGACCGGACTAACTCGCATTGCAGAACCATTGCCCCAACTGTTGTATGGCTGGCGTGACCCAGATTTCACCCAATGCCAAAATCTGACCCCGTAACCGCGATCCGGGTAAGCGTGTGTGTATTCATGAAATTTGTCTATGTAGGAAGAGCCGGTGAGCAGGCAATCGGCCACTGCCACGGTGAGCACAGTATCATCAGTGAATCGGCTCGTGGCCACGAACAGCGGAAAGTCCTTCGTCTTCTGCGCCTCAAACTCGTGGACCGATCCAATGATATCGCCAGCGATGGCTCCGAGCATTTCTCTGGGATCTTAATCCTGCAACCCTTGCTGGGCCAAACCTTGGCCGCAAGTGTGTGCACACCCTCTTACCAAGAGTCTGCGTGGATAGTCACGACCCTTCAAATGTCGCTAAATCTCGATAGCACTCAGAATCGGCTTTGCGGCTCAAAGCGTGATAAGGCCTGTTCTCAACAGTTGTTCGCCTTGGTCGTCGGCGTAACTCAGGTGAAATTTCGCTCAGAATCGAGCGACACCTATTTCTTGGGTGTCGCGTCTGAAGCCGTAGCTGAAACAGGACTGGAGTCAGGCGGCAGGCCGAAAGCGATGGCTGATAGTCCATTGGCTACGGTCATCGGTTCCCCCTCTAAGTCGGGCTCAGTAACCCCTTCAAAGTCTGGCTCCCTGTTTTCTAATACAACGACAAGCGTGCGGTCCTGAGGGTAGCGCAATATCGCTGCGCAGAAGCCGCTGATACCGCCTCCGTGCCAAATGAGGTCGCGCCCAAACCATTTCGTAATGAGCCAGCCATAGCCGTATCGGTGGCGGGAATATAGTCCTCGTAGCAAAGGCTGAACTGCTGGATAGGGTCCCTGAAACGGTGTGAATACCTGCGCGAGAGATTTCCGGGATACCAACTTCTCCGTGTACAAAGCCTGGTCCCAGCGGAGAAGGTCGTCTACCGTCGAGTACATCGAACCGGAGCCGAGCGCCGTGTCCATCTCCTTAAACGTCGCGTTGACAATTTGTCCGTCCTTTCTTGCGTAACCACTTGCGCGATCCTTCAGAATGATCCAAGGATGGTCATAACCGGAGTCCAACATGCCGAGCGGTCCGTAAATGTTCTTGCGAAGAAACTCCTCGTATTTCTCGCCTGATGCCCGTTCGATGATGTATCCCAACAGAAGATAGCCTGAATTGGAATAGCTGAATTGCTGGCCCGGCGGAAAATCCAGCGGTTTGTCCCGGAACCGTGCAATCGCTGCCAAAGGTGTCGTCGGGAGACGCGCGAACTGATCGTTGTCGGGAAAATCCGTGAAATTGGGAATCCCCGACGTATGAGTCAGCAAGTGCCCTAGTGTGATGCCGCTCCATGCTTTAGGGCAGTTGTCGATGTAAACGCAGACTCGATCGCTTATGCGAACCTTTCCGCGTTCGACTAGAAGCATCACTCCCATTGCCGTGAATTGCTTGGTCACTGACCCGAGCCGAAACTTCGTCTCCAATTTGTTCGGCACGTTGTTTTCACGGTTCGCCAAACCGTAGGCCTTCTGGAAGAGAACATGCCCGTCGCGGGCCACAAGTACAGCTCCGCTGAAGTCCTTTGAGCCGACAAACTGATCCATCCGCCGAGCTACGTTACCTTGATCTTTGGCGCGTTCAGAAAGACTACATGCTTGAGGCAGCGTCGCGACAAGCAACGCCACTATCAACGCGAGGGCAGCTGAACGCAGACTGGATTCAGAGTTACCCACACGGAGTTCCTGACGTAAATCTCTTTCGTCGTCTGGAATTATAGGTCTCGATATGTATTGATGGCGAAAATGTAT
>Ga0209166_10000796_pt1 | contig 30145 bp, 24 predicted proteins | sample Coa_R1_3_FD_187151 | JGI IMG/M metagenome (GOLD analysis project Ga0209166, IMG submission 187151) | Surface soil microbial communities from Centralia Pennsylvania, which are recovering from an underground coalmine fire - Coalmine... | ecosystem: Environmental > Terrestrial > Soil >...
GTTCGCCGGTGCATGTCAGCCTAGATCTGTCCCCGCGAATGAAGCCGGTTGTCGGTGCAGGGTCCGTCGTCCGCGTTCTGGGTGGAAATCAAATGGGGATCCAACTGGACCGGCTAGCCCTTTCAGAGAGCGAGAAGCTGCAGGAATTTCTCTTGCCCATGATTCCCAACGAATAGCGTCCCAGAAAGGCGCCGGGCTGGCGCTTTTCTTACGAGCCTGCGACTCGCTCACCGAGACTTTCGCTTGATCTTGATCTTGAGATGGAGATTGAGAGCCACCGCGTCGCGGATGAGATCTTTCAAGGCTGCTTCATTGAGCTTTTCGCCTTCGTGGATGTCGATGGCGCGCCTGATATTCCCGTCGAGGCTGGAGTTGAAGAGACGGGAAGGGTCCTTCAACGCAGCTCCCTTGGCGAAAGTCATCTTGACGACTTTCTTGTACGTTTCTCCGGTGCAGACGATGCCGCCGTGGGAAAAGACGGGAGTGCCCATCCACTTCCACTCCTCGACGATTTCTGGGTCCGCCGCGTGGATGATTTCGCGCACTCTCGCCAGCGTTTTGCCGCGCCAGTCGCCAAGTTCCTTGATCTTTTCGTCGATGAATGCAGAGGCAGATTCCGCGGGGACGGGTTTTTTCATGTGCTGCTCCTAGTCTCGCAGCTAATTTAGCCGCGCTCAGCGTAGCCTGCAACCTTCGCAAGGAGAAGCTTCTTGCTATCCGATAGTTGTCCGGAAAGTTGGCGGCGATTTGTCAGGCCGATCTTTTCGAAAAAAGCCGTCGAACGGCATGGCCCTTCCACATCCACAATCCTGTGAGGACCATTATTGGAACGAAGACAAACCGGGTAGGGAAGGCGTAGTCCGGAATTTTTTCAAACGGACTATAAATATAGCCGAGTATCGGAATGCTCAAAACGATGTGAATCCAGCGAAAAATCCAACGTGGGATGCCTGAGCTCATGCTGTTCGCTGCACTGGCTGATTGGGCCATGATTTCACTCCTTGAATTTAATGTTCACTCTTGAGCGGGTTTCGGAGGCCAATTCGGCGATTCAATACCGAACTGCCTGGCGTACTCGGCGTTCAGCCGCTGCCAAGCGCCGAACTTCATGGCCTCTGGGCCGACGATGCGACCCATGGGAGTTCCGCCGAGAAGGTGATCCAGCACATCGAAACAAATGTGCCACCCGGCAGCACCCATGGCGATGAAGCGGTGACCGATGTTGGTCCACAGCGTCAGGCGCGTGCCGCCGCCAAGAGCTTCGAGTTTCCATCGCATATCGAAGCCACCCCACTTGTATTCAAGCATCTCGGGAGCATCGGCTCGCGTCACTGTTGTCTCGGTGACGTGGGGCGCGGGGGCTCCCACGGTGGTGAGCTTCACCGTGGCTCCAACCGTACCCAGATTTCCATCTGCGTCGAAGGGCGCCCACTCGCGCAGATGCGCCGGGTCGGTTAGCGCTTGCCAGACTTTTTCGGGAGAGTGGCGCAGCTCCCTGACGAGAATGAGCGTCCATTTCTCGCCGTCTTTTCGTACTTGCGCACCGCTTGCCGGACCCGGTGAGTACTGCGCGCGATTGATCATCCCTCTGCTCCTTGGCTTCAGCCCCGGTATCGCCATGTGTCGGGCGAGTACCAGCGGCGACGATCCAGGTGAATTTCCACACTACCAGCGCATCAACTGGGTGACTTGAATGACATTGCCGCAGGTGTCCTTCAGCATGGCGATCTTGGAGCCGGTCACGTCCTTGGGTGGCATGGTGAACTCGGCGCCGCGCGCTTTCATTCGTTCGTAGTCGGCCTGCACGTCGTCGGTGAAGAACATGGCCGCGGGCTGGCTTTGTTGGAAGAGAGCCTGCTGGTAGGCTTTGGCCGCCGGGTTGTTGTTCAGCGCGAGCTGCAGCTCCGTGCCGTCGGGCTCCTCTGGCGAAGCCACGGTCAGCCAGCGATATGGGCCCTGACTGAAATCGGTCTTCTTGGCAAAGCCCAGAACCTCTGTATAGAAGCGCAGGGCCTTGTCCTGGTCGTCCACGTATACACTGGTCACTTTTATTTTCATTGCGTTTCTCCTTTGTCACGTTCGCGGTTAGAGCCGCGTCGTCTTCTCCTTGGTTTACTTTTCGTTGGCGTTGCCCTTTTTGGTGTAGAAGGATCCATGTGGTCGAGGTGGCGTTCGAGAGCATCCAGGTGAGCGGACCAGAACCGGCGGAATTGAGCCAGCCAGGCATTCACCTCCTGAAATGGTTCAGGCTTGAGCTGGTAGAGACGGCGTTGTGCGTCCACGGTGGACTCCACGAAACCGGCCTCGCGCAGCACGCGCAGGTGCTTTGACACGGTCGGCTGCGGCATACGAAGTTGACGCTCGATCTCGCCAACGGACTGCTGTGAGGAGACCAGCAGGCTCAGGATCGCGCGTCGATTCGGCTCCGCAATGATTTCGAAAACAGACTGCATGCTCCTTATATACTTCAACGCGCATATACGTGTCAAGGCATATTTTAGCAGGGCGCCAGGCCAGGTTCCCCCCGGGGTGAGAGGGCAGGGAAAGGCGGTCTGGGAACTGGGAAGGGCCGACGCTAAGCAACGATTGGGCACAGAGGTACTCGCAGGCGGTTGACTGGAAAGAGCTTGGCTTCCAAAATCACTAGACGGAGTAAATCGCCCCGGACGATTGGGCGAAGCGTCCGGTCGAAAGCATTTGGAAGGGAAGAGACCCGCGAAACCTGAAATGGCACAAGAGCCAAACGCAGTGGAACAAGCCGTATCGCGCGCCTTGCGTGGAAACCTCGAGCGGATTCAACGAAACGCCGACGAGTTGCACCAGGCGGTCGGGGATATCGTGTCAGCCTGCGCGAGCTCCAAGCCGACCAATTCGTTGCCGGCGATACTCCGAGCCCAGACTTCGGCTGCATCGTTGTCGGCAGCGCTGGACGTTCTTTCAAGATTCGTGGCGATGGCGCTGCAGCCGGGCCAGCGGTCTCCCCTGGAAGAGCAAATCACACAGCTGATCAGCGCGGCCGGAGTCGAGCCCGCCGCTCAACCGGTAAGACCGCAGCCTTCAATTCCGACGCCGATGGCGCACTCAGCAGCGCCGGCAAGCGTGCAGCCGCCGCGGACAGCACCTCCTGCCGCGCCCCGGGTTGCCGAGCCGGAACCGATGATCGAGCTGGAGGCCGAGTCGGAATCGATTGAACTGATCGAGCCCCCCGCTCCCGCGGCAGAAGGCGAGTTTGGCGGCGAGTTCGACGTCAACCAGCTTTCGCCGGAGGAACAAGAACTGCACAGGCGGGCAAATCGGGTGGCGAAAGTTTCGATGCAAGATATTAAAATGCTGAGACCGGAACAAGTGCGGCTAGGCCGCGAAAAAAAGGATCTCTGCATCCGATTGAAAGATGACATTGAAAAAGCTCACCGAGAATACGACCGGCGTTTCAAACCCATCATGGACCACCCAGTGGATTACTTTTATCGCTGGATGGTGGAGATCCTCGCAGAGGGCGATGCACATGCTCTCGGCGAATACCCGTACGCCACACCCGCGCGGCATCGCTAGGATTGCGGCCAGCCACGCGCCTGCGGAATGGCCCGCGGCCGCGACAACGCGGAGCCTGTGCCTGCTCGTGCTCGCGTTTGCGTTGGTGGCAAGCGGAGCCTCGGCTGCTTTCGGCCAAACTTCACGCCACCACAAAAAGAAAAACATAAAGAAACCCACGCCGGTGCCGTGCCGAGTCGGGTGCAGGCCGGAGACTGCCGCGCCTCAACTTGTGGCGGGAGATACGCCGGAAGACCAGGCGCTGCAAAAGGAGTTGTCAGGCCTGGCACGCGCGCTGCATAACGCCGAGCCGGGCGCCTACGCGAAACTTTCCGCATTCGCAACGAAAAATGCGGCAAACGTCTGGGGCGCACGCGCGGCGCTGGCTCTCGGTTTCGACGATCATTCGAAAAAACACGAGCAACAAGCGCTCGCCTGGTTCACAAAAGCGAGCGGGGACACAGTGCTGCGCGAGTACGTACTGTATTGGACGGCGCAGGCGAAACAAGGCTTGGGCCGCTTGAAGGACGCGCTCGCCGATCTCGAGACGGTCGAACACGACTACCCGAATACGGCGATGAAAGAGCAGTTGCTCGAAAGTTTTGCGCCGCTGGCCACCGAACTGGGCCGTGCCGCGGAGGCGATTGACGCGCTGAACTCTTATCCGGCCACGGGCAGCAAGCCGACGCTGCTCCTCGAAAGGGGCCAGGCGTATCAGGCGTCGCACCAGCTTCCGCGAGCGGCGAAGGACTACCAGGCGATTTTCTACAAGTATTCGCAAAGCGACGAAGCAAAAGCAGCGGACAGCGCACTGAAAAAAATATTGCGCGAGATGGGAAAAGAGTATCCGTACCCCGGAGTCGAACTGCAGCAGCAGCGCGCGCAGGCCTACTACGACGCGCACAAGTGGAAAGAAGCGCGCGCCGAATTTGAAAAGCTGCTGGGAATGCTTCATGACGCGCAGAATCCCAACCGTCAACTGGCCGAGCTTCGCATCGCGGAGGCGCGGGTCCAATTGAAGGGATCGCCGAAGCTGCTGGCATCGCTGAAGACTCCAGATTTCGATGTGGACGCAGAGAGGCTTTACGCGCTTTCCCAGCTCTATCGTTCGGACAAGAAGAACGACGAGATGTTCGCGACGCTCAACGAGCTGACGCAGAAATATCCCTTGAGCAGATGGAATGAAGAAGGGTTCATGGCGGCGGGGAACTACTATTGGGTGAACCTCGACCGGACGAAGGCCGCCACGTATTACCAGCGCGTTCTGGATACATTCCCGAGCGGGAAGAATGCGTTCAACGCGGAATGGCGCGTGGCCTGGGTCGCCTATCTCAATCGTCAGCCCGATGCGGAGGACAAGCTAAAGGCCTTTCTGCTGAAGTACCCGGCTTCGGGGAATACCTCCGACGCGGTCTACTGGCTTGGACGCGTGGCGGAACGCAACGGGAAATTCGCCGAAGCGCGCGCCTGCTTCCAAAAAGATTTGGACCGTTTTCCTCAGACGTATTTCGGACACGCCGCAGCCGAGCGCCTGAGCAAGCTGCAGCCCGCCGAAGGGGATCCGCCGGAGATTCTCGACAAGATTCCGCCACCGCCCGCACTGCGGCCATTCGATGAGCCGATTCCTGCCGCGGCGGCGGACCGCTGGGCACGCGCGCAGGCGCTGCGCACCATCGCATTTGATTCTTCGGCCGAGCTGGAGCTGAAAAACGCCTACTTTGCCACCTCGTCGCCGCGATTTTTATACGAAGCGGCACAGGCTGCCTTCGACCAGGGGCATTTCGCCGCCGGCATGGCCTATGGACGAGCCATGGTTCCCAACTTCGAGGCCCGCAAACGGGAGGATCTCCCGCTCGATGTTTGGAAAGTGCTCTACCCGCTCCCCTATGAAGGCGTGATCCGCCGGGAAGCCGCCAAGAACAATTTCGATCCCATGCTTGCCGCGGGGCTGATGCGGCAGGAATCCACTTTTCAGGCAGACGCGCTTTCGGGGCAAAACGCCATTGGGTTGATGCAGGTGATCCCGAAGACCGGGAGGCTCCTGGCCCGGCAACTTCACGTGCGCTTCGCACCGGCCAAGCTTTTTCAGCCCGAGTACAACATCCAACTCGGGATGCTCTACATCTCCGGGCTAGTGAAACTGACTGGAGCGCCCGAATATGCCCTGGCGGCGTTCGATGCAGGGGAAGACCGCATAGCGGCATGGAAAGCGGAGCGCAATTACGACGAAATTCCTGAACTCGTGGAATCCATTCCGTTCAGCGAAACGCGCGATTACGTGCAAATCGTCTTGCGCAATTCCGAAGTCTACCGGATGATTTATGGCCAGTCGGGCACGCCGGCGTCGAGCTCGGCGGGGCATGGCCGATAAGCAGGCAAAACAGCAGATTTGTCCGGCACGAATCGACGGAAAATCCAGTTAGGTCTGGCGGGCTAAATGAATCCCTCTGAATCCGGCATGGCGCAGGCGGCGCGCCGAATGCTTTCGGCGAAGGCGGAGCAATTCACCGAATCGGTGATTCGCGAGATGACGCGGCTGGCGATGAAACATGGAGCCGTCAATCTCTCGCAGGGCTTTCCCGATTTTGCCGCGCCGGCGGAGATCAAGGAAGCCGCGCGGCAAGCGATCGCCGACGACATCAACCAATACGCGATAACCTGGGGCGCAAAACCCTTGCGCGACGCCATCGTCGAGAAATTCGAACGGACGCAGGGAGTGCGGTACGACCCCGAGCGCGAAATCACGATTTGCTGCGGCTCCACGGAAGCGATGATGTCCACGATGCTGGCCATTATCAATCCCGGTGACGAAATCGTCGTGTTCGAGCCGTTTTACGAGAACTACGGACCAGACGCGATATTGAGCGGGGCCACGCCGCGCTTTGTGAAGCTGAAAACGCCGGATTGGACGTTTGACGAGAAGGAACTAACCGCGGCGTTTGGTCCGCGCACGAAAGCGATTATCCTCAACACTCCCAATAATCCCACGGGCAAAGTGTTCAGCCACGGCGAACTGGAGTTCATCCGCGATCTCTGCGCCCGCTGGAATGCTTTCTGCATCACCGACGAGATTTACGAGCACATTCTTTACGACGGGGCGGAGCACATCTCGATGGCGCGCATCGACGGCATGCGCGATCGCACGATCGTGATCAATGGCATGTCCAAGACATATAGCGTTACGGGCTGGCGTGTGGGTTGGGCGCTTGCTCCGCCGGAAGCCACGCAATCGATTCGCAAGGTGCACGATTTTCTCACGGTCGGGGCAGCCGCTCCTTTGCAACAAGCCGGGGCGATCGCCCTGAAATCGCCGCAGTCTTATTATGAGAAGCTTGCAAAGGATTACACGGTGCGGCGCGAACGCTTGCTGAAAATCCTGGCCTCGGCGGGATTCACGGTATTCAAACCGCGCGGCGCATACTACATCATGACGGACATATCGCGCTTCGGCTTCCCGGATGACGTGGCGTTCGCGAAGTATCTCGTGGAAAAGGTCGGTGTTGCGGTGGTTCCCGGGTCCAGTTTTTATAACGATGCGCGCGACGGCGCGTCCCAAGTCCGATTCACATTTTGCAAGAAGGAAAGCACGCTTGCCTCCGCCGAGGAGCGGCTGTCACATCTTCCTGAGTTGCTGGCAAAACGCTGAGGACATAATATGTCACAGCCTAGAAGGATAACTCGTCTGAATTGCCGCTAAAAGCAGTGCAAATTGCGAAATAACTTAGATTTCGGGAGTTTTTAGGGGTAGGAGACTGACGGTCGGTTGCCCTGTGGTGGTTAGCCCCCTACCCCGCGAGTGGTCTTGTATGTATAGACGATGCCAGCCCGGAATAAGTTTCCTGATTCCTTCAAAAATTTTTCAGACACCATCAATCACCCAATTCGACAGTATCAAGGTAGCGAGCCACGGCGGCCTTCCATTTGAACTTCTCCTGAATTGCGGTCTGCAATGCCTGGGCCGCCTCCGGTTCACCGTGGGTCAGGTAAGTCTGTTTCGGGGGTGCGGGTAAGCCGGTCAGCCATCGCAAGAGTTCACTTTTTCCCGCGTGCGCGGAGAACTGTCCCATTTCGACAATCTCGGCGCAAACAGGCACTTGCTGGCCAAAAAGGTTCAGCGTTTTCGCGCCTTCCAACAATGCGCGTCCGCGCGTCCCGACGGCCTGAAAGCCCGCCAGAATGACGGCATTGCGCGCGTCCGGCAATCGCTGGGCGAGATGGTGAAGCACGCGGCCTCCCGACACCATTCCGCTGGCGGAGATGATGATGCAGGGAGTTTTGACGTTGTTGATGGCCTTTGATTCTTCCACCGAGCGCGTCAAATGAAATTCGTGAACATCCAGCGGGTCACCCTTGCCGCCGTTTTCCTCGCGCGAATACTCGAGGTCATGGTCTTCCTTATGTTTTAAATACAAGTCCGTGGCGCTCAAAGCCATCGGGCTGTCTACATACACGGGAAGCCGCGGGATTCTCTGCTGATCCTCCAGTTGTCGGAGGTAATACATGAATGTCTGCGTCCGCCCGATGGCAAAAGCTGGAATCACGATCGATCCGCCGCGTTTGGCAACCCGGTTGACGATCCCGGCAAGCAATTCCGCCGGATCCCCGTCCGCATGTTCACGGTCGCCGTACGTGGACTCGCAGAGCAGCACGTCGGCCTTCGACGGCGGCGTCACTGGATCCTTCAGAATCGGCTGGTTGTATCTTCCAATGTCCCCCGAGAAAACCACTACAATCCTTTTTCCATTTTCATTGATGGTTAGTTCCAGGCTGGACGAGCCCAGGATGTGCCCGGCGTCATACGAATTGACATGGAACGCCGGGCTGATGTCGAACCCGCCGCTGCGCGGCATGGGCTTCAATAGCCGGAGAGCGGGATCGACGTCGTCCGGTTCATATAAAGCGCGTGGTTCCGCATGGCGGCTCCACTTATTGCGACGGGCATTTTCCGTTTCTTCCACTTGGAGATGAGCCGAGTCCTTCAGCAAGAGCCCAGTGAGCTCGATGGTCGCGGGATTGGCGAAGATCGGTCCGCGAAATCCATCCCTCACGAGCACGGGCAGCCAGCCAGTGTGATCCAGGTGAGCATGCGTAAGCAGGGCATAGTCGATCGTCTTCGGGTCGATGGGAAGCGGCTTCCAGTTTCGTTCCTTGAGCTCGCTTGTGCCCTGAAATAAACCACAGTCAACGAGCAGCCGTTTTCCTGCCGCTTCCACGAGGTATTTTGATCCGGTGACGCAACCTGCCGCGCCAAGAAAAGTGAGTTTAGCCATAGGCCAGTTATTCTAGACGATTCTGAGGAACAGGTGGTTGCTAACCGTCTTCGAGGCACGCGTTTTAGTCCGAATCATCCTAGAAATGCGTTAGCAATCTCGCGGATTCGTTCCTCCCAAGGGTTGACTTGGTGACACGGTCAGACAATACTCTCTGCCCAGCTGAATCGATTCAAAAACAGGCGGGCTCAGAAGCCGGGCAAGCCAGTTCCACAACCTGAATCTGGGGCCAAAGTGCCTGAACTCCCATCCATGGTCGGTAACATTGTTTCGCACTACCGAATCCTCCACACCCTGGGAGGAGGAGGAATGGGGGTTGTCTACGAAGCCGAAGATATCAGCCTCGGCCGACACGTCGCTCTCAAGTTTCTTCCTGCCGCGCTGGCGGAAAGTCCGCAAGCCCTGGAACGCTTTCAACGGGAAGCTCGAGCGGCTTCTGCGCTGAACCACGCCAGCATTTGCACGATTCACGAAATCGCCGAGCACGAGGGCAAGCCATTCATCGTCATGGAGCTTCTCGAGGGCCATACGCTGAAGCATGAGATTGGGGGAAAACCACTTCCGCCAGAAAGGCTCATCGAACTGGCCATTCAAATGACGGACGCATTGGATGCGGCCCATCAAAAGGGCATCATTCATCGCGACATCAAGTCTACGAATCTCTTTGTGACCAATCGAGGGCAGGCCAAGATTCTCGATTTTGGGCTTGCAAAGGTTGCTAGCGCCCCTGCAACCGGCGACCAAACCGCGACGCGCTCGCTTGCCAGCAGAAACTTTGTCTCTGAAGAAAATCTGACAAGTCCCGGCACGGCCGTGGGCACCGTCGCGTACATGTCCCCTGAGCAGGTACTCGGTAAGCCTCTGGACCCACGAACGGACCTCTTCTCCTTTGGCATTGTCCTCTATGAAATGGCGACGGGAACACTTCCGTTTCGCGGAGTGTCGACAGCTGCGATCTACGATGCGATTCTACATGATGCGCCGGCGGAGCCCGTGCGCTTGAATCCTGATGTCCCTCCCGAACTCCAGCGCATTATCATCAAGGGGCTAGAGAAGGATCGCGATCTGCGGTATCAATCCGCGGGCGAATTGCAGGCCGATCTTAAACGACTTCGCCGGGACAGCAGTTCTGGCAAGGCCAGGATTATAGGTCCGCAGGCAGGAGCCAAGCGATTCCGCCGGTGGCGCGCTTGGGTTGCTGTTTCCCTGGTGGCGGTGGTCTCAGCGGCTGGGTATCTTGCCTCGAAAAATTATTTCGGAAAGGATGACTTGGCCCGCCTGCCGCTGGTCACCAATGCCCACATATCCAGGCTAACTTCAAATGGAAACGTGACGGCAACTACGCTGTCACCCGACGGACGCTACGTCGCATATGTCGCAAGGGACAACGGCGGGCAGAGCCTTTGGGTTCGGCAAACAGCCGCTTCCAGCGCGCAACAATTGGTGCCCCCCGCGCAGGAAACCTTGCTGGCCTCACCCGTTTTCTCGCCCGACGGAAATTTTATCTACTTCGAAAAGTTTCCGCCAGACAAGCAGAGAGACATGCAACTACTGATGGTCCCCGTGCTGGGGGGAACTCCCCGCAAGATAGCCGATCAGCTCTCCACAGAGTTCGCTTTTTCTCCGGACGGCTCGCGAATCGCCTTTTTCAAAGTGGCCTGCAAAGGCCACGACATTTGCCTTTGCCAGATGAACGCGGATGGATCCGCCTATGGCGAACTCGCGAGCTGGAGCACTCCACATTATTCGCCCGCTTGGTCGCCCGATGGCAAGCGCATCGCGTTCGAGACACTGGTCGATGACGACCCGCAAGGCTTGCGTGCACATCTTGAAACGTACGATCTTTCGGCTCGAAAAACGGAGGCTTTGCCTTCTCGTTGGAGATTGATTCGAAGCCTGGTCTGGACTCATGATGGCAAAGGCCTGCTGGTAGCGGCGCAAGAGCATCCGGCGGCTCCAACCCAAATCTGGCATGTAGCTTTTCCTGATGGCGCGGCACAGCGCGTCACCAACGATTTGGAAGACTACAGCAGCGTCAGTTTCTCCTCAGGCTCTGACACCATCGCCGCAGTACAGACGGACGTGAATGCGAGTATCTGGATTGCCCCCGGCGATCACCCGGATGACGTCAAGCAAGTTACCCAGGGACGTAACGATGGACTCCACGGAATGGATTTTGCTTCGCCACAAAGGCTCGTTTTTTCTTCGAACGATACCGGAAACTGGGATCTTTCCGCGATTGATCTCACCGGCGGCGGCCCCCAAGTCATTTCCAGCGACGGCCGGTATCACAGCGAGCCGGTAGTCTGCGATTCCGGCCGAAGCGTCGTTTTTGTTTCCACTGCGGGCGGAGGAAATCACATCTGGAAAATAGACGCGGACGGAAGCAACACCCTCCAGCTCACTCACGGCGTTGGTGAGGTTTATCCGCAGTGTCCGAGGGAAGGCCGGTGGGTAGCGTACGTCAGCGAAGATGAAGCTATAGCCGGTGGGAATTTGCGAAGGGTGCCTCTGGAGGGCAGTCCGGATTCGGCTCTCCTTTCCAATGATGTGATTGCAGTTAATCTGGCCCCGGATGGGAAGCGCCTGTTGTTTGCATCTATCGATGCGCAGGCGAACAATAAACTGAGGGTTGGCTTGGCCACGCTGGAATCGAGCGCGTCGATTGCCTACCTGGATCCCCCGCCGCGGCCTGCGATTCTCCGGGAGGGCCGATGGATCCCTCGTCAACAGACTCTGGCTCACGTGGACAGCCGTACCGGTGCACCCAACCTATGGACTTATTCGCCGGTCGGAAAACCGCCCCAGCAGCTCACTCATTTTCTTTCCGGCCGAATCTTTGGATTCGCTTTTGCACCTGATGGAAGCAGAATCGCGTACTCGCGAGGCGCCGTCACAAGCGACGTTGTGTTGTTCTCCCGGAATAAGTAGGAATGCGCAGATTACAACGCGTCTATTTAAGTCCCGTGCAACCATGCTCTTCTTGTTCGGCCGTAAGACTCGCGCGCTTCTCGAAGTTCGTGAGTGCCTATCACCGCTTTTCGACGGAGATGGTCATGTCGTGGAAATTCAGCGTCAATGCCGCGTGATAAAAAAGCTCGAGTCCCACGGTCGCATCGAACAGCCCGGCCGGTTCGTGCACGTCCGGAGTAGGGAAATAGACAAGCGGCGCGGGGCCGCTCAGGGTCAGTGCATGAAAACTTTCCTTTGGAGCCGGGGCTTCCTTCATCTGCACGCCGCCGTCGGTGAAAGGGAAATCGCGTGTTTTCGTGGTCTTCGCCGCCTCCGTTAGCTGCAACTTTTCGATGGACTGTGTATAGACCAGAAGCGTGCCGCTATACATGGTGTCGATCTGCGCGGAAAACTTCTTTCCATTTGTTTCAAATCCATCGGCGACAACAATGGGCGGGCCTTCCTTCCCGAACTTGATCAGCGAGAGCTTATCGCACGCTCCCGAGCAATCGAACGGCGCCGTGAGCACCTCCGAAATTCGCACCTTTCGAGCGACGAAGTCTATTTGCAAGATACGATCCTTGAACGCAGTGTACGCCAGAGTGCCGTCCACGTGCGGCATCTGATTCTGCGAGATCATGTCCGAGAGACTCATCGCCAGGGTTCTGACATTTTCCAGCGTTACCGTCCCAACGCTGATCGAAGGAATCACAGTCCGGAAGATTCCCGAAGGAGCTCCAGCGGGCAACGGGGCCGTCGCCTTCAAGCCGGCTGCCTCCGCATACCTGGAATCCAGTACGGAGTCCACGTTCCCGGTATCCAGGCCCATTTTCAGGGCGGGTCCAGTGCCCATCCGCGCTTCCACGCATGGCATGCCGTCGCAATCCACCAGCGGCACCTCGGCGGCAAATTTCAGGTTTCTGGAGTTCACCCCCGATTGCGCAAAGGTACTGCTGCCGGCGCAAAGAATCGCGGCGGCCAGAAAAGAGGTAATCCGCAAACTGTATCGGATGTTCATGGAAGGCTTTTTACTCAGTTGGCGCACAAGGAGTCCCAATTATGGACGAAGACAGCGACACGATGTTAGCATTAGAAACGCAGTTCTTCCGGTGGGGCCGTGGCGCAGTTGGGAGCGCGCCTCGATGGCATCGAGGAGGTCGTGGGTTCGAATCCCATCGGCTCCACCAAACACAAAATGGTCCGGCCCGGAGACATAGGTGACAGTTCGTACCGGAGACATAGGTTACACTTTTGGGTAGAAGGGATTTTCCATCAGTTCACAAAACGCCTTCGACTGATCGTGGCCTTTCCGCTTTTTTCCGGCGCGCTTTTTTCGCTTCCGCCCCGCGTCAACTCACGGCGCTTTGACGATGATATTCGCGACATTCTTCTCGCGTAGCATCGCGTTGAAGGCCGCCACGTCTTTCGCGATAACTTCCTGCATTTCCTGCTGAGAATCATCGCCTTGCTTTTTCAATTCCAGCTGCACGGCCGCTTGCTGCGTCGTAGGAGGAAAGTCCGAAGAGCTTTCCACCTGGTCGGCCAAATAGCTGACCTTTTGCAATAGCATCGGATTGTAGCGTACGTCGTCCTGGCCTCGGCCCGTGGCCTTTAGCTGCACCACCTTTCCTTCCGCCTCCGTCAGTTTTTTCGCGAGTTCAATCGCGGCCTTTTGTATCTCTTTCGAGGCATCGTCCTTTCCCAGCTGTTTTTCGAGGTCCGTGAGTTGCGCGCGGATGGACTCGATTTGATTGACGCTGCCGGCCAGCGCGTTCATTTCTTCTCGAAGCGCGGACACCAGCTGAAGCTGATTTTCGATGTCGCTATCGCTCCCCGTTGAGTGGGGATCCTTCAGAACATTAAGCTTCTGGCTGCTCTTTTCCGAGCCGACGGTCAGCGTCACGGTGTAACTACCCGGCGGCTCGAGAATGGCGATGCGGTCCACAGACGGAGCAGCCCGCCAGCCTTCCGGCCCCAGCAGCACGTCCGGCGAGTACGTCGGGGGCGTCCTCAACTTGACCTGCGTGGCTTCCTCTCCCCGCAAATTCCACCACACGCGATTGATCCCCGGCTTTGCTTCGCACGGCGCAGGGCCGCCTTCGCGTCCTCCGCCGCCGCCTCCAGGACCACCCGGTCCGCCTCGCCTGGCCCCTTCAGTTCGCGGCGCGCGGCACTCGATTTCGCGCACCGTCTTCCCACTCGCATCCGTAATCGTAAGTTTCGCGCGATCCTTCTCGCCCAGTTTGGACTTAAGATAAAAATTGATCGCGGCGCCGTACGGCGGATTCTGCCCCGCGGTTGGGTCTGCGGTGAACCCTCCAGGTTGCGAGACGGGCCGGAAGCGATACGCGTCGCGTGGAGCGAACAAGTGCGCGTTGGAGGCCAGCGCTTCCGAGGTCAATTGCTGAATCGGCGTCAAGTCGTCCAAGATCCAGAAGCCGCGGCCGTAGGTTGCCAGCACCAGGTCGTGGAAGCGTTCCTGCACGGCAATCCAGTAGACCGGAGCGTGCGGCAGGCCAGTCTGCAGTGGCTGCCAGTTCTTCCCGTCGTCAAACGAAATGTACAGCGCGTTTTCCGTGCCCAGATACAGCAATCCCTTGCGAACGGGATCTTCCCGGATGCAATGCGCGTAGCTGAGCATGCTGTGCGGGATTCCGTTGGTGATCGCCGTCCACGTCTTGCCGAAGTCCGCAGTCTTGTAAACATGCGGATCGCGATTGTCCACTTGATGGCCATCGACGGTGATGTACGCGGTCCCCGCGTCGTAGCGTGATGCTTCGATGTTGCTCACCGTTCCCCAATCCAGCATGTTTGGAATATTCTTTGTAACGTCGGACCAGTTTTTCCCACCGTCGCGCGTAATCTGCACGAGCCCGTCGTTCGTGCCCGCCCAAATCACGCCAGCTTCTTTCGGCGATTCCGCGATAGCAAAAACCGTGCCTGCGTACTCCACGCCGATATTGTCCGGTGTGAGCCCGCCGGAACTTCCCATACGGCTCGTTTCGTTCCGCGTCAGATCCTTGCTGATGACCTGCCAACTGTTTCCGCCGTCCGTCGTGACGTGCACGAACTGGCTTCCCACGTAAACTTTGTTGTGATCATGAGGTGAAATCGCAATCGGGAATTCCCAGTTGAATCGGTACTTCACTTCCGCGGCCGTGGCTCCGGAAACGTCCACCGGCCAGACCTCCACCTCGCGCGTCTGGCGATTTCTTTCGTCAAATCGCGCCACCGCGCCGCTCACGCTGCCGGCGCCGGTTCCGCTCGACCAGATGATGTTGTTGTCCACCGGGTCGGGCGTAGCGAATCCGCTCTCGCCGCCTGCAATCGGGTGCCACAGGCTGCGGGAAATTCCGCCTCCGCCAAAGCCGCCGAACTGAAGGCTGTTGCTCGGGCCCCGAAAGGATGAGCCGTCCTGTTTATTTCCGTATACGAAGTAGGGGATCTGGTCGTCCAGCGTAACGTGATAAATCTGCGCGATGGGCAACTGAACGCGGTCCCACGTGTGGCCGCGATTCACGGAAATGCTCACGCCGCTGTCGTTGACCACCGCCATGCGATCCCCGTTCGTCGGATCGATCCACATCTCGTGGTTGTCTCCGCCGGGGCTCGCGGGCATGTTGGTGAGCGTGTGTCCGCCGTCGAGCGTCCTCGAAAATGCCGAGGTGAAGAAATACACTTCGTTTTCATTGTCCGGTGAGATTTCTTCGCGCGTGTAGTAGTGCGTGCGTCCGCGAACTTGCCGGTCGGAATTGACCAGCTGCCAGTCTTCGCCGCCGTCGTCGGATCGCCACAGCTGGCCGCTCTGCCCGGGATTATTTTCCCAAGGGACGCCGTCTCCGGTTTCGATCATGGCGTAGACGCGATTCGAATCGCGCTGCGCCACGCGCACCGCAATCCTTCCCACGGGCGGTTTCGGCAAGCCGTGGCCCTCAAGTCGCTTCCAGGTCACGCCTCCGTCGGTCGATTTGAATAATCCGCTTCCTGGTCCGCCGCTTGTCCGGCCCCAGGTATGGATAACCAGCTGCCACATTCCCGCGAACAGAATGCGCGAATTGTTCGGATCCATGCCCATGTCCGAGCAACCTGTGTTTTCGTCGACGAACAACACCCTTTCCCAGTTCTTTCCGCCATCCGTGGTTCGGAAGACTCCCCGCTCCTGCTGCGGGCCATACGCGTGACCCAAGGCGCACGCCAGCACGATGTCCGGATTCCGCGGATCGATCAGCACGTTGCCGATGCGGCCCGTCTTATCCAGCCCCATGTGCGTCCAGGTCTTACCAGCGTCCGTTGATTTGTAAATTCCATTGCCGACGGAGATGTGGCTTCGAATGAACGATTCGCCCGTTCCCGCCCAGATAATATTTGCATCGCTGGCAGCCACCGCAAGCGAGCCAATCGAGGAGACCGGCTGCGAGTCAAAAATAGGCTCCCAGTGGTTGCCGCCGTCTGTCGTTTTGAATATCCCGCCCGAGGCTGCTCCCACGTAGTAGATGTACGGACTGCCAGGCACTCCGGCCACCGCCGTGGTGCGATTTCCCACCGGCCCGATGTACCGGAAATGAAGCTGGTCGTAAACGTCGGGATTGATTTGTGGCTGTTGCGCCCGGACCAGCCGGGGTACTCCGGCAAACGCAATCAACGATGCAAGTACGGTGAGACACGTGCGCTTTATCATGGCGAACCTCGCTCGCAATTTTTGCCTGGGATTGCGCGGATGATACTTTCGCCGTGCTTCGAGGTCAAGAGGGCGTTTTAGCGCACCGGCCACATTTCGGCGTTCCACTCGCTGGACGCGAAGCAACCCCGGCGCTATTCTGAAGGTCCTAACATTTGAGACCGGATTGCACGTCGAAAGGACCCGGACAGAATGCAACAGGATACCCAGACGCCAAACAGGAAACTCATCGGGCGGTTCGCGCTGACGGCTGCTGTTTTTTCAGCCATGCTTTGCTCGCCGCTGATCCTCGCCGCGCAACAGACCGGGCCCTTGCCCCCGCCCCCGACTTACAACGCGCCGACTCCCTTGCCCCGGCCGAGTTCCATGCCCACAGCCGCTCCTCACCAGACGACAACCGAATCCCCGCTTTCGACAGCTCCGCCGAGCATACCTGCCGATCAAGTTATCCAGAAATTCGCGGAGCGCGAGGCTGAGTTCCGAAAGGAGCGCGACAACTACACTTACACCCAAACGTTTGTGATCCAGACTATCGACGACTACAACGGGCAGCCCGACGGCGAGTATCGCATGACCAGTGACATCCTCTTTACACCGGAGGGCAAACGCTACGAGCACGTCACGGATGCTCCCGCGCCAACGCTCCAGCGGATCACCATGTCGCAACAGGATTTCGACGACCTCGAACACGTCCAGCCTTTCGTGCTCACGACCGAAGAGCTCCCCAAATACGACGTCAAATACGTTGGCCAGCAGCAGCTAGATGATCTCAATACCTACGTTTTTGATGTCGGCCCGAAAAAAATAGAAAAGAATCAGCGCTACTTCCAGGGCCGCATCTGGGTCGATCAAAAAGATCTGGCCATCGTCAAGACGGACGGGAAGGCCGTCCCCGATATCAAAAAGCACGGGCAGGAGAACGTATTCCCGCGTTTCGAGACTTTCCGCGAGAACATCGAAGGGCACTTCTGGTTTCCGACCTACACTCACTCTGAGGACACTTTGCAATTCAGCGGGGGCGGCGTCCGCATTCGCATGACCGTGCGTTACGAGAATTACAAGCGCTTCGGTTCGACGATCAAAATTGGCACTCCCATTGAGGTCCCGAAAGAAAAGCCGCAGCCCTGACCCGAAAAAGCCGCCTTCTCAAAGGCCATCCCCTGAACAGTGGTGACGACAGGCTAGAGGATGTTGTCTAGTTGGCGGAACTTGAGGAATCTTTCTTTTGCTCCCCACGCCCACGCTCGTCAAACGAATTCTGATCGTGGCTCTTTCTGCGCTTGCTCTCGTCTACGTCGCGGACTTTGCTTCGGTTCGCGTCCGCATGCTGCATCCGAAGCCAGACAATCCGTTTGAGACCGTCACTGCTCTTCGCATCCTCGCCATCGCAGAAAAAAACGGCAAGACGGAATACACCATCGACCAGCTCCAGCCGCAGCAAACCGCCGTCTGCGTCCATGCCCTGTTTCCGCACAATGGCGATCCGCCATGCTGGTATCTCAAGCGAAAATTCGCCCAGCCAATCCCCATGTCCATTTGGTTTGTCCCGTGGCGCGGTAATTCGAAGGCCGGCTTTTACCACGAGAAGGCACTAGTTGCAGGTTGAGATTATTTTTCGCCCGTTATTCGTGCCGCAGAGACACCATCGGGTCCACGCGCATCGCACGCCGCGCTGGGATGTAACAGGCAAGCACCGCGACCACCGCGAGCAGGCTGGATATACCCGCCATCGCCGGCACGTCCACTGCCCTCGTTCCGTACAACATTCCGGAAACGACGCGCGACACTTCTATCGAAAGAGCCAGACCAGTCAGCACGCCCGCCGCTGCCAGGCGCGCTCCGTGTCCCACCACCAGAAGCAACACATCGCGTGGATTGGCGCCAAGGGCCATGCGAATGCCGATCTCCCGTGTGCGCCGGCTGGTCCAGTGGGCGACCACCGCGTAGAGGCCGATTCCGGCAAGCAGCAGCGCTAACATGCTGAAGCTCCCGAGCAGTCCTGAGGCCATGCGCTGTTGCCACAGAGAGTCGGCGATTTCGTCTGAAATTGATTTTTCTCTGTAGATCGGCAGACTGGCATCGATCGAGGCCACGGCCCTATGCACATCCGGCAAAACGTTCGCGGGATCGCCCGTCGTGTGGATTACGAGATTATCCGACGCGCTGTAATTCTGGAATACCGGCAAATAGAGCAGAAGCGGCGCATCGGACAGGAGCGAGCGGTACTTTGCGTCCGCCGCAATCCCGATGATTTCAATGGCCGGGCGCGTCGGGCCTTGCATGGACGGCCATTCGATGCGCCTTCCGATGGCTCGTCTATCCTTCCAGAGATGCCTCGCCAGCCGCTGGCTGACGATCGCGACGAGTGGAGTGCTCATGGTGTCGCGTTCGCTAAAATCTCGCCCTTCCAAGAGCGGAATCCCCATCGTCTCAAAATATCTCGGCGCCACGTTATCCACATCCACTCGAATGCCAAGCTCGAATTCATGTCCGGCAAAATACTCGCGCGGCGGGGCCTGCCCTTCATAAAAGATCGAGATTCGACCGCTGAAGTCAATTGGCGGAACGGTGGTTGCGAGACTCGCCGACTGGACGCCGGGAATCTCGCCGACGCGATTCAGAAGCTCGCTGTAGAAGAGTTCGCCCCTCGCTTCCGAATATCCCTGAATGCTCGGTGAAACAGACATCATCAGGAGATTGCTCGTTCTGAACCCGGGATCTTGATTCAAGACGACGCGCATTTTGCGCACGACAACTCCGGCCGTAACCAGCAGGATTAAAGTAATCGCCATTTGAGAAACGACCAAAGCGCCTCTCAATCGTGAGCGCCGCCCAGCCCCCGCAGTATTCTCCTTGAGCGTGACAACCAGATCTGGTTTGGAAGATTGAAGCGCGGGCGCCAGCCCAAACAGGACTCCCGTCAACACCGTCGCCAGGAATGTGAACCCGAGCACGCGGACGTCAGGTGTAGTCACAACGTTTTGTAGAGCATAGAGCGGCTGCCGAAAAGCCAGAATCAAACTCGCCGTCCACGGCGCCAGCAGCAATCCTAATCCCCCCGCTACGACCGCAAGCAGCATTCCTTCGGTCAGAAGTTGCCGAACCAGCCGGCCGCGGCTCGCGCCGAGAGCCAGCCGCATCGCGATCTCTCTTCTCCTCGTCTCCGAACGCGAAAGCAGCAGATTCGCAACGTTGCTGCAGGCAATCAATAGCAGCAGCCCCACCGAAGCAAGCAGTAATCCGAAGAACTTTTCAAGCACTCCCCGGTCATCGGGATCCATCCCGAAGCTTCCGACCACATCGACGCTGCGGTGCTCGTTCGACTGCGGGTAGGCCGCTGCCAGACGCGCCGCGATCGTCTGCAGCTCGCTGCGCGCTGCCATCAACGGCACTCCCGTTTTTAATCTCCCGAAAATGCCTACCCATCCAGCCTCGCGGCTCTCCAGAACCCCGCTTGACATCCGTGGAATGGCCGCGGGCTGCATCGTCAAGGGCACCCATACATCGGTTGGTGACCCAAGCTCGGAACCACTGAACTGCTTCGCCGCTACTCCCACAACGATGAACGCATGGCCATTCAGCTGAATACTCTTTCCTACAATTTCAGGGTCTGAACCGAACGCTCTTTCCCACAGCGCATGGCTCAGGACTGCGACCGCCGATTCGCCATCTGTTGCTACATCTGACGGTACGATTACCCGGCCAATTTCCGGATTCACCCCAAGCACCGAAAAGTAGTTTCCGGTGACCAATTCGCCGACGATCAGCTCCGTTGCCCCGTGATTCAGCGTAAGCCGGGTCCGGCAACGCCCTGCCAGTCCGGCGAACGACCGATTCTGATCGCGATAGTCGCGATAATCGGGATATCCAAAAGAATAGTCGGGATTGTTTTTCTGCAGACGTTTCAAAGTGACTATTTCGCCAGCGCGCGGGACGCCGGGGACGGGGCGCAGCAAAACTCCGTTAACGACCGTGAAAATCGCCGTATTCGCGCTAATTCCCAGGGCCAGCGTCAGTATGCAGACAAGAGAAAAAGCCGGAGTCTTCCGCAACCCTCGAAGAGCAAATCTAATGTCCTGAAGGAACGAGTCGAGTATCGGCAATTCGCGAAGCTCCCGCATTTTCGGCCGCCGCGGTCCTTATTCGTGCCGCAGCGCCACGATTGGGTCCACGCGCATCGCTCGGCGCGCTGGGAGGAATGACGCTCCCAGGCCGACAAGTGTTAACAACGTCGCGACTCCCGCGAACGTCAGCGGGTCCCTCGCGCTAACTCCAAACAGTAAACTCGTCATCAGTCGCGTCAGCGCCAGGGCGGTCGCAATGCCAACGGCGATTCCCAGCAGCGCCGCGCGCGCCCCTTGTCCCAGGATTAGCCATAATACGTCTTTCCGCTCCGCGCCGACCGCGATTCGAATTCCCATCTCTTGCGTCCGTTGATTCACCGAGTAGGACATCACGCCATAAATTCCCACGCTCGCAAGCAGCAGCGCGGCAGTAGCAAATATGCCAAGCAAAATCATATAAAGCCGTCGCCTCGCCAGCGACTCGGAAAGCAGCTGCTCCAGCGTTTCGAACTTCGCGATCGGCTGGTTCCTGTCCACCGCCCAGATCGCCGCCTTCACTGCCGGAACCAGGCTGGATGGCTCGCCCTCGGAGCGAACCACAATGGTGTTGAAGAGTTGCGGGAACTGAAAATACGGCCAGTAAATCATCGGCCCCACGGCTTCGTCCAAACCGTTTGTCTTGACGTCGCCGACCACGCCGACAATCTCGCCAGTCAGCGGCGGCCCCCAATCCTTCATCGTCACGACTTGTCCAAGCGGATTTTCGCGCGGCCAGTATTGTCGCGCCATCGTCTGATTGATCAGCATCACGCGTTTGCCTGTCGCGTTGTCCGCATCCGTGAATTCGCGGCCTGCAAGCAGGGGGATGCCCATGGTTCGGAAATAGCCTGCGTCAACGCTTCGAATGTCCGCGGAAGGTTCATCATTCGCAGGCGGAACCGGACGCCCCGCGATTGCAAAATCCGTATCCGGGCCTCCCGTAATCGGCAGTGCCGTTACCAGACCGGCCGACCGCACACCCGCAATGCTCCGCACACTCGCGAGGATTTGTTGCAGGAGCACCGCGCTTTTCACGTCTCTCTCGGGGTATTCCATGGGCGAGAGAAACAGTCCAAGCGTCAAGACTCCGTCCTGACGGAATCCGGGATCCACACGAAGCAGCCGCACAAAACTGTTGCCCAGCAGGCCAGCGCCTACGAGCAGAACCACGGCCAGCGCAAACTGTGGTACGACCAGTGTCTGGGTGGAACCACGACGCGACCCGCCTGTTGATGCCCCGGCGCCTTCCTTCAGCGAGATGTTCAAGTCTGTTTTTGTCCCCGAAAGTGCGGGCGCCAATCCGAAGAGCAGCCCAGTGCATATCGAAAGGAACACCGTGAAGCACAGCACTTCCCAGTCGATGCTGATTGCTCCGAGGCGCGGGATATCGGGCAGGTCGAGAGCCTTGATGAACCGCAAACTCCACACGGCAACGGCAAGCCCCAGCCCCGCCCCAAGCAATGCCACCACCAGACTCTCCGTCAGCAACTGCCTGGCAATCCGCGCGCGCCCCGCCCCCACCGCCGTCCGTATTGCTAATTCCTTTTGCCTCGCGGCCGCCCGCGCCAGCAACAAGTTCGCCAGGTTGGCGCAAGCCATCATAAGCAGCAGGCCCACCGCAAACATCAAAACCAATAACGCGGGCTGCACGGGTGCGACGAGACTTTTCTTTAATGAGACCGCTGCGATGGCCAGGTCCGGGTCCACTCCCGGATTCTGCTTTTCTATCTGATCGGCGATGGCCGAGATTTCCCCTTGCACACTTCCCATCGGCTCGCCGGCCCGCAGATCAGCGATCACTGTCAACAGATGAGCGCGCCGGTTGCCACGAAACTGTCCGCCTGGAACCAGCGGACACCAGATCTCAGATTTTTCTGGGTAATCGAATCCGCGCGGCATCACTCCGATCACGCGGTAATCCTCCGCATTCACTCTGACCGTCTTGCCAACTATTCCGGGCGCGGCTCCGAACCGGCTTTGCCAAAGCGCATCGCTGATGACCGCAACATGATTGTCTCCGCCAGGCGCGTCGTCCTCGGCGGTGATCATTCGGCCCAGCGCAGGCTTGCTCCCAAGTGCCGCAAAAAATTCTCCGGAAACGAGCGCGCCCGCGACCTGCTCGGGCTCGCCTTCGCCCGCAAGATTGAACCTCCACTCCCGAAATGCCGAAATATTCTCGATAGTCTTCGCGTCGCGCCGGAGATCATTGAAGTTTGCGTAGGTCGCGTTCGCAAAATCCAGCCCTGCCGCTCCCAGTCCGAAAGTCCCCCGGTGCCGTTCCTCGATGCGCACCAGCCGGTCGTGGTTTGGGTAAGGAAGCGGACGCAGCAGGACGGCGTTGACCACGCTGAATATCGTCGTGCTGGCTCCCATCCCCAGACCGAGGGTCAGAACGCACACCATCGTGAATCCCGGACTCTTTCTCAGTGTTCGAAGCGCATATCTGGCGTCCTGGAGAATCGTTTCGAGCATCAGCCACCCATGCAGCTCGCGGTGCGTTTCTCGGAGCTGCGTCATTCCCCCCAGCCGCACTTTGGCCGCACGCTTCGCTTCTTCTTTCGTCATACCCCGGCGCAAGTTTTCTTCCGTGAGCAGCTGCAGGTGCTCCTCGAGTTCTTTCGAAAAGTCCTGCTCCACTTGCCGCCTTGACGCCCACCCGCGAACTCGCGAGCCCAGCACTCTTATCCATTCCAACATGGCCTCACCCATGCTCCGCGATCCGCAGCACGCGCCCGATCACTTCGCTGATTCGCTCCCAGTTTTCCGCTTCCGCGGCCAGCCGTTTCCGTCCGCTCTTCGTGATCGAATAGTATTTCGCCTTGCGATTGTTTTCCGATGCCCCCCAGGCTCCGGAAATCCATCCTCGCTGCAGCAGCCGCACCAGCGACGCATAAATCGTTCCCTGATTGATCTGCAACGCCTCTTCGCTGATCTGTTCGATCCGCCTTGCGATTCCGTAGCCGTGCTGCGGCCCCATCGCCGCCAGCGTTTTCAACACCATTAAATCCAGCGTTCCTTGCAGGATTTCCGACCGGCCTTCCGCCATGCGCCCTCCTGTGGTTGTCCCACAGGAGTATCCCAGCCCTCCTGTGGTGTGTCAACAGGTTATCCCGGCCACTTTCCTCGCGCACTTTTCACTCCGCTTTCGCTCCATCTTTTTGCGGGAAAGCCTCCGCCAGACCGCCCTTTCGTCTTGGCACTTTCCGCCGATTGCAATAACCTGCTCTGCGGTTGCTGATTTTTCATTTTCTTCTCGCCTTCTGACGGAGGCTTCTTTGCGCGCTTGGGTTTGTCGCGGGAAGGGCAGCGTGATGCGCCCAGGTCACAGAATTATTCCGGCTGTGTGTTTCTTTGCCGCGATCGTCTCTGCCTTCGCTGGATTCGCCGCGCCGCAATCGCCTTGGCGCTCATGCACGTTGCTTACATCCTGGCCAGCGCATTGATCCTCATGCAGTCCGCGGATATGAGCCTGCGGGATGTCGGTGGTGCAAATTTTGTCCTGGCGGGCTTTCTCGCCATAGTTTCCGCGCTGACCATCGCCGTTCTTGCCGGCTCGCGCTCACCAGGCATGCGCATAATGATGCTGTTTCCGGCTGCCCTCATTCTTACCTCTTCCGTCCTGACGAGCCACGCCATGGCTCGACTCGAGCTGCGGCTGCCCTCCGAAAATAAAATGCGCGACAGGATGAGCTGGATTTGGCCTGCCTGCTTTGTTCTGATCGGTCTGCTGTTGTTGAATTACCGAGAAATGTAGCCGCTGGGTCCGTTTCAGGACGAAGTCCCCGCGTTCACCGGTACCATACGCTCTTCGCTTCGGAACTCGCCTTCCCAACGCGCTACGACCACGCACGCCAGGCAATTCCCGAGCACGTTCACCCCTGTCCGCCCCATGTCCATCAACTGATCGATTCCGAAGAGCAGGAACAGCGGCTCGGTCGGAAGATGAAACGAAGCCGCCGCGGCCATCACGATCACCAGCGAAGCCCGCGCTACCCCGGCTGTCCCTTTGCTGCTGATCAGCAGCGTCAACATCATCACCACTTGCTGCGTGATCGTCAGATGAATTCCCGCGGCCTGCGCGATGAATATCAGCGCAAGCGATTGGTAAAGACTCGATCCATCCAGATTGAAGCTGTATCCCGTGGGAAGAACAAACGCCACGGTCTCGCGCCGCACCCCGAGCATCTCCATCTGCTCCATCGCGCGCGGCAGCGCCGCCTCCGAGCTCGCTGTCGCGAACGCAATGGTCACCGGCTCGGCGGCCGCCTTCAGGAATTCTTTGAGCGGCGCCTTTACCAGCAATGCGATCGGCAAAAGCACTCCGAATATGAACACAAAAAGCGCTACATACATCGTCGCCAGCAGCTTCAACAGCGGCAGAAGCACCCCAAGCCCAAGATGTCCGACTGTGTAGGCAATCGCGCCAAACACCCCGATCGGCGCCGCATACATCACCAGATTCGTGAACTTGAACATCGTCTCCGACAGGCTTTCCGCGAGCGCCAGCATCGGACGCCGTTTCGCTTCCGGCACCAACGCCAGCCCCATCCCGAACAAGATGCTGAACACGACCACCTGCAGCACTTGTCCCTCGGCGATGGATTTCGCGATGTTTTCCGGGAAAATATCGGTGATGAGCTGCGCCGCGGTGTGCGGCGTGGCGTTCAACGTGGCCGCTGCTGCGGGCGGCAGATGAACTCCCTCGCCGGCCCGGCTTATATTGATCGCCGCAAGTCCAATCAGCAACGCAATGGTGGAAACAATTTCAAAATAAACGAGCGACTTCACTCCCAGCCGCCCCACCTTCTTCAAGTTCGCGTGTCCCGCGATCCCCACCACCAGCGTTCCAAACAGCAGCGGGGCGATGATCACCTTGATCAGCCGCAGAAAAATCGTCCCCAGAAATTGCAGTTTTTCCGCATCCGCCGGCCAGTCGTGCCCCAACTCCGCCCCGGCCAACAATCCGACTACAATCCACGCTGTGAGCGACCGTCTCGCCCACGCATGCGCCGCTATCAAAACGATCGCCAGCCAGCGTAAAATCACTGGCACCAGCGCTGGCATCGGCACGGCGTTCCAACTCTGCAGAAGCGACGCCGCAATCGCCACGGTCGCCGCAACAATCACCGCCGCCAATAATTTAGCTTTCATCGGCTCCCAATCGAATTTCTCATTGGCCGCGAACGGTATGCCGGATACGCCACTCTGTCAATCCCCATCCATCATTGGAAAGTTGGTCGGTCTCCGGTCAGCGCGTTTCTGGGGCATGTGGATCGCTTCCGAGCACCCGTAATCCAGACGCAATCCCAACAGACATCGCCAAGTGGCTGCGAAGGAAGTCACTTCTACGCATAGCCCACCACGCGGCCAAGTCGTGTCAGCTTCCTTTCCGCACTACCCTCCACCTTTGATGCGAACGAATTTTCAATATTTTCGGAAAGCCGGCAGGTCCTTCGCAAGGGGCCGAATGCTTGGAATGGCGCTTATTTGGTAAGCCCAATGCGGCGTAGCAAGTCGGCGAAGCGCGCATCGCTTCGCAGCGGGTCGAGTCGGGGATCCACCCCGACAGAGGGCATTCAATCTGAACGCTCGCGATAAGCCTTCTCAAGCCAGGCGAACGCCTGGTCCTTCTCCCCCAGCACGGAATAGAGGCAGGCCACGTTGAATCCGCAAACATAGCGCTCTCGCGCCTGCGCTTCGATCCCGCCAACCATCGCACGGGCCTTATCCGCCCTTCCCGCCAGCGCGTAGGCAGCCGCAATTTGGGAAAGGATCACAGGATTTCGAGCAGAACTCACGGCTCGGTCTGCCGCGGCAAGTGCCTGGTCTCGCCGGCCAAGTTCGGCATACGACAGCGCCAGGATGTGGTCGTCGTGCCCAACCCTTTGGGCCGCCTCGATGGATTCTGCGTAGCGTCTCCCGAGGAAAGAAAACCACGCCAAGTCGCCGTGACTGAGGGGTAGAAGCGGATCCAACGCGTAGGCACGCTGAAGCTCCTGAATCGCTTCATCCGAGTTGCCAAGCCTGAAGAGAAGATACTCCGCGAGGCCGGCGTGCGCCCGGGGCAAGCTAGAATTCAATTGTAAGGCCTTGCGGAACTCGCCTTCCGCGCGGGACCAGTCCCAATCAAAGAAAAGCTCTACGTAGCCGAGCGACCCGTGGGCTTCCGCGAGCGTATCGTCGAGTTCAATTGCTTTGACGGCGGCGGCCTTTGCTTTGGGCATCACCTCGAGGGGTGCTCGATATTTAGTGCTCAAGCTGGCGTAGGCATCGGCCAAGCCGGAATAAGCGAGTGCGTCCGCGTGGTCGTAAGCGATTGCCTGCTGGAAATATCCAATGGCTTTTTCGATGGATTCCGATTTTAAAACGTCGCTGGCCTCGGCGGTCATCCCGTGTAGTTCATACAACCCTCGGAGATAAGCCTCATAGGCTTCGGCATTTACTGGACGTCCGCTGGTCAGCCGGATTTGCTCTTGCGGGTTAAGCGTGGCTTTTACTTCACGCGCGATGTCCTGCGCCACTTCATCCTGCAAAACCAAAACGTTGCGCAAATCGCCCTCGTACGCCTCGGCCCAAAGATGACGATCGCCATGCGCTTCGATCAATTGCGCGGTGATGCGCACGCGGTCGCCAGAGCGCATGACCGTGCCCTCCACGATGGCATCCACGTTTAGCTCCCGGGCGATTTGCGGCGTCGGTTTGTGCTTGCCCTTGTATTGCATCATGGAGTTTCGCGATATGACTCGTAGTGCATGGATTTTGGCCAAGTCGGTAATCAACTCATCCGTCATTCCGTCGGCGAAGTATTCCTGCTCCGCGTCATGCGAGAGGTTTTCCAGCGGAAGCACTGCAAGGGACTGAATACGCATCGGCGGAGTTCTCCCCGCGATGCGCCCCATTCTCCAAACAAAAATTACAGCAACCGCAGCCAAGCCGAGACCAACCATGACAGTCATCCGGCGGCGATAGGAGCTGTGGCGAGGAACTCTCGGCGCGGCATGCGGTGCAGATTCCGATGGCACTGACGGCGTCGCGCCTTCCGCCGCGTCAGAATTTCCCTCGACCCGGCCGATGAAGCGGTAACCGCGCCGGGGAAGGGTTTCAATATAGCGAGGCGTCTCCGCATCGTCGCACAGAGCCGCGCGGATTTGCCGGATGGCCACGTTCAGACCTTGCTCGAAATCGACAAACGTATCGCCGCCCCAGATTTCCCGCTGGATCTCCTGCCGCGTGAATACCTTTTGCGGGCGCGACACCAGCATGGCGAGCACTTTGCAGGGTTGGGGAGCCAGGTGAAGGAGGGTATCGCCCTTGCGCAGTTCACCGGCTTGGGCGTCGAGTTGGAACGGTCCGAACCGCAAAAGAAGTGGGTTGTCGACCGGCGTGGGCACGGACACATCCTTGCTGCGGAATGTGCACATTATAACAGCCGGACTGAATGCTCGGTATCATTTCCGCTAAGTATCCGCGCCTGAGCGGCTTACCCGTTAATGAGAAATTTAGGGAAACGCCAGCCTGCACTCATTGACGGGTTGCGGGCGATTGCTCTACAGTCTCGCGTGTTCGGCGTACACATCTAAAATTGCACCCTAGGAGATTGCCATGAAAAAGATTACCGCATCTGTCCTGAGCCTTGTGGCCTTTTTGGTCCTTGCCGCGGGAACCGCGTTTGCATCCCACGACATGGCGTGCTGCAAAAACCCCGCCATGGAATGTTGCAAAAACCCGGCTATGCCATGTTGTCGGTGAAGGCCGCCGAACCCGCATTTCCGTTTTACAGTCGCAACGACTCTTCTGACGTTTGCCCGACGACGCTTTAGGTGCACCCGCTTTGTGGTAGACCTGACGCGGCGTTTCACCCCTCGTTCAACGCTCCGTGGAAGGCCGGAATCCGAACCGGCCAGATGCTCGATCCTCTGGCCACGAAAGAGAGCAGAAAAGATGAAAAACCCGAGAATAGCAGCGCTTACGACTGGGGCCGTGCTGGCGTTGTTCGCCACACCTGGTTTTGCCCAACAGTATAAATTCATTCCCATCGACGCTCCATGCGATTCCTGTCCGAACAGGATCGTTCCGATGACCATTGCCAGCGGGATCAATTAGGAAGGGGATGTCGTCGGCACGTTTACGGATAGTCTAGGCGGGCAACACGGATTCCTGCTGCACCATGGAACATACACAAGCATCGATGTTCCAGGCAAACTCGCAGGCGTGGCTGGTACGCTGCCTGCGAGCGCGAATGGGATTAACGCCGAGGGAGAAATCGTAGGGAATTATGTCGTGCCTTTTATCTTCCACGTAAGCGATTCCGTGCCCCAGGATTCGCCGACCTATTGTCCAGCGTCCAATGCTCCCGCCTCTACCAAGGGCTTTCTGTTCCACCGCGGCAGCTTCTCTACTGTATTGTTTCGAGGACATTCAGGCGCGGTTCCACAGCGCATTGCCGAAGATTGGAAGCTGCCTGACGCTGCCCTTGAAAGAGGGGTCCCCTCCACCATTGCGAAAAGGAAGTTCGACGACTCTGCCGTTGGCGTCACGCTTATACACCGTATGAATGTCTGGTCCGGCAGTTCCCGTCATGCACGTGGAAGCTACTACCACGGCTTCCTCTTGGCCGTCGCCGATAAAGTCGTGGTATTCCAGGTGGTCGATCTGGATCTGGTCGAGATTCTGGCATTCGTCTACATCCGATCGGTTGTTGATGGCGACCTTGATCTCTTCTTCCGTGATCTTCTTTCCTCTCGCTTTTTGTTGGCCGTTCAGCATGATTCCATACCCGACGAACAGTATTGAAGTCAGGCCCATCGCCAGGATCCCAAATCGCATGGTTTCCCCTCTCAGGTGTTCTCGCAGCGTACTATAGTCTTGCACTACGGGCATGAGGCAGGCCCGTGCCGGCGGGTGCAGCTCACGCCAGGCTTGGGTGTACGAGTTTAGAGCTCAATGCGAGCAAACAGCGTGAAATATCGGGGCTCCGATCCTCGTCTATACACTTAAGAAGAGCCATGGCCTATTCACCCGTACTTTTAGTTCATATTTGTGCCGGGACCCTGGGGTTGGTTTCGGGGACCGCAGCGATTTCTTTCCGCAAAGGCTCCCCACGCCATGCTCTGGCGGGAAAGCTCTTTGTCGCATCCATGCTTACCATGGGCGCCTTCGCGGTGTACCTTGCCATCACGAGGCATCAGCCAAATAATATCGGCGGCGGGATCCTGACCATTTATCTGATCGGAACGGCCTGGCTCACTGCCCGCCGTCCGGACGGGAAAACCAGCCGGTTGGATTGGGTTGTGCTGCTGATTCCTTTGGCACTCGGCATCCTCACCTGGATGATTGGTATCAGAGTCGTGCGCAGCGGCGCGAGCTCCCAGGACGGGGTTCCGGTCGGAATGACCTTTTTCATGGGTTCCGTGATGTTGCTGGCTGCCGCCGGCGACGCTCGCATGTTGCTGCGCGGCGGTGTTTTTGGGGCAAAGCGCATCGTCCGGCATCTCTGGCGCATGTGCTTTGGACTGTTCATCGCAGCCGGGTCTTTTTTCCTCGGACCCTCAAACCGCCCGCTGAGATTGCTCTCGAACGTGGGGCTGGGTCAGCATCTGTCCCGGGCTTTA
>Ga0209166_10000797_pt1 | contig 30143 bp, 32 predicted proteins | sample Coa_R1_3_FD_187151 | JGI IMG/M metagenome (GOLD analysis project Ga0209166, IMG submission 187151) | Surface soil microbial communities from Centralia Pennsylvania, which are recovering from an underground coalmine fire - Coalmine... | ecosystem: Environmental > Terrestrial > Soil >...
CTCAAACCGCCTTTCGCTATCCCCACCTTCCCTGAGATCCATCCGGCCCTCCGCCTGCCAAATTATGAATCTCTTCAATTACTTGATTCCTTGGCACCCGTGGACGCGACCGAATGACTCAGTAGGACTAACTCGATCTACCAAGGGATCTCCTATCCACAAGGTCCCACCAAAGGAGCCGGACAATGTCGATCGGACTTATCATCATCATTATCCTCATTATCTTCCTGCTCGGTGGCTTCAGCGGCCGCTTTGGCGGCTATGGCTACGGCTATGGTCACGGTGGCATGGGTGTCATCGGTACCATCCTGGTCATCCTGCTCGTATTGCTGCTGCTGGGTCGGCTTTGATCCTGTTGGTGTGGGCTGCGTCGACCAGGCGTTCTCGCGAAGATCCTGTCATGCGGCGGCGTGTTCAATACGGCAACCACCATTTCCCAGCTTGAGGGTAATCTGAAAGGACCGAGGGAATCCCGTTGAGCCGCTTGGTCGTCGTCTCCAACCGTGTCGCCTTGCCGGGAGAAGCTGCGCAGCGCAGCGCTGGGCCAGGTTCACGCCTTCAATCGGGATCTACGGGCTGGTGCCTTCCCGATTGGTATCGATACTGAAGCCATCGCCGAAATGGCCAGCCGTGCCGTGAAATCCCGACGGCACGCCGACTGCAGGAGAGTCTCCGGGGGGCGCTGCGGATCGCCACCGCAACCCGCAGCGGCGTTCCTGAATACCGTGCACTGCGACAGCGGCTCGGTGCGCTGGCGGGCGCCGTGGCCGGACGCTTCGCAGAACTCGATTGGGCGCCGATCAGTACTTGAACAGGAGCTTTTCCCAGCGCGCGCTGGCTGGTTTCTTTCGGCTCTGCCGCGCGGCTCTTGTCACTCCGCTGCGCGACGGAACGAACCTGGTCGCCAAGGAGTATGTCGCTGCACAGAGCCCCGATGACCCCGGCGTGCTCATTCTCTCGCCCTTCGCCGGGGCGGCCTACGAACTCGAGGCTGCCGTGATCGCCAACCCGTATGGCCCCGATGCTGTCGCCGAAGCGTTGCAAGACCGCGATGGGCATGCCACTTGAGGAGCGATGCGAACGTTGGCGGGCCATGATGGCAGTACCCGGCCGCAATAGCATTACGGCGGGGCGCGAGAGTTTCCTTAGGGCCCTCAGTCTCTAGCTCGGGATGTCGTTCGACAGGAACGTCGTTCGGCAGCAGCTCACGGCAATCTCATCCGTCAATGAGGATGCCCCAGGCTGCCGTTAAAGTGGCCCTTCGCGAAATCAGCTGGGGAGCGGAAATGATCTACGAGTGACAGGATAGGCCGTATCCGTTTCATCGTCACACTGGACCAGATAGACGAAAGGCAAATCGCCCACAGCTTTCTGCGTCTTGCGTCAACGTAGTAACGTCTTCATCCCGGCTCGGCGCGATGCGCGCCTCATCGGCGACTTCTCATCCCAAAGCGGCCTGTGCCAGATCGTCATGCCCCTCTAAACCGTGGACGCAACGAATGACCGACGAGCAAAGCCACAAAGTGCATCTAAGCCCGGAAGACCAGGAGCGATTGCGAGAACTTCGGTTGCAAAAGCCAGCCCGCAACGTACCCAAGCTCGCACTGACGCCAGGCGCGATGCTTGCCGACCGGGTTGCTGAAACAGTTGGCTCCTGGCGCTTCATCATCATCCAAAGCGTCCTGCTTGGCATTTGGATCATGCTGAACATGATAGCATTCATCAACCATTGGGACCCTTATCCCTTCATCTTGCTGAACCTGGTGCTTTCTTTCCAAGCAGCCTACGCAGCGCCCATCATCATGATGAGCCAGAACCGGCAATCGGAGATTGACCGCAGGCACGCTGAACACGATTACCGGATAAACGTGAAGGCTGAACTCGAGATCGAATTGCTACACAACAAGATTGACGCCCTGCGTGAGCAAGAAATCTTGCAGTTACTCAACATCATTCAGCGTTTGTCCGCGCACCTCGCGCCCGAGCTTGTCGCGGCTATCGAGGCCGGAGGGGTGCCAGGTAAGACCTAGCTGACCTTGCTAATCGCTGACCGGCCAGTTGAACCACGTTGGTGCTTGTCGTCCGGCCAATCGGTGCCTTCGATGCGAACTGCCGCAAAAAAGAAGCCGCCAGACTGGCGGCTTCCTCTAGAATAATCATCATTCGGCAGTAATGTTTCACCAACGATGATGGTGGGCCCACCCGTAGTGATGGCCTCGACCCCATCCGTAGTGATGACCTCGGCCTCCGTGATGGCCCCAGCCGTGTACTTGGATGATTGAGGTGTCGGTGCTGACAAGTGCATTCGGATTTGCGCTCGGCATTGCCGACGCAGAATTGGAACGAGCGCAAAAGTGCAAGCTGCAACTCCGATCAATGGAAACTGTTTCATGATGGGTTATCCCGCAAATCGCGTTTATCGCGATGATTGATAATGCGGCGGCACGCGCATTGTTCGCTTGGCCGGAACCAATATCGTGCAGAGTGACGCTCGCATGGCGGAGCGTTTTCCAGCCGAGGATTCTTGGACTCAGGTAGGAGGCCTTCGTCCGCGATCGCTCTCGGCGGGCGCTTTGTCTCGGGTTGAGTATTGCGGACGGCATCGGCCAGCATCTCGCGCAGCTGAACGCACACCACTCCAGTCGCGGCACTCTCGCGTCGCAAATTTCAGGTCAGCCTATGAAATGCTGGCGGCAACGCCTCTCGCACGAGATCACTTAGATTTAACGCCTCGCCGCTTTCCGTAATGTCAGAGAATAGAACCTCGACAAAGGGATGCTGGCGGTTGAATGCAGCGCCTCGCTCATATTTCGCGCTCACAATCCGCTCAAATGCGGCAAGGTTCAGTCTGCCCAGCGCATTGTATTGATCGCGGAACAGGCTTTGTCGTCCTCCGCGGAGCTCGATAGACTCCGCCCAAACGTCCATCACCTTCCGGCCCATGAACGCCTCGACCTGTTCATTTCCATCCCGAGCAAGAAGCCGTAGCCCGTCCATGGTATGTGGTCCGTCATCGACCTGAAACTGTGTAAGTGACATGCAAATCCTCCTGTTATTGGCGTCCAGTTACATCGGCAGCACGTCGCGGACTGCGCCTCCCTCGTTGTCCCACCGTGACAGAGCCATAGCGCCCGATCTCGCATCGGCGGGCGTGTCTTCTGTTAGAGGCAGTTTGCCGCAACCGGCATCATCCTTGTGGTTGTGAAGGAAACGCGCGATTTGGCCACGGAGCGCCGCCGTCTCTAGTAACTTGCCAATCGAACCGGCGGTGTCGAAGATCTCCCGTTGCAGCGTCGTCGGCAGGACGTTCCATTGCATGATGATGGCTGCGCCAAGACACCGTAGAATAAGCTCTTCTTCGGCCGCAAGGGCTACGCCCTGCGATCGGTCCTGTTCAGAAAGGTTCGAACGGGTGACCATTCCGAAATTCCATCCAGCGAACAACCTCAAGCAGGCTGACCTGAACCGGGCAGAGCAAGGCGAGACCGCGAACATAAGACAAAACACGACGAACAAGGGCTTCTTCAAGGGGCGCCGCGTAAAATAGTCAAACGCCACGCCAGGCAATGAAACAACGGAGTTGGGGAATGCTGATCGAGATCAGGACAGACGGAAACATCAATGGTAACGAGCGATTTTCCGACCACGTGAAGGCTGTGCTGCGTGCCGCGCTTGAACGGTACAGCGACCGCATCAGGCGGGTCGATGTGCACCTTAGCGACGCGGTCAGTAACAAGATCAGCCATGACGATAAATGCTGCATGATCGAGGCGCGCCGCGATGGCTGCGAGCCTATTCTCGCTACGCATCAGGAGAGCACGATGGATCAGGCGATCCATGGCGCCGTTCACAAGCTCAAGAAGTCGGTCGAAAGCGCTATCGGAAAAGAATCAACTCAGGATCATCTTCGAGATCGCCACTAGGTCTCCGTCGGACAACGCACGTTAGGCCGCCTCTTGCTCCGCATTTCGCGTAAGATGCAACTTTCCAATTGTCGTCCCGTGCGGCTGCCAAGCGGCACTTTGTTGTTCTTGGTTTCGAATTTCGGACGAAGTCTTACATACTCGCGACTATGAAAAAGGCCCGGCAGAAATGCCGGGCTTTTCTTATTATTGAGCTCTGAAGTTGGACTCAGAAATCCATACCGCCCATGCCACCCATGCCGCCGCCCTGAGGCATGCCGCCGCTGCCGGCGTTCTTCTTCGGCAGTTCGGCTACCATGGCTTCGGTCGTGATCAAAAGCGCCGCCACCGACGAGGCGTTCTGGATCGCCACACGAACGACCTTGGTCGGATCGATGATGCCCTTGGTGACCAGGTTGCCGTACTCGCCGGTCTGGGAGTCGAAGCCGTAACCGTACTGATCCTTCTCCAGGATCTTGCCAACGATGACGGAGCCGTCCTCGCCAGCGTTGATCACGATCTGGCGCGCCGGATAGGATAGCGCCTTGCGCACGATCTCGACGCCGGTCTTCTGGTCATCGTTCTTAGTGCGCAGCCCCTTGAGATGCTCGGAAGCACGCAGCAAGGCTACGCCGCCTCCCGGAACGATGCCTTCCTCGACCGCCGCGCGGGTCGCATGCATCGCGTCATCAACGCGATCCTTGCGCTCCCTCACCTCGACCTCGGTCGCGCCGCCGACGCGGATCACCGCGACGCCGCCCGCGAGCTTGGCCAGACGCTCCTGCAGCTTCTCACGGTCGTAGTCCGAGGCGGTCTCCTCGATCTGCGCCTTGATCTGCGCCACGCGCGCCTCGATGTCGGCCTTCTTGCCGGCGCCGCTGACGATCGTGGTGTTCTCCTTGTCGATCATCACCTTCTTGGCGCGCCCGAGCATGGCGAGCGTTACGTTCTCAAGCTTGATGCCGAGATCTTCCGAGATCGCCTGACCGCCGGTCAGGACTGCGATGTCCTGCAGCATGGCCTTGCGGCGGTCACCGAAGCCCGGAGCCTTGACGGCCGCGACCTTCAGACCGCCGCGCAGACGGTTGACGACGAGGGTAGCGAGCGCCTCGCCTTCGACGTCCTCCGCGATAATCACAAGCGGCTTGCCGCTCTGGACCACGGCTTCCAGCAGCGGGAGCAATTCATTCAATTGGGATAGCTTCTTTTCGTTGATGAGGATGTAGGCATCGTCCATTTCAACGCGCATCTTGTCGGCGTTGGTGACGAAGTAGGGCGAGATATAGCCGCGGTCGAACTGCATGCCTTCGACGACCTCGAGTTCGGTCTCGAGCGACTTCGCTTCTTCAACCGTGATCACCCCCTCGTTGCCAACCTTTCTCATGGCGTCGGCAAGGAATTTGCCAATTTCGGCGTCGCCGTTGGCCGAGATGGTGCCAACCTGGGCGATTTCCTCGTTGGAGGTGACCTTCTTGGAGTTCTTCGAGAGATCAGCGACCACGGCTTCCACCGCGAGGTCGATACCGCGCTTCAGGTCCATCGGGTTCATGCCGGCAGCAACCGCCTTGGCGCCTTCACGGACGATCGCAGCCGCGAGCACGGTCGCGGTTGTGGTGCCGTCGCCGGCCGCGTCCGCCGACTTGGAGGCAACCTCTCGCACCATCTGCGCGCCCATGTTCTCGAACTTGTCCTCAAGCTCGATTTCCTTGGCAACGGTGACTCCGTCCTTGGTGATGCGGGGCGCACCGAACGACTTGTCGAGCACCACGTTGCGGCCCTTGGGGCCGAGCGTCACCTTTACCGCATTGTTGAGAATGTCCACACCGCGCAACATCCTGTCGCGGGCGTCGACGCCGAATTTGACTTCTTTGGCCGACATAACGATCTCCGTTTTCAACTGGTCAGATCCCAAGGAGCGCGCGACTGAGCGAGCTCTTAAGCGACCGATTTGAATTTGCAGGCCTGATCCTTCGAGACGCCGGCTGCGCTGACGGCTCAGGATAAGGAAATTGACTGGCGCTTACGCGACCTTCTTCGTGGCGGCGGGCAGATCGGTGAGAACGCCCATAATGTCGCTTTCCTTCATGATCAGCAGTTCCTGACCATCGAGCTTGACCTCAGTGCCGGACCACTTGCCAAACAGCACGCGGTCGCCGACCTTGATGTCTATCGGGATCAGCTTGCCGGCTTCGTCGCGACCGCCAGGACCGACCGCCGTGATTTCGCCCTGCGAGGGTTTTTCCTTGGCGTTGTCCGGAATGATGATGCCGCCAGTGGTCTTCTCTTCGGCTTCAATACGCTTGACCACAACGCGGTCGTGAAGCAGACGGAATTTCATGCTGTCCTCCGAATTTTCTGGTTGTTTTTGCTTTGGACAAGTTAGCACTCGCGGCTAGCGAGTGCTAACCAGCAAATAAGCCGCCGAAGGGGGCGTGCAAGACCTTCCTGAAACGATATTCTGCTCAGGGCATCACGAATTTCCGCCCAAGGGGCGCTGGCTGCCAGCCGCGTTTCTCAGAGCGATTCCGCTGTTGTCTAATTCCGGTGGGTGTCAAGCTCTCCAGCGATCATCCTTGGGCACACTATTCTCTCCGCGGCGGAGGTAAGCCCTCCACATGATGGCGTAAGCTCACGCTTGTCGCCCACAGCGATCAACCCGCCACAGAACTACCTAGCCTTATTGCTACTGATCTTCGGTAGGGTGCGGCATGGCTTTTCATGATCCAGCACCGCGCCGAGATTGCGCGCATTGTTTGTTATGTACGTCTCGACCCGCAAGCCGGAGATCTTAAGTCACTCGATGGAATGCGGGCGGCAAAGGCTCGCGCACCAGTTCACTCAGATCTAAAGTCTCGCCACTTTCCGTGATGTCCGAGAAAAGAACCTCGATAAAGGGATGCTGGCGATTAGACGCTGCACCCCGCTGGTATTTCGCGTTCACGATTCGCTGGATCGCTGCAAGGTTCAGCTTGCCGAGCGCATTGTATTGATCATGGAAGAGACTTTGTCGTGCTCCACAATGCTCGACAGACTCTGCCCATACGTCCATCACCTTGCGGCCTATGAACGCCTCGACCTGTTCAGAACCATCCCGGGCCAGAAGCCGAAGCCCATCCATGTTGTGTGGTCCATCATCGACGCTAAATTGTGTAAGTGACATGGGGAGTCCTCCTGTTATCGCGTTTGTTTATACCCGCAGGTCGTGACTAACTTCGCCTCCCTCATTCTCCCACCGCGACAAAGCCGCGGTGCCCAACCGCCGATCGCGACGCGCGTCGTCGGTCAGAGTTTGTTGCAACCGGCATTATTCTTATGCTTGTGCAGGAATCGAGCGATCTGCCCGCGGAGCGCCGCTGTCTCCAGTAACTTGCCGACTGATCCGGCAGTGTCGAAAATCTCCCGCTGCAGCGTCGTCGGTAAGGCGTTCCATTGCATGATGATGGCCGCGCCAAGACAACGGAAAACGTGCTCTTCTTCGTCTGCAAGAGCCGCGCCGCGAGATCGATCCTGCTCTGCAACATGCACTGCATTGTCGTAGCCGTCCGATAGTCCCTGCTCATTATCCGCGAGCGAGACGAGGCGGTCCTGCCGTTCTTGAAATTTGCGACTTTCGTCAGGGCCGGTCGAACCCTTAATCAGTTCGCCGTACTTGGCTGCTTCTGCACGATACTGCTGAGATTTGAACATGCCGGGCCCTTTCGTTGAAAGTCTCCGCGCATTCCGAACCACCTCGATGGTTGATCGGGATACCCATAGATATGGGGATCAAAGGTTCGAATAACGATCCCCGGGGTACAAATAAGATGGCACGAAAAGAACGCGCGAATTAGCATGTGCGCATGCTGGATACGTGGTGAATGGTGGTTCACCGATGGACTAGCACAGGAATCTTGCAATGGGTGAGAACCTTTACCGTCTCGCTGCCGAGGACGATCGCGGAGATGCCATGCCGGCCGTGCGAGGCCATGACGATTAGATCGCAGCCCTTCGAGCCCGCAGTATCGATGATCGCCTGGTACGGATGCTCGTGCTCAACCTGGACCGTCTCGCATGCGACGCCGGCTGCTTGCGCTCCGCGGGCGGCAGCGCCAAGGGTTTTCTCGGCGTGCTCCTTCGTGCGTATCTTGTACTGAGCTGGCGTGTCCTCGATCATCTGCGTGTCGATCGTGAACGTGTGAAAAGGCGTCAAAACTGTCAGCACGGTGGCTTTGGCGCCGATCCGCTTGGCCAAGGCGATGCCGTGCTGGACAGCTTTCCCGGCCAGTTCCGAACCGTCGGTTGGTATCAGGATGTTGGTATACATCGCTCTCTCCTTGCTCATCGCCCTTTAGCGCCAGCGTACCGCGGAACGGGCGGCAGGCGGCGCGGGCTCAAACGGTGGCCTTCTGGCTGCGCGAGGCTCGGCTTGAGACCGACACAGTCAGTCGACCTGCGGCATGGAGGCGAGTGTCACAGCTAGAACCACCGATGCCAAGGGCGATGTCTCAGCGGTCACGATTCCGGGTGCTTCAATCCAATGGTGTCGTCCACGTGGTCGACCCTGTGTTGCTGCCGAGCTGATCCGATCGTTCGAAGTCACACCGTATCAGCGGACTGGGGCAACCCCGTTGAAGAACGAGATTATCGCGACCTGCTGCACCAATGCCGCGTTCCTGCCGAACGACATCCGGAGCTAGCGGCTGAGAGCCCCAAGGAAACTCTCGCGCCACGCCATAATGCTATTGCGGCGCAGTACCGCCATCATGGCCCGCCAACGCTCGCGTCGCTCCTCAAGTGGCATCCCCAGCGCAGTCTGCAATGCTTCGACGACGGCGTCGGGGTCATACGGGTTGGCGATCACGGCAGCGTGGAGTTCGTAGGCCGCGCCCGCGAAGGGCGAGAGAATGAGCACGCCGGGGTCATCGGGGTTCTGTGCAGCGACATACTCCTTGGCAACCAAGTTCATTCCGTCACGCAACGGAGTGACGAGAGCCACGCGGCTGAGCCGAAAGAAGCCAGCGAGCGAGCGCTGGGAAAAGCTCCTGTTCAAGTACTGGATCGGCGCCCAATCGAGTTCCGCGTAGCGACCGGCCACGTCGCCCGCCAGCGCACCGAGCCTCTGCCGCAGCGCACGATATTCAGGAACGTCGCTGCGCGTTGCGGTGGCGATCTGCAGGAAGCGGACGTGGTTGCGGTATGCGGGATAGCCGTCGAGAAAGCCGGCGAACGCCTTGAACCGGTGCTCGAGTCCCTTACTGTAATCGAGCCGGTCCACCCCAATGATGAGCCGGCGCCCACGGAGGCTCTCCTGCAGCCGGCGTGCCGTCCGGGATTTCACAGCGCGACTGGCCATTTCGGCGATGGCTTCGGTATCGATACCAATCGGGAAGGCGCCGGCGCGAAGAACGCGATCGAAAGCGTGAACGTGGCCATCGGACGAAACCTTGCCTCCTGCGCGGCGAATGATGGCGTCATGGAAGGCGGTCAAATCCTCCGCTGTCTGGAAGCCGACGAGATCATAAGCGCACAGTGATTTCAGCAGGTCACCGTAGTGAGGAAGGGTCGCCAGCACACCCAAAGACGGAAACGGCGTATGCAAGAAGAACCCGATCCGTTGTGTGGCCCCGGCGCGGCGAAGTTCCTCGGCCATGGGGATCAGGTGGTAGTCATGCACCCAGACAAGGTCACTCGGCCTGAGCAAGGGCGCGAGGGCGTCGGCGAGTAGGGCATTCACCCGTCGATAGGCAGCCAAGTCCCGGCGGGTAAAGTTCATGAGATCAAGCCGATAGTGGAATAAGGGCCAGAGCGCCGCATTGCAGAACCCGCTGTAGTAACCGTCATGGTCCGCGCGGGTAAGATCGACGGTGGCGTACGTCACTCCCTCGGTCTCGAAAACGATCGGCTCCGGTGCCGTTTCTCCTAGTTTGCCACTCCACCCAAACCACAAGCCACCAGCTTGATGCAGAGCGTCGACGAGGCCGGTCACAAGCCCGCCGCTGCGCTGCGCACCTTCTCCCGGCAAGGCAACACGGTTGGAAACGATGACCAAGCGGCTCAAGCGGGGTCCCTCCGTACTTTCGGGGTTGCGTCAAGCCGAGCCGCTAAAAAGATCTCCGCGAACACGGCAATCGCAAACGATCGAGCTGTGACATCCGCTGGAGCCCACATTCGCCTCGGTCCTCACGCGAAAATCCACAATTCCTTCTACCGGAACCGATGGTCCCGTCATCAGGCAATCTGGGCGTTTGAAGTCGGGCGCGACGCATGGATATTGAGAGGCAAGATCAGGGCGTTAGCTGTAAGACATATAAATCTTCTCGCAGTAAATATAGGATACTCTGCCGACGAGCTGGATCGTTGGTCGCCGTCTAAAGCTGATCTTCGCCAGGATTTCGACGGCAGACGCCCCGGGTGTGCCTTTCGATCTCAGCCAGTGCGGCGTCGAGCGAGGCGTGCGGCCCTTGCTGTATGCCGGCCATAGTTTCCGAGGCGTGGCCTTCCGGATGGATCATGAACTGACGGGGAGCGCTTGCCGTGATGCATCCCATCGAGCGGCCGAGCAGGTCCGTCAGCTGCCAAACTGTGCCTCCCTCAGCGGGTGTGACGATCACATCCATGGTGCGCCTTGGGCCTGTACGCCGCGCGAGGAAACCGTTGCAATAACCGACGGGCGAACTACCGAGTTCCGCGGCCGCGGCATTCACGATACCGGAAGGATCGGCGCTTCGAACCGACCCGCGATCGAGCGAATGGCGCTCATTGCCAATATGTGCGACTATATAGAATGGTCAAAAAGAAAGGTCGAAGGCCAACGTCGGGAGAAGAAATGGCAACCGCTCTCGACCGTTGGGACGAGGAAGGCGGAGCGCAGGACGTGGCGTGGCCTTTGCCCTATGAAGCCAGCGATTTGCGCGACGTGGAGCGCAGAGTCTTGGAATGTCTGGGTGCCGCCCTTGTCGGCGAATGGAATGATCTGCCTACTGACGTCCAACGCAGGCTCTTCGAGCACGCGGCCTCGGGCAAATCGCACGACGCCGCCGTGTTGAAGACGCAGATCGCCCGTTTCCTGCACGATCATAAAGGCGCTTCGGGTGGGCGCTAAGTTCCTGCGATCGCCAAGGATGCGACGATCGCGTCTCCAGACCTTATTTCGGTGATCCAGTATTCGAAAGCTACTAGACAGCACCCGGGAGGTTGCCGAGACAGTTGCTCTCGTCGTCTACACGGCGGTGCATTGGCGGCGGTGCATGGAGGGACGCGCTGCGCTTCCGATCAGTTTGTCAGCAAAGCCGAATGCTGGACGCCATCCGAACTCACGAGTTCAAGCGCCTCGGGGTCGACCGCGTCCTCGCCCTTCCGCGCGGTGAAATCGTCGCGGGACAGCTCGGGTTAGGCGTTTCCAATCCGCCGCGCGGCGACGCCCGCTGGCCGGGGGATGATTGGCCGACGAAATCCGCACATTGTCGCGGGCTCCGGACAGGCTTATCCTTAAGCCAAACCGCAATCGCCCGCATCGTGAGGCGACAGCGAGCTCCTCCCGGTGTGCGGATTGCCCATTGCAATGGAGGAACCGCCATGCCCGTCGCCCCGACCCTGCAAAAGTACCTGGATCAGACCGTCACATACGAAATGATCTCACACGACCCCACCATGTCGTCGATGCGCACTGCTGAAGCCTGCCATGTGCCGGGCGACTGCCTGGCAAAAGGCGTTGTGCTGCGCCGCGACGGTGGCTACATGCTGGCGATCCTTCCCGCCTCTCACCACATCCACCTCTCAGACTTGAGAATGCAGCTCGGCGACAAGGTCGACCTGGCGAATGAAGACGAGATCGCGCAGCTGTTTTGCGACTGCGAACGTGGGGCGGTTCCGCCGGTTGGCGAGTGCTATGGACTCGACGTCATCGTCGACGACAGCATCGAGGTGCAACGCGAGATCTACATGGAGGGCGGCGATCACGCCACACTCATCCATCTGGGCCGCGGGCAGTTTGCGCGATTGACCACCGAGGCTTGGCACGGCCACTTCACCGCGCACGATTGAGGCCGTTCAATCCGGACTGGAGCGATCACGGTGTAAGCCGCCTTTGGAAAAGTTTGGTTGCTGACGATAGTAAGCTTTCACATTCTTATGAGAGGTGGCTTTTCGTTCACGACTGGCACGATCGGCAATAGCGCCCCACGTTCAGAATTGCGTACAGCACAATGAATTCAGTGGTCCCGAAATGATAGCCGGAAGCGCTAGGTGGGAGATTGAGATGGATGATGGAACGGTACGCCCGCCATTGAAGGCCCCTTGCTACGTCTGACGCGATGAAAATTACTGTAATTAAATAAGTTGGTTGAAATCACTGGCGGATAGGGAGGGGATTCGAACCCGAATTGCGCTAGTCGGAGCTTGGTACGCCTACTGGTATTCGCTTTTTTTAACTGCAAGAAACACACGCAATTTCAAATGGTTATGATTTTTCTTCGACGCCGGCCAGGGCACCACGAAAAAAACAACAATGATAACAATAACTTAAGCAATTGGTTCGATTCCGGATTTCTCCCGAAAATCTTCGCGACGCGTTGAAAACACAACAAAAAGTTCGCTCCAGCCGTCCGTTTTGCTGGCATTTTTGCTGGTATCGCAAAACCAAATGTTCGCGGTGAATTTCTATATTCCGAACGAGGGAGTTGAGCGCCGGCATGCCCCGTTCACCCACTTTTCCCGTGACGTTCGGACGTCAGCTGCCGGCGCAACTTCTCGATCTCGAGCTTGAGATAGCTGACCAGAGCGGCTTCGGCCTCCGCTTTCAGCCGCGCCGCGCGCTCGGCGAGGATCATCGCGTGCGCCGTGGCAAGATCGGTGGGGAGCGATTCAGACGTGGTCACGACGATGATGGAATCACATCCATCACGATCCGCAAGCGCAAAGCCTCATCCGACCGATGTCGGCCGCCACGTCTCCTGTGGGTGCGTCCAGCGCCGACGAGATCGTCACCCCCCCCCTCGGCCGGGGCCGGCCAGATGAAGCGACCCCGCTCCAGACGTTTTGTGAACAGGCAAGCGCCCTGGCCGTCATGCCAGATCACCTTCAAGAGATTGCCGCGACGACCGCGGAAGCAAAACAGATGGCCCCCCAGCGGGTCGCGATGCAGGATCTCCTGAACCTGCAAGGCCAGCGACGGAAAGCCCTTCCGCATGTCGGTATGGCCGGTTGCGAGCCATACCCGCACGCCGGCCGGCAACGGAATCATCGTGACCGTCCATTCGTCAGCGCTGCCACGACTGCGCTCAGCGTCGTCGCGTCAACTGCGCCTGTGATTCGCATCCGAGCCCCGGCCGCGAACTCAATCTCGATCGCGCCGCAGGTCCCGGAGGGCGTCGTCAACGGTTGCCGGTCTGGCGCAACGGAGACCGCGGCAAAACGGACTTCGTCAGCTTGCCGCTGCATCGGTTCAGGCTCGAACGCGAGGAGGCCCGTGCGCGCCTGCCGCCGCCAAACCGTAAGCAGATTGCGGTGAACATCATGTCGTCGAGCAACCTCGACAACACTGGCCCCAGGCGCCAGACTCTCCTCCACGATCCGAAGCTTCTCGGCAGTGGTCGACCGCCGCCGCCGCTCTGGACCGGACAGAACCGTAACCGTCGTCACGTTTGCTCATTTGCTTGCAAATTAATGAGCAAATCATCTCACGCTCGAGCACAATCCGGGAAGGCGGCCCTCACCGGAGGCTTACTTGGCGCCCCCTTCGCTGCATTGTGCGAATTCGGCCTCGCCGCGTCACAACACTCCGCTGGTGCATGCTACGCTTCCTAAGTGGTGCCGACATCGGCCGCTTCGGAAACATTGCCGATCGGGAAATAAATGCATGAGATAGCAGTGTGACTGGAACAGCCCTTGAGGTATCTTCAGTCCGGCCTAGGCTGCCGAATACCAGACACTTTCCAAAAACCACAGGCGACTAGTGAACGCTAAGTCAGAACCAGCACAACGGGAGAGGATGAAGCATATCTTGTCTGGGTGCTTATTCCCGCGCGTTGTGTCCAACGAGCGAGATCCCATGGAGATCCGGCAGCAAAATGTTCGACACGACCACGTTTGGTTTGACGATATCGATCAACTCGATGGCTCGAGCGCTGGTGTGGGCTTCGCCGACGACATCCATTCCATTCGTACCGTCGATGAGCGTTTTTAGCCCGACAAGAAAGATCGGCTGATCGTGGACGATAACGACACGGACCTGCGTCGATTCGAGCGGCGGCTGCCCTTGGCGCATTTCAACATCGATCATCTTGCTAAGTGGCAACTCGCCGTTTGGGGCGAGAGCTTTGGTTGAAGATTGACGTAACCTCTCGCTCTCTCCTACCGATAGAACGACCGGTTCGACGCAAACACGCCTCTGATAAAATCGAAGACTACCGACATTCGAGGAACAGAGCGCAACTCCTCGTGGATCGCGAGCCAGAATTCGCGGGTAGTCTTCGCTTCTTTTTCCAGCACGCGTCGCAACGTCGGTTCGGAGTCCGTAAGATAGGTGGGAAACATCCCGATTCCGAAGCCCCGTTTGACAGCATCCAACTGGACAAGTGGGCTCGTGCTTCTGAAGATCACACGTCGTTCACCAACCGTGTCTTGAAGCCATTTTAGTGCCGGGATTTCGATCATGTCCGGGATGTAATCGACGAACACATGTTTATCGATTTCATCAATGCTCGTCGGTTCGCCGTGTTCCGCTATGTATGCTTCGGATGCGTAAAGGTAAACATCGCAGCGGGCGATACGGCGGGCAACATGACGTGGACCAGTAGGACGCACGATGCCGACTGAAATGTCGGCTTCCCTTCTTGTGAGATTTGCCGTCTGCATCGAGGTGACGACTTCAACAAAGACATCGGGATGTTCGCGCTGGAAAATCTCCAGCGCGGGCACCAGAACCCGCGCTGTGAGACCTTCGACAGCTGCCACACGGACCGGGCCTGAGAACTTGTCCTTTCCCGGCTTCGATCGAATCGCGTGATCGGCCGCCCTTTCCATTGCTTCTGCATGGACCAGGAATTCCGCGCCCGCCTCGGTCAGCGCGAAGCCCTGAGATGTCCGCTTGAAGAGCTTTTGGTCGATCGTGCGCTCCAGGTTTCCGATGCGGCGGAGCACAGTGGTGTGGGACACGTTGAACCGTCTCGACGCTTTGACCAGCGTCTTCTTGCGGACAAGCTCAAGGAAATACTGCACGTCATCCCATGCAAATACTGCATACGGATCGTTCGGGTGATCGACTTTGCGGCGACGCACAATGGGCTCCGGCACACTCGGCTGCCGGGAGATGCCAGCCGGCAGTGCGCCTGGCTGCTCCCGATGAGGCCGCAGTGTACCAGAACTTTGGCGGTCCAAACCTCTAACTGAAGGACTTGATGAGAGCATCGACCTCACTCTGATCCGGCCCCTTAGAACGAGCATGGGGCCGCGGTCCTGTCGCGTAGCCTACCAAGAGCAGAATCTCGTCCGGACGCGGAGCGTCGCCAACGCTAATAGGCATTGTGTCGCCCGCATCGAGGTCCCAGCCTTCGTCGATCGGTCCGAAAATCAGATCGATCGTCGCCCCGGCCGTCACTACCTTGGCGTTGCCGGGAATAATCACCCGACCACGTTTCAATGTCGCACGCATAGCCATCCCGATCCTGGCGTGGATCATAGCTGCGCCATGCTCGAGGTCGCCGGCAAGTCCAACCATGGCGCCTTTGGTGTAGGCGCGCAGGCTTTTTGCATCGCCGATCAGCGACAGGGCCGTCTTGGTCATCTTCTCGCCGAGCTCGAACGAGATGTCGATGAGCGGCTTGAGATCGGTACCGACCGGCTTTTGCGCCAGCGGATTCTTCAAGACGCTCCCGACCACGACGCGTCGCTGAGGCTTTGCCAGCGGCGTTCCATTCTCGATAGCAATCTCGTCCTGAAAAATGACCGTCTTCCTTACTTCCATTGCCTACTCCTTGAGGTTGATAGAGTCTTTACAGCAGGTCCACCGCTACTCAGCGGTCGAGACATGTGGCCGATATCGTTGCCGTTGATTGTAGTCGAACAACCGCGCATCGGGTCAGAACGGAGATGCGAAGCGTTGTGCAAAATTGCACATCGAAAGGCGCTTTGCCCTTTGATTGCCTTGAGTGCAAACATCGAGTTCAGCCTTGCGTTAGCTGCCGAGCTGCTGCACCAAGACGATGGAAGAGATCTCATGTTGCGAGTTCTCTCAATTTGGCTTCGACGCGTTTGGCGCCATGTACTGAGAGGTTTGAAAGATGCCGCTCGACACGCGACCATTCATTAGCGCTTTGCACTGTTTTCTCTGAAGGCCAGGCCGGTCAACAAGCCGGCGACGGATGGCGCTAGAACGAAGAGCCATAGCTGCGACAAGGCTTTCCCTCCTGCGAAGAGCGCCGGACCAAAACTCCTCGCCGGATTGAGCGAAACACCGGTTACGTTGAGGAAGGCGATGATGAGAACGGTCAGTGCGGCTCCGATGGCTACGCCGGAAAGTGGTTCGGTCGCATCCTTCGACGATGCGCCGAGGATAATTGCGACGAATACCGCCGTCGTAATCAACTCCGTCGTAAACGCCGTGAATCCATCATAGCCGCCCAGATAGCCTGCACCCCAGCCGTTCTGTCCCAATCCCCGCTGAGCGACATCGTAACTACCCGCCAGCCCTCCATTCAGTATCAACAGCAACAAGCCAGCACCCACAGCCGCACCGACGAACTGGGCAATGATGTAGCCGGGGATCCGCTTGGCTTCGAACCTCCCGGCCGCCCAGAGCGACAGCGTGACCGCGGGATTGATGTGGCACCCCGAAATCGGACCGATCGAGTAAATCAAGGCTATCAATGTTAGGCCAAAGGCTAGTCCGATCGGTACCGCACCAATCGGAAGCGCACCTCCAAATGCCCCGGTTGTCACGGCACCGCACCCAACAAAAACGAGAACTGCTGAGCCGAATGCCTCGGCCAAGTATTTTCTAATCTCCATCGCGACCCCCATGTTCGGCTTGCGGAATAGCGCCCTAGGCGGCGTCTACGGAGTAAGCTCAATCCGTAACACGCCGCCGCCGAATAAAATGGGAAGCGAGAACATACAACGTGCTGTCTTTCCAAAGCTTTGTGCATAAACGATCGGGTACGCCGATGGCCCACTCGGTGACCGAGGCGTTTATCGATGATGCCCTATGCCCTGACTGCGCGAGAGCCTGTCGGCAAAAGCACGTACTGCCCGAGGTATTTCTTTCATCTCTTTTGGACTAACGTCGGCCCGATAGAAACTGACCGCCACGGCAGCCAATGCGCGACCAGTGTGCTCAAGAACAGGGGCTCCCACGGAGTACATGTGCTCTCGCGTTTCGCCATCATCCACCGAATAGCCGGCACTACGGACATCCTCGAGCTGAATGAGCAGCGCATCGATGCTGGTTACGCCGAATCTCGTCAGGACCGTAATATCCCTGTGCTTGTAGAGCGATCTTACGTCTTCGTTTGAAAGGGTCGCTAACAGCGCCTTACCCGTTGCCGTGCAGCAAGCCGGCAGACGCATGCCGATCCGAAAGGTTATGCCGAGTGGATCTGGGCTGTTGCGGCAAGCGATGTAGAGAACATCGGATCCCTCGAGAACCGATAATATAGCGGTCTGCTCACGAAATTTTCCCAACAGCTTGGTTGCCGCATGAAATTCCATGGTGATGTCGGAGTTGCCGAGCCTCGCGCTAGCAAGGTCCATGATGCGAACGCCGATCGAAAAAGTACCGTCGCTGGCCCGCTGGATGAAATCCCGTTCCAAGAGCGTCGTACAAAGGCCAAAGGCAGAGCTTTTGGCAATGTGGAGGTTCGCGGCGATATCGGATAGCGACAACCCTTGTGGCGAGTTCGCAAGCAGTTCCAAGATCTGTATGCCGCGTTGGAGAGCCGGCGCGAGGCTGCGCGGCTGTGGCAGCGGCTTGCGAGCCGATCTCTTTGCTGGAGTTGCCATACACACGCCCTTTAGTGAAAGTCCTGCCAAATAACGGCGACGGTTGACCTCTCTGACGCGCCCAACTATTCTATAGATAGAATATAGTTCTATTAGTCGAACATCAAGCGATATCAGCTAGAGGTTGAAGGTTCGCACAGGTCAAGCTACGGCAATGAAAACCGCAATAGCTATCAGACATGTTGCTTTTGAGGATCTCGGCTCGTTCGAAGCGATTTTATCCGCATCAGGTTATCGCGTCTGCTACCGCGACGTGGGCAAAGGCGAACTTTCTGAAGACGAGTTCGTTCAGACCGACCTCCTGATTATCCTTGGTGGGCCGATCGGATGTTACGAAACGGACACGTATCCCTTCCTAAAGGATGAAATTGAGCTTCTGACCATGCGTGTCAGGCGAAATAGCCCGACCATCGGAATTTGCCTTGGCGCGCAACTGATCGCGGCAGCACTTGGGGCTTCTGTTTATCGAGGCCCGGTGAAGGAAATCGGGTGGGCTCCAATTTTGATTACCGACGAGGGTATGAACTCGGCGCTCAAACATCTAGGTCACCAAAAGTTAGTTCTCCATTGGCATGGGGACACTTTTGACTTGCCGTCTGGAGCCCGGCTACTGGCATCCACAAAGCATATTACCAATCAGGCGTACGCGATCGGACACAACATACTCGGACTACAATTTCATGCCGAAGCACGGGTGGCCGGCCATGAACAATGGCTGATCGGTCATGCGGTCGAATTGGCAACAGGACACCGTGACGTCACTAAGCTTCGCGACGATATGAGACGCAATGGCGCTGACTTAGAACGCCGGGCTCGCATGATGTTTTCAGATTGGCTCGACGGATTGCAATCCGTTTGAGTTACTCCAGGCACCGCGTCCCTTAGTCGCCGACGTACGCTCGATTCGCGCCGGACTCCCCCTCGTTGATCGGTATTGCTGCATTACATCGAACGCCAATCGTCGGCTTGTTCAAACGCATACGCCGCCCGGTATAGCGTAGATTCATCGAAGTGCTTCGCGACGAGCATCAAACCTACGGGCAATCCGTCGACCAAACCACAAGGCACGTTCATCGCAGGATGATGACTGATGTCGAAGGGAGCGGTGTTATTGGTCATCTCAAAAGCTCGCTGAACATACAGTTCACGGCTATCGCCAGGACCGGGCAAGGGCGTCGGCGGCATAGGAAGCGTCGGCATTAGCAGGACATCATATTTTTGAAGCGCCTCATTATATGCCGCTGTTAAGCGACGCACGAGGTTCATTGCCTTTCCATAGTAGCGAGACCCGAAGTGCTTCTTAATGTGAACGCCAAGAACCATGATGACCTTTGTCGTCTCCGACAATTCGTTGGCGCGCTGCTGCCATCCGTGGAGTTTATCGATCAGGCTCGTCACATAAAGATCGGGACGTGAAAGACCATATCCATCTCCGAACAACATGGTTTGGGTGATGCCCTCTACCCCAATCGGCGTCCAGATCGACGGCCCCTGTAGGTGCATCGGAATGGATACGTCTTCGACCACGGCCCCAAGCTTGCGGAAGAACTCAGCGCCCTTCCTAACTTTGCGATCAACCGCGGGGTCGGACTCGGCGCGGCCAAACCCTTGCTCGACAACACCAATGCGCAGACCTTGGATACCTCCTTCCAACATTTGGGCGTAGGGGTGCACAACTGGGCTGTATTGTCGCGGATCGAATCCATCACTGCCAGCAATTACCTCCAGCAGGACGGCATTATCTCTTACCGTCCTCGTCATTGGGCCGACATGGTCCAGGAAAATCTCAATAGGCATCACACCCGTATATGGGACCAATCCGTGCGTGGGCTTCATCCCGTAAAGCCCGCACCAACACGAGGGCATGCGGATCGACCCGCCTTGATCACCGCCGATTGCCATATCGGCTTCGCCGAGGGCCACGACGACACCACTTCCTGAAGAAGATCCGCCGGCTGAATAACCGCGGCGATATGGATTGTGAACTGGTCCCTTCGCGCCTGTGTGACTACCGCCCGAGATGCAGTAGTACTCGCAATGCGTCTTTCCCGCGATTTCGCCGCCGGCATCGAGAATACGTGAGACAATCGTCGCATCTACATCCGGGACGTAGCCCTCGAGAATCGAGGAACCGTTCATCATCGGCACGCCGGCAACCATCACGTTGTCCTTGATGGCTATGCGCTTACCGGCCAATGGACCGCTTGCTGCTCCTTTGATGGAGGTTTTCACATACCAGGCGTTTTGCTCATTGGTTTCCGCGGACGGAAAGACGCCTCGGTCACGCGGATATTTGATCTCCGGCAGGTTGTCGGGAAGTTCGTCTACTAAATTGTAACCTTGGACGTACGACTTCATCAATCCGATGTAGGAATCGATATCGCTCTTCGACAGCACCAGGCCACAATCGGCGGCTGCCGCTGCTACCTCCTGCGCCGTGGGGATTTGAACTGCCATATAGCGACCTCTTTTCTTTTTCGATGTTTGGACCAGCCGCGCGTCACGGTGCCAGGAGACGCTCAAGTGCTGGATTGGCTTGCATTGTCGCACTGTCGCCCTGCAGCGCAATGCTGCCCCGGTCCATGACCAGGCACTGCTCCGAAACCTCCAAGGCAAGCTTTACGTGCTGCTCAACAATAACAACGGACATCCTGCGAGCGAGACGCTTGAGACACTCCGCAATCTCCTCGACAACGCCATGCCAAACGCCTTCGGTGGGCTCGTCCAGCAATATCAAGCTTGGTTTTCCAAGCAGGGCACGACCGATCGCAACCATCTTCCGCTCACCCCCTGAAAGGGTGCCGGCCTTTTGCTCCATTCGTTCCCCCAGGCGGGGAAAGAGATCGACGATCTCGCCAAAATCATCGCTGCCATTCGAGATCATCGCTCCGATCTGCAGATTCTCCCTGACGGACATACCGGCAAAGATGTTCAAGTCTTGCGGGACAGTCCCCAATCCCATTGCGACCCGCCGTTCCATTGGAGCATTCGTGACATCCTGCCCTTTGAACAAGACTTTGCCTCTAGCCGGTGAGAGGTCTCCCGAGAGTGTCTTCAGAAGGGTAGTCTTCCCAGCACCGTTACGGCCGAGTATGGCGATACAGCCTCTCTCCGGCACTTCGATATCGATGTCGAACAGCACTTGGCCGCGATTGTAATAGGTACAGATGCCAGTTCCAGTCAGAATGCTAGGCATGTTTGAGATACGCCTCCCGCACCCGCTTGTCGCTTTGGACCTCGGATAGAGGACCTGATGCCACGACCTTGCCTTGATCAAGCACAGTCAGAGAATCGCAAATATCTTTCACAAAATCGAGATCGTGCTCGACGATCAACAGCGGACATTCGTCCTTGGTCTCTAACAACAGTTCGCCGGTCGCGCGTCGCTCTTGGGGGCTCATGCCGGCGGTTGGTTCATCGAGCAGCAGGACCTTAGGTTCCCGCGAGAGAGCCATTGCAATTTCAAGCCATTGCTGTTGGCCGTGCGAAAGGTTGCCGGCGAGGCCATTCGCGCGCCCTGCCAAGCGAAAGCGCTTTAGCATGAGCATGATTTGATCGCGCAACGATCGGCGCGTTCGCGAGATCATCTGTGATACCATTCCATCCCCGGCTTGAAACGCGAGCAGCATGTTGTCGTAGACGGACAACTGGGGCAGGATGCTGGTGATCTGGAATTTGATCGATAGGCCCACGCGCGACCTCTCGAACGGCGTCGCTGACGTGATGTCATGACCAAACAGTGTAATCGTTCCTGAGGTCGGCAATAGCGCGCCGGCGAGGCATTTCAACAACGTCGACTTGCCGGAGCCATTCGGGCCTATGAGCCCGTGAAATTCGCCCGCTCGAAGCTCGAGATCAACGTTGTTCAGAGCAACGAGCGATCCGAAATGGCGACTTACACCACGAACCTTAAGCATGTCCATGGCACTTGTCCTCAAGTTCGAGCCCAACATCGGCGTCCTTACCGCCGAACGCGCCCACTCGTTCCCTGTCGGGCACGACAAAGCTGATCAAACCGCCGGGTCTGTAAGTAACGATGATGAGGAGAAGGAAACCCAGCAGTATGGGCCAACCCATCTCCCAGTACTGCGACACGTAGTATCCAACCGCCTCGACAAATCCTGTCCCGATCACAGCTCCGACGAGAGTTCCGGCCCCCCCAAACATGGCGTATAGCGCAACTTGAGTTGAGAACATCGGACTGACTTGAGCAGGGCCGACGAAACCTTCGTGAAATACATAAAGACCGCCCGAAAGCCCCGCGACCATACCTGCAAGACAGAAGACGATCCCCTTATAGTTCTGGGTTTTGTACCCTAGGAAGGAAAGGCGTTCCTCTTGCTCTCGAATACCGCCAAGCACCAGCCCGAACTGCGATCTGACCAACCAACGTAGGCCGAGATAGACCAGGATAAGCAAACCAAAGGCTAGATAATAAAACCGGATTCCCTCTTCAATTTCCACACTACCAATGGTCAGCCTTGGGAGCGATGGAATTCCGTTCTGGCCTCCGACGTAGGTCCAGCCTTGGAGCAATCGCTCGGCGACATAAGACCCCGTAAGCGTACCTAGAGCTACGAAGACCGCAGTAGGAGAACGCCTGCCAAAGAGCACGATTGACGCAATCACAAATGACAGGATCATCCCACCGGCTACAGCTGAAGGAAGTAAGATCAGAACGGACGTTACCTGAAGCTTCGTCGCAATCAACGCAGCACAATAGCCACCTCCTCCGAAGAAGAGCGCCTGGCCGAAGCTGAGAATTCCGACGTAGCCCCACACGAGATCAAAGGATAACGCCAGCAATCCGAGGATGACAACCCGGGTGATGAACAGTACCCAATAGTGTTCCAACACAAGAGGCAGGAACAGGAAGAGTGTGAACAGACCTCCCTCGATCCAGGGAAGAACGGGGCGAGATAACTTCTGATGATCAATGGCCATTTGAAGAGAAGCTTTGCTATCCGGGTCCCGGCGACGTCATCAGACGGCGCCGGGCAGTTCCATCTACTTTGGCAAGCATTCTTTAGGCGCAACGGGGCCGTTCGATTTGTCGACGATATCGAACTTTCCGTCCTTTGCGACTGCCGTGTACATATTCATGCGGACGTGACGCGTGCCCGGCACAAACTCGGCGCCGCCGCCAGGTCCCTCGCTGATCTTCGCGTGATCCAGCGCCGCAGCCACGGCATCTCGTTTGATGCTACCGGATTCCTTTACGGCGGCCTCCCATAGTTTGACCGCGCGATAAGTTCCAGTCGATCCTCCCGCAGCCGAGAGCGGATTTTTCGTGCCGAACAGCTTTGTATATTTCTCAAAAAGCTCCTTGCTAAAAGGATCATCGACGGCCCTGAAATAGTCGAGGCAACTGGCCAGTCCTTCGGTTTCTGCAGGGGAACTGATCGTCATCGTGCTCTCGTCATAGAGAACGGAGGCAATCCTCCCACCCCGTTTCCTGAAGCCGGCTTCGTACAATTGCTTGACGAAAACCGGCAGCCCCGGCGGAATGAGGGTCGTGAACACGACATCGGTGCCTTTTGTCATGATCTCATGAACGGTCGCCCCGTACTCCACCTGGTCAACCGGGGAATACTCCTCCCCAACGATCTCGCCGCCGTTTTCTTCAACGACCTTCTTGGCGTACGCATCGAGCGTATGCGGCCAGATGTAGTCAGCGCCAGCAAAGTAGAACTTCTTGCCGGTATTTTTCATCAGCCATGGCACGAACGTATCGCACTGCTGTGCAGGAGTGGGGCCGGTGCAGAATAAGTATTGGGTGCACTCCTTACCCTCGTAGAGTTGAGGATAAAGGTAGAGCTTCTTGCCGCGATTGATGATCGTATCCTTAATGGCGTTGCGCATCGAACTCGTAATACCGCCGATTACGACATCAACGTCGTCCTTTTGCACAAGCTTGCTAACGCGAGTTACCGCCAGGGACTCGTTTGTTGCTGTATCTTCAAGATACATTTGCAGGGGTCTACCGATGATGCCGCCCTTAGCGTTGATATCCTCGACAAGCATCTTTGCAACATTAGCGCATGGAATCCCCTGCACGCTAATGGGGCCGGTGAGGTCCAAAGCGAAGCCAACCTTGATTGGATCCGCCCCCCACGCCTTCTTCGGGTTTAGGATGTAACTCCCTCCGCCAAGCGCGATCATTCCGCTAAAGAGGGCTGCGCGCTGCATGAACAGCCGGCGCGAATGGGATTTTAGCAATTCGATACTATCCTTTGACATCTACCTTCTCCACGGTGACGAGAGCCCACTCGGGCGGTACTTCACGAACAAGATTGCAAGCACGAAGACGAGCACATCAGCGACGACCGGCTTTATTGCCCATGGCAGGCCGGCTGCGAAAGCTCCGACGAAGGCGGCACCGATTGCAGATCCCCCTAGGCTGCCCATTCCTCCCACCATGACCGCGAGAAACGACTTGATCAGAAACGGAACGCCAATGTCGGCGTTCAACGAGTAAATTGGCACCATGAGACCGCCCGCTAAGCCGGCGAGCGCAGCCCCAAAGGCAAACGTTGCGGCGTAGACCCGGTCCGTCGAAATTGCCGAGGCTCTCGCTAGCGAGGGGTTCTCGAGGGATGCCCGCACGTACAGGCCGATCCTTGTTCGCGAAAGGAGCAGGTAACTCACGCCAAGGACAAGAACAGTCGCAACGATGATTGCCACTCGCCACTTCGAGAAGGCAACATTTCCTACGAAGAACGATCCGATCAACGGGGCGTCGACGCTATAAAATTGCCCCCCGAGCAGAAGGCGAACCCCCTCGCGCAGGACGAGTCCGATTGCGAACGTGCTGATCATGGCGGCGACGGGCGTGGCGTAGAAGCGTCGGATGATGATCCGCTCGAGCACCAGGGCGATAGCGCCGACAACCACCGGTGCGGCGAGCATTCCCACCCAGGTTGGAATGTTGTTCGCTTGGGCGAGATAGACGGTATAGGCGCCGACGAGCAGGAACTCTCCATGCGCGAAGTTGAAGATCCCCATCATGCTGGCAATGACGCCAAGCCCAAGCACGGCCAGGACGAAGATCGCCATGGACGAAATGATGTCGAAGCCAAACGGAATGATATCCATGCCGGATCCTGTTCGATATGTCGAACGCCTTTCGATATATCGAAACGATAGAACAGGCCGTCACGTTGTCAAGGCCGCCTCCCCCTTTGTTTGCCTCTATCCTCCTCCTACCGACGTCTTCCTCCTGTGTTGCAAAGGGCCGAAACAGCGCGCCAAAGCTGGAATTTCCGAGGTTTTTGCGCACGTGTCGGGGTTGTGCGCGACTATGCAACGCGCGTTGCAAACAAGCACTTCTGGCGCAGACCCTGTTCGCTCCAACCAAGAACGCTTCGAACCGCGATCGAAAAAAAGCCCCGGTGCACCGCACCGGGGCTGTCTGACGACAAGTCTAGGGAGGAAACGCGTTAGGCCTCCGAACCGAGGTCCCTAACACTTTGCGTAATAGCACACCAATAGAGGCGTCCCCCCGTTTCTTCCTGCAATGGGCGTTGCACCAGCGCTCACGCAACGATCGTTGATGTGTGACTTTGCTCGCCTCATACGTTTGGGATCAATGTCCGACCAAGGAGACGACTTCATGTCGACAACGATTTCGAATTTCATCAATGGCAAACTGGTGCCGAGTGGCGGATCCCGAACATCGCCAGTGTTCAACCCGGCAACGGGCGATCAATCCGGCACGCTTGGACTAGCCACGGCAGAAGATGTGAGGGCAGCTGCCGTTGCGGCCCGTCGAGCATTCCCGGACTGGGCCAACACTCCTCCCCTCCGCCGCGTCAGAATCCTAAACCGGTTTCTTCGGATCGTCGAAGATCGGGTTGACGAACTCGCTTGGGTCATCACTGCCGAGCACGGAAAGGTGCTCTCCGACGCACGGGGTGAAATCCAACGAGGGCTCGAGGTCGTCGAGTTCGCAACCGGCGCACCTCAACTCCTGAAGGGAGAGGTGACAGAGAACGTCGGCACGCGGGTCGACAGCCATTCGTTACGGCAACCACTCGGTGTCGTGGCCGGCATAACGCCGTTCAACTTTCCAGTTATGGTTCCGATGTGGATGTTCCCCGTCGCGTTGGCATGCGGCAACACCTTCATCTTGAAACCATCAGAACGCGATCCGTCAGCGTGTCTTCTATTGGCGGAGTGGCTCAGAGAAGCCGGCTTGCCTGATGGCGTATTCAACGTAGTCCAAGGCGACAAAACGGCCGTGGACGCTTTGCTCGCCGATCCCGACGTCGTCGCGGTTAGCTTCGTTGGTTCAACACCTATCGCTCGCTATATTCAGGAGACGGCCACGCAATATGGAAAGCGCTGCCAGGCGCTCGGTGGCGCCAAGAACCACATGATAATAATGCCGGACGCCGATATGGATCAGGCAGTCGATGCCCTCATGGGTGCTGCCTATGGCTCAGCCGGCGAACGCTGTATGGCCATTTCGGTGGCCGTTCCAATCGGCGAGGCGACCGCGCAGCGACTGATCGATAAACTGACACCGAAGGTCCAAGGTCTAAAGATCGGCCCGGGCACCGACCCAGACTCCGAGATGGGGCCGCTTGTCACGAAACAACATCTCGAAAGAGTGCGCAGTTACATCGACGCCGGCGTCGCCGAGGGCGCAACTCTTCTCGTCGACGGACGGGACTTCAGGCGCCAAGGTTATGAACGTGGGTACTTCGTTGGAGGTACGCTGTTTGACCACGTCACGACCGGCATGCAAATCTATCGAGAAGAGATCTTCGGCCCTGTTCTCTCCGTCGCACGCGCCAAGTCTTACGATGATGCTGCCGAGATGATCAACCGACACGAATTCGGAAATGGCACGGCCATCTTTACGAGAGATGGGGATGCCGCAAGAGAGTTTGCACATCAAATTCAGGTCGGAATGGTCGGGATAAACATTCCGATCCCCGTGCCGATGGCATTCCATTCGTTTGGAGGCTGGAAGGCGTCCTTGTTCGGCGACCACCATATGCATGGACCGGAGGGCGTACGATTCTACACCAAACTGAAGACCATCACCACGCGATGGCCCACGGGAATCCGTGCCGGGGCCGAGTTCGTTATGCCAACGATGAGTTGATCGGAAGATTATGGGCGGCCGCGGAATTCCGCGGCCTCCCGGTCTCGCTTAGGATAGAGCGTATGGCCGCGTCATTTGCTTTGCTGGACCGACGCACTACATCATCGCCGGCTACCACAGCCGCGCAAAAAGGTCACATATTTGTCGAACTGCGCGCCGCTGGCGTTCGCAACGTGCTTATCTGTTGCACCCGCGCTGAGGATACGGATGGCAGTTTCGTTCGTCCCTCGCAGCGCAGCTGACTGCACCACTCTCGTCAGCACAGCCAGGAATTCATACATTGCAGGCGCATGCATGAGCGTCTTGGTCGCGCCAGACGCTCAGAATGGTCAGGTTCATCGCCTCAGCTTCGGAGAAGACTTGACATCATCGCGCTGGCGGCCGCGCTGCTGTTCGCTCACGGGCAGACCACCGAGCGTACGGTGGTCACCGCCGAACACCTCGGTCGCGCCCTCGGTGTGCCGGTGAGGATGTTGCCGGATTGGCACAAGCTTACGGTCGAGCTCGAAGGCACATCCTTGTCCGAGATCGTTGCGACCAAGCCTCTCCGCATCGACATGAACCGGGTGTTGGCCATCACGACCATCGTGGACCGGCTGTGCGACGGAGCGCTACGCGCTGACGAAGCACGGGCGGCGCTGTTGTCGGCCGGAAACTTGCCAGAGGTGCCCACGCTGCGGTTCACTTCATTTGCAGCCCTCGGCGCGGCGTCGCTCGGGGTGATCTTCGGCGCGCTCGATATTACAAGCCTGATGCTAATCGCTGCGACTGCAGCCCTCGGCGCGATCGTCCGCCGCTGGGTATCAGGCTTGAGCGGCAGCCCTTTCATCCAGCCGCTTTGCGCTGCCCTCATCGCGGGAATCGTGGCGGCTGGCGCTGCCATCAGCGTGCGTCAGCCGCTCGCAACAGCTCTTGTCGCGTTCTGTCCGTGCATGGTGCTGGTGCCTGGTCCACATCTACTGAACGGCGCGATCGATCTTGCGCGCACGCGGATCGCACTTGGCATCGCTCGCCTGACCTACGCCGGCATCACCGTGCTTATGATCTGCTTCGGCCTGCTGTTGGGATTCACCGCCAGCGGCGCAGCATTCCCCGCCGCAGGACCGTCCGCGCCCGTACCGTTCGTGCCGGATGTGATTGCAGCGGGATTTGCGGTTGCCGCCTTCGGCGTCCTCTTCTCCATCCCATGGCGCATGCTGCCGTTCCCCATATTGGCCGGTATGCTCGGGCATGCGGTACGCTGGGCCCTGATCTCGCTCGCGGGGGCGAATGTTGCGACCGGAGCACTCGTTGCCTGTATTCTGGTCAGCATCATCGTCACACGGGTTGTCGACCGCCTGCATCTGCCGTTCGCTGCGCTCGCCTTTTCCGCCGTTGTCTCGATGATACCGGGCTTCTTTCTTTTCCAGGCAGCCAGCGCGACCGTCGAACTGGTCTCGATGGGGCCGGGAGCGCCCGTAGCTCTGTTGACGAACGTCGCCGCAAGTGGCGCCACGGCATTTCTGGTCATACTGGCCATGACTTTCGGATTGATCCTGCCACGGATGCTGCTTGAACGCCGCTCGTGAGCTGGCACGCGTGTCGTAGCCGAACCGTAAGTGGCATACGAGAGTAATGTCAGAGCCGGGTTCGATTCCGGTCGAGGCAAATTGTGGAGTCCGGAACGGCATAGGCGTCCCAGCTGCCGGAAGCTTGCTGTTTTATTTTTGTCGGCAAATACCGCGCGTCGTCCTGCTGGTATTTGTGCTGGTATCGGCAGCAATCGATGACAAAAGTGGCTTCAAATTCAAATGGTTATGGCTATAGGCAATTATCGGCCAGGGGCACCATTCGGCATCCGCCCTCATTCGCCAACGTTCACTTTCCTCAATAAGGACAGGCACAAGTCGCATTTTGGGCTTCGCGGCCGTTCGCCCAGGTCTCGTGGTATCCGGCGACTTTCATGGTATCCTCCATGGTAGATCACTTGGGTCATGGTATCGCGAGTTTTGGGTGGAATCGAACCGATGCCGGTCAAGAACGACACCTATTTTCGGCACCTGAAAGCTGGCGAGAAAGACTACAAGCGATCCGACAGTGGCGGCCTCTTCATGCTCGTCACCAAGACCGGATCAAAGCTCTGGCGCTACGCGTACAACTTTGACTCCAAGCAGAAGTTGCTTGCGTTAGGCCAGTATCCCGTCACGTCTCTCGCGGACGCGCGCATTAAGCGCGATGATGCCAAGAGGCTGCTTGGCGAAGGGATCGACCCCTCCGTCAACCGAAAGGAAGAGCGCCGCAATGCGCGAATGGCGCGGGCCAACACTTTTGAAGCCGTGGCCAAAGAACTTATGGACAAATCCGAGGCAGAGGGCGATGCCCCGAAGACGCTGAAGAAAAAGCAGTGGCTGCTTGATTTCGCCAACAAGGAATTCGGCAAGCGGCCGATCGCGGAAATCAAAGCGCCGGAAATCCTTGATGCATTGCGGAAGATCGAGAAGCGCGGGCGGCACGAAACAGCCACTCGCGCGCGGGGTACCATTGGTGCCGTATTCCGTTTCGCCATTGCAACTGGTCGCGCTGAACGGGATCCGACCGCAGACTTGCGCGGCGCGCTGATCACCCCGACGGTTACTCACCGCGCGACGATCGTCGAACCCAAAGCTGTCGGTGCGCTGCTGCGGACAATCGATGGCTTTGAGGGGCACGCCGTGACTAGATACGCCCTAAAGCTGGCACCGTTGGTTTTTGTACGACCTGGCGAGCTTCGCCAAGCCGAATGGGCCGAATTCGACCTGCCCGGCGCCGAATGGCGCATACCCGCCAAAAAAATGAAGATGAGACGACCGCACCGCGTACCACTGGCGCATCAAGCGCTCGCTATTCTTCGCGACCTCCAGCAAATAACAGGTGGGTCAAAATATCTGTTCCCGTCGGTGCGATCCTGGCATCGCCCGATCAGCGACAACACGTTGAACGCAGCCTTGCGCCGCCTTGGATACGATAAGACTGAATTGACCATTCACGGCCTGCGAGCCACCGCGTCAACGCTCCTGAACGAAAGCGGCAAATGGCACGCGGATGCGATCGAACGTCAACTTGCCCATCAGGAGGCGAATGAAATCCGTGGCGCCTACACCCATGCCGCCGAGTTCTGGCAGGAGCGCGTGCGGATG
>Ga0209166_10000802_pt1 | contig 30059 bp, 26 predicted proteins | sample Coa_R1_3_FD_187151 | JGI IMG/M metagenome (GOLD analysis project Ga0209166, IMG submission 187151) | Surface soil microbial communities from Centralia Pennsylvania, which are recovering from an underground coalmine fire - Coalmine... | ecosystem: Environmental > Terrestrial > Soil >...
TTCGTCCGCCAAGCCCCCAAACCAGCAGCCGTCCCCACCGCGGTGTGGATCAACAAACCCCTCAACTCAAATGAAAATACTCACTAAATTCCATGACCACTGGTCTCAAACTCATTGACACGCGCCGTTCGCCCCCGCTCCTTTAAAAGAAAAATCTGAGGAAAAACGAAGACGTTATGTGTGGGGGAATCCCCTTCGAACGGAGAGCTCCGGCGCAATCCGTTTGAATCTTCGGTTTCGCACTTGGTGCAAAAACAACACTAGTGGCTCAATGCAGCCGCTTTGTTCGCAACCAGTTCGAATCCGTTGTGATGCGCCGTCTTTTGGAGGGCAAGCAATTGTTGCTTGGCTTCGGAAGCGTGTCCGGTTCTCAGAAGGAGCTCTGCACGCAAGAGTTCGTTGTCCCAGACCAAGATGGCAAAGCCTGACTTCTGAGACTCCGACGACACTTGTTCCAGCAGGGCGAGAGCTTGCAGATCTTTTCCCGCGCGCAGCAAGACACGGGCGTTGGTTAACTGAAATTCCAGACGGATCGTCTTGTTCTGAGTTTTCAAAGCGACGGGCGCAATTGCGTCGACTTCGGTTCTTGCTTCCGAGAGCTTTTCTTGGGCAAGCAATGCCTCAGCGAGGGCCGTGCCCGCCGAAATTTCGTCGTCCAACTGCTGTTCGCGATGAAACTGCTCCACGGACTTGCGAAGTACGCCCTCAGCTTGCGCCGCCTGGCCCATCTCGATGGAAAGCTTGGCCAAGCTTAGATTTGTCTCCTCCGTATTCTGTACTTCTCCAATCTGGATGCGGAGGCGGAGCGCCTCCGTGTACAAGGTCCGAGCGGAAGCCAGATCAGCGCGATCCTTTTGCAGATCGCCTTCTCCATTCAATATATAAGCTAGGGAGCTATTGTCGTTCGCTGCTGAAGCGAGGCCTTTTGCTTTTTGATAGCTGGCTTCGGCTGCCTGCAAATCTCCTTGGAGGCGCGCTAAATTCCCCAGATCGTTCAGGACCAGTGCTAGGCTTGCAGAATCTTCGATAGCTTCATATTCGGGAATTGCCGCCTCCAACATTTTCTTTCCTTCCGGTAGATGGCCTTCTTGCAGAAGTGTTTCTCCGAGATTCAGAGATGTGGTAGCAGCACCCTCGCGTTCGTCGAGCTGGCGAAATCGTTTGGCGGCGTCGCGCCACATGAGTTCGGCTTGACGGAGATCTCCACGAGAGTAGGAGACGCCAGCGAAGTCATTGAGCGCGCGGGCTTCGTTGTTACGATCGCCGGCTGCGGAATAGCCCTTCATGGCCTGCTGGCAATCGCGAGCAGTCTCGTCGACGGTCGTGCCCAATATCGGCCCTTGCTGGCAAAGGATTCCATAAGCACGGGCCACAAGGAGAGGAGATCCCAAGTCAGTCCCCTTGGCGACGGCCCGCTTGGCAGCAGCTTGGGCGGCCGACAGATTCAAGCCGATTTGAGTGGAGGCTTCGAGCAGATCAATCCGGGCATCCTCGCCCACAGGGGCAGGGAGTGCCCGCAGCATATCCAAAGTTCGTTGTGCTTCGCGCGGGCTTGAGTGCAATTGCGCCGCGGCAAGGAGCAGTCCATAATCGAGATTGTCGCGACGAAGTTCGAAAAGAGTTTTGTACGTTTTGACAGCATTCGGCCAATCGTCGAGAGACCTCGCGTACTGACCGGCGATAACCAATTGTTCTTCCTCTGGAAGTTGCGCCGAGAGAATCAGAGCACGCTTGGCTTCCGCGGAGGCTTTCGACCGGTAGCCTAGATGCCAAAAGGCGTCGGACAGCGCGGAGTGAGCCAATGGATAGTTGGGGTCCGCAACGACCGCCTTGCTCAACTCTTCGCGGGCACCCATGAAATCGAAAGCCCACAACTTCGCGCTCCCTTGTGAATAGTGGCGAACGGCTTCGGCATTGGCTGGAAGAGAAGCGCGGATACGCCGCGCGGCTTCCGGCGCCAACGGATAGATTCCAAGACTTGTCCGAAGATCCGCGCCCGCATGTGCGGCCATTTCAAACAATTCTTCTTCGTTGCCGGAGACGGCATCTTCCGCGATGGTGTCACCGCTCAGGGTGTCCTGCACGCGAATATCGAGACGAATGCGCTTCCGAGGGTTGCCCGGAATGGGAGTATAGGATCCCAACACTACGACATCCGCTCCGGGATTCTTGCGCAAACGGCTGAGCGTCGCGGGAGTGAGAGAGTCCGCATCCGCAAGCGCGATATCGTGTTTGGCGATAGCCACGGCTTCGTCCGAGACGATACGCAGGCTGCCATTGGCTCCAAGTTCTGTACTCAACATTTCGGTAAATGCGTGCGACATCCAGTCGTCATCGTGGCGGCCTGGCAAATTCCGGAAGCCGAGCACCGCGACGGAACGGCGAGATTTCGGCTGGGAGATAGGAGGCGTCGCTGCAAGAGAGGAAGAAGGGCGTTTTCGCGACAGACGGTAGGAGAATGCTGCTGCGATAAGGACGGTAACCGCACAAATAGCGATCGTCAGACCGAAAAGACTAGGCCGGCGCTTCGGATGGGAAAGCGAGGAAGTCCGGTCGGCGACTACAAACGTTGTTGCAGGGTTCTCTGCGGCGCGGAGATCGACAGGTGCTAGAAAGCGATATCCGCGTCGAGGAACGGTTTCCACGTAGCGGGGAGTGACCGCATCATCACCCAAAGCGTCCCGCACTTTGCGGACAGCGACGCCCAAGCTGTTGTCAAACTCCAGAAACGTAGTTTGGGGCCAGAGTCGCTGCTTCACTTCTTCACGGGTCACGATGGAACCGGGGCGCTCAACCAGCATGAGGAGCAGGCGGTAAGGGAGTTCCTGGATTTTGATGCCCGTTCCCTCGCGGGAAAGCTTTCCCTCCGCCGTATCCAACTCGAAGGGCCCAAATCGATAAAGAAACTCGTTTGAAGAGGCAATGCTCATCTGTTTCGCGTGAAAGATCACAACTCCCGCAGAATCTTATCATGCCTAGCTCTGGCCGGATTCCATTAACAATCCGGCTAACTCATTCAAACCAATCCAGTTTTCGGTTAAGGAGCGATTAAAGCATTGTTTCATTGACCGCTATCGTGGGCGCGTGCAAAGTGCCGGCGAAGAGCGCAACGCAAATCAAATCAAATCAAATCAAATGTTGCGAACGGCACGGGAGAGTGAAATGACCAGTTTTTGCGGACAGTGTGGAGCGCCGGTCGGGCTGACCGGATTCTGCGCGAAATGTGGGGCGCCCATCGGAGAAAGGCCGGAAGCAAAGCAGGCAAAAAGCAGTCTGCTGCCGCAAGCGGGATCTGCCGCGACACTCAACGCCGGGATGAGTTCTGGAGCCAAGCTGGCCATTGCCGCGGCAGCCATCATTTTCGTCGGAGGTACAGCGGCAGCCGCTGGGATCTTTTATGTGGCGCATCGTGCCAGCCAGAAGTTTCACGAAGTAACAAGCGGCATTGCCGGAGGCGAAAGCAGGAATGCGTCCGGCTCAGCGAGTTCTTCCGGTGGTGATCCGTGCCGCTTTTTGAGCAAGCAGGTTGTGAGCCAGGCGATCGGCGTGGAAATTGTGGACGCTCATGCGGATGGTGAGTCGTGCAGCTACTTGGCGAAGGGGAACGAAGGAGAGATGGCCGCGAAACACGCCGCGAAGATGATCGGCGCGAAAGGCGCGGACGATAAAACCCAGAAGATGGCAGAACAGTTCGGTGCTGCCATCTTCAAGTCGATGCCACAAGAAAAACAAGATCAGGGAAGCGATGCGTCCAGCAACGTCCCGGTCCTTGGTATTTCCGTATCAGCCTCCGCCAGTGCAGCCGCAGAAATGAAGTTAAACGCCAAGGTGCTGAAGAATTTGGGCGGTGGAAAGACTGGTGAGGACCTCGAGATCGGCGATCAGGCGTTTGTGTCGAGCGACAGCATGATCATGTTCCGCAAGGGCAACAACATCGCCCGGATCATGTACATGACGTGCCCGTGCGGCACGAAGGAAGTGATTCCTTTGGCGAAGGAGCTGGCGGCATCCCTCTAGCAGAAGGTACGGGCAAGAAGAGGAGGAGGAATCATGGGGTTTTGCAGATCGTGTGGAAAAGAAGTTGGTGCCGGCCAGGGATTTTGCGCGGGGTACAGAGCGGCGGTTCCCGCGGCTGTGGCGGAGCTGAGCGCAGTTGCCGCGCCGGGAGCTCCAATATCGGCGATGGCGACGAATGCCGTAGGCGCGCTTGCCTATCTCGCGGGATTCATTACGGGAATTCTCTTTATTGTGATTGAGCCGTACAAAAACAATTCCGGTGTTCGTTTTCATGCCTACCAATCGATCTTCTTTAACGTGGCATGGGTCGCGTTCTGCTTCGCATGGATGATTGTTTCCGCGATCTTGACGCCGTTGACAGCAGGAATCTTTGGATTGATCGCTCTGCCGGTAAGTCTGATTTTCTCTTTGGCCGGCTTTGCCTTGTGGGTGTTCTTGATGTACCAGGCCTTTCAACAAAAACTCTTCAAATTGCCGTTGATCGGACACGTCGCTGCGCAACAAGCAGGCCTTAACTGATGAATTGCTTCACAGCGGCGCGACGTATTCTTGCAGCAGCGCTCATCGGGTCGGTCTGCCTCGTAGCCAGCTGCAGGAAGCCCGCGAAGCCGGCGACTGAAGTACCCAAATCTGCGCAACAGGAACGTCCTGCCAATCCGCCTTCGCAGGCGTCAAACACCGAGCCGAAACAGCTTGCTGAAGCGCCCACCTCGATCTTCAACCTCGAAAACGCAACGGTTTTGAAGCCTGTCGACGTGCACAAGCTCACACCGTCGCAAATTCAGTTCGGCATTGCGCCGAAAAGAACAAGCGACATCGAATACGCGGACAACGTAATCGTGATGGAAGAGGGCGACAAAGCCATTCGAGCGATGGCGACCAACGGGCTGAGCTGGACTTTCGACGCAAACGCACCGCATGTCAGTGAATTTCAGGAAGGAAAAATCGTGTTTGCTACAGGGTTGGCGGTCGGAAAGATCGTCGCCCTCAAGCGGGAAGGAGATCAGGTGACGACGGTCCTGGCACCCGTGCAGCTGACGGATGTGATCAAGAACGGCCGTTTTGCGATGAACCAGCCGTTCGATGTCGACAACATGATCTCGTACGCGGCGCCGGACTTCCCACAGCCCAAAGACGATCCACCCGAACAAAAGAGTTCCAGCCTGGGCCTTGAAGACGACGGCCATTTTGTGCAAGCCGTGGTGGTCTCTCGGGTAAGCCACGGCAAGTGGACACCTGCGTCCATGGTGCAGATGTTTGCGGACGGCCGCCGTATTTCCTACCTAAAACACGGCGCAAAGTGGACCGACCCGCGCGTATCCATCGCGAATGTTTCACCACTGAGACTCATCAACAATTTTGAGCGAATTCGGCTGGCAACTCCGCCTACGGGCGATCCGGAAGTGCCTGTACCGCCACCGACGTCCAAGGCAAGACTCGAACCGGGCGATGCGCCGGCACAGATGCGAGGAGCGCCGACGCAGCTGGACGTCAGCGATGCACGTGCGGAAGCGGTTGCCAGCAACTCCGGCATTGGCGTTCAATTCTATTACGACAAAAAGGGGATAAAGCTTTTCACCGAGTTCCTGCTCGAAACGATTGGTGCGAACGTCGAATTCAAGCTCGTCATCAGGAATGCCCACTTTGAAACGGCCGGGATAAAGATTGGCGGCCATCTGGGCGTGAAGTTGATGGCGGAAGCTGGGACTACCGGAGATTTCCAGGCTAACTTCCACAAGAAGATTTGGATACCGATCGATTTCAAAATTCCTCTTGGGTTGAATGACGCAAGTCCGAGCCCGTTTTCCGTTACCTTCAACTCGATGCTCGACGTCAGCACTGGTTTCAGTGCCAAAACTTCGGTCTTAAAGGCTGAGGGGCATTACACATTTGGAGGGGGGCTGTGGGCCGGCCTCGATCGAGGCACCTGGTCTGTCAGTGTGGCCCAAGATCCAAAAGCGGAAAAAGACCTTGGTGTGACGACAACCGGAACTTCGGTGGGCATAAACTCACTCGTCGTGGCCGCCGGTGTACGAACCATGGTGGGAATCGGCGCATTTGGATTCGACACGGGAGTGTTCGCCGACATCATTTGTGCGGGCACGTTGCTGCGGGGCTCCGACGTAACAACATTCCCATGTCGCCAGGGAACGATCGAGGCATCTCTCGATTACGGCATCGGCTATCAACTGAACAAAGCATTTGTTGATGCAATCAATGCCGTGCTCAGTCTGTTCACAAGCTACCGGCTTGAATACGTAGGGACGATCGCGCAATCGAAACTGGTTCGGTTGTTCCACGGGAATACGCAAGTTCCTGGCGGTTGTGCCACGCCTAAGGGCGGGGGTTGATCCGCAATGGATTTCTGCACTCAATGTGGCGCAAGGGTGGAGGCAGGTTCTGCATTCTGCCGAAACTGCGGCGCGAAGATTTTGGCCAAAAGTAGTGCGCCCCTGCCAGAGCGACCGAACGGTTCCCTCCAGGCAAATTCCACACCGGCAAGAACCTCATCCAGGTTCGGAAAGCTTTTGATTTGGACGGGCCTCGCGATTCTCCTGTTAGGAGGTGCGACCCTTGCCGGACTGGTGTACGAGGGGCATCGCGTGAAGGACAAAGTCAGGGAATTCACGCGCGGAGAAAACTCGTCGGACCCGAAAACAACCCAGCAGAACGAGCGGCAGCCATCGAAGGACAAGACTCCCGGCGGGGCCAGCAAGAATGCCGCTGCAGACCAAGTTGCCAAGGCACTAGACGACATTGGCGGTCTAATGGATCGGATAGGGTTGGGCGATCGCCCGCCAGATCCCTATGAAGACCTACCGACTGTAACAACCTCCGATGCAAACAAGCTGACTTGCCCTCAATTTGGGTCGAGCGTTCGTCCTTTCATGACAAAGAATTCTTCAGCGCAGAGCGGCGGAATCCCATTTCGCGAAGGGCTGGTTCTTACTGCAGCTTGGGGCCGTAAATTCGGTGATGTCGAGTCGACATCCACAATTGTTTCCATCAAACCCGATTTTGTCGAGATGGCGAATTCCGGGACGTACTTCAAATCGGACAACGACGCGGTTGGCGAACCGAATTCAATGAAGCGCGATGTTTGCTGGCAAGATCTGCAGAACGCTCACGGGTATATCACTTCGTACAAACGGTCGTACCCCCTAATCGCCCCGGAAACCACGACGTCTTTCTTGTCCGCCGACGTCTTTCGCGATCTAAAGACTCAACGTAAGACAAATCTTCGCTACTTATTGTATTACCCCTCGGACGAAGACGGACAGCACCTGCACTGGCAGGAGGCTGAGCTCACGCGAGTGGAATCTGCTGACGTGCCATATGCAGTCATTGTGAACGACGAACCAACAACGCTGCCAGCGATTCACGCCACGGGCACCATGCTCACAATCGACAAGAAAGCTCGCGAGCTCAGCAAGGGCTTGATTGACCAGCCTCTGCCTACGGAGCTTTATGTGCTCGACGATCCCAACAACCCCATCGTGCTGCTGTACCGCATGGACATTCGAAATTTTAGGATTCAAGTCGTTCGCATCGCCATTCCCTCGGAAAAACCGGAAACGAAAATCGAGGAAGAGCTGGCAAAGACAAAGAAAGCCGTCGTGTACGGAATCTATTTCGACTACAACAGCGACCAGATCAAGAAAGAATCCGAGCCTGTGCTGCTAGAAATCGCTGAAGCCATGAAAAAGTATCCGGATTGGAAACTCACCGTGGACGGCCACACCGACAACATAGGCGGCGACGCTTACAACCTCGATCTCTCCAAACGCCGCGCCGCCGCGGTGAAGCAGGCTCTTGTGGATCGCTTTCAGATTCGCGGCGATCGGCTGGTGACGGATGGTTTTGGAATGCGTCGTCCGGTCGATCGTAACGACACACTCGAAGGCCGGGCGCGCAATCGTCGAGTGGAGATCTCCCGTGAATAAAGATATTCATTGCGCTATCAACACTTCTGCCGAAAGGAAACCATCATGAAAACTAGTCATCTTGTCCACGCGTTCCAGACACGGGAGGGACCGCTGTCCCGTTTAGCCTGCTTGCCGCCCATCCTGTTTCTAGTCTTGGGGGGCTGTTCAAAACCGGGGTCGAACCCGGGCACCGCCGCAGCATCGCAAGGCGTGGTTAAGTCCGTTTCCAGCGCTCCCGCCGGCAACGCTTGCGACCGGAAACTGGTGACGACGGCCGACGCGGCCGAAATTCTGGGCAAGCCGGTCGCGTCGGAAAAGACCCTGCCGGGCGACGCGCAGTCCTGCGTGTTCAGCACGGCGGACCTCACCACGCTGACGATCTCCCTGCGCCCGGGCCTCGGGCGAGCGACGGTGGACACCTGGGCTGCAGGGAAGATGCCCATGCCGGTAACCATTGTATCGGGCGTCGGCGAGCGGGCTGTGTGGCAGTCGACGCTAAAGGAGATTAACGCGGAGAAGAACAACCTGCTCTGCGATATCGGCGTCGTCGGCCCTGGCCACAGCCCGGGCGCGACACCCGAGAAATTAGGCGCCCTTTGCAACAAGATCTTCACCGCGATGTGAGGTCACGGCACGACGCGCTCGCGAGCACGTTCCGAAACAGGCCTGTAAAGTGTTCGCTTAAGTAGTGGAAGTTGCGGTTCGCAGTTCACGTTTCAGGAGAGAGAATCTTAATGAAAACTATTTTCTTCGCAGCAACAATGCTAGCTCTCTGCTTAACGAACGCCCTAGGCCAAGGAAAGCTACTTACGAATGATCCACCGACAGGCCTTCCGCTGATTCCCTCAACGGACTCAGGGAAGCATATGGCCGGCGTCTCGTACACATATAACGAACCCGCAAAAATGCCGGACGGCCAGGTCTGCAAGAGCAAAATGCAGGCCAATTTCTATCTTCTTTTCAACACTAAAGTGGACGCAGCGGTTGCGTGGTATTCCTCACATCTCTCCGGCTTCAAGAAGGTCAGTGGATATGAATCCCAGCGTTCGCAAACCGCGTTTTACAACTCGGATGGAACGATTGTAATTATTGTGACAGGTGACGCGGGTGCTAAGGGCGAGAACACGAACGCATATGCGGTCGCCTATGAACGCTATCAGCCCGGCATCTCCGAGAAAACGATCACTTCCCTGACCCAGGGAAAACTCGTGTGTCAATAGCCGGCGCAAACCGTGCGCTTGAAAAAATGAGGGAACGGATATGTTTTCGAAATTTACGAACGGGAATGCGTACTGGCGGCATGCGGGAATCGCACTGCTGTTGGCGGCGAGTTTCGTGTGCGCGACGTCGGCTGGACAGTCTCCAGCAATCGCCGCGTCGAAGCCGGACAGCTGGCTCACGCTGAAGGACAAGACCGGCTCCTGTCAGATGTCAGTGCCGGGAGACTGGGTGATGAACACCCAGATGCCCGGTCACGTTACGACTCGGGAGCACACGGACTCGATGATCATTTCCGGCTTCAAGCATCCCCGGAAACCGATGAGTGACGAAATGCAAAAGGCGGTCGGCGTGGACAAGATGTTTGAAAACGCTGCGGACCGTTGGTTCTACGCCGCGAAACCCATTCCCGGAACGGGCGGCAAGCCCACCCTTGTCGTGTATCACGTTGACGTGGCGAGAGACGACGGAACGTGCATCGCACAGATTCTGGTCAATCAGAATCACTCCGAGGACGAGATCAAAAAGATTGCCGCAAGCGTTTCGGCGGCGAAATAAGAAAAGAGGAACGATGAAATCACAGAACAAGCTGTTCGCCAGAATGATCGCTAGCTGCAGGCATTTCGCTCACCTGGCCCTCACTTTGGTTGCCTTGGGAAACGCTCCCTTCGCTCGTGGGCAGAATGATTGCAAGGTCGTTTTCGATGCGGACGACAGACTCACTGCGACTCCACATCACGGCTACGTTACGACTACGTTGCAGGGCAAGGGTGCCAAGCAAGTAACCGGAGAAGACATTTTTGCTGGCGGCGTCGTGTATGTCCAAGTTCGCGGTGCATGGAGAAAAAGCCCGATGATCGCGGAACAAAGACAGAACCAACAGCTGGAAAATCGCAAAAACGCCAGGAATGTGTCGTGCCACCTTCTGCGCAATGAAGTTGTAAACGGAGAGCCTGCCGAAGTGTACAGCTTCCACGCCGAGACGGAAGACTTGAAATCGGACTCGCTGGTCTGGATTTCCAAGAGCAAGAGGCTGATTTTGCGCCAAGAGCAGGATTTGGATCCAGGGTTGGGCGATAAGTCACACACTTCCACGCGCGATGAGTACACGAACGTATCGGCGCCGAACATCTCGCGCTAAGGGTGGCGGATGCGGACGAAGAGAACGATTTGTGTGGAGCGAATTAACTGGAAAGTAATGGAGGGGAAATGAATTGCTCCTTAGAGAGAGTCGTTTTGGCAATTGTATTGGCGAGTATGTGGGTCGCGAATTCGGCGGCGCAGACCCTGAAGGTGGGTGTTCTGCCCTACGCTGACGCCACGGCCTCGGGTCAGGCGAATATCGGAGATTCGCTGAGCCGCCTGACGCAAACAGAAATCGTGCATTCGACGGAGCTGGACGGCCGGGCGCTGCAGATTACGAATGGATTGTCTCCGCAGCAACTGGACAGTGAAAAGGTAATCGCATTGGGCAAAGAACAGAACGTGGACGTCGTGGTGATGGGGACGGTTCTGGACGCTCACGCGGAGGAATCCGCACAAACTTCTTCGCCGCGTTCCATTTTCGGGCAGAGCATTTCGGCCAATGTGCATTCTTACAAGGCGACGGTCACCCTCCAGGCGGATCTCTACGACGTATCCGCGGGGAAGAAGGTGGACAGCATTCGTTTGACCGTGATGCAGACAGACAAGAAGGTTGGAGCCGGCGCGGCAACAACCCTCGGGAATCTGGACACCTCAAGCACCGCTTTGCAGACATCCACGCTTGGGAAAGCCCTGCAGAAGGCGATTACCGATCTGGTGAAGCAGATCGATGCGGACAAAAGCAAAATAGCGCCGGCACAAAAGCATGCCGCGTCCTAGGCTGCCGGAATCGTTGGTCTGAAAAGTTGAGATAGAAACGAGACACAGTAAGGAGAAAACGTCGTGAAAAGAGCGATCGCTTTATTGCTTGTATGCATTCTATCTCTCGGAGCGGCCACGCCAGCGCTTGCCGATTGCTGCGACAGCGTATTCGGTTGCGCAGTCGCTTACGTTACAGACGGACTGAGCTGCGTCGTACAGGAATTGATCGCCACTGTGAAAAACTTGGTCACGATGATGAGCGACCTGTCGTCCCGGGTCACTGGAACGACGCAACAGGCTTCCGACAATGCGCGGAAATATGTCAGTGATACGATTGAGCTGACAAGAACCGAAGCGCAGTACAGTTCTTCGGAGCTGGCTGCCGCTCTTCAACAGGCAAATACGCTTTACAATGAAGAAACTTCGCTTACCGGGTACGCGAACCACACGGCGAAGGAGAACACGGCACCAGCGACCGCTCGGAACTCGGCATCCTCAACGCCCGTGGCAAGCGCGCACCCGGCCAGTTCGAGGCCTGCCAAGCAAAGCGGACCTCTGACGGCGCAGCCCAACGTACATCCCGGTGCCGCCGCTACCACGGCAACGGCACAGCCTTCACAAGGCAACGCGCCCAACAACGCACAGAGAATAAACGGCAGTGTTCCGCAAGAAGCGGTATCTGTAACGGGCAACTTGGTTCCGCACGCTGGATTGAGGGGGCTGTTTGAAAAATCCGTTGCCGAGGTTCAGCAACGCAAAGCTGCGGGTGACCGCGATTTTCCCAAGGTCAATCAGCTCATGACCCAGGCAGAACAAACGGAAGGGCCGGCGGTCGACAGCGCTCTTTCCGCGGCGGACAAAGCGATCAACGAGCCGATTCGCCAGATTCTCGACCGGCTCAAGAACATGCTTTCCGATCCCACCGGCATTTTTGATCCGACCGACATCGTCAACTCCGTGGCCACCAATGTGTTGAACAATCTCGACACTAACATCAGCCAGATGGTACAGACCATTACTCAGGGACCACAGAAAGCGTTTGATGCCGCGCAACCTTTGCAAGATGAGTTGGGAGCAAACGCCCAACGCGCAAAGGAGATCGCCGCGGCGATGCAAAACGCCTACACTCAGCGGACCGAAGCCTCCCAGATTGCGTTGTCCAAGCTGCTGCCCTTTCCTTCGGTGGCCGCAACCAGCTCGAACCAAACGAGGATTCTCACTCCTACGGGCACCAAATCCTACTCGGAGGTTCTGTTGAAATTCAAAAACAACCGACAGACCATCGTTCCTGCGGCGAAGCAACGCATGCAGGCCATCGCTCCGCTTCTCGCCAAATTCAAAGAGTTGCACAGTAAGGCTATAGCGGCACACTCGGCCTCACCTACCTACAAGGCCAACTTCACCCAAAAGCTGAACGCCAGTCTCGCGAACAAGACACAAGCAGAGATCAATTCACAGCGCGATCAGCTAATTGCGCAAGCCCGCGCGCAATACGCGAACGATCCGAAGACGCGAGACAAGCTGGTCGCACTATTTACCAGCGAGACCTCAAAGATTCGAGCCGTTCCCAGGCGTTGAACTGGCTGTCGCGGGTGTTGCGGGAGGGAGGAGCCTCGGTGAGCGGCATTCTATCACCAGCCCCGGCACCACGGCACGCAGCGGAACGCAAAACGGGCCCGCGAAATAGATAGGCAGAACTCAAAAACAACATAAGGAGAAAAAGGCATGAAGAACGTTTGGAGTGGGGACGTGACCCATTCGATCATTTCGGTCGTTTCACCAAGGAGAATCGCGATGTTACGCAATGCGTTCATGCTCTTAGCTTTTGTCTTACCAATACTAGCTTCAGTGGCCCCGCCCGAAGCGACAGCCGCGAATTCTTGCCAACCGTTGGAGGATGCTATCGAGAAGCTGGCCACGACACCTACGCACATCTATTCGACGGTTTCTGTTGGCATTGATAACAAGCCCACAGCACTCGAGATGATCTACGTCGGCGGCGCCGTTTACATGAAGGTGGGCGATAAGTGGGAGCGCACCAAGTTTACGACCCTGGAACTGACTCATCAAAGCCTCGAAAAACAGAAAGAAGGTTCGTGCCAGTACCAGAAGGACGAGTCGGTCAGCGGACAACCGGCCGCGAAATACACCATGCAGAGTCAAAGCGGTGAGGCGAGGGCTCAGTTATGGATTTCAAAAAGCACGGGTCTGCCTCTGCGCGAAGAAGTTGACGTCGATTCCGGCGGCAAGGGGCGCAATTCTCACACGTCAATACGCTATGAGTACGGAAACGTTCAGGCTCCCACAATTTGATCATCCCCGGAGGGACGCAGGTGGGATTCGATGATGGCTGGACGTACACAGACGTAGAAACAAATTTGCAGAACACAAAAACAGCACTCGGTTGCAAACAACACTCTAAGGAGCCACAACATGAGATCTACCTTTTTCAGTTTGCTCTTGTCTCCCGCCTTGTTCTTCTACGGGAATGCGGCGATCGCGCAGCAATCGAATAAACCGGGCACACCAGTTCCGAAGCACTTGGAGGACTCGTCTGCTGCGACGCAGGCCTCGAAGGGCGGCACGCCGCAGGCTTTTCCGGAGATGCAGAGTTCTGATCAAAGCGCTTTCGGGCGAGTGGTCGCTCAGCGTGAAATGGGAACCCGGCGCTTCGATGCCGAATGGCCTGGATAACGCTGGCGAGGAAACCTGGAGAGCAGGACCCGGGGGATACACGTTCATTGAAGAAGAACACATGCACATGCCCAAGGAGGGAGATGTGTTTCCTCTAGGCGTTGTGTAGTGGAATTCGACGTCGAAGAATCTCCGGGGGATGGAATGCCAAAATCTGCGCCCGTACTCCTGTGACGTAAAGAGTGCCCGCACTAACATCACGATGAGTTGGGATGGCAAACAGTTCGTCATCGATGAAATCGAAACGTCGGATACCGGCAAGAAATCGATGTGGCACGTGGTCTGGTCGGATATCACTCCTACTTCATTCACCCAAACCGGGGAATATCGCGACCCAGGCGGACCGCGAAAGCGCCTGTTCACAATGCATGCCACTCCGCTACAATCCGCCCCTAATCGGAATCGGACCCAGGTTTTTGGGATGAACCCCTAAGGTGGCACACGTTTGTTTGGCCACAGTTTCCGTTTCGTAAAAGCGTGCTTGCATCTGCTAACAGGAGAAAGTGGCTGGGGAAGGGGACGGCATTTTAGTACCTTTCCCCAGCAGTTCCGTAGAAGCCATCATCTCGCTTTGAAAAAAACTCCATCGTCATACTCCGAGAGTCCGCTACATCTTTGCGGCTCATCCTGCCGCGCATCGCAAGCGCACCGAAGCATTATGTCTTCGACTAAAATCGCGTGCACTCGAAAGCCGCACTCAGAAATTTGTAAGAGCCGTGATGATGTTGTTGGCCTGCGGGCTTCCGAGACCGGTCACGTAATCGTAGCCGGTTATCGCAGTACAAAGTGTGCCGCAGCTTCCATTCGTGCCACTGGTGATGTCGTGAAGGTTCAAGCTGTAATTGGCCTTGGCGACGCTATAAACTGCCGTGCCCGTACTGCTTAGCGTGGCCTTACCGGCAGCTGCGCGCAACGAGTTGGCAATGGCAAACAGCGCCGCCCATTGCGGTGCGCCCGCACTGGTGCCTCCAACCTGGAACCAGCCTAACTGCCCTTGATACCGGACGGTGTCATATACGGAAAATCCAGTGTTTGGATCAGCATCGTAGGCAACATCTGGGACGCCGCGTAGGCCAGTCGGATCGTTGGGGATCGGATAATTTGCCTGGTAGCTAGGTTCCACTTCATAGGCGCTCTGCCCGCCGCCGCTTCCGCTCCAAGCCGTCTCGCTTATGTAGCTCCCATCCGATCCAGTGTTGAGCGTCGTGCCGCCGACCGCAACTATGTCCGGGGAAGCTGCCGGATATTCCACGCCGTTGCCGCTATCACCGGAGGAAGCCGTAAAGGTAACGCCATTGACCGCGAAGTGGGTATCGTTGCTCGCCTCACTTGAGAACTCCGAGCCTCCAAAGCTCATGGAGACTACGCTCGCACCGTTCTGGACGGCGACGTCAACGGCTTGCAGCAAATTCGCGAAGCTGTTCGAGGCCGCCTCGACGAGAATAATTTTCGCCTGCGGCGCGATCGCGTGCGACCACTCAACATCGAGTGAAATCTCAAGAGACCAACCGGAGTTGGTCTTGGGCTTTGAGCCGGATGCATAAATCTTCCGGAAACATCCGTTGCTGGTCGTGCATGCTGGAAGACTGAACTGCGAATCAAAAACACCGAGGTCGGATTCAATGTTGGGATCGTCGTAGGCATCCACAATGCCGATGATCTGGCCAGATCCTTGGTTCGCAATTTGGTCAAACCCATACGCGTGCCGGACCTGCGAAGGAGAGAGACCTGTTGGGGCCGAGGTTGCATTGCCTTTCACATGAAATGGCGGGCGGGCGTACCCGATGGGAGGTCTCTCTGCCCAGCTACCCTCGATGAAAATGGGCTGGAGCACGAGCGCACTGACTGCCAGCACAATCAACAAACAACGCGACCAACCGACCTGTTTCGGTATCATTTTCAGCTCCCTCCATTAGATGCGATGCGGACGGATTCTTTCAGAACTTGCTTCTTTAACTCACAACCGAGCGATTTTAGAAAACCTTTTAACACACTCTTTTCGTGCAAGGCAATCGATATATATAAACAGGCTCGAGAGTGAGACGGTGGCTAGCGCCGGAAGCAAAAGGTTCAATTGCCATGTCCACAGAGTGAGTCAGGGCTGTTCTTAAGAGATTGCTATTACCTCTAAAACCCCTTTGAAGCCCATCAGAATTTCACTTAAGCGTTAGCTCGTTGACAAGCCCATATGAACGCAATATGCTTCCGTTCCCCGAAAGACTGATGGAGGTTGTTCCTGTCCCCCTGGAGTTGCCCGTCATGAAAATTCTCGAATCTTTTTTTCTTCGGGCTGTCAGAGGAAAACACTTCACTGTGGTAGCACCAACCCAAGGTATTGGGCATTGCGAGGCGTTTTTCAATCGAAAGGAGACACCATTATGAACATGAAGGAGAGAAGAATTTTTAAGTTGGTCGCAGCAATCCTTGTAGTCGTGTGCGCGACCGCGGTGGTGGCGTTCGCAAATACTTCAACTGGCAACCTGAACTTTACCAACACGGCGCTGTTGCGGCCCGACGGAAGTAGCGAGCCCGAACTGCGCATCCGCGCGGATGGCACCGTGGGCATGGTTGCGCTGTCTTGGGAAAACTTCGTTACGCACCTCTGGTCGGCACCATTCGGCGGCACAGCGACGTTCCGCGGGGAAGTGGATTCGGCTTTGCAGATTACGGGCCAGCGACAGGTCTTCGGCGGTGGCGACGCGGATGTGGACCTTGCCTCAACGGGCACCCTCCATGCCACGACTTTGATTTTTATAACACCTCCAACTCTGACCACTTTCCAACTGGGCGTCTCCGCGATCACCTGCACTGGTTTCACGCTCTCGGCTCCAAGCGTTCCGGCCGGCTGCAAATCACAGATCATTGACACGGCCGGCGCCGATCGCAGCTGGATCACCTCGGACGGCTTCCGCGTTTTCATTTCCTACCATGACGCTGGCAATAGCACCCTGATCCACGTGCAGCGCTCCGACGACGACGGCTTCACCTGGACCAAGGTGGGTGATCCAGTAGTAGCACAGGGCAGCAACACCGGCGATGCTACGTTCAACAATGATCAAGGTCCGATCGTCGCCGATTCGTTCACGCACAACGTTTACGACGTGTACGCCGCCGGTCAGGCCAGCATTCAGAAAGGAACGAGCGCGAACTTCAATAACATTCTCGTCTCCAGGAGCACGGATGGAGGGCAGACGTGGACGGGAACGCTCGTCTACCACGCGCCGCTGAACACGGCACTCAACAACGTTTTTCCCAGCCTCGCGGTGGACCCGACGAATGGCAACCTATACGCCGTGTGGTCGGACGCGCACAGCGTATTCTTCAGCAGTTCGAGCGACGAGGGCAGCACCTGGTCGCCCGCTGTGGCGGTAAGCGTCGCGCCCGCGAATACCGCGCTATTTCCATGGGTCGCGGCCTACAACGGTACTGTGGACGTGGTCTATTACGGAACGACAGCGTCAAGCAAGGACGATCCCAGTGCAACCTGGTTTACGTATGTCGCACAGACTACCGATGGTGTGGACTTTGCCCAGAGTCGTGTGAACAACAAAACCAATCACGTAGGCGTGATCTGCACCGGTGGCATCTCGTGCCAGCCGGGCACGCGTAACTTGCTGGACCTGTTCCAGGTGGCCATTGACCCGCAGAACGGGAAGGCGGCGATCATTTATACCGACGACACACTGACAAAGGACAGCTCAGGCAATCCGCTGCCTCAAGTCGTTCTGGCACAGCAAAAATAGACGTGCCAAGACAATCACAAGCACGAGTTCGTAGACCGTGTGATGTTTTGCCTCGCCTAGAGATTGGGGAAAGTGGGCCGCGGCACTCGACGACGCCATCTGGCAGTTCCCCAGATTCCGGCCGCCAAAAGCACTAGCACTCCGACGGTCGCTGCTGGCGCGGCGCGCCTTGCTAAAGACGTTGCGAAGATTTCTTTGACTGCAGCGGCGGCGATCCTCGGCTGCCGCTCAGCGGTCATCACGCCGTAGTACTCCTCGGGATCAAGGTCGTGCACCTTCTCATCGTCTGGTGCCGGCTCGCGGTTCCACCAGTCACCCGAATGTTTCGGGTTGTCGTAGTTCTTCCACCATTCGTCGGCAAACTCAAAGACCACACCGCCGCAAGCACCAGCCGACCGAAGACCCTGCCAGGAGCTTCGCAACAACCGGGCTTGTCCTTCGTCTCCAGCTTCGATCGTGTTGGCTCCAAATTCTGTGATGAGAAGTGGTTTGTTGCCAGCAATCGGCTGCAAGACTTTCTGGATGTAGTTGCCATAACCGTTTGCTACAACCTCCGGAGGCCACAACGGGTAAATATTAAAACTGGTTACATCGAGGAAACGCAGATCGAGGCTTTTCGTGATCGGCCAGTTCGAGTGTGTGATGAAGTGCTGGTTATCGAGCTCTTTGACCGCGCCGTAAAGGTCCAATAATCCATCTCGAATGGGTTTCTCTCCCCGCTGCTCGATCGCTGAATCCGGGACCTCATTCCCAAGAACCCACCCTAAAAGGGCAGGTTCTTGACGATAATCGCTGACGCGCTTCTCGATGTCCTTACGTGTAGTAGCAAATTGAGGAGTTCCGAGCGCCCACCAATTGATGGTGAAGCTGTACAAGACCTTCAAGCCATGCTTCTGAGCCAAGTCCAACACGTAACTGGGAGGATCAACCACCAGGATGGTGTTCACGTTCATTTCTCGGATGAGCTTCAGATCCGAGTCAATGAGCTCCGGCGCGGGATACGGATAGTTCTTGTTCGGTCCGGTGCCGGGCCGCCACGGACCGTAATGCATGCCTTTTATTAAGAACGGTCTCCCGTCCACGTAAATGGCTTTCCCTCGTATCTGCACGCCTGGAGCGTCACCCGCACTGGCACGTACATGCACAATTAGCGCCGTCGGAATCGCGAACAAGAGTGCAGCCGTTGCAAACGGCACAATTTTCCTCGCATGAATTCTGGCCGAGGTCTGCCGACGTTGATCGTCATAGAGCACAGAGATAGCCGGGCCGAAAAGAAATTTCCCCGCGAACAGATAAAAGCACGGGAAATAAATCATGGGAAAGTTTTTGAGTAGCGGCACGCATAACAACACCAGGCCGAACAGCGCTTCTGCCAGCAGCCTTTGAGGATGCTCGTCCGAAGAACGCACGTTCGTTGGGGTCCACTGACTTCTACGGCCCCTCAGACAATCCCACACGCCTCGCGCTGTGGGAAAGTCAGTCGTACCGTACACCAGGCCGCACATCACCACTGCGCCTGCCGATCCTTGACGGACCGGATCCTTCGCGAAGTAGGCCAACACCGGTAAAAACGTGACCAGGATAATCAAGCTTCCAGCGAAAAATGCGCTGCTGGAATTCACCGAGTATCCAGTCAGCAAAAACGGCCCGACCAGAAACGTGGCGCAAAGGTACAAGAGTAATGCGGTCTGTCCAACATAAAAACCGCTGAACATGAAAAAAGACCACTTCTCCGCCAAGGTAAACTCTTGGCTCTTTAGCACGGCTATGCAGTGTGTTCGCAGAGTCTGCACGCAGCCATACGCCCATTTGTAGCTTCGTCGGCGGTAGGAGCTGTGAGTCCCGGGGTGCTTCTCTCCAAAATGAATCTCTGGAGCGTAGACAACTTTGTGCCCGCGCAAATTGAGACGGACGGTCAGGTCCAGGTCATCGGAGAAGAACCCAGGTGTGAAACCGCCGACTTCCCTCACTGCAGCAGTTCGGAGAATAGCGTTGTGGCCAACGAAGGGCAGCCACCCGAAACGAGAATACGTCGTCAAGAACACGTTGAAAGCGTCAATGGAGCGCGATAACAGCCGGTTGACGGTGCAGCCGTCCGGATCAACGACCGCGACGTTGCGGCATTGCACAATGGCAACTCTGGGGTCTTCGAAGCGCGGCAAAGCCTTCTCTATCGCTAGAGGATCGAGTGCGGTTGAATCGTTATCGCAGAGCAGAAAATACTCAAACAGCTGCGCGGTCTGCGCCAGCACGTAGTTGGTTACGCCTGCCTTTCCACCTTCTTTAGTTGGCCGGCGAAGGAGCAGAACCTCATGATCTGTTCTCCGTCGTAACTCCAGCACCGCCTGATCCACTTCTCTGTGTTGTGCTGCGGAAACGGAATCGTCGTGAACGATAAAATAAAGCTTGCCGCGATACGCAAGCCTCGCCAGGCTGAGAAGCGCCCCGTGGTCCAAATCATTACAGCAAAGATAGATGACCCCCACAGGAGACGGTTGGTCCACTTGCCTGACCTTGCTCGCTGCTTCTCTTCTCAAAAGGTAAGCTACAGCGATGAAAAGGAACGCGAACCCATAATAGCTAGCGCCCAGTTCCACCAACGTCTTGAATGCAAGTAGGCCGATTACGGCAAAAGTCATCGGCGTTTGATGGGTTACCCGGTAAATGCTCCAGATGTAGACGAGGGAGAAAAGTGTGCCCGAGGAAAGTACGAAGTACGCCATCGCCTGGGACGGTGAGCGCCTACCGCCGCCTACTGTCGGCGTTGACTCTGGTTCCTTGTTTCTAAATACACTCATCTTTTCTGTCACTGTTCGGAAGTCCTTCCGTTCGTCTAAAGTAGTAGGGGAACACATCCAAATGAACGGATGCGAAAACTACGCCGCGATCTTGCGTTTCGAAGGTAGGAGCGCTTGCTGGAGCTGTTGCTCTGCAGATGAGCGCCCTGATTCAAACCGACCAAACCTGATGGTCATGATCCGGCGAATGAGGGCTCCATCTAAATCTACCTGCGCACGAACAAAACCGCAAGCGTCTGAACAGGTTGGTCCACAGAACGTGACACGATAGAACATGTCATAGGCGGCAAATCGCCTTCTGGACCGGTTAAATCAGAACTCTGCGAGGGAGCGCAGTCGGCTGCGCCCCCCAGCTGAAGGAATGCTTGCTCGTAAACGTTGTTACGGACGGCCCGGGCGACCGCTAGGCCTGCCCATGCCCGCCGGAGCGCCTACGCCCGAGGGGCGTCCGCCGCCCACACCGCTCGGCATGCCCGCGCCGCTGGGACGGCCTGAGCCGCCCAAGCTCTGATGCTGGGCTTGGCTGGCTTGGAGATTTGCCGTGGCCGTGTCGTGTCCCTTCTGCGAAACGTTGATGGCGTTCTGAATCGCTCCCCGAGCTTGCGCAGGAACCTTGCTCAAAAGCCCTTGGAGCGTCTTAATGTGCTTCGACGTGGCATTCGAGACGCGCGCCAGAGCATCCTCGCGCTGCGAAACGCTGCCGGAGAAGCCGCCATCATGGCTGAGGGCCTTGTTTAGGCCATCCATGCCTCGGTTGTAATTGTCGAGCGCAGTCTGCATGCCTGCCGCGTCCCCGGCCTTACCCTGCTTGCTGGCTTGGTCGAGAAAGGTCTTATTCTGCTTTAACTGGTCTTTCACATTCTGCAGAGTCAGACCGGCCTGGCTCTGGTCCTGCGCCAAGACGAAGACTGGGCTCAGAATCAGTGCAGCCACTGCCAGCGTGAGCGCAGCACGCTTGGGATAAAGAGATACTTTCATTTTTCTTCCTCCTATTTTTGTTTACTGACCTACCGAAGCTCGATTCTTTTTGCATTCCCTCTGAATCCCGATGTTTCCATCCGTAGTTCCGTGGCTGTGGGCGTTGTCCGGCATTTCACTACGGCGCGGTGTTCACATACACGGTGCTGCTGAGTGCGCCGCCCGGGCCAGTCTGCAACGTAAAGGCCTGGCCTCCGAGGATCAGGAAGCGCGGTCCATTCGTAGACGAGACTAGTGGACTAGTGAATCCGCCGGCGTTGTACACATTGGCTTTCGGCACTTGCCCCAAACTCCCAGTAAGGCCAGTCCACGAGTTCAGAGCCGCGTTGGTGGTGTTGCTGCCATTGATCGTGGAAGTTTCCATTTCCTTCGCTCCGGCGGCGCCAGTGTAGATGCCTTCCCCGGAGATGACTTGACCATAGGCCGTGAAAAGGACGCCTTTGGCGCGGTCAGCAATGGTCAGGTTCGCGTTGAACTGCCAAGTGCCAATCACGCCGCGCACAGCGCTGGCGAAATACTGGTCGGTATCACCGACGCCTTGGCTATTTGGCAGGATGGAACCGTTCGGGTCGCCGTTGATGTAGTAGATGATGCCGCCGAAAACGAACATCGTTCCGAAAGCCTTTGCCTTTGGCAGCGGGTTGGCGGCGGTTGTCCAGGTTCCGATCGTGCCGTCTGCATTAACCGGCGCGGAATAGACGGCGGTCACCGGCACTCCGGTCGTGTTCAGGCCCCCCGCAACATAGAGATACCCGTTGTGGACGGTTGCCGACAGGCCGAAGAGCGATTGTGGTAGTGGGTTGGTGGACGTCGTCCATGTTCCGACAGCGCCGGTCGTTGAATCAACGCTGGCAATATAGACGGTGTTCGTTCCGCCAACGTCGGTCACGTTCACTTGTCCGCCGATGACATAGATATATCGCTTGCCGACAGCCACCAGTGAATTGGTATCGTCCGCTTCCGCCATGGCATGATGAGCAAGGGTTGTTGGAAGCGGATTCGTGATGATCGTGGTCCATGTAGTGTTGGTCGTGTTCCCCACCGTGCCATCCTGATTCAAATTGTTCGCCCAGACGGTGGTCGTGTTGGCGATGCCGTCATAACCTCCGGTCACGATGGCGAACGCGCTGGTGCTGCTGGTTCCTGGCACGGCCAGAGCTCTGAGTCCGGTCATAGCCTTGGGCAGCGCCATGGTTGTTGACCAGCGCATTGCGCTGGGATTGAAGGTGATTGTTGCGACCAGATTCACGGTGACCGCGTTGCTCGTCCCGCCCGAGGTTACAACTGCCACGCTCACGGTGCCTGGGACGGTGAAGTTCGTCGTGCCATTTCCCGCCGGAACCACGGCCACGATCCCTGTGGACGACCAAGCAGAAGTAGCCGGCACCACGTCCACCGAGATGCTCCCCTGTGTAAAGGTGACTTTTCCTGGGGCGGCCTGAAAGCCGCTGCCGTTGATTTCGATCGGCAGGCCCACGGGGCTCGTCGGGGTCGTCGAACTGTTGATATTTTGGATTTGCGGCACAGGCGGTGGAGGCGGCGGAGGCGCGCTGCTGCCACCACTGCAACCGGACAACAACGTTCCCCCTATCAGCATCAGGGCCACCCAAAGGATTGCCATCCATTTTTGTCGTGTCATCGCTCCCACCTCCTTCAGGAATCACTAGCCTTATTGCAGTTGACGGGCCATGGTAAAGCTAAATAAGTCGTGTGTTTGCAGTTGGATAGAAAAATAACTCAACCTAGTCACTGGGTGCCTGCGACACACAACTGGGTAGGATCAACTCGGAACTATGGCAATACAAAGTTGATGGTCTGTTTGAAGGGTTTCTGGCAATTTATGGGGCGAATTTATCCTGGCGATTTCCCACGCACCCGCAATTTCTGATTAGGGCTTTCGGGGCTGAACATTCGGATTTGGCCTGCCCGCTGGCTGAGCGCCCTGATTTGCCCTGCTCGCGGCCTGCTCTGCACCATTTGCAGATTGAGCCTCTCCGAAGTTTGCCATATTAGGGCGTAGTTCCACAGTTGGCCGCGGTGCTTCTGGGGCGGCATTCACACCAACTCGCGTCGAAGAACCGGGCTCCACCAAGACCGATGTGCCGGTATGCCGACTGATAACCTCAACCAACCCTTCAATTACGTCAACTTCCGTCTCTTGATGTCGATTGACTTCCACTTCAAACTCGGTGCCGCGAACGGCGATCACCGCACTGGGAGTGCCGAGCTCGAAGGGTTCCGCCCCTCCAGTGCGCTTGGTTATCGCGGCGTGTATGCGTCCCAAAAGCAGTTGGAAATAACCCCGGTCGGTTGGAGTGGGCTGTTGCACCACCAATCGAGTGTGGGCGCGAATCAGCACCTGGCTCCCGTCAGCCAATTGCAACAGCAGCCGTCCGCCTCCGGTTTCGAGCACGGTACCCGGTGGGAGAGTCTCGCCACGCGTGGGTCTCGAGGAAGCTTGGCCGGGTAGATTCAGTTGGATCTTGCCTTTCCACTCGGAGATTGTGGCCCCTGCGAACGGCGCACTTGAGGGAGGCTCCACTGGCTGTTGCTCTTGTGCAGCGGCTAGGCCAAGAGACACCCATAGGAATAGCATCTGGAAGATTGCGAAACGCAGAATGGCAGGCTTCATTGTATGACCTCACTGTATTGAACCCGCGTGACGGGCAAAAGTATCCGAAAACAGTTTCCCGCTCCTGGCTCACTGCTGGCTTCCACTCGTCCTCCATGCTGCTCGGCGATGCGCTTGACGAAGGCAAGCCCGAGGCCCCATCCTGAAATTCTATCCTCTTGCTCTTGCATGCGGTAAAACGGTTCAAACAGATGTTCCAAATCTGCGGGCGGAATTACTGGTCCAGGATTCCACACTTCCACGGCCACCGTGCCCCCATATAAGGCCACTCGAAGTTTTACCTCGCTGGCGCGGGGGCTATACTTGACCGCATTACTCAGTAAATTTAGGATCGCTCCCGCGATCAAAGGAGGGTCGCCCTGAAGCGCGGGGACGTCCGAGCCGATCTCTGTCTTCACCGTAATGTCCGAGGCCTGAGCCAGCGGTTGGAGGACGCGCTTTACCTCGTTCAAGGTGTCGCGGATATCGAAGTCCACTCTCCGGAGGGGTCGTGAGCCAGCTTCCAGCCTCAATACGTCGAGATAGGTATTGATCATTGCCACCAAGCGCCCTGATTCGCGAAAAATAGTCGCCGCTGCTTCATCGCTGGCTGCTTGGTGTGGATACTTCAATAGATACTCGGCGAATCCCTGTATGGAAACGAGAGGCGTGCGCAATTCGTGAGTCACGAACCCAAGCGCCTCCGCACGTGCCCGGTCGCGCTCCAAACGAGTGGTCAGGTTGGTCACGACAACCAGAGTCAAACCAACCGCGCCGATTGGCGAGCTCGACGATAAACGCAGCGCCCTCAACTGAAAGAGACCCTCGCCCAAATGAACTTCTATGTCTAGCCGCGTGCCATGCTCAGTCAGTGACTCGCGTAAGTTGTGCCACCTCGGATCGCCTAATGTCGTAAGAAACTCCTCCAGACCGGCCGAGGGATTCCAATTTTGCCGGGCACAAAAGCTCTGCCAGCTGGGGTTGTGGAAGACCAATTTCCCGTCGGGAGCGAAGACCGCCAAGCCTTCCTGCATCGCTTCCAACAAGGTCTCGTCAAACGCATATAGAGAACCCAATTCGGCCTGCAGCTCTCTCAACAGATGTATTTTCCAATGCAGATCGCTCGCCGGAGAACTGATCTGTGAGCGCAGAGCAGCAGACAAATTGCCCGATCTTTCAGGAGTGGTGGTACGAAGTGCCCGTTGAAGATGACGCAGCGCTTCACTGATATCGCGGTCCAACAGGAACAGGTTCTGCAATTGCGCAGCTGGGGCGGCCAAAACCCCTGCGCAGAGAAACGGTCCCAGTTCGATGAGTATATGAGCCCGCGCAAACAGCAAGTAGCTGGCAATTATGGCCCCGGCCAACAATGTTCCAAGAGCCAGCAACCCCCTCCAAACCGGCCAGCGCAGAACCACCCATGTCGAACCGATCGTGAAGCCCAACAGCAGCAGTATCTGGGAAGCCGCTCCTAACCTATGTAAGCCTCGCCCAGCGAGAAGTGCGTCGACAATATTCGCGTGGATTTCCACGCCCGGCATGGGAACTCGGCCGCTGACCGGTGTGGGCACTCGGTCTCCGATCTCGGTGGAGCCAAATCCGACCAGCACGGCCTTGTCTCGCAATTGCCCGCCGGATCTCCCTTCCAACAGGTCGATCACAGAGACTACCGAAAAGGGAGGATTGGATTCTCCAGGCTCGATCTGCCCGCGATAGTTGATTGCCAGAAAACGCGGCGACTCGTTTTCAACTCCCGTTACTTGGGTGCGCGCCGTCTCCCCAATTGTTGGTATTCGCGTTTCTCCAAGACGCACGTATTGGCCATCATCTTCCAGTGGCGCTCCTCGAGCAACGCGCGCAATCTCCAGTGCGAACGCCCAACGCGGGCCGTCGATGGTTAGCTCCCGGACCGGCACGCTTCGGCAGATGCTGTCCGGTCCCAAAGTGGCCTGGGCATGTCCCGTTGCAACGGCGTTCTTGGAGAAAAGTGGTAATGGTTCCACCCACAGCCGGCCCTGCTGCGAATTGCTGATCTTGCTCACCAACACGACATTGCCAGCTGCCTTCAATGCCTGCGCCAGTTCCCGATCGTCGCTCTGGTCTTCGGCTTCCGAGAGCAGAATGTCAAGACCGAGTGCCTTCGGTCGCTCTGCGGCCGCAGAGCGAACGACACGTGCCAGCATGGAGCGCTTCCACGGCCACCGTCCGTAGCGGTTCAAGCTTGCGTCGTCAATCAGCACCAGCGCCACGTCGGGCGAGGTACCTTGAGTCCCCCGCAAGCGAAAGTTCAAATCTCCGATACGGCGACTCAGCTCCTCGACGGGGTAACTCAGGCTTAGAAGGCCGACGAACGCAAGGAGAACCATGTTTAGAAGCAGCCAGCGCTTAATCTGACTGACATTTTTCTCCGCACGCGGTCCTCCGGCATTCATCATGGCTCCATCGACCGCAAATCAATTGCCAGGCGCCGCGCCTTTTCATACAGCGTCTTTCGCTCAATGCCTAACTTTCGGGCTGCGAGTGATTTGTTGCCCTTCGCCTCGCGCAACACGCGGAGGATTTCCTGGCGTTCTATTTCCTGCACCTTGCCCCCAAGAGTCGACGCAGACTTCTCCACCCCTTTGTCCGGCGCGGCTCTGCGTGCTCGTTCCTGTTCTACCTCATCGGCCGTGATTTCCTCGGTCGCAGTAAAAATCGCGAGCCGTTCAATTAAGTTCTCGAGCTCGCGAACGTTGCCCGGCCAGTTTAAGGAAGTCAGCAAATGAACCGCGTCCTCACTGATGCTTACCTGACGCTGGTTGCGCTGGTTGAAACGTTCGAGAAAATGCTCCACGAGCAAAGGGATATCTTCGGACCGCTCTTCAAGAGTGGGAAGGTCAATCGTTACCACACTAACGCGATAATAAAGGTCTTCACGAAATTGTCCTGATTGTATTCGCGTTCCGAGATTTTTATTCGTGGCCGCCAGGATACGAACGTCCACGGGAATAAAGGAGTTTGATCCCAGTCGCCGAACCTGCTGTTCTTGCAAGACCCGAAGCAACTTCACTTGGAAACCCAGGCTCGTTTCGGAAATCTCATCCAGAAAAAGTGTGCCGCCATTAGTAGCTTCAAATAGTCCGGGACGGCTGCTGTCCGCTCCAGTGAAGGCACCCTTCTCATGTCCGAACAGCTCGCTTTCCAAGATCGTCTCAGGAAACGATCCGCAATTGATAGGTGTGAAAGGCTTGTCGGCACGTCGGCTATGCGCGTGAATGGCACGTGCTACCAACTCCTTGCCGGTTCCGCTGGCTCCGGCAATCAGCACGCTGGCTGTACTCGGTGCCACCCGGCCGATGGCGCGGTAAACCTCCAGCATTTTGGGACTGCGGCCTACGATCGCGGATTCGGGAGAAGAACATTCTTTGGGAGACGAGACGGGTGTTCGACGCCGGGCGCTGACCCTCTTTACAACGGTCAATAGCTCGTCAATGAGGAGTGGCTTGCTCAAATACTCCAGCGCTCCCCCGGCCACGGAACGGGCCACGGTTTCCACGCTGGCATGCGCGGTCATCATCACGCAATTGCAATCCGGTTGAAGCCCTTTGAGCTTTTCTAGGAACTCCAGGCCGTTTTTGTTTCCAAGGTAAATGTCAACCAGGGCAAGTTGGAACGCATGTTCGCGGAGTAGCGGTTCGGCTTCCTCGCAGCTGTGGGCAATGCGGCACCGGTAACCCTCGGCTGTTAGCACAGCATTTAGCCACTGGCAAATTGACTTGTCGTCATCAACGATCAGTACTTCCAGTTGCTCTCCCATACTGCTCTCCGGGTCCTCCACGACGCGCGCTCGAAGCTGAGAATCCGTCTTTGACTCTCTTCCATCTCTTGGGCTTGAAACTTACGCGCCAGACTCTGCTGGGTCGCCTTGCCCTCCTGACTGAGAGGGTCAAATTGCACTACGGGCGCTAGCCGCGTCCTTCATCCGTCGGGTCTCGATGTTCGCTCCGTGATTCATTTTCATGCACCGTTGGATTGCCCTTCTTAAGGCATTCGCCTTGCCATCCACCGCGGCCAGAGATTATAAAAGCTTCAGCACTCCAAGAGCGCGCGAGTGTTTTGACACGCTACACCCATTGTATTGAATCACCTCGGTTTGGTCGTTCTTGCCCTCTAGATCGTGCCCAAACGCATACCACGGAAGAATTTCATAGTGCGACAGTCGGTCAAAATTCCTGCAGCCCCTTGAGTTCTCATCGACACAGGTGTGTTGGACTCACCCAGGCGAACCACCACGGATGCATTGCAACGATGAGAGTTATATCGTCCTATATTTGGCAAATGGAATGCCTGTCAGATTGTGGGCAACTGTTGCAAGCGTGCCCCGATAACTTGCCGGCGGTCATTGAGGTAATTCTGACATGCACTCCAAATCCAGCCGTCGCGGAGTGAAGCGTGCTCTGGAGGACCACCAGTTGGTGGCACCGCAGCCAATGCGGTACGGGTGGCCCAAGTTCGATCATGCCCCCTCCCTTGATCTTGAATCTTGCGCTAAGCAAACCCAAGATGCGGCGTCACAACCTGTTTCTACCTCTCGCGAAAATGCGGGAAGGCTGAGCGGTCCGGCCGTTAATCCATTTTCTAGTCTCGCGCTGCCGAACGATAAGACCATCACGATCTCGGTCATCGCAGGGCCGTCGAAGGGCTTGGCGCTTCAATTCACCAAACCACTCATCAGCGTCGGACGAACCGGCGGAGGGGCCGACATCCAAATCGATGACCAGAGAGTATCTGGCTTACACTGCGTCATCGGAGTGAAGGAGGACATGATCCGGCTATGCGACCTGGACTCCACGAGTGGCACACACATCAACGATCAACGCGTCCAGGCCTCTGGACTTGAACATTTGTCTGAGTTCCGCGTCGGCTCGTCGACGCTCCTCGTGACGATTCTCCCGAACGAGGAGACGGCCACTACGTAAATACGGAAGTTCATCCCCCGACTTGCCTCGGTGGTCTCGCTCTTCCGATCGCTTCCAAGAAAAACGTACTGGTACCAAGGTTCTTTCTCCCTTTTTCCTTTCTCGATGTTCCTTATATAAGTAGGGGGATTGCGGCCGACTTACCTATTCCGGCTTGTGCCGCTCAAAAAGTTCAAAATTCTTTCTTACTTTTTCCCGTTTCGATGTTCCTTAACTTGTGTTCCGGACCAGATTATGTGGACGTGTTGAAAATCACGGCGACGTTGATTCTGTTTAGGATGTGAGAGAGGTGTCTCTTCTCAATTCTTAGAATCGTCTACGGTAAAACGCATAGAACTTGGCCGGTTTGCGTTCTATCGTCCAAGCGCAAAAAGTGATTGGGGGGCGAGGAAGTACGGGGCCGTGGTCAGGCGTCCTTGATTTCACGGGGGAGGCCACTGGCGACGTCGTAGACGAAGCCACGGACGGCGACAATCTTGGGAATCCACGGATGGGTGCGGAGCTTCTGCACTTGGTGACGGACGTTTTCTTCAATGTTCTGGAACGTGTAGAAATGGGCAGGAGCAACAGCGGCGGTTTCTGTGCGATCCTGGATTCGAGTGCGCAAATCCTGTTCAGTTGTGCTCATCAATCCGCAATCGGTGTGATTGATAACCATGAATTTGTAGGTACTCAACAGATAATGTGATACCAGCAGGGAGCGCAGGGTATCGTCCGTAACGATGCCCCCGGCATTGCGGAGGATGTGCGCGTCTCCCGTTTTCAGACCCAGGGTGCGAATCGAAAGCCGGGTATCCATACACGTCAGCACCGCCAGCTTGCGTTCGGGACGCGGGGTCAGGTTGCGCAATTCATGCGTGCGCGAGTAAATTTCGTTTGCTGCGAGGACCTCGTTGATGATGCTCATGGCCGGCACAGTTTAACCTAGCCTCATTCTAATCGCACGATGAAAGAGCACTCTGTATGAGTGCACTGCTACGGATTAGAGGTCAAACGAATCTGCAAGAAGGAGAGTACTAGGCCGATGGCGGTCGCCGTTGGCGGAGATGCTGAAGGACGCTCAGCGCAGACCGGTGGAAGATAGACGATCAAGCCGCGTTGACTGCGGGGAAGCGCAAGCGGAATGTTTCGTGTTTGCCGAGCCGCCCGGGACTCACGGCGCGATTGTCACCAACAGGTCTTTCGCTTCGACGTGCTGGCCGGGTGCCACCAAAAGCTTCACGATGCGCCCTGAAATGGGCGCATAGATATTGGACTGCATCTTCATGGCT
>Ga0209166_10000803_pt1 | contig 30056 bp, 32 predicted proteins | sample Coa_R1_3_FD_187151 | JGI IMG/M metagenome (GOLD analysis project Ga0209166, IMG submission 187151) | Surface soil microbial communities from Centralia Pennsylvania, which are recovering from an underground coalmine fire - Coalmine... | ecosystem: Environmental > Terrestrial > Soil >...
AGGGGCCAGAAACGCCGCGTGGAAGGCAGAAAAACCCTCGATGCGGAAGAAAAATACCGCTCCACGATCGACAAAACAGAAAAAATCATCCGCCGTCAGATTTTTTCAGCAGCCTGCTAGAGTGTCTAGCTCCAGATGCAGACGTCTGGAGATTGAGTGCGAGCCAATTGGAGAGTGAAGCAGTGTTAGACCGCGCTCGGGTAGTGCAGTGCGGATTGTTTCCGCATGATAAACCGCCGCTAAGCACTCTTGATTATGCGGGAGACTGCATCGCGGCTCACAGTGTCGGAGGAGATTACTACGATTTTCTCGAACTAGGCCCGGGAGAAGTAGGGTTCGTGCTAGCGGATGTTTCAGGAAAGGGCGTCCCGGCAGCACTGCTGATGGCAAGTTTGCAGGGAAACCTCCAGAGCCAGCGCACGACTGGCTTAAATGATCTTCCCAAATTACTCGCCTCGCTAAACGCGCACATCCATAAGCACAGCTCTCACCAACGGTATGTCACTCTGTTTTTCGGGCGCTACAACGATGCTACCCAAACACTGCACTACGTCAATTGCGGGCATAATCCTCCCGCTTTGCTCCGCAGAGGAGGTGCTGTTGAAAGGCTGGAGGCGACCTCCATGGTGCTTGGATTGTTCTCGGAGTGGGAGTGTTCCGTAGCCACGGTTCAGTTGGGAACGGGAGATGTATTGATTATGTATACCGATGGAATCACGGAGACCGCTGGCGATGGCGGAGAAGATTTTGGCGAATCGCGGCTCCTGGAAATAGTGCACAAGAATAGGGACCTTGAAGCCGCACAGATACTGCTGAGCGTAGAGGGCGCGCTGGAACAATTCAGAGTAGGCGAGCAAGAGGACGATATGACGTTAGTGATCGCACGCGCCCGATAGCATTGTGAAGCGGGCGCGGTGGCGCTAATTCAGAGGGAGACCGATTGTCGTCTCTCTTTTGATCGCGTAAGCACAGACTTAACTCGAGCCGCCAATCGGCGGGGCTCAACTGGTTTCACAATGTAGTCATCAACCCCGACGGCGAGCGCCTCCGTCTCCTTATCGATACCTTCTTCAGAGGTAAGCATTAAGACAGCAATGTCTCGCGTCAAAGGATCTGCGCGAAGCGCTTTGACCATACTCATTCCATTCATGCCAGGCATGTTGCAGTCCGTGACAACCAATTGCGGTCGCTCGCGTTTAAGGACTTCCAAACCAGACGCCCCGTCCATTGCTGTCAAGACCTCGAATCCTTCAAGTTCCAGGAAATACTTCACGACAAGAGCGATAGTTCGGTCGTCCTCTACGACCAAGACTCGAGGTTTGCAGGTCTGGTTGTCAGAGACGCTGCCTTCTTGACGGCCAATCGTCGGCCCTTCATTCGCGGCTTGCTCTGTGATTGCACCGGCGGCAGATGTAGGACAAGCGATTGTTGAGGACGGGTCAACTTCTGCCGAAGCGGAAGATCCTTCCGTCATCCCGAAGCGTAGGACCTCATCCAGCGTTGTGAGGCCATGAGCAGCCTTTGAAATGCCATCCTCTAGCAGCGTACGCATTCCCGCGGCACGCGCGACCTTCCTTATCTCGTGATCTGGTGCTCGCCGCGAGATCAAGTCGCGTACTTCATCGGTGACGAGTAACAGCTCATGAATCGCCAGTCGCCCTGTGTAGCCGGTTTCGCCACACTCCTTGCACCCCCGACCGACCACCCACTGTCCGTCCGCGGGAAGTTGATTGCGCCCGCCTGCCTTCTCGATAAGTTCATCACTAGGTTGCTGCGGAGTGGCGCAGCTAGGACACGGCTTGCGTACTAATCGCTGGGCAAGAATGCCAATCACAGCGGATGAAATCAAAAACGGCTCTATTCCCAGATCCAGGAGGCGACTGATCGTTGAAGGCGTATCGTTTGTATGAACCGTACTCAGAAGTAGATGGCCAGTTTGAGCCGCTTCAAGGGCGATCGCAGCTGTTTCCCGATCGCGGATCTCGCCCACCATAATGACGTTAGGATCTTGCCTGAGAATGGATCGGAGACCGGCCGCAAAGGTGACGCCCGCTTTGGGATTGATTTGGACCTGATTTACGCCCTCCAATTGGTACTCGATAGGATCCTCTACCGTAATGATGTTCTTTGTCGGAGACTTTACCCAATTCAGGGCGGTGTATAGGGTCGAAGACTTCCCGCAACCAGTAGGCCCGGTTACCAGAATCATTCCCTGCGATCTCGACAACATCGATTCGAATGTGTGTTGATTCTCCGGAGTCAGGCCTAACTGCTGCATGGTGATTTGCGCCCGCTTGCTATCCAACAGCCGGATCACCACTTTTTCGCCGAATTGTGTGGGGAGCGTGGAGACTCGCAAGTCTATCCGCTTCCCTTCATAGCGAAACCGGCTTCGGCCGTCCTGCGGGCGGCGGCGATCAGCAATATCCATTCCCGAAATAATTTTCATCCGCGAAATGATGGAGTCCTGTTGGTCCTTGCCGATCTTCATGACGTCGTGCAGCAATCCGTCGACTCGATAGCGGACTTGCAGGTGCGTCTCTTTAGGCTCCATGTGGATGTCACTTGCGCCGCCCTGTGCGGCCCCGCTTAAGATTAGGTTAACTAGCCGGATGACCGGCGGCATCTTCGTATCTTTGGCAAGCTTGGCCGGGTCAACGACCTCAAATTCATCATCTTCAAGCGCTTCCACCTCACCATGCAGAGTAGCTGCTCTGAGAGCCTCGTCTGTGAGATCCGGCGGATAGAATTTATCAAGCAAGGTTTGGATCGAAGACTCGCTGGCTACCACCGCCACAACGCGCTTGCCAGTGCGGAATTCCACGTCTTGGGTTGTTGAGTAGTCCATGGGATCCGTGAGGGCTAAACGCAGAGTGTTGCCTTGCACACTCAAAGGGACAGTCAATTTCTTGCGGCAAAAGGCGCCCGGTAGCAGTGCAACCACTTCCGGCAATATCTCCGGGATGTCGCCGCTCAGGGATTCTAGACGAAGACTCTTTGCGATCGCCGCGGATACAACTTCTCCATCCGCGAGTCGCAGCGTCTCGAGGGTTTTAGCGAGGGACGCCCCACTCTTCTGTTGAACCTCGCGAGCCTGCGCAAGAGCCGAGGAGTCGATAAGCCCCGATCGCACAAGGATCTCGCCAATTATCACATCGTTTGACATGTATACTATTCAAAGACTCAATCTCAAAGATGAGAAGTCTCTAAGGTTGAGGCGGTCTTCCTCAATTTAGAGAAGCGTGCACGTGATTGGCCACCGGCGCATAGGCCTTGTTGCCTAAAACTTGGAGAGTCAATGACTCACGGTGATGTGGAGAGCCGTCGAAAGCACAAGTGGCCCTACTCGGAACGCCCGTGTCATTTTGGAACGCGAATGGGGAGCCCGGCCGCGGCTTAAAAGCAGCGTTCGAAGAGCATCTCTCCAACAGCATGTGGTGTCCCGTTGCCGCGTTTCATGGCCTCTCCAGGTTGCCGGTTTCGACTCCGGCCAGCTTCGAAGCCGCTTGCGAGAAGCGTTTAAGCTATTCATCCAGCTCTTCCAGCCGTATCGGTTTCGCAATGTAATCATCCATCCCGGCCGCAAGACAGCGTTCCCTGTCCCCTTTCATGGCATGTGCGGTCGTGGCGATGACGGGTAAGTGGTTACCGGACTGTTTTTCTTTTTCCCGTATTATGGCCGTCGCTTCGAAGCCGTCCATCTCGGGCATTTGCACGTCCATAAGTACCAAGTCCAATGACACTTTTTCCAAGGCCGCCAATGCTTCCTTGCCGTTCAGTGCCACAGTCACCTTGTGCCCACGCTTTTCGAGTAGCCGAACTGCGAGTAGCTGGTTTACGGCGTTGTCTTCCACTAGCAGGATGCGCAAGTGATTACGATTCTCGCGGAGAGAGTGACGGGTAACTAAGGCGGGCATCGCTTCTTTTATTGGTGTTGTTCCTAATGCGGTCAAAATAGCTTCGAGGAGCTCTTCCCGACGCACCGGCTTGGTCAGGTAGGCGGCAACGCCTATTTCACGGCAGCGTTTGGCGTCTCCACGTTGGCCTGCCGAAGTTAACATCATGACGGTTGTTGACTCCCATTGTGGATTCCTCTTGATACACTCGGCTAGCGCAAATCCGTCCATGGTGGGCATTTGGGCATCGAGAAGAATGAGAGGAAACTTTTTTCCTGAAGTTTGAGCTTCGCTCAAGATGGTTATGGCCTTCGCACCGCTCTCCACGGCCAGAGGTCGTGCGTGCCAATTGCGGAGCATCTTCAATAGGATTTGCCGATTGGCCGCGTTGTCGTCTACGACGAGCACCCGCATGTCACGCAATGTTGCCGGAGCCCTGGCGGCCACTGTCTCAGCGGTTACGTTGTGTAAGCCAAAATGGGCGGTGAAATGGAATCGGCTGCCCTTGCCCAATTCGCTTTCCACCCAAATCCGGCCGTGCATTAGTCCCACGAGCCGAGACGAAATGGTTAGACCCAATCCGGTGCCGCCGTAAGTGCGACTCATGGATCCGTCGGCTTGTGTAAAAGCCTGAAAAATTGCCGCCTGTTTCTCAGCGGGAATTCCAATGCCCGTATCTGAGATCGTGAAATGCAGTTGGACATCATCCATCTTTGAGCGATCCGCCTGAACAGAAAGGACCACTTCTCCCTTTTCGGTGAACTTGATTGCGTTGCCGATCAAATTCACGATGATTTGTCTCAGCCGCCCGGGATCTCCCACGAGAGCGTACGGAACATCGGGTTGGAATTCGTAAGCAAGTTCCAGCCCTTTCTGCTGGGCCCTGACACTCAATGCCTTCATCGTGTCGCCTACGGCGTCTCCCAGATCGAAATCCATCGCGTCGACCTCTAGTTTGCCGGCTTCGATCTTCGAGAAATCCAGAATGTCATTGATTAGAGTGAGCAACGAATCAGCGGAAGCTTTCACCATCTTCAGGTACTCGCGTTGCTCGGAACTTAATTCAGAATCAAGAACCAAATCCGTCATTCCCATGATTCCATTCATTGGTGTGCGTATTTCGTGGCTCATGTTGGCGAGAAACTCGCTCTTGGCCCGGCTGGAGGCTTCGGCTGCCTCCATTGCTTGCCGCATCGCCTCTTCCGCACGCTTTCGGACGGAAATGTCTTGATAAATGCTCAGTGAGCCTACCACGCTCCCGTTCACGACCAGAGGAACGCCATGAATCTCGACGTCAACAAGACTTCTGTCTTTTCTCATGCGTTTTGTCACAAGAGCAACCGGCGTACCGTTAAAAGTCTCCCGAGAGATGTTCCGCGCTTCTGCGAGGAGGCTGCCCTCCGCGAGCAATCCATCGACTGACTTGCCGGTAATCTCTGTCCTGGAATACTGAAACATCTGTTCAAACGCTGGATTGCACAGCTGAGCTATTTCGGATGAGTCGAGCACCAAAATGGCCATCGGGCTGTTCTCGATGAGAGCGTTGAGGTAAGAAGTCCGCTCTTCAACTTTTCGCTCGAGATCACGATGCGCCAAGTGGATCGCAACATCGCGTTCTTGGATGCGGTCGAGCATGCCGTTAAACTGGTCAAACAAAACTCCGATCTCGTCCTGGCCTTTCTTAATTGCGCGAATAGAATAGTTTTCATGCGCAGAGACCGACGAAGCGGTCCGTGCTAATTCGCGAATGGGTTCTGAAATCGCTTGTTGCAACCCGTAAGACAATAAGTAAGCGACAAGGAGCGAACCAAACAACACAATGAAATCTATCGCCACGAACCGACGGAGTCGGTCAGTCAAGTCTAGGAGGTCCGCTTCAAGGTAAATCGTGCCGATGGAGTCACCCTTTAGAACTATGTTCTGGAACAAGACCATGTTCTGCTCGGCAGACTTGCGTGCATCCCTTTGAGCTGGAGGAGGAGAAAAACTGACCTGACCCGGATCTCGACTATATATGGCAAAGACTTTCCCATCGGAGTCGTAGATGCAGGCGTGGATGACGTGCGGCCTAGCCCCGAGGGCACTCAGGATTTCCTGTCCCGATTTCGAATCGTGGAAGATAGGCGCAGCGGTGCTGTTCGAGCCGATCATGTGCGCGGAAGCAATCAGATCATTTGTCTTCGCCTGGAGGAACGTCGCCCGATCGTAGATCGTGAACGCTACGGACGCCACTAACAATGCTCCTCCGCAGGCCATGATGACCATGCCTTGAAGCTTTTGACGAATGGATATGTCCCGGTACCAGCGCATCCTAACTCCCCTTCGGACTTTCTCGACTGTGAACGATCCTGGCCAGCGCCAGTAGCTTGGAGCTGACATTCAGGCGAGCTCTTTGCACCGCATCCACGTTGATTGCGAACCGCAGCTTGTTATCTTCCAGGAAGAATTGAATCCCTCCGCCGCGCTCCGCAAAACCATCGCCCTCCCCGACCACGAGCGCACTCGTTCCCTTCAGGCTGTTTAATATCTCGGATAGAAGCTTGTCTTCCGCGCTGTTAACGAAGACAAGTTGACATGGCTTCAAGTCAGGCAATTCATTGATCCGCCTCGCCAAGATCGCGCGGTTGTTGATTGTCTTTCCCCGGATGACTTCATCTAGCGAGGTGCCAAAAGGGTCGTGCTTGAACACACAGAATGTGATTGGAGATTTGTCACTCGGAAAAGCGTCCGGGGGCCATTCGACGAATTTTGCAAAGTTAAATAAGAACGCCGCCTTGACTTGATACTCGACCGAGCTACCGGCTTGGGCTCGGATTGCACTTGCGGCAGCCAGAGACAGCAGAGCCGCGAGAGCTAGGGCGCAGTGCTTGACGAGAGGGTACGCGGACCGAACTGGGACGTTATCCCATCGCTTGTGACCCGTTTTGGCTCGCCATCGGTGTAGATCGCTCAATGTCTTCTTATTGCTGTGGTCCAGAGTGCCAAGTGAACTTCACTCTGGCACTTCGCCGAGGTCATGATCGAGACCACTCCCTTTCAGATCGATTCGATCGAAGTTGGGAATCAAGAGGCGGATCCTCCCTTGGCATGACACTTGATCTGATTGGTTTGGCAAACACTAGTGCTTGCCGGTTCCAGGGTCCACATTCGACTGCCAAATTAGCTTGAAAACTACGGACCGCCGAATTTCTCCTGCGGGGAAGAGAAAAGGCGTAGCCTCTTGATGCCGATCGGCTTGAAGGTTACGTCCCCACGCGGAAAACGTGAATCCATGGATGGGTTTGGTGGATATACCGATGTCGACACGGTTCACCGGCGGCAGCATGTGCGTAATGGCATCGTAATAATAATATGCGGCGTCGAAATTCAGACTCTGCGTCAAGTCGAATTTTGAATCCAAGCTGAGAATATGTCTTGGATCATTCGTAGACGCGGCAACCACGAGTCCGGGGACTGAGTTACCGCGCAGTTCCGTGATGCCAGCCGATAGGGTCCACCGCTGGATAGGTTTGTACTGAAAGTAAGCCTCCAGCCCGTGAGTCTGCCCGCCTCCTGCGTTGGTGTAGGCCAGCGGGACGTCGATGTAGAAGGGCGCCGGGTTAATAATGGGTGCTCCAGGCGTGGTTGGACCGAGGAGATCGTCGTATGCGTTGTAGTAAACGGTCCCGTCCAGGGAGAATTTCTTCTTCCAACCATAGCGATAACCCAACTCGTAGGAATGCAACACTTCCGACTCCGATTCCGAATTGCCGATGAAGTCGAGGAAAGTTAAGGGCGCTGCCGACAATTGTGAGACCCTCAGTTTGCCGTCGACTTCCGCCAGGGTCGGTGTACGCACCGCGCGCGAGACTGCCGCCCAAACCGTCTGCGATTTTGTGGGCGTCCAGGCCACCCTCAGCTGCGGTTGATACTCAAATCCCGTGAAGGCGTTATGATCGAACTTCGAACCGGCGATCACGCGCAATTTGCCCGGCACCAATTCGAAGTCGTATTGCAGAAACATGCTGTAGGTTGTGGTGCGCCTGTTGGGTGGAGGGATTCCAAATCTGAAGTTGGCCTGCGAAGATAAGTTGGTAGACAGGATTGACCCACCCCAAGTCAGAGCTTGCCGGTCGGTGAACGAATAGTTGTGTTGTACTTCGATGTCACAGGTGCTCCGCTGTTCGTCCCATAACGTAATGGCTCGGGCTGTCCAGTCGCAATAACCCAGTACGTCCGTGGAAGACCTGTCGTTGAACGCGTGCTTCCAGCGGCCGAGTACGTGGCCGCCCTTAAGCACGGATTGTGTGTTTACTGTCGTGACCGACGCAACCGGACTGAACACGTCGGTGCTGTCCCGTAACCGCCCTGAATAGCCTTGCCCGTCAAATGTCGCGGTATCCTTCTCCGACGCATTCCAGTCAATTCTTGTGCCGCCTTGCGAAATGCTCCATGTGTCGTAGTTCTCCGCGCCACTTGGATTTACACTCGGCAGCCAATAGCTCCCCGTTCCATAGATTCGATATGCGAAGCGTTTTCCTGCTGTCCCGCCGTATCGCACGTGAGTGGCGTAGCCTTCATTCACTCCAGCCGTACTCGCCACCAGCACGCCCTGTGTCTTTCCCGCTTCCTTCGTAATGATGTTGATAACGCCGTTCACGGCATTCGCGCCCCATAGTGTTCCGCCGGGGCCGCGAATCACCTCGATCCGATCAATGTCCTCCAGCGGAGGATCTTGTACGTCCCACCACACACCGCCAAAAGTTGGCGTATACGCCAGCCTCCCATCGATCAAAACCAGCATCTTGGCATTGAAGAGACTGCTGAACCCGCGCGCACTCACCAGCCAGACATGCGAACTCTGCTGGGCCACGTGTAACCCTGGAACCATGCGCAGTGCATCTGGGATTGACGAGTAGCCGCCGCGCAGAATGTCTTGTCCCGTAACTACGAAGATTGCTGCAGGCGCCTCCAACAAGCTCTCGGTCTTCTTCGAAGGCGAAGTGACTTCGATGTTCATCAGTTCTTCGATGCTCTTACTACCCAGGTCTTTTGGCGTCTCTTGCGACCAAGCAGGAATCGTCATCACAACAGCGGCCGCCAAACTAAGACAGCCACGCCTGAGAACCTTGCGCACTCCAGACTTGAGGGATGCGGCCGCGAAGCATCCTGCGCGATGGTTCAATCCTCGTAGCACTTTCATACTTCTGCCTCCAGCGTGGGGGCCGACGAGAAATAAGTCTGCCCGCACGGTCACGAGCGAGGCCGTTTTACCGCCTCTGGAAATGCCTTTGTCGGAAGGGGGGCTACTCTGAACTAGTCACAGCATCAGGACAAGAGTGCCTTAGGCTGTGAATCGAGAGGAAATCAGGGCTTACTCCAACAGCAGCCCTAGCCGAAATTCTAGAACATTTCATGTTGCGAGAACGTGGCGAACTCTCGCTCCTTGTTTCATGAGTTACTGAGCGTCGCGCGTCACATTCCTGGATGACCGTCGATTAAATGAACGCCCGCGTTTTTGCAGAAGTGGCCATCGATTGGAGCATCGTCCTGATCGTGATGCTCACATCGGGCGGGGAACGCGGAGATGCAGCCCGCTGCCAGAAATTGGGAGTGGCTGGCTATTTGAGCAAGCCTTTCGTCAGACTGGAGTTGCGAGATGTCTTACTCCACGTTCTAGCGAGTGCTCGACGTACGGCGGCACAGAGCAATCTAGTAACTCGGCATTCAGTACTGGAACAACAGCGCTCGCTCTGTTTTCTTGCTGCGGAAGACGACGATGTGAACCAGCGACTGATCACGCGACTCCTGGAGGAGCGGGGGCACAGCGTGATAGTGGCACACAATGGGAGAGAAGCAGTGGAAGCTTTTGAAAGGCAGTTTTTTGACTTTATCCTGATGGATGGGCAAATGCCGGAGATGGACGGTTTTGCAGCGACGAAGCTCATACGCGAAAAAGAAAAAACCAGCGGCACTCATGTGCCAATCATCGCGCTGACCGCCATTGCCATGAAAGGTGACGAAGAGCGTTATTTGGCTTGTGGTATGGACGGCTACGTGTCGAAATCACTCAGGATTGAAGAACTGTTTTCAGTCATCGAGAGGGTGGTTCCAGGTATCACGCGCGGCTCACCCGTCGAAGGAGCCACACCTATCAAGGGCAGCCAGTAATGGTCAGGATCCCGGTAGAGTTCGACTGAATCAGCCACGGGTCTCAAAGCAGAGCATCGACACGCCATGGATAGCGTGGGGAGACTTGTACTTGGACCCAAGTCCGGTCTCCAACACAAATATGTCAGGAAGAGTTTATTGAAAATAAAGGACTAAGTGGTCGGGGCGCCGAGATTTGAACTCGGGACCTCCTGCGCCCAAGGCAAGAGCAGAAACGCTAAGTAGTTGGTTCGTCTACCATTTTCCTATGTCATGCATGACGGTTTTGCACGGTATTCGTCAATGTTTGCTCCTAAGTTGTTCCCAAGTTTTGGCTGTTTGATCCTTTCGTTCGTCGGATAAGATCTTCCGCGGAGCTTATGGTAATGAACAGCGGCGTACCTGATCAGGACAAGATTCAAGAGCACTTGAAAACTGCGCAAGAGGAATCTCGACGGCTTCGTGAAGAGAATGTGCGTCTCCGAGCAATGCTCGGGATTGATCATTCGCCCACCAACGACCCCGCTTCCCAAGTGGCCTTAGGCCCAAAGCCGTTGTCCACCAGCACAATTGGAGTTTCCACGCCTGAAGAAAAGATTGCGTTCTTTCGAAATCTGTTTCGTGGGCGCGAAGACGTTTTCGCAATTCGATGGGAAGGGAAGAATGGCATATCTGGCTATTCGCCAGCTAGCCTTATGGACTGGCGCGCCATACATGCATCGAGACCAGAAGACAGAAAGAAGGTTGCCCGCAAAACCCGGATGCTCCAGTCACTGACGGATGATGCGATTCGCAATCATCTTACTGGAAAGCAGACAGTCGGCATTTATCCACTGCTGCCTGACGACACTTGCTGGTTTCTTGCAGTGGATTTCGATAAGAAGTCCTGGCTAGCTGATGCAGCCGCGTTTGTTGCAACGTGTAGGCGATTTCAGGTTCCTATAGCTGTCGAGCGCTCGCGATCAGGAAATGGTGCGCTTGTATGGATATTCTTTGACCGCCCGGTGTCCGCTGTCGATGCTCGAAGGCTTGGATGTGCCTTGTTGACCCGCACTATGGAAAATAGGCATGAAATTGGCCTTGATTCATACGACCGCCTTTTCCCTAGCCAGGACACCACCCCCAAGGGCGGTTTTGGAAATTTGATTGCGTTGCCACTGCAAAAGCGTCCCAGAGAACAAGGCAATAGTGTGTTCTTGGATGAACTGTTTCAGCCGCATCCTGATCAGTGGAGGTTTTTAGAGTCCCTTCCGAGAATGCCAATCGATCAGCTGGCTAGAATAACTTACGCGATCGTCCCAGAGGGAAATCCCATTGGAGTGCACCTCCAATTGCCCGACGAAGACGAGGGCGAAGCCCCATGGCTCGGGCGCCCTTCCCGGAAGCGCAAGGAAAGACAAATCATTGGTCCGCTGCCGTCGAATGTTCGTGTGGTAGCAAGCAATCTTATCTATATCGAGAAAGAGGGCTTGCCGTCCGGGATGGTAGATCGCCTGGTTCGCATCGCTGCTTTTCAAAACCCCGAATTTTACAAAGCTCAATCGATGCGGCTCTCGACCTACGGTAAGCCGCGGGTCATATCCTGCGGTGAAGTCTTCCCCGAGCACATTGGCCTTCCAAGGGGGTGCATGGAAGAGGTAGTTCGTGTTTTCAAGTCACATCACATTAATGTGGAAGTTCATGATGAACGAACCGCAGGGCGGCAAATCGATGTTGCTTTCCAAGGTGAATTGCGGCCTGAACAACGGGACGCTATCGAGCAAGTGCTTGCTCATGACCAAGGCATACTCTGTGCGCCAACGGCGTTCGGAAAAACAGTGGTGGGGGCTTTCCTTATCGCCAAACGAGCGGTTAACGCCCTGATCCTCGTGCATCGGCGTCAATTGATGGACCAATGGCGCGAGCGATTAGCTGCGTTTCTAACTTTGCCGATTGGGCACGTTGGACAGCACGGGGGAGGGAAATCCAAGAGAACCGGTTTGATTGATGTAGCTGTAATCCAGAGCTTGCAGCGTAAAGGCGCAGTCGAAGATTTCGTCGCGGACTACGGACACGTGATTGTGGATGAATGTCATCACCTGTCAGCAGTGACCTTTGAACGAATCCTTCGCGAAGTCAAAGCAAAATACGTTCTGGGATTGACGGCGACACCGACTCGAAGAGATGGGCATCAACCCATCATCTACATGCAATGCGGCCCAATTCGTTTTCATCTCAGTGCGAAGAAGGCTGCCGAGTCTTCACCACTCCAACATAAGGTTTTCCCAAGGATTACTGATTTCGTTTGGAGTCGGCCTGACAATGAGACGGCCATTCAAGATATTTATGCTGCTCTCATCCTTAGCCAGGAGAGGAACAACCTAATCATTCGAGACCTTCAGCAGGCTTTGTCCTGCGGGCGCTCGCCACTTGTTCTGACAAGTCGGACGGGACATCTCGATTATTTGGCTGGGCGCATGGGTGCCGTTTGTCCGCACATTTTTATTTTGAAGGGTGGGATTGGCACGAAGCAAAGGAAGAAACTGGCTGAATCTCTAGCAGCCGTTCCTTGCGATGAACCGCGCGTGATCCTTGCGACCGGAAGTTACCTCGGCGAGGGATTTGACGACTCACGTCTCGATACGCTTCTTCTTGCAATGCCGATTTCGTGGAAAGGTACTTTGCAGCAGTACGTGGGCCGCTTGCATCGTCTCCACGACAATAAGAGCGAAGTCCACGTCTACGACTATGCGGATGTGATGATGCCTATGCTGGCTCGCATGTACAAGAAGCGACTTGCAGGGTATTCTGCGCTCGGCTATACAGTTGCCGAGGTCGTGCGGAGTTGATGAGAGAATGTTCCCCTGACAGCGCCATTGGCTGATGTAACTGATTGATATAAAACAGTGTCGGCGGACATCTTTTGATACCAGAAGGCATCGCAGGTCACCTCTTATCGTACCTAGATCCGGCTTCGTTACCGGACATCTGGCGTACCAGGACTTCACATGTACGATTACCGTGTTTACCAGGACCCAGCGCGACTTCTGCCATAACTTCCGAGTTGCCGACCATCGGCTCGCCATCTCTATTGGCACCGATGCACCGGTCCTAGCTTGTGAGGTTATAGATTAGGCCAAATGGATCTTTGACATAGCAGCGAGGAAAATCCGGCTCGTCCTTGACAACTTCACAGCCCTCCTTTACTAGTCGCTGCCGCGCGTCGACAACGTTGTCAACCGTCACTTCCAAGACTGGCCCCAAGGACGGGCCAGGCTCGATGAACAAATTGATGTGCTTGCCATGAAGGCCGATCATCTTCGGGTTGTTGTCGGTAATTTCGAATCCGAGATGGATGACATAAAAAAGGGCAGCCTTCTTAGGATCTGGGGCTTGAATCAGAATGTCTGTACCAAAGCCGTTTGCCATGTTATACCTCGCGAGGAAGCATAGTACTAACCTATGCAGTCTTAGGTCGAGCCAATCCGCAACGGACCTCTCGACTGCGAATCGCTCAGCGCCGCACGGATGCACTAAAGCTAGGAGGTGTCGCATGCTTTCTGCGGGACTTTTGGACAAGAATTCTCGTTCTGTTCCCTCCTGTAGTTCTCATCAAGAGACCAGGAAATCTGACCTATCCGTGAAGACTCTCTCTACATTGATCTGGGGGAGTACTCTTCTCCTGGCTGCCTTCGGTTCGACTGGTTGTTCCGCTAGCGCCGCAGGATCAGCCGAATTACCGTCGCTGACACCTGCACGTGCTGCCGCCATTGACGAAAGCGCGCGCACGTTCATGCATACCGTGGCCTTTGATGTCACTAAAGAGGGGCCGCTGGCGTGGCTCAAGTTCTTCAACACGGGCCCAGAATTCTTCATGGCCGTTAACGGACAGCTAGCGTTCCCGAACACCGCCGCCGCAAAGGAGGGCACTCAGAATTTTGCTCGGACCATGAACGGTATTGACTTGACATGGGGCGACGATTTGCGCGTTGATCCTCTCACTGCTGAACTCGCGGTCGTCGCAACGTCGTGGCGCGAGATCCAGGTAGATAAGGCTGGGCATCGTACCGAGGAAACCGGCTATTTTACTGGGCTGGCTGAATATCGAGACGGTCGCTGGCGATTCCGAGACATTCACTGGTCGGCACCTGTATCACCGCCGTCTGCGCGCTAGCAGCTCACAATCTGTCGAGCGAGAAACGCACCTTCGTCTATTTCCCGACCTTGAGTATCCTTCTGCCAATCAATATAAACAGCGGCACGCCAATGCCGAGATTTAGTGCTCCAGCACGCGCTACATGCTGTGGATTGACACTGCTCGAAGTGCCCACAACAAAAATGAGGTACCAGCCCATGGGTATCCATAGAACGAAGAGAGTTACCATCAGGAGGGCCCATTGCTTTCTGCTGTACGGTGTCACCTTCGGCCCAACAAGAATAAGGAATAGTAGGCACAGGGCCACTCCTGCCACAATGAATAGCGCCATTTGCGTTGGGTCCTTCACCATGCTTCTTCGCCCCTATTCGTTTCCGGATATTTTCGCCGGTCAGCAGACCGGAGGACTTGATCGTTTTCAGGCATTTGTTCGGCTCGCGGGCCAAAAAGCCACCAAATCAATTTATCAGGCGTTTGAGCTCAAGCTCGAATTTTCTCGTTCTCGTGCTTGCGATTAGTTATCGCAAATGCGAAGCCAAGGCTAAGTGGACGTATAGTCGGCTAACTGGTAAAGTACTGGACTTTTCCGGTGAGCCGCAACGTCGTAGGACGTCCGGACAGACCTATTCTGGAGCAAAGAGTTTCTCGAAGAATTCCTTTGACAGCGTTAATCAGGCACTTGGTGAGGCAGTGGATAGAGTGCGCGCCTGTGCCTTAGCGCTTGATCGCGTAATAGATGACGTAGAACCAGCTGAGGATGCCGTGAAGGATCATCCAAAGAATGGAGTGATTTACGCTCCAAGAAGTGGTGATAGCAAGCATGCTTCCGAAGCCCCAAAGACCTATGCCCGCCGACCCGCTTCTGTTTTCCATGTCATCATCCATGATTATTTTCTGAGTTCCAGGGCTGAGGAAATTCTACACCGAGGGACGCTCTTTTGTATTACTTCGGACTACCAGAGAGGTGAAATCCAGTTGCCGGGTTACGGCGTTCATCAGGCACCGGATGCGTGCCTCGTTTTGGCCACCAAGAGGACGATATCTTTCGTTATTTCGCCTGCTTCACCGCGTTGACCAGGCCAGGATAGGGGTTTACGGCCTTCCCCTTCCACCACAGTCTTTCCGGCCCCAACTCGAAGATCATAAAATGCAAGTGCGGCGTGCCTGCATCCGCATTTCCCGTCGAGCCCACAAAACCAATAACGTCCCCGCGCGCGATCGACATTCCCTCCCGCAACCCTTTCACGTAGCGGTCCAAGTGTGCGTAGTAGTAGCAATACTCTCCCTCTTCGTCGAACTGATATATGGTGTTGCCGCCCGGTTTGCTCAAGAACAATTTGCGAATCGTTCCGCGTACCACCGCACGCACCGGTGTCCCTCTCGGTTCGATAATGTCGATTGCTTCATGCCGATGTCCGTTGTGAATTTCTTCGAACGTATCTCGCAAATTCGCAAGGGCGAGCCCGCTGATGGGCGGAGTCATCTCAAGAATGGAAGAGGTCCCGCCAACAGCAAGAACCGCCAGGAAGAGCGCGGGAATGAAGACGAAGAGCTTCAAGCCTGTTCCTCCAAGCCTATTCCTCTAGCGGATGGCGGTGTGCCGCGTCGAGCCACTGTCCCTAGGTCCTACCGTATCGCGAATTTCGCTTTTTCATTGCTCGAACACGACCGTCGTACCGTTTGTAACCAGGCCAGCGAGTCTGGTGGCGTCCCAGTTTGTGAGCCGCACGCACCCGTCAGATTTGGAATGGCCGATCTCCCCCGGATCAGGCGTGCCGTGGATCCCGTAGTGGGGATCGCTGATCCCAATCCATACGACACCCACTGGATTGTTGGGGCCCGGTGCGATTTTCGCCGTGGCACCTGTGGGATCAGCGTTCCAAAACAAGTCGGGATTGTAGTTGTAGGTTGGATTTCGCACCACGTCGATGACCTTCCACTTTCCAAAGGGCAGCGGATTGCGCACGCTGCCGCTGGTCACGGGGGCGAAGAAAATAATCCGCCCTTTCCCGTCATACACTTTCAGAACCGATGCCTTCTTCGAGACAACCACCTTGACCGCACCTCCGCGGAGCCGCTCGGCGTCCAAAGCCTCTCGTCCGGTACGCGCCACATTGGGCACTCTGATTTGCTCGCCCGCGATGAAACGGGCGCTGGGGTTTAGGCGCATTAGCAGGGCCGGTGCCGAGTGGAATTTCTCGCTGAGTTCTTCCAGCAGAGATGCGTAGTAAAGGCCAGGGAGTTTCGATTTCTCAAGCATGTCTTCCGGAATCTTCTCGCTGAACGGCCCTGCCTCGTCTTCCGCTGTGATCCTATAGGAAACAATCGGCTCAACGCCGCCACCGAGCGCCTTGAGCACCGCCTTGCGATTGCGCGAGGCTGGGGCAATCCCACGCGCGGCTGCGAACGCCTTCAGAGCCTTTCTGCTATTCTCACCGCCACTTCCGTCAATCTCGCCCGGCGAGAAGCCAGCCCGATCGAGAAGGACCTGCATTTCGACCTCTGTGGTCGCGGCTGCTGGAGCGGACGCTGCCGGCCGTTTCGTTGCGATCGATGTGGAGGTGCCAAAGAGAATCGCTAGAGTTGCAACGAGAACTGACAAGGTCCTAAGACTGAATTTCGTAGGGCATTCCGGCGCGACGATGTGACTCCTTCAAGCCATGATGTTGTACCCCACGCAATGCGACCATAACAGGTTCCAATATGGCGCGGCTGTCCAACACGGAACACATTTGGCGGTATTATGGCGAGAGTTACGATTTACCTGGTGAAAGGTTGCCAACTCCCGATAAGTCGTGCCGGTAAAGTTCCTTTGGCCGATTCAACTTTACCGGCAGGCGTTTACCAGGCACTGACTCGCTTGCGCATATGCGCCCTTAGCTTCTAGACTCGCAAAAGAGCGGCGACTACACTCAGATTTAGGGGCGAACCATGAAAGCTAGAGCTATACCGATTCTTATGCTGCTGTCCGGATTGTTCGGAAGCATTGTTGCCACGGTCGCGCGACCGCATCCACAGGAAAAGCCCGACGAGCTTTCCGAACCAGAAGCATTGGGACTGATGCGCATGATAAACACCTTTCAAGTTGCGCCAGTCCAAGGCCCAAGACATCAGTACGTTTCATTGGAGGAGTTGGTCGCGCAGCGTCACGAAAAGGCCCACGAGCTGTTGCTATCGACGGTACTGCTGAAGGACAGCAGCACGGGGACGCTGAAAAACTACACTGTGTCCATTGTCGTCTCAGCGGACGGCCAGCACTACGTGGCGCAATTGATAAGCTCATCGAGCTGTGCATCGGCGCTCTTCAGCAACGAGTCCGGGGTCATCTACACTGCCAGGGGGCTCGGATGCCCGCAGGTAAAATCAGAATCCAAAGGCAATTAGATGCTCGTCCTGGGCTCAGGAGTTTTTGCACTCCTTGCCGAAAATCCACATCTCCGGTAACCGCGTTTACCAGGACATGGCCGAATCGAAAGACAATCTAATCGAAAATACGCTCCTGTGCCGTGAAGCTGTTCGCTCCAGTTGTGGAGGGTAAATGTGTCGGTGTCTGGCCACCCCTACGCTTTCGCTTCATGGCGCACTCGGGACGCCTAGCAAAACAAAGGGCTTCCTCTCTCATAGAGCGGCAATCCAAGTGCACCGTTAAGAACGCTATTTTCCCGTGCACACGGAACTTACTTCGATTCGGGGGGAGGGCACCGTCATGAAAAAGCTGGCTACGCTTTGTTTGGTTTTGCTTTTCGCTTGGCCTTTGCTTGCCGTTGACGACGGCGACGTTTCTTATGTTGGCGGGACCGTGGAGAATTTGAAGGCGGGAAGCCCGGGGAAATTAGATATGACCTCGCAGACCGAACTGGTCTTCGTGTCTTCCTCCATTAGACTGGTCATCCCATACGCAAGTATCGATTCGTATGATCATTCACAGCAGGTTACGCATCACTTGGGAGTTCTGCCTGCCATCGCTGTTAGCTTAGTGAAAAAACGTCAGAGAAAACACTTTCTGCGTATCGCTTACCGCGATGAATTCAAGACGCCTCAAGTGGCAATTTTTGAACTGCCAAAGAAGATGCCGCTGACTTTATTAGCCATTCTGCAGCAGCGCGCTCCGCAAGGGTGCAAACCTCAGCCGTATTCGAAATGCAGGGCTGTACCTGATTAGTCGAGAGCATTCAATGGGTCGGCGCAACACTCAGGCAGAATCCGATTTGCAGGGAGAACAAAGGCCAAATCGCGGGCTAGGGTTAGATCCGCCGGAACACTACGCTGGCTAGGTTTTGACCGACTACAGCCAAACAGATCGCTTCTCCCAGGGAAACATTGTCGAATCAACGCATGGGATGGTGTTGCATCGACCGTTTGAACCGACAGCCGTTATCGGAAATGTGGAGTCCTAAGACTGGACTTGTCCGGTTTCCCGAACTTTACCAGGAGTGGGCAGCCAGAGAATCTTCGACAACGCCTGCGGCTGCTCCGAAGCCTTTCGTAGAGGCTCCAGATAAGACTTCGAGCATGTAAAGTTCGTTTTCGGAGGGGCACATTTGACCTTCTGACTCCGGTCAGTTCCGCTCTAGCTATCGCGGCCTTAGTACAGCGAACTCTGAAATCGTGAAGCCCAGGGCTGCTCCCAGGAACACGTCCGAGGGAAAATGGGCTTGATTCGTGACGCGGGAAAAGCTGATGACCGAGGCCGCGCCGTAGGCCACCCAGGGCACCCAACGGTGGTGGCCATAGCGATGCGCGAAAACGGTGGCGATGGCAAATGCAGCCGAGGCGTGACTGGAAGGAAAACTGCTATTAATACCGGCGTTAGAAACATGACTGTTGAAAAAAGTGTCGTTGAAAGGGCCGGAAGGTGGGATGTCCGAAGGACGCAGTCGATGCGTCGTGACTTTCAACACTACGTCAAGTACGGCGCTGTCGGCGTAGGCTTCGCCGGCGAGGAGCGCGGTCTTTTCCGCGTAAGAATTGTGGTGGAAATGCCCGACGACTAGAAAGGCCGCGGGAATAATCGCGATTTCAGCTGACGTGATGGATCCGGAGAAGACTTTGTTGAAGGTTTCGAATTGCGTGGTGCGGCGGAAATAGCCGATGTCGTGAGGATCAGCGACGATGAGACCGGCTGTCATACCCGTTATTGAGAGCGTGGGGATCCATTGTCGGCCCTTGGCAAGCTGTACAGGAAACAACCAGATGTCTTTCTGGTCCTGGAGAAAATTTCGCGGGAGGGTGCGCCAGGAGACGTCCCGCTCTACCGCTGTTGTGGGTGATTTTTGCGATGTTGCATCCGCGGCGACGCTCTGCGGCGCTTCCTGCGCACCAAGCGGGGGACAGCCAAACGCAATTCCCATGCACGCAACAAAGCACAACAGGCAGGAACGGCGGAATCCATGAAGCGGACGCGATTCATTTCGTTGGACCGTAGAATCCCGCATTGGATCTTCAAGAGTACTAATGAAATGACTCGAATGCCAGTTTCTGGGCACGCCGTTTCAAAATCTCTGCGACCTAGAGCTAAGACACCCCGGGGCAGGTGAAATTTCCCTTTGCAAGCTGATTCCCCACACCCGGTTTCACTTGTCCGATTAGCCCGGTGCATTCAATAGGTCGATGCAACACCACCTGATATAAATCTTCCTTCCGGGGGTGGTGTCTATGACGCAAGGGAAACACGTGGAGCTTTCTGTGGCGCAGCGGACTGACGTGTGGCGCCGCTGGAAAGCGGGAGAGTCGTTGCATACGATTGGGCGGGCCTTTGACAGGCCGCATTCGTCCATTCACTGTTTTTTGTCGCATCACGGCGGGATTGTTCCAACGGTTCGTCGGCGCTCGGTGCTAGCGCTCACAGTGGGGGAGAGAGAAGACATTTCTCGGGGGCTTGCTTCCGGTTCGTCGCTTCGTGATATCGCGAAACGCTTGGAGCGCGCCCCGTCGACGGTCAGCCGGGAGGTGGCTCGCCATGGTGGCCGTCCCGAGTATCGAGCCCATGACGCGGAACAGCGAGCGTGGGACGCGACCTTGCGGCCCAAGCGGTGCCTTCTGGCCATCCAAGTGAAGCTGCAGGAGGTGGTTGCGAGTAAACTGATTCTGGATTGGTCGCCGGAACAGATTTCTGGATGGCTGAAGATCCGCTATGCCGATGACGAAAGCATGCGCGTGTCCCACGAAACGATTTACCGTAGCCTGTTCATTCAAGCCCGCGGAGCGCTGAAAAAGGAGCTGCTGGGACACCTGCGATCCAAGCGCCGCATACGCCGCTCGCGGCACGCGCGCATCTTTAAAGACGCGCGCGGTCAGATCATAGACGCCGTCTCCATCCGAGAAAGGCCCGCAGAAATCGAGGACCGCGCCATTCCCGGTCATTGGGAAGGCGATCTCATTGGTGGCACAAAAAACAGTCACATCGTAACGTTGGTGGAGCGGCATTCGCGTTTTACTGCCCTGGTCAAGGTGCGAAGCAAAGACACGGCTACGGTCGTGGCCGCCTTGAGCCGGCAAATTCGCAGGGCTCCCCACATCGCTGCGGCGCTCGTTGACCTGGGATCGCGGGCTGGAGATGGCACAGCACAAGAGCTTCACCGTGGCTACAGACGTGAAAGTCTACTTCTGTGATCCGGACAGCCCCTGGCAGCGAGGAACGAACGAAAACACGAACCGCTTGCTGCGTCAATACCTGCCGAAGAGAACCGACCTTTCCGGCTACACGCAATCCGAACTGGACAAGATCGCGGTGCGTCTAAATCAGCGGCCGAGAAAAACTTTGGGCTTCGAGACTCCTGCGAGTAAACTTCACGCAAGTGTTGCGTCGACCGGTTGAGCTGGCACGACTAACCAGGAGTTGTGCTTTCATTCCTAGAAACCTGCCTCTCCGTCGCGGACACTCGCTGGCATTTCCGGTGTCTAATTCAAATAGGCTGACATAGGAACGCACCGTCGCGGAAAGCAAATTGGGACGAACGTACCGCCATCGAGTAGGCATACCACTGATGATTTTGGCTGCGGTCGGCGCTGTATGCACGCCGGGTATCTCAGCGTACCTCGCGCGACTTAACGCTTTGGCTTCCGCACTTATCGCCCCGGCATACGAAATACGAACAAAAGCCGATGCTGACCGCGCAATCGCTGCTTGGAGCAAGCGTTTCGGCAAAGGTTTCTGGACGGAAAGCGACCACCCAGGCGGAGACCATAATTACGACGCGCAGATTGTGAATCTTACGCTTGCCCGTCTCCACGTTGTTCAACCCACCGGCGTGACCGTGGGAATTACCATGCGGGACGGGCAACTATGGTCGGTAGCTGTGATTGAGTCAACAGGTTGGTATCCGGTCGCATCCGTATGGGTTCAGGAATGGTTTGATGAAAAGATGCCCAAACGCGTCCGCGTGCTCGGACACCGTCGGCCATATAATGCTTGGGTAGAATTTCCGGCGTCTCTTCCAGAAGACCAAAGAAAGAAAGCCTTCGCCTTAAATACCAAGTGTTTAGTTTCGCCGCGTATCTGCAAAAGCGAGGAGGAAATCCTCCCGGGAATCTCGCAACTGCAATCAGCCACAACTCCCGATTAAACGCGCTAACCGGTAAAGTTGAATCGGCCAAAGGAACTTTACCAGTAACGCGACTTATCAGGAGTTGACGGCTCGTCCGATAGATAAACAGACGGTATGATGCTCGCTGTGAAATTGACTCGAAATGCTTCGCTCACAACCTTGGTCAGTGCGTTGGCCTTGGTAGGCCCGGCCAGCATAGGACTTTTCCTCTCGGGAGTTCCAACTATCTTCAGTCCGTTCCCGGCGCTAACGGTGATTCCTGCTCTTATGCTCACTCAATGGCATTTGGAGTATGCCGCTGTGTTGATTCCGGCCCTGCTTTTCTTGGCGTGGAATCCTCAATTATTTCGAGCGGAGGGGAAGATACCGAAGAGGTCGTACGTCCTGTTTGTGTTTCTCACAATTCTGAGTGGAATCGACTTTGCGGTAAGTTGGAAATGGGGACTGAAATATCAGGGACCCCCGTTCACCGCAATCGTATGCTCAATCAATATTGCTTGGCTCGGCTTCTTAGGTCTTGCATTTCGTCGAACCCTCAATGCAAGCACGTCATTCCGCACCAGTTTGTTTCTTCACTGGATGCTGTTCGCATGGCTCGGCTGGTACGCGTTCCCTTGGCTCGGGGAGTTAATCTGATTGGCCTCAGGCCTGCCAGACAAATGGGTACTGGAGCGAACTTGTCCGGTTTGCCGACTTACCAGGAGTTGGCAGCTGGGCGATGCCTATCCACTATTGGTTCGATATACTTGCTCTGTGAATGGTCCTGCTAAACGTCGGTCGGTAAGCATGATTTGGATTCCAGTAGTTGCGGTCATCTGCGTTCTAGTCATTAGCACTGCCCAATTCTACTTTCACAGATTTTGGGTAAATGTCGTCGCCATCATATTAATCTTACTCGGCATAATTCCCGCTCTCGTCCGAATTCGTTGGCGTTGAGCTGGCTGTTCCAAACTTCCCAAGCCAACTTAACCGCCGCCCGGCCAGATGTCCGGTAACCTGACTAACCAGGAGTTGAGGACGTCAGGCCTGTACTTGGGCTTTGAATTTTGCCTTAAAAACAGGAACTAACAACATGATTGCGCCGGTCACACACAGGAGCAGCCCGAGTGAATCGAACGCTGCCCCCAGCCAGATGAAGTCTTCCCGGTTGAAAATGTCCAGTTCGATTCGAATTCTTGGAGGCGGTATCATAAGGCTTGTCGCATTTTGTTCAAATTTAAACGTTGCGGTATATCGGTGCTTGTTTTGAGCGGGAAAACTGAAAATGGATATGCTCGGTGAACCGTCCGCCGTCGAACTACTTCCCATGTCAGCGGATGAGCCTTCTGGCCCATTTTTACCGTCTCGACTCAGCTCCCAAGAAAATTTAAGAAGGGGCAAGGCATTTTTGCAGTCTAAGTCTGCGTGAAGTTCTGACTTCTGGGCTCCCAACACGCAACGGGCTGCGTCGAGTGGAATGCCCCGGTCAAACCGGACCCACATCGTGTAAATGGCATCGTAATCGACAGCGAAATCTCTGCTTACTGCTTCGGCCCTCATTGGCACGGGAATATCCATCACAGTGGTTCGGATACTCTTGGCCCAAACAGCAAAGCCCACGAAGATGAGCAGTCCAAGCACTATCAGCACTAGTCCGGCTTTGGATATTCGAGTGAGTTTCATTTGTATTACTTAGAGTATCGTCCGAAAAGGGAGGATTGCGCCTGCGTTCAGCCAACGTTCGCGAAGTTGACACTGCCGGAGTCTGACTCCTGATTAACGCCGTTACCGTCCAAGTGAATTTTGACTTTTCCGTTTACGCGACTACCGAGCACTGACCGGAACTTGTTTCCCTGGACCGAGGACGCGCAACACATTTTGGGCTTTGGATGCAAGGCCCGTAGGTAGGCAGATATCAGTCCGATAGACTCCGAAACGACTTTTTCGGGCAAAGACGAGCAATTCGTTCCCGACCTTCAGGTCGTCGGGCCAGAAGCCGTTGCAGTCGCCCCGGTCTCCGCGACGCCATTCGACTTCAGCATTGCTCTTAATATTTCCTTTCCAATATTCGTAGACTCTGAACACAGCCACACCGTCCCTATGTGCGACTATCTTGCCGCGAAAAACCAAGTCAGAGTTTCTTAAGATTTCCTGAAATTTGACATCTTCCTGACCGGGAGGCGCCGGAGTGCAAGAGCATGCAGTTCCAACGCAGGGAAAACCGAGCGAAATCGACAATAAAACTGAGAGCCTCAGATTCATAGCAGGTAATGTTCAAAACATATCTCACAAAAGCCAGAAAAGCACGTTTTGCAATTGAAATTTCACCATTGGCCAGACCAGTGCCTGGCAGCCGTAACCGGTAAAGTGCTCACAGTCTGACTATGAACTCGAGTCCAGCAGGGAGGTCAGAGTTGACAACCGACAAAGTCTCCTAATTGCGGGCTCGGGCACATCTAGGCGTAGAGGCCTCCCCCTTCATTCTTTTCCGCATCCCTCTAACATGGCCGATAGGCACTAGAAATCAGCCCTCGCCTTGGTGTTCTTGATTGCGTTTTTCCTTTCTTTGGGCCTCTTAGTATATTGAGGGGGCTCTCGCTCGCTTCTCCCTAGGCTCGCCGGAGCCCTCCGAGTTCGTCAGTTACTCCGCTATGTTGCGTGTCGCTGCATGGTAGCCAGCCGGTCGCGAAGTCGGTTTCCCTACCAAGATACGCCCGGCGGGGCCTAGGAGTGCGCTTGACGAATCCGAAAACGCTGCACGAATCACAGTGCCATGAACATCGCCCCTGTCCATATCGACGCATTGAAGGCCCTCGGGTACACCGAAGCGGAAGCTCGCTTTCTCTACCTCCTGGCGACGCATTCGGGCTACTTTGTGGCACGTCAATTCCTCGCCTTCGCCAACGCTCATTGGGCGGAGCGCACGACTACTTTCTGGGACAAACTTCACACCAAGAAGCATGCCCGCACCGAAAGGTTTCCAAAGAGAGGGATCGTATACCATCTGTTCTCCCGCCGGCTCTACCGCCAGATCGACCGCGAGAACATCCGCAATCGCCGGCAACACGAAATCGAATACATCCAGCGGCGCATTGGAATCCTCGATTTTGTCCTTTCCAACCTACAGTACAGGTACTTGGAAACCGAGCCGGAGAAGGTGAGCTCTTTCTGTGATCAGCTGAAGGCCCCGCGTCACTTTCTGCCCTCGAAGATCTATTACGGGCAGAAAACGTCGCAGCCTACGCTTCGCCACTTCGTGGACAAATTTCCAATGTTTCTCGACGGCGACGCCGCTTCGACTGTGGTGACGTTCACCTACCTGCAATGGCCACAAGCCGGTCTTACGGAATTTGCGCATCATCTCGAAGTCTACGTTCCTCTCTTCCGGCAGCTCTCGGAGTTCCGCGTTCTCTATCTGGCGGGAGTCGATTTGCATTTCGGAAAGGCCAAAGAACTCTTCAATGCTTTGGTCGCAGTGCCGCTGGGATCGGACGCGTCGGCAGAATTGTTGCGCTACTTCCAAATCCGAAGGGCCTGGGACCTCGGCCGCTACGGATCTCTAACTGAAGCTGATTTGATCTTTCGAAATCAGGCCAAAATGCGCTTCACCGGACAACGTTTCGAATATTTGTATCGCGGCTGGAAAGTCGGCAGAGTGACTGAAACCAGCATCGTTCAGGAGTTTGGTGGTAACAAGCACGATGTCAGGGCGCACTTCGCAACCGAAGTGCTGCGCCGGGTCGGGGTTCCTGCACAGGAACCAGCAGGGAAGGAGTGAAGAATGTAAGAACTACAAGCTTCGGCTGCGTCTTCTCCAGGTTCTTCAGTCTGTAGCCAGAGCAATTTACTTGAAGCGTGGGAGATAGCAAAGCGATGGGGACAAGAGTCACTGTGAAAGAACCACCAAAACGGGCGGCAGCGACCCCGCTTTTTCGGCTTTCAGCCGCCCAAAGTTCCATGGGGTCGCTCCCGCCCGCCCCGTGCAACTCGGGGCCGTGTTTTGGCCGCGTGCAGGAATCGGAGAATGCAAGGTGTAATGCAGTACGTATGACAAAGCCAAGGAGGAGGACACGAAAGGCGACATGGCAATCATTAAGGCACCACCCAAACAACCAAAGTCCGTGACGGTTCAGGCGCGAGTCGAAGAGTCGGTGAAAGAACAGCTCGATATGTATGCGAAATTCATCGACTCAACTTCGTCATACGTCATCACGGAAGCTCTGAAAGTCCTGTTCAAACGCGATGACGAGTTCAAAGCCTGGCTAGCCAAACAGCCAAGCGATGCAAAAGTCCATCAGCTTATATGAGGCGGACCCAAAGAGACCGCGTAACACAATGAAAGACGCACCGACACAATTCGACATGCGCGAGAACACAGCGTCTTCACGACGACATGGCTCGCGTCCGATGGAAAGCATGAGCGAGCGCCCGCATGCAGCCTCCTATGACGCGGAAGACTATTCGGAGTCAAACGCATTTCGGCGGAAGCACAACGGGGCCACAGGGGGTAGAGACAACGAAAAGCTCTTAACGATCCAACAGGTAGCCGACTTATTGCATGTTCCAGTTTCTTGGGTCTACGGAAGGACGCGCAAGCGTTCGATAGAGCGCCTTCCCGGCATTCGCCTTGGCAAATACTGGCGCTTTCGTGAAGAAGAAATTCACGCCTGGGTGGAGAGTCAACGCGGAGGCCATCGTGCCGCTTGACACCGGCGCTACACTCAGAAGTGACATAGGAAAAGGCAGACGAGCCAACCTCAGATTGGAGAGGAAAAGGATGGCTCGTAGCCAATATCAGAATGGTTGTCTGTTTATTCGTGGTAAGCGTCGGAAAGTGTGGGTCGCACGATGGAGGGAAGACGTGATTCTCGCTGATGGATCAGCCGATCGGGTGATGCGCTCGGTTGTGCTCGGTCCCGTAAGTGAAATTGCAGGCCGTCGTGAAGCTCGCAGACTACTAGACGCTCATCTCAGCCCCGTTAACCAAGGGCAGTACCGTCCAGAAGGCACGATGCTGTTTTCGCAATTCATCGCGGACTGCTTTCAACCCGGAGTACTGCCAACACTCAAGTATGCGACGCGGGAGATTTATTCGCTCCTGCCGCGCAAACACTTGATTCCAAGGTTTGGTGGACATCGCCTGTCTGACATCTCCAGAGTCAAAGTTCAGCAGTACCTCTTGGAGAAACTCAAGCAAGGATTCGCATGGGAAACCACCAACCATCTGCGACATCTCCTCAGCAAAGTGATGGGAACGGCAGTCAATTGGGACTACGTCCTGAATAATCAAGTGCGCGGTGTCAAGATGCCAGAAAGGACGTTGAAGCGTCCTCACAGGTTTCTTACGGCAGAAGAAGTTCGACGACTCATAGCTGCGAGTAACGAACGTCTCCGCACGATCATGATTCTTGCGACAATGACCGGCCTGCGGATCGCTGAAATCCTCGCGTTGCGCTGGGGACGAATCGATCTGCTTCGTGGGACATTGCGCGTGGCAGAGACTTGCTACAAAGGACACTTCGGTTCGCCGAAAACACGCGCAAGCCGACGTGAAGTTCCATTGGCTGCCGCGGTTGTGCGTGAACTGGAAGGCCTCTTTTCGCGTTCGACAGAAAACTCTCAAGAGGCATTGGTATTCTCTAAGAGCCAAGGCCTTCCGCTCGCGGTGGATAATCTCAGAAAAAAGGCACTACGAACCGCGTGCAAGAGAGCTGGTCTCCAACGAATCGATTGGCATACCCTCCGTCACAGGCACGGCACATTGTTGCATTCGCAAGGAACTCCTTTGAAGGTTGCACAAGCTCAGCTTGGACATTCACACATGGCGACAACTCTGGACATCTATACACACGACAGTGGGAGTGCACAAAGAGACGCTGTGAACTTGCTCGAAGAGCAATTGTTCCCAAATGTTCCCAAGTTGGAGAGTTGCGGAAGTATTGCGGAAACGGAAAGTCAGTTAGATCAGTAAGTTAGTGGTCGGGGCGCCCGGATTTGAACCGGGGGCCTCCTGCGCCCAAGGCAGGCGCGCTACCAGGCTGCGCTACGCCCCGACATGAAGTGCGTTCTTCATTCTACCGTACCACTCCGTCTTGATTCTAGCTTGTATCCGCTTAACGTTGAGTGAAGCCTGCGGGAGCTCAGAGGCGGGCACGCCTGTAATGGTAGCTTCCCCGACGATAGCCATCGATCTTCCCTTGAAAGCGTTGGTCTGGCAGGACACGGAACGCAAGGTATGGTTGTCCTAAAACAGCTCGGACTACCTCCGGCGACGGCGCAACGTGCCAAAAGAGCTGGTCAAGAATATCAGCACTGCCGGGGCGCTTCTCCAGGCTGCCCTGGAATAGAACCGCCGGGGCTCTCCAAAATCTACAACCTGCAGATCAGGAGTTCTCGTTCGTAAACCATTTCTTTCGGCAGATGGTCGTGAAGGCGAATGAACAACTCTTCGTGCTCGATCACTTCCTTGCGCCAGTCCTCCCGATTAAACTTCTGCAACTCGTCGAATCTTTCTTTAGAGAAACTCATTCCGTTCCACTCCATGTCATTGTAGCGCGGCATCCAGCCAACGGGAGTCTCTCTTGCTAAAGCGCGTCCTTTCGTACGGTCAACGATCCATTTCAATACGCGCATGTTTTCCGAAAATCCGGGCCACATGAATTTTCCCTCTCCATCCTTGCGAAACCAGTTCACGTGGAAAATCCGCGGCGTTAGCGAGAGCGACCGCTGCATCTTGATCCAGTGCCGGAAGTAATCACCCATGTGATAACCGCAGAAGGGAAGCATGGCCATCGGGTCACGGCGGACCTTTCCCACCGCGCCTGCCGCCGCCGCGGTTGTTTCCGATCCCATTGTCGCCCCGATGTAAACCCCGGAGCTCCAATTGAAGGCTTGAAAGACGAGGGGCATGGTGGTTGCTCTTCGTCCACCGAAGATGATGGCGCTGAGTGGAACGCCATTGGGATCTTCCCAGGCGGGATCGATAGTCGGGCACTGCGACGCCGGCGCTGTGAAGCGAGCGTTGGGGTGAGCGGCCTTAGCGCCGGTTGCTTTAGCGATCTCCGGAGTCCACTTTTGCCCTTTCCAATCGAGGCATTCAGCCGGCGGGGCGTCCGTCATGCCTTCCCACCACACGCCGCCGTCCGGAGTAAGCGCAACATTTGTGAAAATGGAATTTTTGGCGAGTGTGGCCATAGCGTTGCGGTTAGTCTTCACAGAGGTTCCCGGCGCCACGCCGAAAAACCCTGCTTCCGGGTTGATGGCTCGCAGGAGGCCATTTTCGTCCGGTCGAATCCAGGCAATGTCATCACCGACCGTCCAGACCTTCCATCCTTCAAATCCCTTCGGCGGAATGAGCATCGCGAAATTTGTTTTTCCGCACGCGCTGGGAAAAGCCGCAGCCACATATGTCTTTTCGCCCTCGGGATTCTGCACGCCGAGAATCAACATGTGCTCCGCCATCCAGCCCTCGTCGCGCGCGATGTTGGAGGCGATTCGCAACCCGAAGCATTTCTTGCCGAGGAGCGCATTCCCACCATAGCCGGAGCCGTACGACCAAATCTCGCGCGTCTCCGGAAAATGGACGATGTATTTTTCCTTGTTGCACGGCCAGGGCACATCCTTCTGTCCGGAGGCGAGCGGTGCGCCGACGGAATGCATGCACGGCACCACCCGTGGAATGCCCGTGTCGATTTGTTGGAACACCGGCACTCCAATGCGAGCCATGATGCGCATATTGGCGACGACGTAAGGAGAATCGGTAAGCTGCACGCCAATCTGAGACATGGGCGATCCAAACGGGCCCATGCTGTAACCCAGGACGTACATGGTCCGCCCGCGCATGGCGCCATTGAAAAGGCTCTTTAGCTTCTTTCGCATTTCATAGGGGTTTTCCCAGTTATTTGTCGGGCCGGCGCTGTCCTTCGAAAGAGAGCAAATGAACGTCCGGTCTTCGACGCGCGCGACGTCGTTTGGGTCCGACCTGGCGTAGTAGCAACCGGGCCACAGCTTCTCATTGAGCTTAGTTATGGTCTCTGCCTCAACCATCTCGTGCAGCAAGAAATCGATTTCTTCTTGCGAGCCATCGACCCAATGGATTGCTGCCGGCTTGACTAGTTCCGCCATTTTGTCCACCCACCGCAGCAGGTGTTCGTTTCTGCTGAGTGGGACTGCCGGGTCACGACGAAGCGTGCTTGAATTGTTTTTCAGGGCTGTTTTGTGCATGAAAATAATTAATCTCCATTATCAACTTTACTAGGACAGAGAGCGAAAGGAAACCGCCACCCCTGGTTCGATTGTGTTTGGGGAAAGGGATTCTACGAGGCCTCGGCCAACCCACTCTCGACGGTGGACTTACGCTGAAGGAAGTAG
>Ga0209166_10000804_pt1 | contig 30036 bp, 7 predicted proteins | sample Coa_R1_3_FD_187151 | JGI IMG/M metagenome (GOLD analysis project Ga0209166, IMG submission 187151) | Surface soil microbial communities from Centralia Pennsylvania, which are recovering from an underground coalmine fire - Coalmine... | ecosystem: Environmental > Terrestrial > Soil > Unclassified...
GGCAAAAGGGGACATTATCAAAGTGGTACAACAACACGTAGGAAGCTGTGGCGCCTCCATCGACGGCCACCAGCCGGTTCTCATCATCGTAGGTATAGTTGTGAGTGGTGATGCCATCGCTCATGCTGGTGATGTTGCCTAGGGCGTCATAGACCATGCCGCTTCCCGTAATGTGATTGTTAGCGTCAAAGGTGTACTGTGGCGCCGGACCGCCTTGCGGCGCGTTCTGGTGCCAACGATTCCCTGAGGGATCGTAGTCGTAGCTGAAGGTCTGTTGACCGTTGTTGCGGTTGGAACTGGCGAGCCGGTTGAAGGCGTCGTAGGCGTAGCTCCAGTTGCCGTTTACCGAATCGGTCATGGAGGCGATATTTCGGTCAGGGGCAGGGGTCAGCGAGTACGAATACAGGGTCGATCCGGTTCCGTCGCTGCCGCCGACCAGAGAAGAAACCGCCGGATTGGCGTTGAACGAGCTTCCGGTGAAGAGTGAATTGTTGGTTGCTGATGAGATGGCGAAGCCCAGGTTCCCGCCTGTGCCGCCGTCACGCGCGGTGAGGGTAAGCACGTTGGTGGAAGCGCTGGCGTCTACCGGAGACGCCGGATCGTCATGCAACCTTCCCGCCAATGTCGCAGCCAGCGTGTTGGGTGAATCGTTCGGGCCGTATGGAATCGAATTGTTGTAGTTCACACTGGCAAAACTGATGCCGAAGTTTCCTGTATCGAGGACCGTCGTATAGATGTTGTCGTGGCCTCCTATCAGGCTTGGCCCCGAAGGCGTTGCGGCATAGGAGGGCGCTGGAAAGTCGGCGGTATCTGAGGTCACCGTTGCTGCCAGGGAATAGTTCGTATTCGCCCCGGCGAGCTTGGAAACCAGCAGACCTTCTCCGTTGACGGCGTCATCAGGCTGCGCACTTTCCGGCGCGCCTGCGTCGTTGGCGATGTTTGCCACCAGCCCGGCAATCAGCGTCGAGGGTGAACTCGCCGGTCCGGACCACCAGAAAGTGTCCGGGTGTCCATTCACCACAAGTTGAATATTCCCGAAGTCGGCGATAGCGTTATCCACCGGGAAGGACGGCTGCTGGAAATCCTGCGAGTCCCAGGTGGTCGCGGACGAAAGCGAATAGGCCGTGCCGATACTCTTGGGGGTTACATACACGGAGTAAGCAGGCTTGCCACTTACAAGATCGGTGCTGGTTGCGCTGGTGACCGTAAAGGCGGGATTGTTGATCATTTGTGAGACCAGGCCTGACGCGATACTTGCCTGGGTGTCACTTGCGCCCCACTTGTAAGAATATTGTTGTCCGTTGAGAGCCACCGTCATGATCCCGGAGTCAACGGCATTGGCGTTGGGAGCGCCACCGGTGAGTGTGGCGCCTGAAGCAGTTGCCGCAAACGAAGGCTGGCTGAAGTCAGTGTTGTCGTAGTCGCCGGAGACGTTAAAGGCGTAGTTGGAAATGGACCCCTTGGCTTTGGCCGTGAGTGTGACCGTGGTATCTGAGGCGCTGGCAGTCACCGGCGAACCGGTGTCGGCATTGATCTTGTTCGCCAAATCGAAGGCAAGGTTGGTAGCGATATCTTCCGCTCCCCAGACAATGGCCGGCGTGACCGTATGTCCGTTGACAGTGAGACTGAAGTGCCCGGAATCGTAGACGGTCTGGTATATCGCGTCTTGGCCGTTGCTCAAGGTCGAACCGGAACTCGTGGCGACGAACGATGGGCTGCCGAAGTGGCCGGAGTCAAAACTGCAAGACGACGATAGTGAGTAACCAGAAGCGCGCCCTGTCGCGATTGTCGTCAGCAGGACCGTCGTCCCCGAAAGAGCAGCTTTCACAGGAGCCGAACTATCCACTGATATGGCGTTCGCCAAACCCGATGCGATGCCAGCAGCGGTGGTTCCAGATCCTGACCAAGAAAGCTGATCGGTATGATTGGCAACGGCGATCGTGCAGAGCCCTGAGTCATAGAGCGTCGCAAAAATTGCGTTTTGTCCACCGCTGAAATTGGCCAGCGTCGGCGCCATCGTCCAGCCCACCCCGCCGCAGGCGGTCGTATCGCTGTCGAGGCAGTTGCTGGTCAAGGTGGCGGAAAACGTGGCGTTGTTGCTGGCGCTGCCGACAGCCACCGTGGTCAGCGTGAAACTCGCAGCGCCATTGGGGTTGCTCATGGTGACGACTGAGTTGGCAGGAAAAGCGCTGAACAGGCCCGCCGCCAGAGTCGCGGGCGTCGAACTCCCGTTGTAGTTGACCGATACTGGGCCAATCGTGGTTCCGGCTGCATTTATCGTGAACTGAATTTTGCCGGTATCTTTGAAGTTAATCGTATGGCAAGTCTGGCGGCCAAGAGGACCGATCGTGCAGATCACCGTGCTGTTCGTGCTATCAGACCCTCCCAGGCTCACGGGGAGACTGGCAGGTGTGCCGGGCTGCGTCTGCACCTGCGTTGATTGCAACGAGCCGTTGATCGTCACGGTTCCCTGGCTGGGGGTCGCCGGCTGCACCAGCACTTGTTTCTGTTGTTCTGTTCCACTGAAGGCGATGGTGGCCGTTCCGGGCGTAGTTCCTGCGGGGTTCTGCTGCGGCGCGCCGGTGATGCTGATGCTGCTGGTTCCTCCCGTCGAAGTGCTGGAGGCTACCGGCTTCCACTGGAGCGCGCCGCTGATCTGCAGGCTGCCCGTTCCCGGTGCGGCGGGCTGAGTCAAGACCTGGGTTGAACGCTCGCTTCCTCCCAGATTGATGGTGGCGCTTCCCAGCATGGCTCCGAGATCGTTTTGCGACTGGATCGCTCCCCACGGAGAATAGTTGATATTTTCCACGATCCCGTTTCCATAAGTAAAGGACTTCACCCCCTGTGGTCCATACTGCGCATTCCTCAATAGTGTTCCTGGATGCGCTCCATCAGTTGCCGTGGAAGTTATTCCCGTGAGTCGGCTGGCCAGGTTGTAGGAATATTGAAACGTTGTGGGCAGAACTCCGGTCATGCCGGTCATATCTCCTACGAGATCGTAGGTATAGGTGCTGGCGCGACCGCCCAGACCGGGAGGTGAATTATTGTCGTAAACAATGTGGCCCCTGGAATCGTAGCTGAAAATGCGGTCAAGCGATGGTGTAGCGGAGAAGTAGCTGTGTGTCAGCCTGCCGATCGTATTGCTCAGGTTGATGCCCTGAACACTGCTCTCGTCATAGGTGTTTTGTACCGAAGGCGAGCCATCGGAATAACTGATGCTCGTGGGACGGAGCAACTCATCGTAAGCGTATGTTGTGGTTACAGTCTTCGTCACGTCGGTCTGGTTGGCCGCCGGGCGCACGCGCTGGTGCAGCAGACTGTTATTGTCGTAGGAATACGTGGTCGTCGAACCCCACTCCGGCTCTGTTTCCGCCGTTAGTCGGTTGAGGCTGTCATAGACGTAGGTTCGAGTATTCACCCCCGGCTGGACGATGGTGCGCTGCTGGCTGAGGTCGTTCAGCGTATTGAAGTTGAATGAGGTAAGGAAGCCTGTGCCGGCAATATCCAGACCGCAATCTACGGGGATTCCCGCGCTGCCCAGAAGGGAGGCGCTGGAAACCTCGCATACTTTCGTCAGCCGTCCTATTCCATCCATCTGCAGAATGCGGCTGGCGTTGAAGCTGCCGTTTCCTTCGTCTGTAACTTTCATCGCCCTGCCGTTATAGCTGTATTGCAACGCCGCGCCATCGGAGTGCGTAACCTGCACCGATCTTCCGAGCGGATCGTAGCTGAAGCTGTCGCCCGCTCCGCTGCAAACCTTGGCCGTGTTGTCGAAGCCGTTGCCTTGATAAGGATAGGATTGGAACGAGAGCTGACCCGTGGAGCCGTAACAAAAATCCTGCTGGTCATAGGGTGCGGTCGGGGAGGCTTCGCCGTTGGCAATCGCCATGCGGGAGAGGCGGCCGTAACCATCCAGCAACACGGTCGAGTAGTTGGAGCGCGAGCCATCGATCGTATCCTGCTCCACGGTTTGCGTGGCCGTGGGATAAGAAAATGAATCCTGCCCGCCGTCGGGCAAGTTCACCTGCGTGGGCCGCAACATGCTGTCATAGGCAAAACTTGTGGGCTGCCCGTTCTGGTCAGTGGTGCTCATGACCAGGCCTGTATTGCAATCGTGCTTCAGCGTGGTCGTATGGTGGGTCAAATTAGGAGAGCTAGTATCGGGCAGGCTGGTCTGGGCTATATAGGCGCTACCACATTCATAGGTGTAGGAGGTTGTGTGGCCGGCCGGGTCGGTCATAGATTGCACGGTTCCGGTATCGAAGTAGTTGTATGTCGTGGTCAGAAAACTGCTCGTCGTATTGAGCCAGTCTTTCTTCGCGGCAACATTGCCGCGTGAGCCGGTAACAGCGACATGCTCCGGCACGTTCGATGTGCCCACAAGCGTGGTTGTGTCGTACTCGTAATCGGTTTCGCCGATCTTCTTGCCGTTTCCATCCAGCACCTGCACGACCTGCGGCCGATCGAGGATGTTATTACCCAGCGGCGCATAGGTGATCAAACTTTGGCGCAACAGAGCGCCCGGAGCGCCAGCGCCGTAGTCGTAGTCATCGATTTCGGTTGTCAACCCTACGCTGTTGTAGAAGGTCGCCTCGGCCGACTGCTGGTGGTTCTCGAGGGCGGTGGTGACAAATGTCTGCGTAATGGGGAAAGAAACCGATGCTGTAGGACAGTTGGTGGTGTTGGAGTTGTAGCAGGTCGTCACAGAATTCAGCACATTTCCGGCGGATGCGGCCCCGTTGTAAGCGATGGCCTGGACCTGGAGAAAATTTGAAAACGAATACACAGTCTGGTTCTTCTGCGGATCGGTCGCCGTGGTCGTTCCCAGCGTGCCATTCTGGGTGCGATCATATTGCCAGACGCCGTCGCTGGTCGTAATCGTGAGTCCAGCGGTGCTGCCGTCGCTGCCGAAGATCCCGTTGTTTCCTCCCGTATACGCGAAAGTGACGACGGCCCCCGTGGGTACCTGGACCGAGGCGATGCGTCCGGTCACGTGGTCCGGGGTAAGCCCGGGAGTCGTTTCGTAAGTGAATTGGTACGAGGTGTTATCTGGATAGGTGACGCTGGTAATCTGTGGTATTTTCAACGGCGAATATTCGGCGATGCCAGGCACGCCGAAATTCGTCTGCACCGTAAAGTTGCTCCAATGGATGCTGATGGTTTGCTGCTTTCCCGCTGTGTCGAGGTAGGCATAGGTATCGGTGGCGCCTGAGGTAGTAGTGGGCGAGGCGCTGGTCAGTTTCAGTACCGGCATGCCCAGCGTGTCGGTGAACGAAGGTATCGAGCTGCTGTCGGTCGTGAACACGTTCCCATTCGGATCTGTGTAGGAACCCTGCGAGTTTGTGAGAAATCCCGGCTTAATAACGCCGCCACCGCGCGGAAAAACCTTGATGCCGCTGCTGTCGACAACAATGGTGAGGCCAGAGCCATCGGTGGTCTGCACCGTTCCGCCGGTAGATTGCGAACAGCCCCCTACCTTCAGATTGACGGGATGGACCACATTCGCGCCATCGCGGTAGTCATTGTAAAAGGTCACGGGCACGAAATTATTGCCACACTGCTCGCTGGTGGGAAGAACATCTGCCCAGCCGATACCGGGCAAAGCGGTTACGTTCCATCCGAAGGTCTGAACGGGCTGCCAGCTCTTGGCGCCGTTTCCATCGGTTGCCGGAAACCAGATCGAGCTGTTGTAGCACAAACCTATGCTCACCTTCTGCCCTCGGCCCGCCTTGTTGACCAGAGGAACACAAATTTGAGTGTTGAGCGTCGCCAGGTTGACGACGCTGGGTCCGAAGCTGGCAAAGCTGCCTAGAGACGGCGTGCCGGTCTGCGTTTGGCCGGAAAGCGGAAGGGTGCCAAGAGCAATAAGGCAGATCAACAAGAAAACGCGCGCGGAATCCTGGTTTTTCATGACCTCTCCTCGGGAACAGAAATTTTGGCCGCACCATCCAGGCAGCAAGGATCCGGTAGCGCAACTCAGATGGCGAAACGTGCTTACTCTCGTTAGACATGAGTGCAAATCGCAAAATGTTACAAAGAATCTCTCCAAATGCTTTGCAAGTGATTGATAATTAACGGCTATTTTTTACAAAGTGTGGCTAAAGTCACGGGGTGCAACTCGCTGTTTTTCTGTTGGCGGCCGCGTCGAAGGCGAAGCCATCGATCCCCCGAGGTGGGATCAGCATTGCGATTGGAAGTCTCTTGCGCCCGCCGAGGCAGGGCATCCTCGCGCAGTGGCGAGCGTTACCAGCAGTTTTTCGATGGATCAAAAAAGATAAGGAGTTTAGCGCTTAACGACGCGGAAGGTGAAGCCCGCCACATTGTCAAATACATCCTCGCGGCCCGTGGTGACTCGAATCACGTAATCGCCATTGTGGAAGAGATGCGCGGGCAGCACGAGAGCAATTTCCTGACTTCCACTATCAATGCTACGGCTCTGTATGTTTTGTCCACGCCAGACAAGATTCCCTCCCGCTGTCTTGAGCGATAGGTTGTAGTGCGAATGCGGGTCGCGACCCATAGTCAAGTGGAGGGAAACGAACGATACGCTGGCGGGAATGATCAACTTTGTGGCTTCATTGTTGCCACGCGGCAGCTCGCCGCCTAGCGTGAACGAGACCATGTTGCGATCGTTTTGCAGCTCGGCGAGTTGCTGCATCGCACTGTCACGTTTTTGCAGATCTGCCTGCAGGCTTTCCACCTGCTGCCGCAGAGCTTCTCGATCGTGCGCGGTTCCCGCTTGCTCGGTCCGAAGCTTCTCCAGTTCATTGCCCAACCTGCGATTGACCATGAGCAGGCCAAAGATTCCGGCCGTCATAAGGAAAAAGATAGCTGCCGCCGCAACTTGCATTCGCCATGCAGCGGGTTTGCCGGTGAACCCCAGGCGCTCCGCCCGAGTATGGCTGTCCACTTGGGAGCTTACATTCTCTGCCGAGGCAGAATGCGCCAAGAGGGATCTGGCGATTTCTACGGTCTCGCGACGCTCTGGATGGGTGAGAAAAGAGCGTTCAAATCTGTCTCTCTCCGGTGGGGGCAGTTCGCCTAAGACATAGCGATCGATCATCTCATTTTCAAGACCGATGAGTTCCTGAAAGACATCACTGTCTTTCAGATATTTGTCTTCAAATTCAGCTCGCTCTTCCTCCGACACTTCTCCGAACAAATATCGGGTCATCAAGCGGTGCTGTTCGGCTTTGTCGAGCATGGCAATGTGAACTCATTCACCGTTCGCACTCAATCTCAGCGTACGTTGGCGGCAAGGCGTTTCCTGATACATTCTTCCAGTTTATATCTGAGGCGGTTGGCTCGAACCCTGAGGGCGAGCATGGAGAGCGCGTTTTCTTTCGCCAACCGCTGGCGTCCTTCAATTCTCCGTCCCTTCGGCGCGTGGTATCTCAACAACAATCTCCGATCTTGCGGCGACAGACATTGGATGCACATTCGCAGGTATTTGAGCCGCCTCTCAGCCAGTTCGTATTTTGTGCCTGTCCAATCCCTGTCCATTGCAACAAAACTGTCCACGTCCGGCAAATCTGGAAGGTGCACAGTTTTCGAATCCTTCCTCAAGGCCTCGAGCCGGACCTTCTTGGCCACCCCCCAGGCAAAGGCCACGACGTCTGGAATCTCGTCTCCCCTTTCGGCAAGCCTTTCTGCAACCCGGTTGAGCGTCTCGTCGACCAGTTCCTCCGCTGCCAGGCAGCAATTCCACTGAAAAAATCGAACCAGCTTCCAGCGCACTTCTTCATACTTCTCGCCGGCACGGTTGCGATCCGCATCCAGCCGCCGCAGCAATGCATCGAACTGGGCCGCAGTCAGATTGCTTTCGGGGACTGGTGAATTGGGGGGCATCTGGATTACACTTCCAAGAAAAGTGGATTTGAAACTGGATATTCTCCTTGTCTAACTTACTTCCATTCTCCCTGAAGTGTAAATCCAGCCCAATAATAAGGTGCTGACCAGCGGTCCTCTTTCCACAGCGCGAGCTGGGCTTGGCGCAATGCCTGCGCCGGTGTCATCCTGCCCCGCTTCATTGCCCTATAGAAATGCCCCATCAGCTTGGCCGTGGCAAAATCGTCCACCTTCCACAAGGTCGACACCACGCTCGAAGCCCCTGCATACATGAAACCACGCGTAAGCCCGATCATGCCTTCTCCGTTGATCTCTTTACCCAGTCCTGTCTGGCAGGCACTCAATACAACCAAGTCCGCCGGCAAATCCAGATTGTAGATGTCTTGCAGGTCCAAAAATCCGTCCTGAGGTGCACCCTGTTGATCCACCAGGGACAACACCAAGCCAGAGAGTTCAGGATGGACGTTGTCTACCAATGCGTGGGTGGCAAAGTGCACGACATGGTATTTCGCCAACTCTCCACTGACAGCCAGCTTCCGACTGGCATCGAAATCCAATGCTTCCTTGCTCGCACCGGGTGGCACGACAGCCAAAATCGTTTTTGCTTCATCTCGGGTGAAGGGAAGCCGCGGCAAGTGAAGCTCTCCCGTCGGCGCCAATTCCAGGTCCGCGGCTGAACGGGTTAGCTGCCGCATGGAGAGAACGTTGGACAATCCAGCCTCATTCTCATCCTTGCTCCTTTGTTTCCCCTTGCTCCCGTTCGGACCTGCCGTCGACCTCACCCTGGCGTCTTGCTTATCAAAAACCGGATCGGCCAGCACGACCACCTGTTTGGTTGGCTGTTTGCGGTCAGCTTGCTCACGCCGCAAAACTGCCAAGGTCGAGGCAGAGGGCAGGTTTACAATCTCGTGATCCACCATCAAGGGCGTCGATGAATCCTGGCCAGACGTTGCGGGGACCGGCAGGGCGGCAAACGGCACATAATGCAATGCACCATCGCTCACAATGAGCAAGCGCTTCTGCGCCAGCAGCGCTGCCACCGGACCTAACAAAATCCGGCTGAGCACGGAAGCTCCATCGCGGTATTCGGCCTCGGCTTTGCTTATCCGCGCTTGCCTGGCGCGAGCGCTCTCACCTGGGATGGGACGATCTCGCTCGGTTAACAGGTCATAGAGACTCCTCGTCTTGCTTTCGATCTCTGCGCGTTTAGGCAATTCATAGCCGTTGAGTGAACTGGAAGTCAGAGCAAAAAGATAGCTGCGATCTTCGCCCAGGCTGTACTCCAGCAATATAGTGTCGTTGTCCAGTACCTGCTCCTGGATTTCCTTGGCGGTCAACGGCTGCGGTTGGGTTAACGCCGCATAGCTCGGACTGCTGACTCGGATCTGTTCTTCGACGTCCTTATGCTGAGTTAGTAGGCCTTCGATCTCTTTGCTGACAGCCGCAGCTTGCTGTTCCGTTTGCTTATCGCCCAGCAGTCGTAGGTGAAGGTTCGACTTGGCTGCGATATCGGATTGCAATGAGCGTTCCCGTTGTAGTAAGGCCGCATCAACGCCCTTGCGGATATCGACATGGGCCGCACTCAGCATCTCCAGCAGGGTTCGTGCCCGCGAGCGCTCAAGCACTTCGAAAGCTCGTACAGGCCGCTTCTGGGCTACAAGCAAATCGATGTAGTCGCGATAATAGCGGGCGTGTTTGGCGCGAAAGACCGCACGAACTTCTTCGGCGCCTCCGAGACGCGCCGTTTGGCTTTCCAAGGCGTTCAGAGCCTGCTCAAATAATTGCGCAGCAACATCTAGTTGCTGCTTGCGGAGCATGATCCCCGCGACGACAGCCAACGCCTCGGCGTGGTTTGTGCTGCCAGGAGTCAAGACCTGTCGAATCGCCAACGCTTGGCGATAATACCTCTCGGCGTTGCCGAGATTGCCGCGTTGCAGCACAACGTCTCCCAGGTTGATGAGAATGTCGGCAGCATCAGGACCCTCCGGAGACAGTTTACGGATGATCGCCAGCGCCTGCTGGCAGTATTCCTCAGCCTGAACCAAGTTGCCACCTTGCAGGGCAACCGTGCCCAAAATATTGAGAGTCTCCGCAATATCGACACTATCCGGAGCAAATTTCTTCCGAATCTCTAGAGCCTGCTTGAGGTACTCCTCGGCTTGCACCAAGTTGCCACGCTCCAGCTCAAGCTCCCCTAAATTACTGAGTTGCAAGGCAACAGCCAGGCTGTCGGGCGAGAGTTTCTCCTGAAGCGCGAGGGCCTGCTGGAGATACTCGTCAGCTTCGACCAAGTCGCCGCGTGCCTGGGCAATAAGACTAAGGCCACCCAGTGTCCCTGGCACATAATAGAGGCCAGCGGGGGCGGAGCTCTGTTCAATAGCCAGAGCCCTGCGATAATACTCTTCGGCCTGGATGAAATCCCCGCGGTACTGGACAACGCTCCCCAGATTGACAAGGGCCATTGCCACATCAATACTGCCAGGGGAGAGTTTTTCCCGGATCTCCAGAGACTCCCGGCAGTATTTGTCAGCCTTCGCCAAATCTCCTCGCTGTGCAGCGACAATTCCCAAGTCGACGAAACTAGCCGCAAGATCAAGACTGCCCGGAGCTAGCGTCTGCCGAATCCTGAGTGCCCGGTTGTAGTAGGCTTCCGCTTGAGTCAAGTCGCCACGTCTCCAGGCAACGACGCCTAAGTTATTGAGCGTCGCAGCGAAGTCGAGGCTTTCCGGAGCGAGGCCCGCACGAATGGTCAAAGCTTGCCGGTAGTATTCCTCCGCTTTGTCTAGATCGCCGCGCTGATCAGCGACACTACCGAGATCGTTCAGCACGAGGGCAACCAGGAGGCTCTCGCTGTTCACTTTACGAGCTTCGCGTAGCGCTTGCTGGTAGTACTTTTCGGCATTCGTCCAATCGTTTCGCTTCTTATATGTGAATGCCCACGCCCGCAGTAACTGGGCTGTAATCGTCGGCTCTCCGCGGGCGAACCCCTGTTGAGTGACATTTTCATAGGCAGCATCACCCTCCCGCCACTGGTTCGCGGCTGCAAACGATTCAGCAGCGCGAAACTTTAACCACAACCAAACGATTGAGGACTCTTCACGCACGATCCCGTTGGCAGTTTCATTCCATGCCTGAGCCGCCTCAGCAGAATTGCCGGCCTGGGTGAAAGCTCGAGCACGCTCATAGTTGGAAAACACAAATCCAGAAAAGTTTGGCCGAGTCGCAAGGCTGCCCCAGTTGCCTTGACTAAGTGTCCAGTTTCGGTTCCTCCCGTCTCGTAATCCACTGACGATGACTTCCCCTAGTGGCACCGATTCGATTCTCATCCGCTCTAAATCAAAGGGCGATTCAATCTCGCCTTTGCTGTCACCGTGGGACCAGCGCAGGATCACGTCGCCTTCCCGAAGGCCCGCTTTTTCACCTGCGGAGTCTTTTGTAACGATTTCAACTACGACACCCGGCTTCAGCTCCTTAGAACTGCCGGTCTCGACCTTTTCCTGGTTGGGCGCCGTCTGCGCAATGATAGAAAGACACATGCAAAAAGACGCCGTAAGACAAACGATCATTCTGTGCGGATTCATCGAAGACGCTCCAGTCGAGGGTTCTCTTTCTGGTCATGTGACCCATTCGCTTGCGCTCAGCCCTATGAAAAACGGCGTGGTGAACTGGAACCGGTCGGGAAAGTTAAAACGATTTTATACTGGCGTCCATCGGTCAGCAAACGCCGTCCCTTCCCCAGACCCCATCCCTGCTGGAGAATCAATGAGATGAGACCGGGAATCGTTCACTGTTGTTGAATGTTGAAAGTCAGATTGTCTCAGCTGAAGAGGTCGAATAAATGATGCTTGCTAACTGTCGCAACGGAAATTGTCTCAGGAGCGGGGGTCACTCTATGTGACTGTAGATAAAATTGAGGCTGTCAAAGCATCCAGATTCAACAAACTTCAACAGCTTTCAAACAGCGGCAGGCAAACGTTTCAATAACAATCACATAGAAACAACAAGTTTCAACAGATTTCAATAGGGGCTGGAATCTGGTTCGGGACCAGGGGGTCGGAGGTTCAAATCCTGTGCCTATCAGAAACTCCGTTTTGATTGATGCGATGTTGTACCACTTTGATAATGTCCCCTTTTGCCCTCGTTAGAAATGTCCCCTTAACCTTGAAGACCTCACTAAAAGGGGGTCTGGTTGGGAAGGACACAGATGAGCCAGCAAGAACTAGGACGAGTGGGAGTGATGGCGCGAGTCAAAAGTGGAGATCTCAAGCTGGTGGATGCGGCGCGGCTGCTGAGACGTAGCTACCGACAGACGAAACGCATCTGGCGACGATACCAGGAACGGGGAGCTCATGGGTTGAAGCACCAAAGCGCGGGGCGAGGATCGAATCGGAGTAAGCCGAAGAAGTTCCGGGAGAAAGTGCTGCGGATAGTACGTAAGAAATACTCTGGGGAGGTGGGGGAGAGGTTTGGCCCGACGTTGGCATCGGAACACTTGACGAGCGAGGACGGGCTGGAAGTACATGCGGAGACGTTGCGGCGGTGGATGTTGGCGAGTGGGCAATGGAGTCGGGCCCGGAAACGGCAACCCTGGCGGCAACGGCGCGAGCGCAAAGGACATTTTGGGGAGTTGGTGCAGATGGACGGCAGCTTTCACGAATGGTTTGAGAAACGCGGGCCCCAAGGCTGCTTGATGAATCTGGTGGATGACGCCACCGGCAAGACGCTGGCCCTGCTGGGGGAGCAGGAAACAATCTGGGCGGCAGCACGGGGGTTGCGGCGCTGGATCGAAAACCACGGGGTTCCGCAGGCGTTGTATACAGACTGGAAGAATGTCTATGTACGGGAACCCACCAGCAAGGAAATAGTCAATGGAATTGCGCCCACCACCCACTTTGGAAGGATGTGTGAGCGCTTAGGCATTGAGATCATTGCTGCCAGTTCCCCGCAGGCCAAAGGGCGAGTGGAGAGGAATCATGGGACCCACCAGGATCGACTGGTCAAGAAGCTGCGGCGGAAGAAAATCCAAAGCTATGAAGCCTGTAATGCGTATCTGGAGAGTGAGTATCTGAACGAGCACAATGAGCGGTATGCGCAAGCGGCCGCTTCTGCGGTGGACTACCATCGCAAAACCCCCGGTCGCAAGGTTCTCGATGACGTCTTCCGGCTGGAGACGGAACGAGTGATGGGCAACGACGGGGTGGTGCGCTATCAGAATCGTCTGTTGCAAGTGAAGAATCAGGGACGACGTACAGCAGTGCCGCAAGCCAAAGTCATGGTTTGCGAATGGGAAGATGGACGGCTGGAGATTCGCTACCGTGGACAGGCGCTGGTATGGGAAGAAATCCAGCAGCGTCCGCAGCCGGCCATCAAGCCAGCCAAGTCTGTAGCTGCAGTGTGTTCCCCCCATCGGCCCAGAGCAGATCATCCCTGGCGGAAACCGATTTTGGGAACACGCTGCAATCCCGCGGCCAGAGTTGGCCCACGCCTCGCTGGGGGCTCCACCTCCGCTCCGCCCTAAGCACTCCGCCTTCGGCTCCGCAGGGCTACGCTCCGGTGGAGCCCCCAGCGAGAAATCAGCACATCAAAAAAGGGGACATTTCTAATGAGTTAAGCATGGGGACATTTCTAACGAGGTTTGACACGTTTTGATTGATGCGATTGACCTTACCGCCCCGACCGTGTAGCCTGTCGCGTCTCCCATGCTGACGATCTTGTGCCTTCTTTTTTCTTCCCTTCGGAGCTCACTTCGCTGCCGTGCTGCGTTGCAAGCTGAGATCCTGGCCTTGCGCCATCAGCTTCTCGTGCTGCAGCGTTCCACCCAAGGCCGACGGGTGCGGTTTCACGCCATGGATCGAGTCTTCTGGGTCTGGTTGTCTGGTTGTCTGGTTTGTGGCAAGGCTGGCGCTCTTGTGTCCGGATCATGAAGGCAGACACTGTCATTGCCTGGAGCCGCAAAGGGTTCCGACTGTATTGGACCTGGAAGAGCCGAGTACGCCAAGGCCGACCCTGTACGGCCCATGACATCCGCAATCTCATACGAAAGATGAGCTTAGCCAATCCGGGTTGGCGTGCTCCGCGCATTCATGTCGAATTGCTCAAACTCGGCATCAATATCGATGAAACCACGGTGGCCAAATATCTGGTTCGTCCGGGCAGACCGCCTTCCCAAACCTGGAAGACCTTCCTCACCAATCATGTGCACGAACTGGTTTCCGCTGACTTCTTCGTTGTTCTCACAGCAACGTTCCGGTTGCTCTTTGTCTTTCTGATGTTGTCTCATGATCGTCGCCGCGTATTGCACTTTGGCGTGACGGCGCATCCCAGGTCGGAATGGACGGCCCAGCAGTTGCGGCATGCCTTCCCTTGGGACACCGCACCACGATTCCTGCTGCGTGATCGTGACTCCTGCTATGGATCGGAATTTGGCGAAACCATCAAGGCACTGAACATCGAAGAGATTCTGAGCGCACCCCGATCTCCTTGGCAAAACGCGTATGTCGAAAGGTTGATCGGTTCAATTCGGCGCGAATGTCTGGACCATGTGATGATCTTCGGCGAGCAAGGACTACGCCGCATCCTGAAATCGTATTTTCAATATTATGAAAAATCTCGCACTCACTTGGGCCTGGCGAAAGATGCGCCGATTCCCAGGCCTGTGCAACCTCCATCGATGGGAAGAGTGATTGAAATACCGCAAGTCGGTGGACTGCATCATCGCTATGAACGCCGGGCCGCTTAGCTCAAGAATACCTGTCTGTCGAAAACCAGAGCCCAAGTCGCGCATCCGCGCACACTCTTTGAAGGAGCTGCTGCCTCGTTCTCCATCTCTGTAAAGGGAATACGCACTTCGCACTCCGCTCATTTCTCGTTCACCTTTTCAGATTCCGTGTCAGCTGGAAGAGATGTTCAACACCTCATGAAATCCAAAATAGCGATCAGATGAAGTTTTCGATAGGGACAGGAAGGCGTGCAAACTGCGCTTGAACCACCTCCTAAGATCGGCGCCGCGCTTTTTAGAGTCAAAGGCTGCGTCGCTTTTGGTTGAGAGTCGGCCTTTGGCAACCGCGTCCGCAGCTCCACGTAAACGGCTGGAGATTGACTTTTAGACACCACGGCGATACGCTCTTTTCTATGAGCGTTGTGCCGCTATTAAGACACTACCGAGACTGATCGCGATTAACTAGTGTCCTTCGGGCCAACGGTAAGAGATCGCAGCAAAGAGCTTGGATGGGTTGGCGAACGAGGCGCTCCGCTTGGGTTGTTGAAAGGCGGAGGCACTCGGGTTGGAATTTTTGGAGCGGCTTACACTTTTCGGAGGCCAATCCCGCTATAGCAGATGAAGGCAAGAATGGATGCTCTTGGCCCTTCGCCTTTGCGGCGCCCCTTTTGTATCGTCGCTAGGCCCCCACATCCTACTTCATTCTGAAGGTTCCGACGATGACAGGCAGCAGCCCCGCTGAGATCATCACTCCACCACGAGGCGGGGGTGCGCTCCAGGGCATGGGAGAAAAGTTTGCTCCGGATCTGTTTACCGGCAACGGGAACTTCACGGTCCCGCTTGCCCTCCCGCCCGGGCGCAACGGTTTCAACCCGCAACTCAGTCTTTCCTATAGCACGGGAAACGGCAATGGACCATTTGGATTGGGATGGGCGCTGAGCGTACCGGGAGTCACTCGGAAAACTTCCAAGGGAATCCCGCGGTATGACGATGCGACGGACATATTCATTCTCTCCGGGGCCGAGGATCTTGTTCCGGTCGAGACTTCCGGCGCCGGATTCACGCGATATCAGCCCAGGACTGAAGGGCTCTTCGCGCGAATCAAACATTTCCGAATACACCATGGCAGCGGAGCTCAAAACTGGACGGAAGACTACTGGCAAGTAGAGAGCAAAGACGGGTTGGTCAGCGTTTATGGAACACCGCAGCCAACCGCTCCCCCGTCCGGGTGGCGGGACCCGGCCACAATTTTGATGCCGGGCATGCCGGATCATATCTTCGCCTGGAAGCTGACCTCGACCCGAGATCCGTTCGGAAACCGAATTGTCTACGAATACCTTCCTGGTGGCGGACAATCTAATGACGTTCGCGTCTGGGATCAAGTCTATCTTTCGCGCGTCCGCTACGTGGACTACAGCGATACTCAGAATCCCAGCTTTCTGGTCAACGTCGACTTCGGCTATGGAAACCGGCCCGATCCTTTCTCCGACTATCGCGCTGGATTTGAGATTCGCACCGTCCAACGCTGTATGCAAATCGAAATCCTGGGCGGCGCCGATGGACAGACTAAGATTCGTACCTACCAACTGGCGTATGTTGATGAGGATGCCAGCCTCTCGGGTCAGCAGGCCATCAACCTCAGCTCCTTGTTACACCAGATTGTCGTCGTGGGTCATGATGGCGATAGCTCCGAATCGCTGCCTCCGCTGGAATTCAACTATACGGAGTTCCATCCGGCAGAGCGGAAATTCACGGCACTGGGCGGAAGCCTGCCTGCCAACTCGCTCACCGACCCGAGCTTCGAACTCGTAGATTTGTTCGGCGCGGGATTGCCCGACATTCTGGAGATGAACGGAACGGTCCGTTACTGGCGCAACAAAGGGCTGGGCCAATTCGCTACACCGCACCTCATGGACGAAGCTCCGGCCGGTGTCGGCCTGGCCGATGCTGGTGTGCAGATTCTTGACGCCAATGGAGACGGGCGGGCCGATCTTTTGGTGACTACTCAAGAGCTTTCCGGGTACTATCCCCTGCGCTTTGGTGGACTCTGGGACAAGCATTCCTTCCAGAGATATCGGGTCGCGCCTTCGTTCAACCTTAAGGATCCCGAAGTTCATTTTCTCGATATCGATGGCGATGGAGTCACTGATGCGGTTCGTTCTTCAACGCGGTTGGAATACTACTTCAACGACGCGGAGCAAGGTTGGATCTCCAGCAGCCGGCGCGAGCGCAAAACGCTCGACGTTTTTCCTAATGTCGACTTTGCCGATTCGCGCGTGAAGTTTGCTGACATGACCGGTGACGGTTTGCAAGACATTGTGCTGGTGCACGACGGTCTAGTGGCGTACTGGCCGTCGCTTGGCCGCGGGAATTGGGGAGCACGCATCGAAATGAAGGGTCCGCGATTTCCCTGGGGCTACGATCCGAAGCGCATCCTTCTCGGCGACGTGGACGGCGATGGCGCTGCCGACCTGGTCTATATCGATGATGGGCGAGTCACGCTCTGGATCAACCAGCAGGGCAACGGCTGGAGCGACCCGATCGTGATCGAAGGTACTCCCCCGGTTTCCGACTCCGACTCCGTCCGCATCGCCGACATTCTTGGCAACGGAGTCGGCGGCGTTCTGTGGAGCAAGGATGCGAGCGCTTTTTCCCGGGCTAACTTCTTCTTCCTCGACTTCACCGGCGGAGCCAAGCCATATCTGTTGAGCCAGGTGGACAACCACATGGGCTCGACTACGCAAGTGGAGTACAAGCCTTCCACATGGTTTTACATCCAGGATGAGCAGCATCCTTCAACGCGTTGGATTACTCCTCTGCCTTTTCCGGTGCAAGTCGTGGCTCGCGTGGAGACCACGGATTCATTTTCCGGCGGCCGGCTGACCACCGAATACAGCTATCATCACGGATACTGGGACGGCTACGAGCGAGAGTTCCGTGGCTTTGGACGGGTCGACCATCGCGACAGCGAAGCCTTCAGCAATTCGGCTGGCGTACCGCCGCAGTATTTTTCTCCGCCCACGGAGTCTCGCACCTGGTTTCATCAAGGCGCGGTGGGTGACCCATTCGAGGGCTGGGTCGAGAGCGATTCCCTTCCGGGCAAGAACTTCACCGATGAGTACTACCAGGAGCCGTGGCCCGGCGTATCGCCGAACGCGCAAGTACTCACGCGGCCCGCGGCCGCCGCCAGCTTCCTGGCGCATCTCCCGGACACTGTTCGACGCGACGCCCTGCGAAGCATGCGGGGAAAAATCTTGCGCACCGAACTCTACGCGTTGGACGGTACGCAACTTCAAGGCCGTCCCTACACGATTACGGAACACGTGTGGGGAGTTCGCGAAGTCGAGCGGAAGGCTATGAGCCTGAGTTCGCTGCACATCTTCTTGCCTCTCCCTCTGTCGCAGCGGACGACGCAGTGGGAGCGGGGCAACGATCCCCTAAGCGAATTCCGTTTCACCGACAATTGCACTCTCTCCGGCACTCTCTCCGGACAAACGCTCATCACGGGTGACTACGACGCCTATGGGCAGCCGCTCTCGCAGGTCAGCATCGCAGTGCCGCGCGGCAGGGTATTCCAATCCGCGGGACCTTCTTCCGGACCGTATTTAGCAACGCAAACCGTCACCAGCTACGCCCAACGCGACGATTCCCAGGTCTACATCGTCGATCGGCGCAGCTCTGAAACCGAGTACGAGGTCCTCAATGATGGCAGCACGTCCGTTTTTGATCTCGCGCGACAGATCCAAGGCGAAACACCAACGAGAAACGCTACCAGTCACAGGCTAAGCTTCTATGACGGAAATCCCTTCCAAGGGTTGCCGCTCGGGCAGATCGGATTTCATGGATGCCTCATGCGGGTCGAAAGCCTGGCGCTGACCGATGCCGTTCTCCAGCAAGCATATGGCGCGAACCTGCCGCCCTTTCTTTCGCCGACCGGCCCGCCGAATTGGACCAGTGACTATCCCCAGGAGTTTCGAAACTTGTTGCCGCCATTAGCCGGATACATCTATCAAGCCGGCGGCGCCGGATCACCTTATTTTCAGGGGTACTACCGGATCGCGGACCAGCGTCGTTACGATTTTCAGGAGGCACTGCCTCCCTCGAACCGGGGCTTGCTTACTGCGAAGCGCGATCCGCTCGGCAATGAGACAACGATCTCGTACGACACATTTAGTCTCCTGCCCATTGAGGTGACTCAGATGATTCCCGCAATGGGAAATGCGGCGGGACTTTCAACCCAAGCCGCTTACGACTACCAAGTCTTTCACCCCAACCTCATCACCGACGTTAACGGTAACCAGACGGCTTTCACCTTCACGCCGTTGGGGCTGCTGGCGACAAAGGCGATTCGAGACAAGACGGGAAAAAGCGAAGGCGATCTCGCGAGAGCAAGCCTGCAATTCACTTATGACTTCCTGGCTTTCGTCAACGCCGGGCAGCCGGTCCTGGTCCACACAATTCAATACGACCACCACGATACAGAAACCGACGTCCCCCAACCGCAACGAGACCAGACAATCGAGAAGATCGAGTACTCCGACGGTCTGGGCCGTCTGTTGCAGACACGCTCGCAAGCTGAGGACGTGATCTTCGACAGTGCCTCTCCGGGCAACCCACTCTTCGGCGATGCCGGTCTGCCCGCCGATCAGTCGCAACCAGCCGGCGATGCCGTTGGGCAGCATGCCTCTGCGGCCAATCCATTCGTGGCTGTCAGCGGATGGCAGATCTACGACAACAAAGGTCAAGTTGTCGAGAAGTACGAACCGTTTTTTTCGACGGGCTGGGCGTATGCTCAGCCGAAGGATGCTCAACTGGGACAGAAAGCAACGCTCTACTACGATCCGCGCGGCCATCTGGTTCGCACGGTCAATCCGGATCTCTCCGAGCAGCGCGTAGTCTATGGTGTCCCGGGAACGATCGCGTCGCCCGATTTGAGCGACCCAGATATTTTTGAACCGACGCCGTGGGTCGCCTACACGTACGACGCGAACGACAATGCCGGCCGCACGCATCCGGCAACCTCGACAGCCTATCAGCAGGATTGGAACACGCCTTCCAACATCTTGATCGACGCGCTCGGGCGAACGGTACAAACGGTCGAGCGCAATCGCGACAAGCAGAACGGCTCGTGGTCCGCGATCGTCGAATACACAACGCTCTCGACCTACGACATCGTCGGCAATCTGCTTACGGTGACCGATCCCGAGGGACGAACGGCGTTTCGCTACTTCTATGACTTGGTCAAGCGCAAACTGCGCACGGAGAATATCGACGCCGGCGTAATAACGGTCGTCCTTGATGCCGTTGACAACGCAGTCGAGCAACGCGACAGCAAGAACGCCTTGATGCTGCATTCGCACGACGCGCTCAACCGTCCGATACGGATGTGGGCACGCGACGCCGGCGGTCAGAGCGTTACCCTGCGCGAAAAGATCATCTACGGCGATGACAGCGCAGGCTCCGGTCTTTCGACCTCTCAGGCCGCTGCGCTGAATCTACTCGGCAAACCCTATCAGCATTATGACGAGGCGGGATTGCTGACGTTCAGCTCTTATGACTTTAAGGGCAACACGCTGGACAAGATCCGCAATGTCATTTTGGAGTCGCAGCTCCTGGCTCCATTCAACCCGCCGTTACCGAATTGGGTAGTCACGCCGTTCCGCGTGGATTGGGGATCGGGAGCCGCCGGTCTTCTCGACCAAACTCCATACGAAACCACAACGACCTACGACGCCGTGAATCGCGTCAAGACCATGCAGTATCCCCAGGATGTCGACCGCACGCGGAAGCTTCTGGTTCCGCAGTTCAGCCGCGCCGGCGCTCTCGAAAGTGTCCAGATGGATGGCGTGACCTACGTGGAGCGCCTAGCCTACAACGCCAAGGGACAGCGCATTCTCGCGGCTTACGGCAATGGACTGATGACGCGGTATGCCTACGATCCGCAAACCTTCCGCATGCTGCGCATGCGCACGGAGAATTACACCAAACCATCCGCAGTCACTTATCACCCTTCAGCGCCGAATACCCCGTTGCAGGAGTTCGCCTACCAATATGATCTCGTAGGAAACATCCTGCAGATCACCGACCGCGCGCCGGCCAGCGGGATACTCAACAATCCCGCAGCCGCGCAGGTTCAGGATCCAGTACTCGCAAAACTCCTGGTTGCCGGAGATGCGCTCATGCGCAATTTTACGTATGACCCAATCTACCGGCTGGTCGTTGCGACAGGCAGGGAGTGCGACACGCCACCGCCACCTCCGCCATGGAACGACGCGCCCCGGTGTACGGACATCACCAAGACGCGCTCCTACACCGAGACATATCAGTACGACAAAACCGGCAACATGGCGCTCTGGTCGCACACGCAGGTAGACTCTAGCGGAAATCCATCCACCACAAATCGCAACTTCACTCTGGCCAGCGGCGATAACCAGCTTAGCCACCTCCAGATCGGTTCGATTTCTTATCAATATGTCTACGACGCGAGCGGCAATCTGACCGCGGAAACTACCTCGCGGCACTGTGAGTGGGACGAAGCTAACCGCATGCGCGTCTTTCGCATTCAGACCGACGGCGCTCCACCTTCGCTCTACGCGCAGTATCTGTATGACTCAGCCGGCCAGCGGGTGATGAAGCTGGTTCGCGACCAAAGCGGCGGCTACGAGACCACCATCTGCATCGATGGCGTTTTCGAACTGCAGCGCTCGGTTACGGCCACAGTCACCATCCAGAACAACTCGCTGCATGTCATGGACAACAAGAGCCGGCTGGCGATCGTCCGCGTCGGCGACGCGCTGCCGGGCGACGGCGCGCCCGACGTGCCGGTGAAATACCACTTCGGCGATCACCTGGGCAGCAGCAACATAGTCGTAAACGACACCGGAAGCTGGATCAACCGCGAAGAATACTTGCCATACGGGGAGACCAGCTTCGGCAGCTTCGCGCGAAAACGCTATCGCTTCACTGGCAAGGAACGCGATGAGGAGAGTGGTTTCAATTACCACGGGGCGCGCTACTACGCGCCTTGGCTGGCGAGATGGATGAGTTGCGACCCAGCGACCGAGTCCGAAAGCGCCAGCCTCTACCTCGCATTCGCCGCTAATCCTGTACGGTTCGTGGATTCCACGGGGCTGGCCGCGGACCCGCCTGGGAATGGGATCAACGCGAACAATAAAGCAGGACACGAGGAACAGGAGGCTCAGACCCGGCTTTTCGAGGAGGCGCCGAGGAAGCAAGTTGTTTGGGGGGAGGAGACTAGAGAAGGAGTCCCCAAGTATACGAGGGCGGACACCATCGTAGGACGGAAAGGACCCAACAAGGTCGTAGAGATCCGTCAGATTGACTTGAACAAAGGGAGTTACAGATCGCCGGAAACCGGCGATCTCAACTTGAAAAACATCAAAGGTGCGATACGAAGCAAGGTTGAGAGTGCGGCTCGAAAATACAAGCCATCAGGCAAGCCTGTAACGGTGTCAGTAGGCTATAAGGGGCTGAAATCACCCCAGGAGTTGACCGAGATTCAGGCTCTTTCAAAAGACCTGGCGGAAGCCCGGATCGCAACAGGTGCGCCGAGAGTCGGAATAGGCGCGATCCGGTCGGCTACGGAACCGGCGGGACTCGTGCCAAAGATCGGGGGCGCCGGCAAGCCTGTTGCCACACCTGCGGCCCCACCCAAGCCTGGAACCATCGTGGAAGAAGGTGGCAAGGTTAACGCTGGCTTTGGCGGCATCTCTGGGGGCGTTCTTACGATTTTGATGTTCAGGCCATTTCGTCAGTTGGAAACCTACCAATTTGACGGCTACATAGACCTTGGATTGGGTCCGATAGTAACAGACCCGCAAAAGTTCGCCAAAGCACTCCCAGAAGGCACTACTTTCGCCGAGTCGGTGCTTCCATGGGCAAAGCAGTACGAGGTGTATCAAGGTCGAGCTGTTCCCTTTAACGGCTATTACTAGGGGTGTTTCATAAATGTGAGTAGATAGACGCAAACTCTCACGACTTCAGCGCCTGCGGGTATCAGGGTACGACTTTAGTCGTGCTGAATGACGCGTCGGACCGCTGGCTTTAGCCGCTGGCCTTTGCCGATGCAGAGAAGAATTTTTCTCGCGGTAACAGTACTAGCGGCGAGAGCACTGAATCCCCTCAGCCGTGCTCGCACCATGAAGTGTTTTTGGCCTCGTCGCTCGGAAATGGCATTTGCAGTGTGCAACGGAGATCGATTTCAGGTTGGAGGTGAAACGTGGCGTTAACGGTAACAATTACGTCTCCAAAAGATGGAGACAAGGTGGTCGGTCTCCAGCCCGGCGTGACATTGACGGTGACCGGAACGGTAACCGTGGTGGGAATAATAATAAAGGGCTTGATCCCCCTGGTCTCCGTGCAGTTCTCCGACGGAGACTTGCAGAACGCCACCGTCACCGCAACAACACCTGGTTCTTACAACTGGTCGTTCACGGGAAAGACGCCTGTCGGCGGCGAGTTGCTGATCTCTACGTTCGCAACCTACCCGAACGAGACCACCGCTCACGATTCGATCGCTGTCTTCCCTGATACCACGCCCCCGGACCTGGAGATTACTTCGCCTGCGATTCCGGTTCCGCCGATCATTGGTACTTTCTCCGGAGCCGCCCTTCCTGTTGCCGGCACCGCATCCGCTCATTTCCCGATTCAGAGTGTAACGTGGCAAGGAAATTGGTCCGCTGGGCCAGCTTCGTCGGGTTCTGCCCGCCTGTCTTCCAACGGACTGGTGCACTGGGGTGTGGGCATCCAGATTCCGCTGGGCACGTACACCATCGCTTTCACCTGCACCGACGACGGCGGGAACACTACGACCAAGAGTCTCCAGGTGCAGGTCACTCTGCGTAACGATATCTTCGGTACCGATCTGCAGAGCTATTTGGAAGACCTGGTGAACTTCGTAACCCAGCCGGCGATCCCCGTGAATCCAAACCTGATTTACGCCAGAGTTCAAACCGCCCCGGGAGTTAATGCGCAAATCAGCGATCTCGATCAGGCTTTCTGCCAGCCGTTCAGCGAGTTCAATGACCCCAAGACCTACCAGCTGTACCAGCGAAAAGCGAACGAGCCCGTCCATAAGATTCGCGTGGTCATTGAAGTCTTGCGGCGCCAGCTGCTCAAGTTTCCGCCGGGACAACAGCAGGCATCAGCACTAACGAGCGCGGAACAGGTCTACCTGCTCGCAGCTTACACAACGCTGCTGACGCAGATCGGCACTTCCTATGACGAACTCCGGCTGTCGCGGGCCGCCAGCGTCAGCGATCTCCAGGCGCTGGCTGATCGTCTGGGAATAACAGCCGACCACGTGAACGATCTTCTGCTCGATCCCAATCCGCCGTCAACCAGCACGGCGGTGCTGAGCGAGACTACTCTCGAACAACTTTTTGGCTTGGTCGATACCACACGCGATCCGCTCTCCGATGGACCGGTCATCAACGATAGCCAGTCGCAAGTCACGCGGTGGACGCTGAACGGGGTCGAGTGGAATCGCAACACCGACGCCAATGGAGAGGGTTCATTGACGCTTGCAGCGAACGGCCTCCTGCTGCGGGCAACTCTCTCCGCTGGAGCCAACGTTGTTGCCGGCGGGCAAGCGAACCCTGCGAGTCCCGGCAGCAAAACTTATTTGGTTCCGCTCGCACAAGCGAACGAGAGTGGGCTTAGCGGCGAAGTATCGGTCTCCTTAAAGACCGAGCGGGAAACCGTTACGCTCTCGGTGATACCGGAGTTCCTGAGCTGGCAGATGTTACATCTGCAGTCGCTGTGGTCCAACTCGGATTTTCCTCCGCGGTTATTGTCTTTGTCCGCCAACCTCGGCCAGCCGGGACAGAAGGGCTTGTCCGTCACGATTACCGGAGAGTTCACCCATTTTGTGCAAGGAACCACCACAGCGGATTTCGGTCCGGGAATTACCGTGACCGCAGTCAACGTAAGCTCGGCAACCGCCTTGACGGCTCTACTCAACATCGATCCTGCAGCAGCCGTGGGATTGCGCGATGTGATCGTGACCACCGGGTCTGAGATGGTTACTTCATCCAATGCCATTATCGTAACGGCGGGAGCACCGATCGTGACTCAGGTGGCGCCCAATACCGCTGAGCCTGGGCAAAGAAACTTGACGGTTGCCATCACCGGCCAGTCCACGCACTTCGCGCAGGGAGGAACCTCGCCGACGACAGTGAGTTTCGGCAACGGAATCACCGTTGTCTCGTTCAGCGTAAAGTCAGCAACCTCGGTGACGGCGGTGATCAACGTCGATCCGGCAGCATCGCTCGGTCTACGTGACGTGACCTTGACCACGGGCGCCGAAGTTGCCACCGGGACCAGCGGGTTCAATCTGACTCCCGCGAACCTCCCCGCATATCCGCTCATCGATCCCGATCTGCTCTACGCGGCTGACTTTAAGTATCAGAACGCAACCGATCCAGCGTACGGGCAGACTTATCTGGTCCGCGTACAGCTCGTGCAGAGTTGGCATGACGGGCTGAAACAGCAGCGCGAGAACGCGACGGGGGAACTTGTCAACCCAACAACCCTGCAGAAGGGTCTTGATGCAATTCTCGCCAGAGCGCTGGGAATGACCTCCGCGGATTTGAAGAATCTTGACACCAGCCGCACGAAGGGCGCGGACATTTCGTGGCAGCTGACGAACAAGAACCTCTCCCCGGCCGCATTCAACTATCTGCTGCGCGTCATCGCGTTGATTGGCACACTGAAGGGCAAAGAAAATCTGCTGGCTTCGGAGTGGGAGGATGTTTACAACATCCTGGTTCAGGTCTTGAAGCTGGCGGCATTCCCATCCTGGAAGACTGCGGAGCAAGCGCTCGGTCTTACGTTGGGCCCGGATTGGTTTCAGATTGCCACGCCGGTTACCGCAAATCCGCCTCAAGTTTCTCCCTGGCGCGCTTCGTCGCAAGCCCGCCAGGCATGGCTGAACACACTGCAGGGACGCATCAACCAACGACAGGATCTGGTGCAAGGCCTGCAAGCCGCCATTGACGCCGCCGAGGTTGCAACCCTCCCGATTTTGCGCGATGCTCTCGTGGCTGCATTGTCAAACCTGGCGTTGGAGCTATATTCGACGGGGGTTGACGTACTCACCTTGGTGCTCACGGCCGGCGCGGGCGCAGCTGCCGGCAACACGACCAGCACAGTCCGCGCGGCCGCGGGAGGCCCATCGTCGGACAAGCGTTGGCTCATCGTGAAGACGCCTGCAGAGGCAGGGCAAAATCCCGCGCCCGTCACGCAAGCGCTCAACTCGAGTTGGATGCCCGACACCGCCAGCAACGGCAGCCAGTGGATCAGCCCGCAACTCAACGAAACCCAGGGGACGGATGCTCCCGGCGATTACGTTTACCAAACCTCCTTCGATCTCACCGGGATCGATCCCAACTCCGTGCAAATCTCTCTCGCTGTGGCCGTCGACGACACGCTGACGGCCCTTCAGCTGAACACGGTACCACAGAACCTGCCGGTGAACGCGTCCACGAATGCGTTCTCTTCTGTGGCCATCAACACCGGGTTTGTCCCAGGCAAGAATGTTCTCAACTTCACAGTCCACAACGATTCAACGGCCCCGCACCCCAGTGGTCTTAGAGTCGAGTTCTCCGCCACCACAAGTGATCCTGGAGTCGCGGACCGGCTGTCTGAGTGGTTCCTGATCGACGTCGAATGCAGCAGTTACCAAAGCACAACGCGCTTGAGCCAGGCGGTCGAAACGCTGCAAAACCTGTTTTTCGCATTGCGAACTGATAAGTTTCACGGGCTGCCGTCATTGGAGTCCTGGACGCTCACCGAAAAAACGTTGGATTTCGATCAGGAGTGGAGCTGGATGGGAACTTATGCCACCTGGGTTTCGGCGATGCAGGTGTTCCTCTACCCGGAGAATCTGCTCCAGCCGGGTTGGCGCGACTGGTCGCCAACCGTCCCGTCGACGCAGGCTTTCCAAGACATGGTCAGCCAGCTGGTTGATTTGCAGCCGCTCACCGCAGCCAAGGCTCTTAGCGCGGCAAACTCTTACCTCAGCGAGATTGGCAATCTCTTTGACGTCACCAGCACTTACAGTAAGACGCTTTTCTCGACAGGCGTGGACGCGGCGAACGAGAATTTGCTACAGGATGGCAAACCCGATTCCAACTGGCTGCTTTATGCGGTTCCTTCCACAATCCTGAAACCTGACCCGCAGGATACGGTCGTCACGGTCTTGAGTAGCACCTGGGTTCCTAACGGCGCCAAGAGTCAGTGGGTCATCCCCAACCAATCCCTTGGCGAATTCCCGGGCTCCTACACTTACAAGACAACGTTCACCGTTCCCGCGAGCGTCGATCCGGCGACGACAAGATTTTCATCCAAGATCGCAGCCGACGATTCGATCGCCGACATCAAGCTCAACGGCACGAGCCTTGCGATCCAGGTGAATGGCTTTACTGCGCTCACACCTATTGATATCACCAAGGGATTTGTCGCGGGATCGAACGTATTAGAAGTTGACGTAGTGAACGCCGGGATTGTTCCGAATCCTACGGGGTTGCGCGTTCAGCTGTGCGACCTGCCGTCGCAGTATTTTGATCCACAGAGAATCGGCAGCCAAGATCTGGATTCCCTGCGCGCGTTGCAGCAGCAACTTTTCACCAAGTATGCGCACCAGCCGAATCTCATCTATTTGCAGGAGCTCTTCGGCTTTGTTCCTCTCTATCTCGCGCAACAGCTGCAGCAGGCCGGAGAGTACGAGGCCGCTCTGGATTGGTACCGGTTGGTTTACGCATACGATTTGCCCGTTGATCAGAGGAAGATTTACTACGGTTTGGTGCTTGAGGATCCCAAAGTCCTCACCACCATATACGCCAAAGTGCCGCTATGGCTGCTCTACCCGCTGGATCCGCACCAATATGCGGCGACTCGAGCCAACGCGTACACGCACTTCACGTTGCTCTCGATCATCCGCGTAATCCTGGATTCGGCGGACGCTGAGTACGCCAAGGACACATTCGAATCCCTGGCGCGAGCGCGCACTCTCTACCTCACCGCACTCGACTTGCTCAGCTATCCGGAGCTGCAACCACCGTCCGATCCCCGGGTCGCGCCGAACCCGGCGCCGGCCCTTTTGCAGCAGCATGCCCAGGTAAACTTGCTCAAGCTGCGCACGTCGCGCGACGTCGCGGGACTGGTGCGGACCGCGGCGGCCAACGGGCTTCCCTACACAAACGGACTCTTCCCTTCAACAGCTGCCACACCGGCTGCTTCATTGAAGCCGACGGCGTATCGCTATGCCACCCTCATCGACCGCGCCAAGCAGCTGGTCACGCTGGCTCAGCAGATCGAAGCTTCCTTCCTGGCGTCGCTGGAGAAAGCCGACGCAGAAAACTACTCAGCACTCAAGGCCAGGCAGGATCTCTCGTCGGCGGCGGCCAACGTGCAACTGCAGAATCTCAAAGTTCAGGAAGCCGGTGACGGTGTGACCCTGGCGGCTGATCAGCAGCAAGCTGCCCTGATCAAGGTCGAACACTATCAGGATCTGCTCAGCTCGCACCTGCTGGACCTCCAACAAGCCGCCATCATCATGATGGGCGCGGAGGTGGTGAACCAATCCATCGCCGCCAGTTCGAGTACGCTTGCTGCTGTGGCCAGCGGATTCAGTTTTAACTGGTCAGGCATCGGCTCCGACGCCGCCGCTGCCGCCTCGGCAACAGCCGCCACGGTGGCGGCCGGAGTACAGATACTGCAAGCACAAGTCAGCCTGGAGGAAACGAAGAAAGACTGGCAATTCAACTTGGACTTGGCCAATCAAGATTCCGTCATTGCCAACCAGCAATACACAATCGCCCTGGATCAGCAAAACGTTGCCAACCAGGAGCAGAGCATAGCTACGTTACAACAGACCCACGCGCAAGCCGTGGTCGATTTCCTCACCACCCAGAAGTTCACCAATGCCGTGCTTTACGAGTGGATGAGCGGCATCCTGCAGCGTGTCTACAGCTATTTCCTGCAGCAGGCTGCCGCCGTGGCTCGCATGGCACAGACCCAGCTTGCCTTCGAACGTCAAATCCCGCCGCCGAATTTTATTCAGGCGGATTATTGGCAGACCCCCGTAAATACCGGAACCATGGCTGCCGGCGCCACGCCCACTGACACCAAAGGTCTGACCGGTTCGGCGCGACTTCTGGAGGACATCACCCAACTGGACGAGTTCGCCTTTGAGACCGATCACCGCAAATTGCAGCTCGTGAAAATCATCTCCCTGGCCCAGCTCGATGGCTTCCGCTTCCAAAAGTTCACCGAGACTGGCGTTCTCCGCTTTGAGACGACCGCTGATCTCTTTGACCGCGATTTCCCTGGCCATATCGTGCGCTTGATCAAACGAGTTCGCGTCTCCGTAATCGCGTTGATCCCGCCGACGCAAGGAATTCGCGCGACGCTGGCTAATCCTGGAATCTCGCGCGTAGTAGTGGAAGATCCCACGCTCGGCTTCCAAACCCTGACGGTGCGGCGCGAGCCACAACTGATCGCGCTCAGCTCGCCGGCCAACAGTAACGGCCTCTTTGATCTTGCCGACACACAACCCGGACTCTTATTGCCATTTGAAAACTTGGGCGCGGATACGGTTTGGGAGTTCTCGATGCCGCAGGCTGCGAATCCGTTTGACTACACGACGATCGCCGACGTGCTCGTCACCCTCGACTACACTGCAATCGATAGCCCCGATTATCGCCAGCAAGTGACGCGGCAGTTGGACGGATCCACCAGCGCGGAACGAACCTATAGCTTCCGCCAGCAGTTCGCCGATGCCTGGTATGACCTCAACAATCCCGATGTCGCAGCGACGCACATCGCTGTGCAATTCCAAACGGTCTTGCAGGATTTTCAACCGAACATCATGACCCCGGCCATCGCCCAGGTGCTGATGTATTTTGTTCCCGCCGCGGGCGCCTCTTTTCAGATTCAACCGACGTTGAAGCTGACCCAGATCAGTCCCGGCGGCAAGACAACTACGGTGGGCGGAACGGCAACCTCGGCGCTTGATCCCAAACTGGACGCAAACTCGTTGAGTGCAGTGTTCAGCACCAGGACGGGCAACGCCTCGGCGTGGATTCCCATGATCGGCCTGGCGCCTGTTGGGAACTGGTCTCTGGATGTGCCAAATACCGCTAGGGCGCCGAACCTATTCCAGAGTGGCCAAGTTCAAGACATTTTGTTTGTCATCACCTACAACGGCCAGCTGCCAGCTTGGCCCACTTACTGAGCAGGCTTGACTTGCGGCGTCCGCAAATCGAAACAGACCTCTGCGGCCATGGTGTGAAATTGGGTCGCATGCGTCCACTTGCGGAGGCCTGTGCCTATCGGAAAGTCCGTTCTGATTGAAAGCATTGACCTTATTGTCCGGACGTCTGGTAAGCTGTTTCATTCCATGTGGGCCATAGTCTGGCTTTTGTTTTCCTCTCTGGGCAGTTTGTTGC